>Ga0181594_10003333_pt1 | contig 14597 bp, 6 predicted proteins | sample 071ome_18_FD_145603 | JGI IMG/M metagenome (GOLD analysis project Ga0181594, IMG submission 145603) | Coastal salt marsh microbial communities from the Groves Creek Marsh, Skidaway Island, Georgia - 071413BT metaG (spades assembly) | ecosystem: Environmental > Aquatic > Marine > Intertidal zone... | reverse complement strand
CTTCGCGGTCCAGAGCGCGCCCGCCCAAGGAGAGGAGCTCTTCGCGGTCCAGAGCGCGCCCGCCCAAGGAGAGGAGCTCTTCGCGGTCCAGAGCGCGCCTCAGCACAGCGAGCTGTTTGCGGTTCAATCCGGTGGTGATCAAGGGCTTGAGGCGCTGTTTAACGCCCCCTCATCATCAAGCGCGCTTGGAGGAGACTTCGGCGCGAGCGGCGAAGCAGAGATGGACCTTTTCTCAAGAGGCGCAGACGCCCTCTTTGAGCTTGAGTCTACCCCCGCCCCTCAAGCGCTTACCCCTGCTTCCCCACCAGGGTCCCCTGCTCAAAGCTTTGAGCTCCCGAGCACCTTCTCGCTCCCGGGCGCGCCACCGGCCTCGACGCCCTCTGCTTCATCGCCTGCTTCATCGATGAGCCCGCCCCCTCCCCCCCCTCAACCTCCACAGTCGATCACCCCCATCTCCCCTGTAGAGATGGAGGGTCACGTCCCTGATGAGCTTAGGGGTGAGGCGTTAGAGGAGCCAGCTCAAGCGACCTCTGAAGAGGCGCCTCCCCTTGACACAGAGCCCTCTCCTCGTAGAGGGGTCTCACCGCTCCTCCTCGTCGCCGTGCTCCTCATTGGAGCGCTCGGTGGGCTCCACACCTATGACCCTACGCTCCTGCCCGGCTTAATGGGCGCTGAGCGACCTGAGCCTGTCACGCGACGCACCCCCAACCTAAGGCAGCTCAGCCAACAGCGTCGCGCTCCAGAGGGCGTCGCCTTACCGACGTCTGGGCCTGTCGCTCCTCAAGTCGCGCCACAAGCGCAAGCGGACGCGACCTCAGCCCGCCCTGCTCAGGGAGGGGCTCCCCTCGCGAAAGCAACCCCAGCCCCCTCCAGCTCATCAAGCGGATGGTATCAAGTCTCTCCCAGCTTAAGGGAGCGCCTTAAGAGCCGTGACTCCAAGCGCTTGATGACCCCAGAGCTCGCTCAGGTGAACGCCTTAGACGCATCGGGCTATCGTGACCAGCTGAGCCCAGAGGGGGCGCTAACCACTCGCGCGATAGAGCTCGCTCGTGGCGCGCTCTACTTCTCACAAGAGCCACGCTGGTCGCAAGAGGCGAGCGAGCTGATCAACACGCTCGACCCACAGGCCCTCAGCGAGGATGACGCGCTCCAGGCGACCTTGATGAGCGCGCTCTCACAAGGGCTCGCCCGCTCCCAAGAGCACGCGATCGCCGTAGGGCTCAGCCGACCTGATGACCCTAACGCCCAAGAGCTCTTGGGGCACGCGTTCCTACAGCGTGGCCAGACCGCGCTCGCAGAGCAGGCCTTCGAGCGAGCGCTCAAGCTTGACTCCGCGCGCCCGCTATTACGGCTCCGTCACGCAGAGCTCCTCCTAGAAAACGGTAAGACCGATGAAGCGGAGCTCGCCTTTAAGGCGCTTCGAGAGGATGGCTTAGACCACCCCGCTGTGCGTCGAGGGCTCGCGAAGGTTGAGGTGAAACGTCAGAACACAAAGAAGGCATATGGCTGGATAGACGCGCTCTTTGAGCAGCCCGCTGACCGCTTTGATGATCGCTCTAAGGCCCTTAACCTGATCAGCCTCGCTGAGGTGCTTGACCTAGATCAGAGCCAAGCGCAAGCGAAGGGAGAGTCTCGCGGTGACGAGACGCTCGTCGAGCGTGAGCAGGTGAGGCGTGAGGCGCTTAAGAACGCCGTGAAGAGCTGGCCTGATCATATGCCAGCGCTGTCGATGCTCCTTGAGCCGATGCGCGACGCCGATCGGGAGCGCGAGGCACTTAAGCTGCTCACCTCCTTAATTAAAGAGAGCGGTGACAGCCCTGTGCGCGCAGATATGCACGCGAAGCTCCTGCTCGATGTAGATCGAGAGGCGAAGGCGCTTGAGGCGCTCCAAGAGGCGGTCAAGGCCAACCCTAACAGCTATGAGGCACACAAGGCGCTCGGTCGCGAGCTGATGAGGAGGAAGGAGTTTGTTAAGGCCCGTGAGGCTTTTGAGCAGGCCGCGACCCTCAGCGCGAGCCCAGAGGACGCTGAGCTCCTCTTTAGCGAGCTCCTCATCAAAGAGGCCCGCGTTGATGAGGCTCAAGCCCTACTTGAGGACGCGATTAAGCGCCGGCCATGGTCTCCTAAGCTCCGCAGTGGCCTCGCTGACCTCAAGCTTAAGATTGGGCTACGTAACGGGCAAGAGCGCTTAATCCGTGAGTCTTATGAGAGCTTTGACCGCGTATTAATGCTACACCCTGGTGACCGTCACGCTCGCCTCCAGCGGGCGAGAGCCGCGATCCGTCTCGGTCAGCCTCAGGCCTCGCTCGATGACCTGAGCGCGCTCTTAGGAGAGCCTGAGCTGAGAGGCCAGCTCGACTTTGAGCTTGGGGAGGCCAAGATGGCGCTTAAGCGTGACCAAGAGGCGAGGTCACACTTTGATAAGGTGCTGAAGCGTGAGCCGAGCAACCTCCAAGCGCTCCGCGCGATGGGTCAGCTCTATGAGCGAGCGGGCAATGACGCCCAAGCAAAGCGCTCACTCGAGCAGGCCCTCGCGGTCAACACCCGAGACGCGGTCACCCGATATGAGCTCGGGCGCCTCTCGCTCAAGACAGACGCCAATAACGAGGCGATCGACCACCTTCGGATCGCTGCAGAGGCGAAGCTCCAAGACCCTCAAGTTCAGTATTGGTTCGGGCGCGCGCTTGAGCGGAGCGATGACCGCAAGGTCGCCTCTGAGGCTCGGTCGATTTATGAGAACACCGCTCGCCTCATCCAAGAGCTTAAGGAGGTCCCTAAAGAGCTCTGTGATGTCCACTATCGAGTAGGTAAACTCCACTCTCAGAACGCCTCTGAGCTGAGCCGAGCCCTTGATGATTTCATGCGCGCGAGTGAGTGTGACCCAAGCCGAGCAGACATCTGGACTGAGCTCGCTACACAGTATGATCGGCTCGGTGATCAAAAACAGGCGCTCTCTTACTATAACGACGCCCTCAAGAGGGACAGGGCGTACGCGCCCGCGCTCCTAGGGGTAGCCCGAGCTCACCTGCGCGCTCGTCCCCCACAGACCAGCAAGGCGCTGAAGATCTTTGAGCGGGTCATCAAGCGCTCTCCAAAGCTCCCTGAGCCACACTATCAGCTCTGTAAGATCTATCAATTCAAGAGCCGAAAGAGAGCTCAAAAATCGTGTCGAGCCTATCTACAGAGAGCGCCTCAAGGAGAGTTCGCTCGAGAGGTTAGGGAAATCTTGAAGTCTCTCTAAGCATGCGCTACATCCCCCCTAAACTCAGACAGGGGGTGACCCGATGCTCGATATTCGTAAAATAGATCAAGACCCTGAGCGCTTTCAACAGCGCCTCGCGCTCCGTGGCTCAGACATCACCCTAGATGAGGTGATCCGTCTCAATACACGCCGTCGTGAGCTGATCACAGAGTCCGATGAGCTACGGCATCAGAAGTCTGTCGCTGAGTCAGGGATGAAGACCGCTGATAAGAAGGGTGAGGAGTTCGCCCAGTTCCGCGATCAGATGCGTGGGGTCGCTCAGCGTATTAAGGCTCAGGGAGCTGAGCTCAAAGAGGTGGAGGAGGCGCTCAGCCAGGCCCTGCTCGTGATCCCGAACCTGCCTGATGAAGACCTCCCCCAGGGCACGAGCGAAGAGGATAACCAGGTCGTGCGCGTCGTAGGTGAGCGCCCGAGCTTTGACTTTGAGCCCAAGGAGCATTGGGAGCTCGGTGAGGGCTTCGGTCTGCTCGACTTTGAGCGCGCGGTGAAGATCGCTCGCTCACGCTTCTCTGTCATGACAGGCCCCCTCGCGCGCCTCAACCGCGCGATCATCCAGTTTATGCTCGACCTGCACACAGAGCGACACGGCTACACAGAGATCGTCGCTCCGTTCCTCGTCAACCACGCCTCTATGCAGGGGACAGGGCAGTTCCCAAAATTCCAAGAGGACGCCTTCCTGCTCGAGCGTGATGAGCTCGTCTTGATCCCCACCGCAGAGGTGCCTGTCACGAACCTGCACCGAGATGAGATCCTAGACGCTCAGTCTTTACCCGCGAAGTACACCGCCTACACCCCCTGCTTCCGAAGAGAGGCTGGGAGCTATGGTCGTGACACCAAGGGGCTCATCCGTCAGCATCAGTTCGAGAAGGTCGAGCTGGTCCAGTTCGTACGACCCGAGGACAGCGACCAAGCCCTTGAGGCGCTCACGGGCCACGCGGAGGAGGTGCTTAAGCGCCTCGGGCTACACTATCGGGTCAGCCTCCTGTGCACAGGAGACATTGGTTTCTCCGCCGCGAAGACCTATGACCTAGAGGTGTGGCTACCCGGTCAAGGGAGCTACCGTGAGATCAGCTCTTGCTCAAACTTTAGGGACTTCCAAGCGAGGCGCGCCGCGATCCGCTACCGCCCAGAGCCCACGAGTAAACCTCAGCTCTGCCACACCCTTAACGGCTCAGGGCTCGCGGTTGGTCGAACCTTAGTCGCGATCCTAGAGAACTACCAACAAGCGGACGGGAGCGTCCTCATCCCCGAGGCGCTTCGTGGCTACATGGGGGGCTGTGAGCGGATCACGCCTTAACGCTTGAGGGACCCCACGCTCACCTGCCTCTGACAGGAGAAGCCTCGCTCGTTACACCGCGTGAGGCTTTTTTATCGCTTAGACAAAGCCCTGTAAGCGCTCACCTTCTCTGTACTTATTCGAACCTAGCCAAGTAGACAGGCTAGAAAGCGAGCCCTCCCTCTTTAAAATATCTTGACAGGTGAAAAGGGTGAGGTTAAACACAAATCAACCCTGTGGAGGGGTGGCCGAGTGGTTTAAGGCAGCGGTCTTGAAAACCGTCGTAGGTTAATCCCTACCGTGGGTTCGAATCCCACCCCCTCCGTTCTTTATACTCTATGGAGAGGTGGCCGAGTGGCTGAAGGCGCTCCCCTGCTAAGGGAGTAAGCGGGTGACCGCTTCGGGGGTTCGAATCCCCCTCTCTCCGCATTTTGCACTCGTAGCTCAGCTGGATAGAGCATCGGTCTACGGAACCGAGGGTCGCAGGTTCGAATCCTGCCGAGTGCGCATCTCGCCTCTAGCTTTGCTAGGGGCGTTTATTTTTTCTTGACCTCCCCTCAACAGGAGCGCTCGTGAGCACACCGCAGCTCAATCGTGATCAGCTACCTCGGGCGGTGCGACGCTGGGAGGGTAAGCGGAGCGAGGCGCTCTTGAGGACGCCCACCAACCTGGGCTGGGGTGACGTGGACTACATCCGGCTCTGCCAGGCGCTCGCCCGAGAGGCGCACCTGCGTGGTGAGGTGCCTGTCGGCGCGGTCGTGGTCCATCAACACCCGCTCTCCGGTGAGGAGCGAGTGATTGGGAGAGGGTATAACCTAAGGGAGACCCGCTTCGACCCCACCGCGCACGCCGAGGTGGAGGCGATCAGACAGGCGAGCGAGGTGATCGGCCGATGGCGACTCGACGAGTGCGCGCTCTATGTCACGCTCGAGCCCTGCGCGATGTGCGCGGGCGCGATCGTAAACAGCAGGCTCCGTCGGGTCGTCTACGGCTGTGATGACCCAAAGGCGGGCGCCGTTCGCTCGCTCTATCGGCTAATTGATGACCCTAGGCTTAACCACCGCGCTGAGCTCACCAGCGGGGTCTGTGCAGAGGAGTGCGCTCAGCTCTTGCGACAGTTTTTCCAAGAGCGAAGGGCGAGTAAGCGTCGAGCACAGCCTCCTCATTCAACTTGATCCGCGCTCCATTCCATGTAGAGATAGGGGGGCGCTCACCCACCTAAAGGCTCCGATATGAGTGAACCGAACGCGAACGCCACCCCATCAACGAGCTCAGCTCAAGCGGCACAGCGCCTGAACAGCTGGGAGGGCCTCACGGTCGCATTTACAGGAGGCGGGAGCGCAGGCCACGTCACCCCAAACCTCGCGTTGATCGAGGCCTTATCTACCCAGGGGGGAGTAGCCGTCTATATAGGTCGAGGCCCAGAGCGTAAGGGAGCGACGCTCACACCAAGCGTCGAGCAGGAGCTGACCAGCGCGATCGAAGGGCTCCGCTATTATGAGATCCCCTCAGAGCGCCTGCGTCGCTACTTCGACTGGCGCAACTTCACGATGCCCTTCACGGTGCTCCACGGGATATGGCGCTCATATCGGCACTTAAAAAAAATCCAACCACAGCTCCTGTTCTCTAAGGGGGGCTTCGTCTCCCTGCCTGTGGTCTTGGGAGCTTGGCTGAACCGGACCCCTGTCGTTTTACATGAGTCAGACGGCTCACTTGGGCTCGCAAACACCCTCAGCCTCCCCTTCACCAAGGTGGTCTGTGTCGCTCAAGCTAGGGCTCGCGCTGGGGTCCGTCACCCCTTTGTCGCGCACACCGGCACCCCCATTCGTAGCTCATTCTATGAAGCCTCAGCGGAGCGCGCCAAGGAGCGATTCTCGTTCACAGGGGCTCGCCCGCTCCTGCTTGTCTTTGGGGGGAGCTTGGGGGCCGCTCACGTCAATCACGCCCTGCGCGCTAGTCTTGACGCCTTGCTCGAGCGCTATGAGATCTTCCATGTCGCTGGGCCAGGTAAGGTTGACTTAGAGGCGGTCGAGCGCTTCTCTGAGCGAGGCTACCATCAAGTAGAGTACGTCAGTGAAGGCTTCGCAGACCTGCTCAGCGCCGCACACATCGTAGTGGGGAGGGCTGGGGCGAACAGCGTCGCGGAGCTCATCTTGCTCCAGACCCCCGCCCTGCTCATCCCCCTCCCGACCGACAGCAGCAGAGGGGATCAGCTCCTCAACGCGCAAGAGTATGAGGACATGGGCTATGGCAAGCACCTCCGCGATGAACAGCTCAGCGCTGAGGCGATCCTTCACAAGCTTGAGGAGCTTGAGCGAGGCTACGCGGAGCACGTCGAGGCGATGAGCCGAGCGCCGAGCGCCGATGGCGCGCTGAGCACGCTCGCTGTGATGCGCCAGGTCATCCTCGCGACAGGTGCACGAAAGAACCTAAAATCAGAGTAATTATCTACCTTACACCCTCAAGATGTGGAGGGTATAATCCACCCGCTGAGGTCTTGCGCTCACAGCACAGAACAGCTAAACAGAGCAACGTATCTAGGCGCTGACCAGCGCTCGCCAACGCTGAGGTAACACGTGTCATCAGACCCTAACAAAGACAACAACGAGCTCCCCGCCTCTATTGGGCGATATGAGGTTCGATCGCGTCTGGGGACGGGTGGCATGGGACATGTCTACCGCGTATATGACCCGATCAACCAAAGAGAGCTCGCGCTGAAGGAGCTCAAGTTCTCATACCCACGAGCGCTTCATTATTTTAAGCGCGAGTTTCGTGCGGTCGCGAGCCTCTCTCATCCACACCTCGTCCATCTACATGACCTCTACCATGAAGATGGGCGCTATTTTTACACGATGGAGCTGGTGAGTGGCTCTGACATCTACCACTACGTCAATCAGCACGGTCACATCGTCAGAGACCCTAAGCTCCTGACCCAATCCGCGCGCCTAGAGCGGGTGTTTGAGAGCTTCACCCAGCTGATGCAAGCCCTCGACTATCTCCACTCCAACAGCTGTATCCACCGAGACATTAAGCCAGCAAACATCCTCGTTGATAAGCGCGGTAAGGTCCGCTTAGTCGACTTCGGGGTGATTAAAGAGGAGATCCCAGGAGGTGAGGGGCAGAGCCTCTCGCAGGTCTTTGGGACCTCGACCTACTTCAGCCCTGAGCAGTCGCTGAGCTCACGTGTGACGACCGCGACCGACATCTACGCCGCGGGCGTCGTGCTCTATGAGCTCCTTGTCGGCGTGACCCCCTTTGAGGGGAGCCATGAGGAGGTCTGTGAGAAACACCGGAGCGCCCCTGTCCCGCCGGTCTTAGAGCGCGTCCCACAGACCCATGAGCTCCTCGCTCAGGTCTGCTTAGAGATGCTCGCTAAAGAGCCAGCCCGGCGCCCATCCGCTCGAGAGGTGCTCGAATTTCTTCACGTACAGCGCATGGTCACTGAGAGCACAAGGCTCACGGAGTTCATCGGCCGTAGAAGCGAACGAGAGCAGCTCCATAACGCGCTTGAGGTGGTCAGGCAAGGCAAGGGCAGGCTCGTCCTCTTTGAAGGAGAGGAGGGCGTCGGAAAGCAAGCCTGTATCGAGGCGTTCTGTCAAGAGGCCCGCCTCTTTGACGCCTCTTGCTTCCGAGGTGAGTGTGTCAAGCGTGACCACGTCAGCTATCGAGGGATCGACACGGTCGTGGAGCGCCTCGCGGAGGCCTACCGTAGCCAGGTCGCGCGCACCCTGCGCAGGCTCCCGATGCGGGAGCGCGGTGGGCTCCTTGAGTCCTTTGACTTCCTTAAGGAGCTCCTCGCGAGTGAGCTCCACCCCAACGGCGCTAGCCACGCGGGGCCTGGCTTAGGGCTCTTCACCCTGCTCCGCGTCCTCTCAGAGGACAGGACGCTCGTCTTGGTCATCGAGCACATCCACCTCGCCGATGATGACGCCCTCGACTTACTCGAGGCGCTCCAGGCGGGTGGGCGCTTCCCGCCCGTCCTCATGATCCTCACATACTGCCCAGAGCAGGTTCAGCCCAACAGCAGGGTCGCGAGCTTCCTAGAGGTTGTCCCAACCCACCCCGCCAGTGAGCACGTCCAGCTGCACCCTTTCTCGATCTTAGAGCTGAAGGAGATGGCGCAACAGCAGCTCAACACACAAGATGAGCGCTTGATTGAGTTTATCCACTCCCAGACGGGTGGCCTGCCTCGCTTCGCTCAAGAGATGATCTCCTCGCTCAAAGAGCGACAAGCGGTTGAGCGCTTCCACGACATGATCATCCGTAAGATCGACACCCTCAGCAGGCCTGCCCGACGTATCCTCGCCGTGATCTGTCTGAGCGTGACCCCTGTGCCAGAGGGGGTCCTCGAGATCGCCTGTGACCTCAGGAGTGATGAGGTGTATGAGGGCCTCATGAGCCTGTCAGCTGAGGGCCTCATCAAAGAGGAGATCGACTCAGAGGGGCGCGTCGATGTGGTCGGCGCGCACCCAAAGCTGATGGACGTCGCCCGCACTTGCATCACGCAGAACCGCATCCCCATGATCCACGAGCGGATCGCTCGCGCCCTCGCTCAGACCAATGGGAGCGCTGAGCAGATTGAGCGTCACTACACCCGCGCAGGGACCCCCCAGGCCGCCCCTCGCTACGCGATCCAGGCTGCGAAGGAGGCTCGAGCCGCCCAAAACCATGAGCGGGCCGCAGAGCTCTTCCAGCTCGCGCTCAAGGGCTCCTTTGACGCGCAAATTCAAGCGAGGATCCGGATCGATATGTCCGACAGCCTCGCTCGCTCGGGTCGCTATCTTGAGGCCGCTCAGACCCTTGAGTCGCTCAGCGAGCTCTCGACCAATGACGCTCAGCGCTGGAGCGCTCGTCGCTACCAGCTCTATCTGATGTCGGGAGAGCTCAGCGATGTCTTACAGCAGACCCTCTCAGAGAAGGCCAAGGTGATCATCGCTGACTTGCTGATCCCGCTCCGGCCCATGAACGCTCGTAGCTTGCTCGGTGAGAGCGACACCATGACCGCGCGACTGACGCGGGTCTCCTTCCTAGCCGGCACACACAATGAGCGCGCGATCCAGGAGGCTAGCCGGCTGATTAGCGAGGTCAAGTATGACCAAGAGCATGACCTGCTCGCCGCTGCGGTTGGGCTTACGCAAGCGCAGGTCTCAGAGGCGAGCGGTGAGCTCGCCGAGGCGAAGCGCGCGCTCGACGCGGTTCGCCCTCGCGTCGCGGCCCTCCCTCCACACGAGCTGAGTCGCCTGCGCTTACTCGAAGCTGAGACGAGGCTCGCGCTCAGGGTTGGCCTGATCGACCAAGCGAAGTCCGTCGCGCGGGTGTTGCTCGTCGAGACCCGCACACGAGGCTTGCGTGGCCTGCGCTCTACCGCCGCCGCGCTCGCGGGTTGGGCGCACCTTGACGCGGGTGAGTACGCCGCCGCAAACCGCCTCCTCGCGGAGTCAGAGCGTTGCCGACAGCCCTTCCCAAAGACCCTAGGTCACACCCAGCTCTCGCTTATTCGCGCCCGACAGATGCTCTATCACAACGACATCGCGGGGGCGCTCAATTACCTCCGAGAGCTGAGGCGCACCCCTGAGCTTCAACAGCTCCTGATGCGCAGGGAGCCAGCTTGTGAGTTCGCGCTCCTGCACGCGAGGGCCTGTGGCCTGCTCGCGATCCGTGAGCACTTCAACTTAGAGATGCCCACCACCGAGCTGACCGGCTCGCTCGCGGCCCCCCCGAAGGACCTCTTCGCCCAAGCGATCGACATCCTAGAGCGGGCGCTCCCCTACCCGATCGGCTGGCTCTCGCTCCTGAAGGTGACCGACCTGATCTTGAGTGACCAATACCAGCGCGCGCTTGAGCTGAGCGCGGAGCTGATTGGACAGGAGGAGGAGCTCTATCATGAGCTGTCTCACCCGCAGATCCTCTCCACCCTCTACTTCATCAACGCCATGATTAAGCGCTTGAGTGGCAGTAAAGATGACTCGAGTAAGACAAAGCAGGCCTTTATGATCTTGCGTCGAGCGGGTTCGACCTTGACCCCTGAAGGCCACCTGCTCCGCTCTATCGGGACACAAGGCCCCCCACCCCCGCTGAACCCAGCGTCCAGCTCCATGACAGATGAGCTGAAGCTGAGGAGCGTCTAGTCCCCGCTCGACCCCCCTGTGCTCGGGAGCCCCTCGGCGCCTGCGTCGCTGGTCATCTCCGCCTCACCTGCCCCCTCAGGGACAGTGAAGCTCGTGTTGCCTCCGATCGCGAGGCTCTGCTCCTCGATCCACTCGTTGAGCCAGTCTAAGCTCCCCCCCTCCGCGCCACTCTCAAGCGCAAAGAGCTGCTCATGAAAGCGCTCCCCCTTATAAAACAGGGTAAACCAGAGCACATACCTGCCCCCCGAGGTGAGGCTACGAGGGAGCGCTAAGGTTCGCTGGCGTTGACCTTGCACAAAGACGCTGGTCTTCATCGCGTCTCCCTCTCGCATCAGCTCCTCATTCGACGCGATGACCTCCTGTCTAGGCGTCATCAGCTCATAACGCCACGTGAAGTCTCCTACCCCCTCGCTGTCCTCTAAGCCAATCAGGTAGCCGAGGTTAAACTCGAGCTGGTCCGGGCTCTGACCTGCGGACAGCGACCAGTGATTTAAGCCAAAGCGAGCTTGATTATACACCCCCCCTAGCTCCTCCTTCACCACACAGCTCACACAGAGCGCGAGGCAGAGGAGCGCCCCTGTCCACTGAGCGAGCTGAGCGCGTACGCCACGGGCGCTCCCCCTACCCTCAGCCCCATTGAGAGTTGAGTGAACTTGAGAGATATGATTGTTTGAGTGTGTCATAAAAGCTGTACCTCCATCCGAGCGCTGAGCGAGCCCTCTTGGCCGTTTTAGCATGAGCAGGCTACGCCGATCACAGTATTTCATCTCCCCTCTCGCTCAAAGGAGCTAGAACCTTGACAGACGCACCGTTAGACAGCGCTCTTGAGCGCCCTCACTTGACCCTCGGCGCTGACTTTCCGAGCGGGCAAGAGGTGGAGATGGAGCAGGCCTTTGACGTGTTCCTCGACTGGACAATCGAGCTCGGGATCGAGCTCTATCCGGCACAGGAGGAGGGGATCTTAGAGGTCATGTCTGACAAGCATGTGATCCTAAACACCCCGACCGGCTCAGGGAAGTCCATGGTCGCGCTGGCGGCTCATTTTTGGGCGCTCGCGCGAGGTAAACGCTCCTTTTACACCTCACCGATCAAGGCGCTCGTGAACGAGAAATTTTTCTCGCTCTGTGCTCAGTTTGGATCTGAGAACGTGGGGATGCTCACCGGAGACGCGACCATTAACCGTGACGCCCCTATCATCTGCTGTACCCAAGAGATCCTCGCGACCCTCGCGTTAAACGAAGGGGACGAGGGGCGGATTGATTACGCGGTGATTGATGAGTTCCACTACTACGGTGACCGCGACCGTGGGATGGCGTGGCAGCTCCCGCTCTTAGCGCTCAAGAACACTAGATTCTTGCTGATGTCCGCGACCTTAGGGGACACCTCAAAGATCGAAGAGGACCTCGAGGCGCACACCCAGATCCCTGTCGCGCTCGTTCAGTCTGCGGTCCGCCCTGTCCCCTTAGACTTTAGCTATAACATAGAGCCCCTCCATGAGACGGTCCCACAGCTGATTCAAGAGAACAAGGCGCCGGTCTATATCGTCAGCTTCACGCAGACTGGGTGCGCGAGCATCGCTCAGAGCCTCACGAGCCTCAACCTGTGTAGCAAGGAGGAGAAAGAGGCGATCTCTCAGGAGATCAAGGGGACACGGCTAGACAGCCCATATGGAGCTGACGTGAAGCGCTTCTTGATGGCGGGGGTTGGCCTCCATCACGCGGGCCTGCTCCCTAAATACAGGCTCCTGATCGAGAGGCTCGCCCAAGCTGGTGTGCTCAAGGTGATCGTCGGGACGGATACGCTTGGGGTAGGGATCAACGTCCCTATCCGCACAGTTGTCTTTCATGGGCTCGCGAAGTTTGACGGTCGTAAACAGCGCCTCCTCACCGTCCGTGACTTCAAGCAGATCGCGGGGCGCGCGGGTCGAAAGGGCTTTGACGATCAAGGGTATGTCATCTGCCAAGCGCCTGAGTACGTCATCGAGAACGTCGCCATAAAGCGTAAAAAAGAGGCGAACCCACAGAAGGCCAAGCGGCTCCGGCTTAAGTCGGCCCCTGAGGGCTCTGTGAGCTGGGATGAGAATAAATTCAATCAGCTCATCGAGCGACCCTCAGAGACCCTCACCCCACGCTTCAGCGTGAGCTTCGCGCTCATCATTAACCTCCTTCAGAGCCCAGTGCGCGCGACCTGTAAGGGAGGGGGCTACCGAGCGCTTGTTGAGCTGATCCATCGAACCCCACTCACAAGACATGAGCAACGAGCCCTGCTCATCGAGGCCAAGCGCCTCTTTCAGTCGCTCTTCAAGGCGGGCGTCATCGAGCGAGTCCCAGATCAGAGGCCCGCTCAGGTGCGCGTCAGTGAGGACCTCCAGTCAGACTTTTCGATGCATCACAGCCTCTCTCTCTACCTGCTGTATGCCCTCGGCGCGCTCCCCTTTGATGAGGAGCGTTATGAGCTCAAGCTATTGAGCGTCGTGGAGGCGATCCTAGAGGACCCTGGGGTTGTGCTGAAGAGGCAAGAAAACGAGGCGAGAGGTGTAGCGATCGCGGAGATGAAAGCGGAGGGCATTGAATATGAGGAACGTATGGAGCTGATTAAGGAGGTGAGCTGGCCAAAGCCCGAGGCGGAGCTCATCTATGAGACCTTTGAAGGCTACGCAGAGCACCGCCCTTGGGTGTACGCCACCCCCGTCAGCCCGAAGTCGATCGCTCGAGACATGTATGAGCGCTGCGCGACCTTTAAAGATTACGTACAGCATTATGACCTCAAGCCCGCTGAGGGCGTGCTCCTCCGCTACCTCAACATGGTCTATAAGGCCCTCGTCCAGAACGTCCCGGACGTCCTCAAGACCGACGCGATCCATGACCTGATCGCCTACCTGCGCGCCACGATCCGCCGTGCGGACTCGAGCCTCATGGAGGCCTGGATGAGCATGCGCTTTGGTGAGCGAGCGGTTGAGCGCTTTAATGAACGACTTGAGCAAGCCTCACAGGCGGTCACAGTGGAGCGCCTAGACCTCGCGGAGGACCCTAAAGCCTTCGCGGCTCGCGTCCGTGCCCAGCTCCGACAGCTCGTACAGGCGCTCTCCCGCAAAGACTATGAAGAGGCCTCGCTTACGCTCCGGTCGAGTGACGCGTACACCGAGCAGTATCCTACTTGGAGCGCTGAGGCGCTTAAGGAGGCCTTTAAGCCCTTCTATGCTGAGTATGAAGAGCTCCTGTTTAACCGTGACGCGCGCGCGAACCACCACACCGTCATCACCCCCTCAGGCCCAAGGCTATGGCAAGTCAAGCAGGTCTTGCTCGATGATCAAGGGGACCGCTCGTGGCGACTTGAGGGGGTCATTGACCTCAGGGAGCAAGAGACCCCCGAAGGTGAGCTGTTTAGCCTCACGCTGATCAGCGATGGGAGCCTCACCCAAGAGCTCCAGTCCTTAGATCAACAAGAGGCCCCCTGAGGACAGCTTAGCTCTTGAGGTGTCCGTCGAGAGTGCGCTATGCACAGAGAGGGTAAACCTCACCCCCCTTATCTTGCTGTCCATCACCTTGGAGCGCTGAGCGTGCCGACCACCTGGCTTATCACCCTAAAGCGTCCCATTCTCAAAGGGAGCACGCTCGCGCTCCTCACGCTCTGCTGTGGCTGTTTACCAGAGCCAAACTTGAGCTACCCAGACCCTCTGCTCGCAGACTTTGGGACCCCTAATCAGCCGATTAACTCCAGGCTAGACCCTCTCCCAGCGCCTGATATGGAGATCGGTATGGAGCCCGACCTCGGGCTCGACATGGGGGTCGACATGGGACCCGATATGGAGCTCAACCAAGGGCCAACACCACGCCTCATCACTCGCGCGACGCTGTGGGGTGCTCCCCCGACCCCTACCTCAGTCGAGGACCCCTCACCTCAGCTCTGTGGTGAGCTCAACTGGAGCGCC
>Ga0181594_10003330_pt1 | contig 14609 bp, 13 predicted proteins | sample 071ome_18_FD_145603 | JGI IMG/M metagenome (GOLD analysis project Ga0181594, IMG submission 145603) | Coastal salt marsh microbial communities from the Groves Creek Marsh, Skidaway Island, Georgia - 071413BT metaG (spades assembly) | ecosystem: Environmental > Aquatic > Marine > Intertidal zone... | reverse complement strand
GAATCGCAAACTGCCGCTTTTAGCATTGATGCGGCAGTCCAAAGCGGGGGGACTTTCCTCACTGAAGATGCCGTCACTCTTATCGGTGATGAACGCATCGATGTCGTTGTGGAAGCCACCGGCATTCCCCATGCCGGCATTCGTCACTGCCAGGCCGCCATCCGGTCGGGTCATCACGTTGTCATGGTGAATGTAGAAGCCGATGTGCTGGCAGGTCCACTGCTCGCACAACAAGCCAAAGACGCCGGGGTCGTTTACAGTCTGGCGTGGGGTGACCAGCCGGCGCTTATCTGCGAGCACGTTGACTGGGCCAGAAGCTGCGGCTTTGAGGTGACCGCGGCGGGCAAGGGAACCCGCTATCTGCCCGAATACCACTCTCTGACGCCCGATACTGTCTGGAATGTATTGCGCGAGTATCTTGATATCGAAGACCCGAACAGCATCAACCTACAGATGTTCAATTCCTTTCTGGACGGCAGCAAATCGGCGATAGAGATGACCGCAGTGTGTAACGCGACTGGTCTTGTGCCCCAGGCGTCAGGCCTGACGTTCCCGCCTTCATCACGCTTTTCTCTGGCGGATGTCTGCAAGCCTGAGCAGGATGGCGGAGCACTGACCCGCAGCGGCACCACGGAAGTGGTTTCCTCCCTGGAACGCAGCGGCGAGCCCATTGATCATCATCTTGCAATGGGAACATTTGTCATCGTGAAACCAGGCACTGACTACGCCCGACAATGCTTTCGCGAGTATCACATGCTGCCCGATGAGAGCGGTCTTTACGGCGCGCTGTATCGCCCGACGCACATGATCGGGCTGGAACTTGGTCTGTCCGTTGCATCAGTGGCACTTCGCGGCGAACCCACCGGTCAGCCGTTCTGTTTTTCATCAGATGTCGTCGCGGTCGCCAAACGGGATCTAAAGGCTGGCGAGAGGCTCGATGGTGAGGGCGGCCATTGTGTCTATGGCCAACAAATGCCAGCATCCCTGTCCATTGCGAAAGACGCGCTGCCTCTGGGCCTGTCGGGGGGTGTGACCCTCTTGCGCGATGTCAGTGCCGGACAGGTACTTTGCGAGGCCGATACCGCATTAGATAATTCCGATGATGCGGTTAAGGCCCGGCGGATGATGATCTCCCGTTTTGCCTCCTGACACCTTATAAGCCATCACCACCTTTTTGGGGTTATTCACTATGAGCCACACCGTTTTTATCACCGGCACTACTCGAGGTATCGGACTGGAACTGGTGCGCCAGTTTCTGGAAGCCGGCAGCAAAGTTTTCGCCACAGCACGACGTCCCGAGACGGATGCGCTGCAGTCGCTCAAAGCGGCGCACGGCGATGCACTGCAGTTGCTTACGCTGGACGTCACCAACCGCTCTGAGATTGAAACAGCCGTCTCGTCCCTGGCGGGGCAGCCCGTTAACCTACTCATCAATAACGCTGGCCTGTATCAATCAAGATCAGACGATATGGAGAGTCTGAAACCAGAAACCTGGCTTCAGGAATTTCATGTCAACGCCATCGCGCCTTTTATGGTGACGCGGGCGTTGCGGTCCAATCTTGCGGCAGCCGATGACGCCCTGGTTGCCATGATTTCGAGCAAGATGGGCAGCATGTCTGATAACACTTCGGGCGGGGCCTACAGTTACCGTTCAAGCAAAGCCGCTCTGAATGCAGTCACCGTGTCTTTGGCCCGGGATCTTGCCGGTGACGGTACCCGAGTCGTGGCACTGCATCCGGGCTGGGTGCGGACCGATATGGGAGGCACCAATGCGCCTGTTGACACAACCCAGAGCGCCTCTGGTCTCAGTAAAGTCATGCTTGGCATCGATGAGTCTCAAAACGGAGGCTTTTTCAACTACACCGGGGATGCTATTCCATGGTGAACGGCAAAGCCCGCTATACTGCGGCGCTTGCCTTTCTGGCGGTCACGTTACTGACCACCACGGGCTCCTCGATCTCAGCACAAGATGTCGTTCCCCAGATTTTGCCGCTGGACGAGGAAGATGACGATGTCCTGATTTGTGACGATCTCGACGATGACGGCATTCTCGACCTTTTGGACAACTGTTTTGGGCTGTTTAATCCGCTTCAGACCGACACCAACGCAAACGGCATCGGTGATGAGTGCGAAGCCCCGCTACCCAACTAAGACAGACTCTTTAACGATATGACAACACACAAGATTGCCCTGCTCGCCGGCGACGGCATCGGCCCGGAAATCATGGCCGAGGCAGAAAAAGTTCTTAACCTTGTAGAAGAACGAAACAGCGTTGCATTTGATTTGCAGCCCGCCCTGTTTGGCGCCTGCGCCTGGTATGAGACCGGAAAGTCCTTTCCCGATGAAACCATTGCGATCTGCGACAACGCCGATGCCATCCTCAAAGGCACCATTGGGCTCAGCCATGAGGAGTCGAAGAAGATTCCCGTAGATGAGCAGCCCGAGCGTGGAGGCCTTCTGCCCATGCGCCGGCGCTACCAGACGTACGCGAACTTCCGCCCCGTCACGCTGCCGCCTGAACTGGCGCACTTTTCGCCACTGCGTCCTGAGATCATCGGCAGCGGCATTGACCTGGTGATTATTCGTGAACTGGTGGGCGGTCTTTATTTCGGATCCAAGGAAACCGGGGTTAACGATCAGGGACGACGTTACGTCCACGAGATGCTGGAATACGACGAGGACCAGATTCAGCAGGTTCTGGAAGTGGCGTTCAAACTCGCCATGAAACGCAAAAAATCACTTACCAACGTTCACAAGAGCAACGTGCTGAAATCCAGCGTACTCTGGAACGAAGTCCTCGATGAAGTTCATCGCGATTATTCCGAAGTCACGGTTGACCATGTTCTGGTGGACGCGGCCGCCACGTACCTGTGCCTTGATCCGACTCGCTTTGATGTCATGGTCATGGAAAACATGTTTGGCGATATCCTGAGTGATCAATGTGGCGGGATTCTCGGATCGCTGGGGCTCATGCCCTCCGCGTGTGTCGGCCCCGAGCAGTCCTACTACGAACCCTCCCATGGCTCCGCCCCGGATATCGCGGGCAAAGGCATTGCCAACCCCTACTCCATGCTGGGCTCCGTCGCGATGATGCTGGAGATGAGTTTCAATATGGACGCCGAAGCGGCCAACCTTTGGAAGGCCATGCAGAGTGTGTTTAGCGACGGCTTCACCACGCCGGATCTTGCCAGACGGGGCGATGCAGAAAAGCAGATCAGCACCAGCGAATTCGGTGATCGGGTTGTGGCCGCCCTCGCCGCGATGCCGGCAGCCGGCTAGGGGATCAGAAAGAAAACCTACTCGGGTTTTTCTAACGGACGGGATTCGCCTTCGGGTGAATCCTTCTGGCGCATTTTCATATTGAGCATGCGCATAGCGGCGTTGACGCCGGAAAACACCTGATTGGCGTGCACGCCGCGTGTTTTGAATCTGCGGCCATCATCTTCCCAGGTAATGAAGCACTCGGTCAGTGCGCTGGTGTGGCCGCCTTTGGGAATCCGGATCTCAAAATCAATAAGCTCTGGAAATTCGAATCCGCCCGGATCCAGCACCTTGCGCAGCGCCTTGATAAACGCATCAAAACCGCCGTTGCCTGAGTCTGAGGACTTATGGATCTCTTCCCCCACCCGTACCCGGACGCTGGCGGTCGACTCGATCTCAAGGCCGCTCGTGATTGAGCAGTTCAGCAGTTCCACGTGCTGGTAATCGCCGCTCTCGAGAATGTCGGCAATAATAAAAGGGAGATCCTCCGGCGTGATCGTGGCCTTGGTGTCGGCGATTTCAACGATTCGCTGGAGCACCTTAGCCTGATTCTCCTCTGACAGATCGATCCCAAGATCTTCGAGATTCTTCGTCAGCGACGCTTTGCCGCTCATCTTGCCGAGGGCATAACTGTGCCGACGATCGAAACGATCCGGGCTGAGTTCGGTCTGGTACAACTGGCCTTTTTGATCTCCGTCGGCATGAATGCCGCTGGTCTGGGTAAAGACATCAGTGCCGATAACCGGCGCATTGGCGGCGACCCGCTTTCCGGAAAAGTTTTCAACCATCTGGCTGAGGTCGTGCATCTTGGTCTCATCAATCGAGACTTTGACACCCAACTTGTCTTTGAGCACCACCGCCACTTCAGCGAGCGACACATTTCCCGCCCGCTCGCCGAGGCAGTTCAGTGTGGCGTGAATCGCGGCTGCACCAGATTCGACCGCAGCCATGGCATTAGCGGTGGCGAGTCCATAATCGTTATGCGGATGAAAATCGAAGTCCTGGCCTTCAAATCGGCTGCACATATCCCCGACAGCCGTCGATACTTCTGCCGGACTCATTACGCCGAGCGTGTCGGGCAGCATAATGTGGCGAAGATCCATTGCCGCAAGCGCCTCAACCATGCGGTACACATAATCGCGGCTGTCCCGATAACCGTTTGACCAATCCTCGAGATAAACGTTGACCAGAAGACCCTGTTCCAGCGCGTAATCCACCGTCTGCTCAATGTCTTTAAGGTGCGCATCGAGAGTCTTTCTGAGCTGTTCCGTGCAATGCTTCTCGCTGCCTTTGGTCAAAAGGTTAAGCACCCGACCTCCCGTACTGACCAGCCAGTCAACGCTGCGATGATGATCGGTAAAGCCTAAGACCTCGACGCGATCCAGCGCATCGTTTCGAGCGGCCCAATCATGAATCCGGGTGACCGCCTCTTTTTCGCCATGCGAGACGCCCGCTGACGCCACTTCGATGCGGTCCACATTCAGGCTCTGGAGGAGTGCGCGGGCAATGCTCACCTTCTCATCGGGCGCGAACGAGACCCCCTGGGTCTGCTCTCCATCCCGGAGCGTGGTATCCATCAACAAGACATGCTCTCGCATCAATATCGCCTCAGCACCAGCCTGAACCTCTCAAAGAACGCGATATTCTATAGGTAAATGCTTGTTTAATTGAAGGTGTTTCTCAACTTGCTCGTGCTGATCGAATTCTTCCGGTGAAGTTATCCCCTTGAACACAAGGCACTCTGTGACAGATTTGAAGCCGGGGCCAAACCTGGTCATCGTGATTCAGGTTTTTGAAGTCACCCCGATAGGCCCCGATCAAGAGCTCGACTCAAAATTGTCCCATTGCGGATGATCACCAAAACGCGTCACCAAAAAGTCTATGAAACAACGCGCCCGCCTCGAGAGGAATCTAGTCCTCGGATAAACAACATACGCGCCAAGTAGCGGGATTGTGTACTCGGGCAACACCCTGACCAACTTTCCTCTTTTGATGTCGGGACCTGCGATAAAGGTTGGTGCGACCCCAATTCCCAGACCGTCTCGTGCAGCCGCACACAGGTAATCACCGTTATTGGCTGAAATGGTGACCGGGGGATTAACTCGGATACGACGCCCATCAGGATCTTCCATAAGCCAGGAAGAGGTTGGTGTATTCGTATATCCGAGAATCCTGTGCGCTGCCAAATCCTTGGGAACTGTCGGAGATCCGAACGCCTCGAGATATTCAGGGCTTGCACACAAGACTCGCCGAATCGTGGCTATTTTGCGCGCCAAGTAGTCCGAGTCTTTTAAATCCGCAATCCGGATAGCAAGATCAAGCCCCTCTTCGATCAGATCAACCTGTCGATCATTGAAATCGAGATGCAGCGAAAGAGCGGGATACTTTTCTGCGAATTCGTTGACTACTCCCGAAAGGTGCAAAAGACCAAACGAAACCGGAGCCGCGATTCTGAGATCACCATCGAGTTGGGTTTGAGAGCCTGAGGTTTCTGAGTTCAACTCCTGGACATCCGCCAGAATCTGTTTAGCCCGCTCATAGAAACTGGATCCGGCATCCGTCAGGGTCGAATTACGCGTATTGCGAACAAGCAACTGTGTATTCAAGCTCTGCTCCAACGCCGCAAGGCGCCGACTCACAGCGGATCTCGCAATACCGGTTTGCTCGGCTGCCCGGCTCATGCTTCCGGCCTCCACGATTCGCGCAAACATCGCCATATCTTCAAGTTGGCCCATTTTTATTGTTCCGTTTTTTGCAACAGTGTTTTTATTTTATCTCTATTTATTCTTTTTTTTAGACTTATTAGGATTCGCGTTCCTGAAAAACCTAATCGGACTAACAACAGCAAAGACCTCCTCATGAACGAACCCAAGATCGCGCAAGCACAACCCTATGTTCTGGAACTCGACGCTGGCACCTACTTTTGGTGTCGGTGCGGAAGATCAGCGAACCAACCTTTTTGCGATGGCTCCCACAAAGACACCAGTTTCGAACCAGAGCCGTTCACGGTCTCTGAGAACAAAAAGGTGGCGTTATGCGGATGCAAGCATACGAAGAACACGCCTTTTTGCGATGGCACACACGCCAAGCTCTAACTCGGCGACAACACAAATAAACCCAGTTAAGGAAGAAAATGATTAATCAAGCAACAGCTCTAGCCATGCCGGTTGGCCGACTTTTCATCTCACTGGTCTTCATCCTGTCAGGAGTCACCAAGGCCGGCAGTTACTCAGGCACCGCTGCCTGGATGGACTCCGTTGGCGTACCGGGAGCTTTGCTCCCTCTCGTCATTATTCTTGAAATCTTAGGCGGAATAGCGATCGTCATTGGATGGAAAGCACGGCCTGTCTCCATATTATTTGCGGGCTTTTGTGTCTTGAGCGCCGTACTATTTCATGCTGATTTTTCAAACCAAGCGCAGATGACCCAGTTCCTCAAAAATGTGGCACTTGCGGGTGGATTCTTGTTTCTGTTTGCGGGAGGCGCCGGAGCTTACTCGCTTGATGAACGCAAGAGCTAATCAAACTTCGGGATGTCCGGCGTACTTGTCGTGACAAAGACAACCTAGTGTGCAGTAACCAGTAATGGGACTTCTTCAGAACGGTAAGTGGGTCGACCAGTGGTACGACACCAAAGCATCCAAGGGTCATTTCGTGCGCAAGGCATCTCAGTTTCGGAACTGGATCACCGCGGACGGTGCCCCCGGCCCCAGTGGGGTCGGGGGTTTCAGGGCCGAGGCTGGTCGATATCATCTTTATGTCTCGTATGCTTGTCCTTGGGCTCACCGGACCCTGATCTTTCGTGCTCTCAAGAAGTTAGAGGCCATGATTTCAGTTTCGATCGTCAACTGGTACATGGGCGCTAACGGGTGGACATTTGACCCGGTCAGCGGTGTGGTGCCCGACGATATCAACAACGCAGAGTTGCTCCACCAGGTCTACACGGCTTCCGACCCAAATTACAGCGGCCGGGTGACCGTCCCGGTGCTGTGGGATAAAAAAAGCAACAAGATTGTTTCCAACGAATCCTCGGAGATCATTCGCATGTTCAACGAGGCATTCGATAGCTTGGGCGCTGCGCCTGGCGACTATTATCCGCTCGCATTACGTGACGAAATCAATTCGCTAAACGACCGCATATACGAAACCGTTAACAATGGTGTCTATAAAGCGGGATTTGCCACCACGCAGGAAGCCTATGATGAAGCGGTAAGCAAAGTATTCGAAACGCTGAATTGGCTGGAAAAGCGCCTTGAGACACAACGCTACTTAACCGGCAATGCCGACACTGAAGCAGATTGGAGACTGTTTACTACCCTGGTGAGATTCGATCCGGTCTATGTCGGGCACTTCAAATGCAACCTCAAACGGCTAGCTGACTATCCGAACCTGTCGGGTTATGTGCGGGACCTCTACCAACACCCAGGTGTTGCGGCGACCGTGCATCTTGATCACATCAAGAAACACTATTTCGTCAGTCATACAACTATCAATCCGACCGGCATCGTACCAACGGGTCCAACGATCAGTTACAACGCACCTCATTATCGCGACAAACTCATTTAGGGTTCGGGGGAAGCTGGATCAGTTTGTTGTCCTAGAGTCATTCCCTTGCCCCCAACGGTAAGAAGATGGGGCCTATCTCCTGATTAAGCGAGATCCGTTATAGATGGGTTTTTGGGAACAGTTCGCCCGTTAGTCCAAAGCTGTTTGGCTACATATTTAACCTTTCATCACCCGCCCCAGCTAGACATTGAAGCGGTATTTCAGGGTGACAACGGGGCGACCAGGCGCGTTCCTTCAACAAGGATGCCGCCACGATTACCGACTTCGACACTACCGTAGCGCTCAGCAAAAACGGGGGGCAAGGTCCGGTCATCTGGAAGCGACAGCCATAGCCGCAGCAGATGCCGGCGCTGCTCTGGCTCAGGCCAATCGGTGAATCCGGTTCGGTCATGCAGATTGGTATGGTTATAGACAAACTGCATATCGCCCGGGGCAAGCCGCATCTTCAGGTGCAGAGCCGGATCATTTGCCAAGGCGTCAAATAGATCCAGGGCTTCGATATAGCGCTCGCTCAGCCGCGGCGCGCCTTCAAAACGCTGGGCGCTCTCAATGTACTGACGCTGATAGATTCCAGTAAGTGCGCCGTCGTGCCAGTTCAGCACAGGGATAAGAAAGTAAGGGAGTTCTCCCGGAGGCACTTCGCCGCGCCGGTCCGTCGCCACCGGCTCAAAAAGAAGCGCGGCCAGATCCGGGCGGCGCGCCATCATCTCGTTATAGATGGTAATCGTCGACACCAGCAGGCTTTCGCCACCCTCTTTGGCTTCGCGCAGACAGAGCAATCCAACCACATCCGAACTGTCCGTGTGAAAAGTTTGCCGGGCTGAAGTCTGGTAAATCCGGGCATTAACGTCCTGTGCGTCTGCGCCCAGATCCTTGACGTGACCGAGGATGTGACCAGCCGCATTTTGCGACCGTGCGTGGCCGAGATGGGCGCCCAATCCGCAGAACACGGTGGCATTCAACTCGCGACTATGCACCTCGGAGGGAAAACCCGTTAGCAGGGCAAATCCCAAACCCGATTTCAGCTCGTGCGCCAGTCGCTGCAGGCGCGGACCCAGGCGCGGCAGAGAAAAGGCCTCGCAGGTGATTCCACTGAGGGCATCTTCCGAATCAATAAAGGCCTTAGCCGCCTCGACCAACTCAGCAATATCTGAATCTCTCAACTGCCAGGTCCAAACATCAGGCGTCTGGGCGAGCGCCTCACCATACCAAGCCGCTGGAACTTCGATCCGATCAGGTGCTTTCGTCAAAACTGACTCCTTGAATGTCTTAAGGCACCGTTTGATGTTTGTCCAAATTTTAAAGCATTGCCTCGACGTCACTCTCGATCGCAAGAACGCCCTTTTCATGAAAAGACACGTCCTCTTTTATCAGAGGATTGATATCAAACCAGATCCGGTACGGTGCACAACGCAAACTCATGGCAGAAATTCTCTTTCGCGTAAGGGTAGTTACTGTCTTTTGAAACTCTGGCAGACTTCGCTCTTCATTCCTTTCGGATCGGCTGATGCCTTTCCAATGTTGAGGAAGAAATGCTTCCACCACGTGAGCAACTGGTTGTCATGCATTGCGATCTTGTCGAATTTTCACGTTTGACATCGCAAAATGAAGACGCCACTTTTTTTGCTGTAAAAAAAGGATTTGAGCAGGCGGCATTGCTTGTTTCAGATCATGATGGCACCCTGGTCAACACGGCCGGAGACAGTCTGCTTGCGGTTTTTCCAACGGCGCAGGCGGCGGCGCCGGCGGCGCTGGGGCTGCAGCAGTATTTCGCACTTACCAACCGTCATCTTCCCGAAAATGAACAGTTGCTTGCCCGGATTGGCATCCACCAAGGTGCCATCGTGGTTCAAGGAGACCAGGCTTTTGGTAATGACGTCAATATTGCGGCACGGCTTCAGGAGATAGCGCCGCCCGGGGGCATCTGTCTATCGGAGAGCGTACGACACCTCATCGGTGACTCTAACGAACTTCAGTTCGAATCGATTGGGGTTCAGACGCTGCGCCATATTGCCCAGCCCGTAAGTGCTTTCCTGCTTTTGACCGGACACGAAGTCTCGGATCCCGACAGCAAGGCCCCGCCAGAAGTCCAGCCCAGAGTTCTGGTGCTGCCTTTTTCTGCGCCAAAAAACGATTCCGATCTTGGTGAACTCGGTGAAGCGCTATCCGTAAATCTGATTAGCGCGTTATCGAGATTTCGCGAGCTCTTTGTGTTTGCGCCGCACACCGTCCTGTCACTTCCTGTCCAATCCCATGATCAGCGTCGGGTCGATGATCAACTCAAGGCCCGCTTTCTGGTCGAGGCTTCCTTGAAGCGACATCTTGAGGCACTCCGCCTGACCATTAATCTGGTTGAAATGCCCCACGGCCACTACCTCTGGTCAGAACGCTATGAGGTGACTACTTACGATCTTGCTGTGACACAGGATGAGATAACTGATCATATTGTGACAGCGCTCGTTGGCAACATCGAACACAGCGCGGGCACCCCTCACATCAGCCATGCCCTTTCTCTGGATTACGACGACAATATCCGTGCACGTCGTCTGGTTTACCGCATGCAAAGTGCGCAAGACCTCGACCAAGCCAAAACACTGTTTCGTAATCTAGGCAACAGACATCCTGGGTTTGCATCGGCCCATTCAGGACTTGCACTTTCGCATCTTGCCGAGTTTCTGATGGGATGGGCCTCTCATCCGCTGGAGACACTGAACAAAGCGGGGCACGCGGCGCAACTTGCATTGGAGCTGGATCCCAGTGACAGTGGTGCGCACGCTGCATTCGGTGTCACCCAAATCTGGCAACGGGATCACGACCGCGCGATGACTTATCTCGACCGGGCAGTCGAGCTCAACCCCAACGATACAGACGTGATTGCGGCGCGGGCCCTTGGCCTGGTCTTTCGCGGTCGACCCATTGCCGCATTCACGGCGCTGGAAAGTGCGCTCGACGCGAACCCTTTTGCGCCCGCATGGTATTTTTGGGCGCTTGCGATCAGTTCCTACAACAGCGGGCAATACCGCAATGCCGTCGAGACGCTTTTGCGTATCGCCTCTCCCAATCGCTTCCATCGGCGCCTACTGGCGGCAAGTTACGCCCAACTGGGCGAAACCGATAAAGCGACGTCAGAACGCGACCGGGTCATGATTGAGGTGCCGAGTTATACCGTCGAGGACACCCGCACTGCACAACCCTACGAGCACTCTGCGGATGTCGAACCCTTTGTAGAAGGTCTTTTGAAGGCCGGGTTTCCCTCTGACCTTCGGCATCTTCCTTGAGCCTCACACACTAAGAACTCATCAACGCCTTGACGAGTTCGGTTGCCCCGTCACGAACGGGATCAACGGCGAGTCGGCCGGTTTCATCCTGGATAGCAGCCATCGCATCGGCAGCCGCTTTGGCATCAAGGTGTGCCGTGTTAACCGCAATACCTGCGGTAACCGGCCGGGCAAAAGTGCCGCACGCAGAAGCGATGTCCTCATAGAGCTGGATGATGTCATTAAGCGGTGGCACCGCCACCGGCTCACCCACCGTATCAAGATGCGTCATCCCGGCCCGATGACATAACACCAGATGTGTCGGGCAGGAACCGCGCATCAGGGGCAAAGTTGAGGTACTGCCCGGGTGTACGATCGACCCTTGGCCCTCAACGATTTCCAGCTCGGCATCGCCTGCCTCCATCACCATTTTCTCAACCGCGCCGCAGGCGTAATCCACCCGGATGGCATCAAGCGGTATGCCTTTTCCGCTGATTAGGATGCCAATCTGCCCAGTGGCAAGAAAATCGGCCCGAACGCCGTCCTCCAACGCCGATTTCCAGATCTCGAGCCCGGCGGTCATCTTGCCCACGGCCATATCTGTCCCCACCAGCAGCGCACGGCGATTCTGAAGTCCGGCCGCCCGGGCCCAGGCGATGCCCAGATCCTGCGGCTCCTGGCGGATATCCCAGATCCACTGCCCTGGAGAAAGCTCCGGGTAACGGGGGCCCAGATGCTCATGCAGGCCGTTAATGACACTCATGCCGGCTGCGACCGCTTTGTCCACCTCGGCAATCATTTCCGGAGGCAGTCGCCCCCCCGAAGGCGCCATACCCAGCACAAGCACCTCACCACCGGCATCTGCCGCCTCGGCCACTGACCCCATTACCGGCACATCGGGGCCAAAATCAAGCAGGTCCCGAGTGGTAGAGCCCTTGTGGTTGAAATCGACTGCACACGCCACGGGATTGCGGGAGTACCGCAGCACGGCATGGCCCATCTTGCCGTTGAGTTTGTCAATCTGCTCAAAAAAATGAATGACGAGTTTTTGGTCAGGCTTCAGCATGTCAATTCCACTCCGTGCCCGGACGCTTGTGCCCGAACAGAAACCACCCCCTCATCTATCTCTAATCCGCTTGCCGGATCCGGCAAGAGGTTGAGATGCGAATCAAGGTCAATATGATCGAAGAGCGCAGCCAATGATGCGCCCGCGCCAATCGCGACTGAGGACTCTCCCATACAACCGATCATCGTCTTAAGGCCGTGTGCCCGCGCGGCTGCAACGATCCGAAGCGCTTCGGTGATGCCGCCACACTTCATCAGCTTGAGATTGACCCCGTCTACACAGTGCGCAAGCCGTGCGACATCCGACGCAAAATTACAGGACTCGTCAATGAAGATTGGCAGCACCCGATCGGCAAACAAGGCCGGCAGGTCCTCGTCTGCATCGTAATGCAGCGGTTGTTCAACATAATCACAGCCGCGCTCTTTCAGCCAGGCCATCATCCGGTGTGCGCCCACCAGATCCCAACCGCCGTTGGCATCTACCCGCATCGAGACACCCAGTCCGCTAGCGGCTTCCTGCACGGCGGCATACATGTCGCAGTCGGCATCAAGGCCCTCGGGGCTGCCGAGTTTCACCTTGAGATAGCGAGCTCCGGTACGGCTCACCACTTCCGGCACCCTTTCCCTGACCACCTCCGGCGGCAGGATTCCGATCGTCACTGACGTCGCAACACCTTTGTGCGGCAATCCGAGAATGCGGTAAAGCGGCTGCTGCGAAGCCCGGGCCAGCCAGTCCCAAAGGGCCACATCCACGCTGGCCCAGGCACAGGGTGCCACCCCGTTCTCACGGGCCAGTTTCCAGCCAGAAAAAGGGCTTTTTAGGGCCTCTGGGTGAGTATCCAGAAAGCCGCGTATCTGGTCCTCACAGGCCTGTGCAGTATCGGCCCCGGTCAACCCACCCGGCGCGCCCTCCCCAATTCCCGATACGCCTTCTTGGCTCACGGTTACAAAAAGATTCACCGATCCGGCGCTTTCGCCCCGACTGATGCGAAGCGGATAACGCTTTTTCAAAGCCACATGTTGATATTCAATATTCAGAGGTACCTCCCTCCCAAAAGAAGGCTGTGCTAAAAATCTCCGCTACCAAGCGGTGGATATTAGAGCGCCTTGGGCGCAAAAAAAAGCCTTCAGGGCATTAGACCCTGACCGCGCTTTAACCCCTTTTCTGGTTTATATGAAAAATCACTTACTGGACCTTAAGGCTAAGAACGCCTACACCTTCGATCTCGCCCACGAGGTCGTCACCAGGCTGAATCGGGCCCACCCCTGAGGGGGTCCCGGTGAAAATCAGATCGCCAGGGCAAAGAAGGAAAAAACGGGAAAGTTCACTGATGATCTCGGAGACTTTCCATATCATTTGGGAAAGGTCTCCTGACTGGGCCAGTGCGCCATTCTTGCTGAGACGAATTGCCCCGGCCTGCGGGTGACCCACACTGTCTGCAGGAAAAATAGCCGAGCACGGTGCTGACTGTTCAAATGCTTTGCCGATCTCCCAGGGGCGGCCGTGGCGCTTCATCTCACCCTGTAGGTCACGCCGCGTCATATCCAGACCCACCGCATATCCAAACACGCAGTCAAGCGCCTCTTCTGCGGCAATGTCGCTGCCGCCTGATTTAAGGCCCACGACCAGTTCGATTTCGTGCTGCACATCATCGCTCAGCGGGGGATAAGTAAAGGGACGATTCACCAGCAGATTGTCTGGGTTCTTCTGAAAGAAAAAAGGTGCCTCACGATCCGGATCGTGCCCCATCTCCACCGCGTGTGCCGCGTAGTTACGGCCCACACAATAAATCCGATGCACTGGAAAGACCTCTTCTGACTCGGCCACGGGCAACACTGCGGCGTCAGGCGTAGGAACAGCTTTGGCAACGGTCTTGGTCATCACTATTTACTCCTCGATTAACACTCCCGCAAAATCAATCTCGCGGATCGATTAAGGGAACAAGCTCATTCTACCGGTCACGAGCGATCGGGTTTTGGGGCAATCGTCCCAAGGTGGTGCGCCAGGCACCGGATCCGATAGGATAGGTCGGGATACCGCCACCGCGCTTTTACGCTTGCCGCTATGACCACCACGATTCTTGCGATTGACCAGGGGACAACGAGTTCCCGCGCGATTGTCTTTGATACCCAAGGCCAAGCGCTGCACGTTGCCCAGCAGGAGTTCGCCCAGCACTATCCGGCTGACGGCTGGGTCGAGCACAATCCGGAAGAAATCTGGTCTTCCGTGCTTGGTGTAACTAAGCATGTTCTGTCACAAATGGATGGATCCCCTGCCGCCATCGGCATTACCAATCAGCGTGAGACAACGGTTGTGTGGGACCGTAACAGCGGGCAGCCGATCTATAACGCGATTGTCTGGCAGGACCGGCGTACAGCCGATCTTTGCGCATCCCTAAGAAGAGAGGGACATGAAACGGATATCACGGCACGCACCGGGCTGCTACTGGATCCGTATTTT
>Ga0181594_10003325_pt1 | contig 14620 bp, 11 predicted proteins | sample 071ome_18_FD_145603 | JGI IMG/M metagenome (GOLD analysis project Ga0181594, IMG submission 145603) | Coastal salt marsh microbial communities from the Groves Creek Marsh, Skidaway Island, Georgia - 071413BT metaG (spades assembly) | ecosystem: Environmental > Aquatic > Marine > Intertidal zone... | reverse complement strand
ATGGCCTTTATTATTCCCAACGCCGTTGATACTTCCAGCGGCTCCAAGTTTGAGAACCTAGATCAGGCTGAGCCGGACTCTCTTGACTTTGAGATCCTCGGTAACATTGGCCGATCAGGTGTTCTTTCTGGCTGTGAAGTTACGTCAATCTCCTCCAGCACGGCTGTCGCCGTGTCTGCCGGTACGGTTATCGTCAATGGTTCTTCCTACTCAGTAGCGGCTAACACGGCGCTTGCCCTGCCAGTCGCCCCCTTGGGTACCCGTTTTGACTTAGTTATAGCCCGCGTTGCGTCAGGTACCGCGTCTTTACGGGTTATTACTGGCGATGACGACGACGTTAATCCTGAGTATCCCAAGTCAGCGTCAGTTATTGCCGGATCTTTTAACTCCGCTACAAACATAGACTTTAATACTGATGTTGTGCTCGCTGCTGTCTACCGACAGGGAGTTCAGAGCGTTACTACGTCAAGGATTGCTGATAAGAGAGTCATTCTTAGTTCTGCAATATTCAACAAAGGCAGTGATGCTCCGGTAGACACAGCGTCTGTTTCTGAGGTTTCAGATGCTGGATCTTTATTCTTTAGAACAACTAGCCCTAGCGGCACTTCTTCTGGTGTTTACGTTAAGGGTTTATACGGAAACTGGATGGAGTTGGCCCGCAACATCGGCCCCCACTTCCCCATCGGAGCAATCGCTGCGTGGCCTGCTACCGGAGCATTGCCCTCTGGTTTCATTGAGGCAGATGGGCAGAGTTTACTAGTCACTGACTATCCCGCATTGTTCAGTGTGTACGGGTACACGCACGGAGGATCTGGTAACTCTTTCAATGTCCCAGATCTGAACGGTCGTAGTCTTAAAGGTACTACTAATCAAGGTTTAGTTGGTGATACTGTTGGCTCAGACGATGTTACTCTGACTGTCGATAACCTGCCCGAACATAACCACGGTATTGGTAGTCATACACATACGCTCTCGCACACGCACTCTATCGACCACAGTCATAGCGGTTCAGCCACGTCTGCCGGTGGACATAGCCACGGTTATGGAGACGAAAAAGTATCTAAGGGAGGCGGTCCTGAGATTGCCACTGGAGATGGTCGCTTTAGATACACCAGTTATAAGAACACTGACCCCGCCGGATCTCACTCACATACGGTAACTGTAGGTTCTCCATCCCCCACGGTTACTAGCAGCCAATCGACGGCTACTACCAGCACTCCTAATACTGGAGTGACGGACGACACTGGTTCCTCGCAGTCCTTTAGCAATATCCCCGCCTCTGCCTATGTCCGCTGGATTATCCGAGCGGCACACGGGGTAGAGGCCGATACGGTTGGAGGGACTTCGCTTCTTGATGAGGCGCTGGAGGAGACCGTGACTCTGGAACTGGTGGGATCGGGGTCGCTCCCCGCTAGCCAGACCGGAGCGGCGTCATTCCGTATGCCTTACGGAGCACTCCTTACCGAGGTCCGTGCTGGCCTCAACTCAGGCAGTAACGCCACGTCGGCTATCAGCATCGACATCAACGAGGCTGGTACCAGCGTTCTCAGCACCCCGCTGACAATTGACGCGGGCGAATCCAGTTCGACTACGGCTGCTACGGCTGCTGTTATATCCGACCCGGACATCGCAGATGACGCCCTGATCACAATTGATATAGATTCGGCAGACACAGGAGATAGCGGCCCCCTGACGGTGACCTTGTACTTCACTAGGGATGCCTGATGGCTACTAAAGCCGAGATCGTCAATATTGCCCGCAACTATCTGAGGGACTTTAAGAAGCCGTTCCAGCAGACGTTCGTGTCTATGGGCATTTCTTACGATTTGGGCAAGCCCAACGTGGAGGCTGACACACTTTGGGTGGAGTACGTCCCGCAAGGTGGGTCAACGTCCGCGTCAGTTGCGTACACGCTGGACGACCGTAATGGCCTCATACGGCTTGGTAGTGCTTTGCCGCTCAATGCAACCCTCATGGTGGACGGTTATTACTACGAGTGGCTGCTGCCGTCGGATCTGGATTTCTACGCTGACATGGCGATCAATCTCAATACCCACAACCTCCGGGTACCTCTCGCTAACTTGGCCCCAGCCGTTGCGGATGTCATAGGTATCCATACTCTCGTACAGGCTCTCTGGGGGCTGATGTCCGAGTACAGCCGGGACATTGATGTAATTACATCCGAGTCCGTCCACATCCAGACTTCTCAGCGCTACCGCATGGTGTCTAGCCTGCTGGATTACTGGATGAGCGAGTACAACCGCCGTGCCACCGCTCTCAACATCGGACTGGAGCGTCTGGAAGTACTCACTCTCCGCCGCGTCAGTCGTACTACGAACCGGTTGGTGCCGATCTACAGGCCGCGTGAGGTGGGAGATTATGGACCCATCGAACGTGTCTACCCAGAGATCGACGATGGCGTTATCGACATCGAAGAGTTGCCGGATGATCTCCGTGAGGAGGTTTACCTTGACGGTGAGCCGCCGCCCGGGTACTTGTCGACTGGGTACTACTGATGGACCCCCGCCGAGAACTGAGCCTGATCAACAAGCACGTTCGTAGGCGTAACCGTGAGGCTGGCGAATCTGTCATCTGGTATGAGTTCCAGCCACTTCAGGGCGGCTACAGCATCTACGACGATGTCTACGACGAGGGCGTCCCCGGTACGAGTGGCAGGAACTATAAGCAGGGCATAGTCCTCCCCACCATCTACGTCGAAGAGGTTGAGGATGGCTTCCGAGCCATTCCCGAGGGTCGTCAGCCCGTGCAGAACCTAATGGCCACGATCTTGTATAAAGATGCTGTTGCGTCTGGCTTGAGCGATCCTGCGGAGTACAACAAGCACCTCAACGACGTGGTTGAGTATGACGGTCGTTTCTACAAGGTCCGCGAATATAACGCTCGCGGTCGTCTTCCTGACGAAGTCCTACTCAGAGTTGTGGCGTATGAGATACTTGTAGACCAAGAGATGCCCTTTGATCGTGGGCCTCAAAATCCTAAGATTTCAAACCTCCCTTGGCCTACATCGTTCCCAAGTTAGAGGTATGATGTGTAGGTGCCCGATGCGCGTCGGGTGCCTTGAACCGCCTTACAACGCCTAGAACCACGGAGGAAAGCCATGAAGGCTTCTCAACCTGCTGCATCCTTTGGTTCTAGTAAGCCGTTCATCACAGGGATTCCCGTTGTAATTCCTGCTACAGAGTGGTTTGATGACAACCTCTATGACATCATAGATGTTGCTGCTACCGAAGCAGAGCAGGCTGCTACCGAGTACCTGCAAGACAGGGCGGAGTCCACACCCGGATGGAGTGCTATCTCTGATCAACTACACGTGGAAATGCTAAACGGCGAAGTCACGGTTGGACAGAAGCGTTCGTCAAAAGAACTCAGTAACTACATATCCGACCTAGAGTATGGCGTAGAGGAGCAGCCCCCCTCTCCACTTCTCCGTAAGACACTGGCAAGGGTGACGAAGACCATTCCGGCGAGTATTCACCGGAGTATTGAACAGGATATCCCAATTGCCTAATCCCGGCTTCACCCTCGCAGAAGATGCTGCTCTTAAGACACGTTTGTCTGCTATCACCGTCTCTGATGACAGGCAACTTCAGCGACCTCTTAAGACGTTCTTCAGGTACCCAGACGCTGAGACTGAGAAAACTTATCCCTTTATAACTATTGAACTAATAGATATAGAGTTTGACGCTCAAAGGCAGCACTCTGAGGTTTCGTATTACTACACAACCTCGGCTTCAGCAGCATCCATTTACACGCAAGCCCCCGCCGCTTTGGATTACTTCCCCTCGGAGTACGATTCAACTGACTTACAGGGTTTGCTGACTGGTCCCACCGAGTTCTTGGCTACTGATCAGATGGTTCCCGTAAACCTTATGTATCAGGTATCTACTTACTGTAGAAGCCAGAGACATGATCGACAACTCACAGCAGAGATGCTAAGGAGAGTGTTCCCATTTCGACGGGGTTTCATTGAAATACCCGAAGACGGCACCATTAGGCGCTGTGACATGATAGACTGGCGGCAAGCAGATATCCTTGACCAAGAATCAGGGTTTAACAAGAGGGTATTCCGCAAAGTCTATACAGTTAGAATAAATGCAGAGATACCACAACGCGACATTTACACTGTCAAGTCGGTGTCTACAGTGGACGGTACTATACGGGACAATAATTCGGAGTCCGACGTTTCATCTACTTCTTTCTCGGAGGAATTCTAAATGCCTACCTACTCAACTCCCGGTGTCTACGTTAACGAGGGAACTCTCGCCAGCCTGACCCCGTCCGTCGGTGGCGGCACCGCCGCTGTGTTTCTCGGAGCCGCTGAGCGTGGCCCCGAGACCGCGACCCTTATTACCGACTGGACTACCTACAAGCGCACCTTCGGTGATCTCAAGAACGCCTACGACCTCGGCTACGCCGTCTACCACTTCTTCGCTAACGGTGGCCGTACTGCCTACGTGGTTCGCGTCGTCGGCACCTATGACACGCTCGGCGGCACCGCTGACTCGGTGACCCCCGATGCCGCGTCGTCGCTGGACGTTCCTTACTTCCCGAACGGTTCTTCGTCTGCCTCTGCCGCCCTCTTCGACGCCGAGGCGATCAGCAACGGAACGTGGGGCAACAACCTGAAGATCGGCATTACTGCTGGCCTTATCAATACCTCTGATTCAGCCCACGGTACCTTTACCGTCGTTGTATACCTCAATGATGTTGAGGTTGAGCGCTGGCCTGAGGTCACGCTTGATCCTGACGGAAACAGGTACGTGGAGACGGTTGTCAACACCTACAGCAAGTACGTCCGCCTGAGCGGTGTCTCTACGACTTCGCCCGACGCTGATCTTGACTGGTTTACTGAGGTGGACGGCTTTGCCACCTTCTCCGGTGGCGTTGAGGGTGTTGTTGGTGATCTTGATTTTGCTGGCGCGATTGACAAGATTGACCCGATTAGCGGAAACTTAATCATCAACGCTGTTGGTCAGACCTCTACCACGGCGCTTACCCCCATCATCAACAAGGCGGTTGCGCGTGGTGACTCTTTCGTGGTCATCGACCCCGACAAGAACTCTGAGACTCTGACCGATGCTCAGACCGTGGCCTCTAACTTTGCCGGACTGTCCAATGGTGGGTACGCCGCGCACTATGCCCCGGCTCTCAAGATGGTCGATCCGGCCAAGACCGGCCCCGGTGCCATCCGCGTTACCTACCCGGGTGGTGCGGTTGCTGGACTCATTGCTCGCACTGAGGTTCAGCGTTCCGTGGCTAAGGCCCCGGCTGGGTTCAACGCCGACATCCGTGGCGCTCTGGGCACCTCGTTCCTCGTCTCTGACGACGACATCGGGGCGCTCTACGATGGCACCCCGTACGTCAACTCGTTCAAGGCCATCCCCGGTGCTGGGATCGTTGTGTACGGTTCGCGTACTCTGGCCCGCACTTCGGCTGACAAGTTCATCCCGGTTCGCCGTACGCTGAACTACCTGAAGTACTCCCTCAAGGAACTCACGCAGTTCGCTATCTTTGAACCTAACGATGCGAACCTGTGGGACCGCATCAAGGTTGTCACTGCGAGTTTCTTGGGAGAGTTCTACCGCTCTGGTGGACTCCGTGGAAACAGCGCCTCGGATGCGTTCTTCGTTGTCTGCGATGAGACGATCAACACCGCAAGCAGCATTGATCAGGGCATCGTCAATGTTGAAGTTGGCGTCGCTCTCCAGTACCCCGCAGAGTTCATCGTTATCAACCTCAGCCAGTGGACCGGTGGTAGCAACGCCACTGAGTCCCTCTAATACCAAGGAGTAATATCCAATGGCACGTTCAGCAATTACTGATCCAATTAGGAACTTTAAGTTTCAAGTTTCTATTATTCCCCCTACGAGTCTTTCGACTAACCTTGCGGGAATTGGTAACTTTGGATTCTCCGTGGTCTCTGGTCTGACTGTCCAGAACGAAATGATCGCCTATCGTGAGGGTGGCATGAACACCCATCCGCATAAGATGGTTGGTCAGTCGGACTACGGCCCCGTCACCCTCACCAAGGGTGTGTTCTTCGGTCAGGAGCAGTTGTACAACTGGCAGCGATTCCTGCACTCATGGACTCAGGGAGCGGCGGATAATCTCGGCTCTACCCCTAGCACGCCCGCTGGTGGCGAGAACGACTACCGATGCGATGTCATCGTCAAGGTTTTCGACCACCCGGTGTCCAGCGGTCCGTACCAGAGCGGCAACGCTGGCGATGCTCCGCCCCCGCTTGCGAACTCCACTAAGTTGTCCTATAAGTTGTTCAACTGCTGGCCCGCCTCGTTCTCGCTGGGCGACCTCAACGCGGGTGACTCGTCTATTATGATTCAGCAGATGGTGCTCAACCACGAGGGCTTTGAGATTAGTTTCTCTGGTGCCGACCTCTCTGCCACCGAGTAACAGTTTTAAAACTTAATACACAACTAGGAGTACTACATGTCTGAGCAGTCAGATGTTGACAAGGTTAATGAGGCTGTACAAGAGCCTGTACCAAATATGGCAGACGCGCCAGAGACTCACATAAAGTTGATGCGCGGACTGTACACACCGGCAACCGATCAGTGGCACGACATGGCTGAGGTTCGTGAACTGAATGGTGAGGACGAGGAGTACCTTGCTTCTGTGGAAAAGAAGAAGGGGCTTCTCTATGCCGAATACATGACTGCTCTGCTCGCTCGGGCCGTTCTTCGTATTGGATCAGTTGATCTACGGGAAGCCGGAAACCCAGAGGAGCACATTAACAATCTGATTCTTGGTGATAGGGATATTCTGTACTTAGCAGTGGTTAAGGCTACGTATGGAGACGAGCGCACCATTAATGTGGCTTGCACTGACTGTGGCAAGTTAAACGATGTGGTGCTGGAGTTGGATAAGGACTTCCCCATCACCTACCCGGACTTTAACGTGCGTGAGGGCCTGAAGATTCAGACATCTAAGGGGACCATTACGATGCGCCTGCCTAACGGTAAGGACACCGTTGAGGGCAACAAGTTGGCCAAGAATGATGCTGAGTTAAATACCGTACTGCTCTCTCGTTGCGCTAAGTGGCCTGAGGGCGAGGCCCCCGAGAATCCCATGCGGTGGGCGCGGTCACTGAGCATCAAAGATAGGCGTACTCTGGTTGACGCTCTTCTCGCTGTTGAGATTGGGCCGAAGTTAGAGGAGGTGAATACCCAATGTGCAAGTTGCGGCAAGGACATGCCAATTCTGCTCGATTGGGTCTCACTTTTACTCAGTTAATCTGAAGATTCTATATTGGGAATACGAACTGGTAGCCTCTGTTTACAAAGGATTTGGTCTAGACGACATTAAGTCTATGTCAGTTCGTCAACGCGATTTCTGGTATCGTATGGCGAGATGGCGTAATCAGTAGCGGAGGCTAGTATGGCTGAAAACAGTCCCGACGCAGAAGTCGGAGAGGGCTTTATAGCCGGTCGTCATGGTCGTACCCGCTCTGATGTGCGAGCCGGTATTCGCGTAGACACTTCTGAGATCTCAAAACTTAAAGGTGCTCTTACTGAGGCTAAGAACATCACCGAAGCATGGCGCAAGGAGATGGAGAAACTCTCCAAGGCCGCTGCCGAGGCTTCTGGGCACATAAGTAGTGCGAACGGAGGTCAGGTAGGCGGCAACGCTGTGACTAACGGTTTCGCTCAGATTACGAAGTCTGAAGCCCCCGCACAGCAGCCTGCGGCTGACGGTGATGGCGTAGGTGCGGCTAGGCGGTACTTAGCAACCAACGCTAGCGGTGGGGGTATGGCGAAGGCCGCTGGTGGCCTCGCTGCGTTTACTCAGGCGCTTCAGCCGCTCATGCAGGCTATTAACTCACGTATCGAACGTGGTACAAGTTACGCTACGTCCGCTGATCGTCTGAACGTGCTGACTCAGCAGATGACCGGCATGTCGCAAATGCAGGTCATGAGTCAGGTCCGTGCACCGCTCGCCCAGTACCGTCTAGGCGCTGGCGGGATCAACGCCATGCAGCAGTTTCAGGCGCAGATCGGCACCCAGTTACCCGGTTCATATGCTCAGTCCGTAGCGGGCATCCGCACACTCACTGGCTACAGCAAGTCCACCTCAGACATTCTGGCTGAGCAGCAGCAGTTGATGTCCCCTGAAGTTGCTAACCGAATGTTCTTTATGGGAGGGACGAACGCCTTTAACATCGGCGGTGGTCTCAAGGACCCCCTCCAGATGCGCCAAGAGATCATCAAGAAGATGGGCCTAGACAATCCAGCGACTGCTCGTAGTGCCCTCATGCCGGGTTCCGTCACCCGCGCTCGCCTTGCTGACATGGGCCTCGGTGAAGAGATGCAGACCGAGATCCTCCAGTACGCCCAGTCCCAGATCTCGTTCAGGGAAAAGGGTGGTCAGGGCATGTACGACCCGACCAGCGCGAGAGATCGCCAACTCATGGGTGTCGAAGAAAACCTTGCTACTCAGCAGGAGGAGACGGCGAGAACTTCGGCACAACGTGAAGAGTCCTTCATGCGCCGTCAGATTGACAACATGGCTCAGTATGAGCGAGTCAACCAGCGCCTTATCGAAGCATTAGGTAGCCTTGAGGACACTCTTAGCGGCTTGGTGGGAGCCAAGACGAGTTTCGGTGGAGCAGGCAGAGCCGTTGGCGGAGCAGCAACCGTCGCCGGAATGGGCATCCTTGCACGTATCGCTACCGGTGCAGCCACCGGGGCTATGGGCGGACCGGCGGGTATCGCCATCGGCGCTGGGCTTGGACTGCTTGGTGGTTTTCTCGGAGACCCCGCAAACCCTGAGGCAGAAACCGGGACCTCTCCCTCGGCCTCCAACGCCACCGGCAACTACTCCAGTAGTGCTAACGATTCAAATATCACCGTGCCCTACGGTTACAACGGCAACCGGGTATCGCTTACGCAGTTGAAGAACAGCAGCAACTTTAAGCGTATTAACCCTAAGTTTCAAGATCGACTGCTGCGTATGATGAGGGCCAACCCTGAAGTGGGTATTGGTGGAGGATACCGAGACCCATCTGAGCAGGAGAAGATGTTCCTCAGCAGATACCAGCCCACAGAAGAAGAGACAGACATCTTCTGGGACGGTAAGTACTGGAAGCACGTTAGTGGTGCTGCCGCAGCGCCCCCCGGCATGTCCATGCACGAAATTGGTCTTGCCGTGGACATGGTGGGCGACCTAGAGTGGATGAACGCTAACGCTGGTAAGTTTGGACTTAAGCACTTTGCCAACGTAAACAATGAGCCGTGGCACGTCCAGCCCTCCGATCTCCCCAACTCTCGTCGTAAGTACGAGAAGGAAGGTGCTCCATGGGGAACTGATGGTAAGTCAAGCAGCGGGTCAGGCCCCAACGCTAGATACCCATCAGAGATGGCAGCGCCTATGGGTGACAGCGGGCACACAGCAGACGCAGGAACTGCTATCGGTATGGGTCAAGCGACCATATCTGGGCGTATTGCGGCCCACAAGATGGCTGGTAGGGCTGCGTTCTTGGGTGCGTCAGGCGCTGGTAATAGAGGTGCGGCGTCTACTGGACGTATGTCGCCACGTGGGCGCTCCCTCAGAGGCGTAAGGAGTCGCCAGTTAACAGGAGAAGAGGTAGCACGTTTTGCTTACAACGCTGGCTTCCGTGGCGAGGACTTAGTACGGGTCGTTGCTATCGCTAAGCGCGAGAGCAGTTGGCAGACTGGTGCTTACAACCCCGACCGCTCAACTGGCGATGATTCCTACGGTCTCATGCAGATCAATATGCTAGGGGCGTTAGAGGCTGAGCGACTACAGAAGTTCAGCAGTTTCGGCGTTACTAGGAAAGAGGATTTGTACGATCCCGAGAAAAACATGCAAGCGGCTTACTCTATGTACCTTGCGCGAGGCAGGTCGTTGTATGACTGGGGAGAGTATAAGGGAGAAGAGAACACATACAATACAGATATATCTGGCGCTCGCGCAGTAGTTGAGTCAGCAGGACTGTCAGGTGACCCGATCATCGACATGGGTAGATCTAGGTCTGGGCGTCCCACCCAGTCCTCTCAAGGAACGTCGACTACTAACCACTTCACTTCATCTCCGACTATCAACGTGGCACCCGTGATCAACTTTAATGGCGCTCCCGGTACCCCCGATCTAAAGCGCATAGCGCAGACAGTTAGTAGAATGATTAAGGAAGAAGTCGACATGCTTGATTTGAGGAACGCCTAATGGGTTATCGTAACGACCAGTGGTTTAGGTTCGCCAACTGGGGAGAGTCCGGCGAGGCGTTCCCCACTAACTACAAGAACGACTCTGGCTACTACATTCCAGAGTCGCTCAACAATGAGTTCATCTACCCACGCCGCGCTGTGCGCGTGGGTAAGCCCGGGTCCAATGGCATCCCTACAAGCGTTCCCCTCAAGCGAGGCTACGTTAGATCACTGCTGACTGGAGACGGCCTCCCCGTAAGGAGATGCCAGTTCCAGTTCAACCCCTCAGCGATCAACCAGTCTGTTAGTCAGAACACATCGATTCTGAACTTCTTGCAGATGGATAAGTATCAGTACTCTCAGCCCATTCCGGGTAACGTGACGTTCCAGTTTGATCTGTTCTTTGACAGGTCTATGGAACTCAACGGCAAGGCACTGTCTAAGTTATACGATTCTGCCAATGAGGCGACTACGGAAGATCCTTGGAGAAACCTAGGACCAGAGAAGGTAGGCGTACTGCACGACCTGTCTGCTCTGTACTCCATCATCGGCGTCGGAGTAAGCGACTACATGGAAAGTCGTGTTCGAGAGAGTGCTCAGGAATACTACAACTTCTCTATTGACGCCGCTATTGACCGCAATACCACACAGTTAACGTCAGAGGACGTTACCTCTGACGCATCCACAGAGAGACAAGAATACAGAGACTCTGTAAACGAGTTAATCGGAATCAATAAAGGTAACTCTGCTTTCCTTTTGCCACTCCCAGTTCGTATTGTGTTCTCCTCTTTGTATATCGTGGAGGGCCTAGTCCAAGACTTTAATGTTCTTTTCACGAAGTTCACTACAGAAATGGTGCCAATGCAGTGCTCCGTTACTGTCACATTTGAAGCCAAGTACATCGGTTTTGCTAAGAAAGATACCTTCTTCACGGATGTTCTTGAGGATCTTGAGAGCAACCCCAACAGAGGGTCGTACGACTACAACACAGTTACTGATGTTGTCGCTGAGAACTCAACAGAAATTATTAACGAACTTGGGCAAGTCATTGTTGCGGTTGTCGATGACGGAGCAAAGTATAAGGGAATATCCGACGGCTTCCCTCAGGAGAACTCCGACAACACCTTGTTGACTAGGTTCATTGAACCGACATTACAGGATGACGGTAATCCAAAAGATAAGTATCTTAAAGTGCTTTTCCCAAGCGCTGGCAACGCCATATCCAATCTGTTCCAGCAACAACGCAACATATCTATAGCGGTTGAGGCTAAGGCTACTTGCTATAGATTTACTCAAGAGTTTGTCGACAACTCGTCTAAAGCCCAAGCAGCGCTTCAGAGTAGGAGAGGAAGTTCTGGCTTTCGAGATCTGGCTGACTCTATAGAGGATTATCTTGCTGACTTCAGTCGTGGAGACTCTAGTAAGCCGTTTACCACTAACTTTGGTTATGTAAATCCCAGCACAGGATCTTCAGGTCCGTACTGGCAGAACGCCGTTAAGTTGTGGGAACTTAATTTGGGTGACGGCAACGTAATTAGCGAAGACGAGGATCGTCAGGGTGTAGCAACCGCTTCCACAACGGAAGAGTGGTTAGACATGAAAGACTGGGCCTGTGTTAGTCAGAAAGGTCTAGCAGCCGAAGACGACAGGAATACTGTTTCTGAGAATTACCCTGAGCGTAATCAGGTTATAGATATTTGGGCTAAGAACGAGAACGTATTGAACAGCGATCCGGGCTACAACTACAGGTATCTAGTTGAGTTTATTTGTCTTATAAAAGTCACCATTGATGACCAGACGTTTTACGCCAACCCCCGTGCTACTATCCAACACATTCTTTCCGAAAAGAACTTAGGCATAACCTCTGATATCAGCGTAGGTTTTGGTCCCAACTTGTACAAGACGTTGACCCCAGACTGGTCTGAAGTACGAAGCGTTAACAGGGAGGTTCTTGACGCTGACGTTGCTCCTGCCCCAGCGCCCGCGCCCGCTGAAGAACCAGAATTCACCCCCTCGGGAGACGTTTAATCATGGCTATCTACAGCGCTATTTCACGTTACAAACTTGACGCTTCCGGTCAGTCCGCTACGCGCACCCCTACTGGGGTGGCCAAGTACACCCTCTACACAGTTAGACAAGGAGACACGTTAGAGCGCATCTCCGCCAGACTATTTGGTACAACTGAGAGGTATTGGGAGATTGCTGACCTCAACCCCCAGATCAAGTTTCCCATTGACCTAGAGTCTGGCGACGTTATCCGTGTGCCAGTATGATTACTAAACTCCCATATGGACTGTCGCCCACGGTAGACATCGCCATAGGTAACTCTACTGTTGACTACAACACTATTAATAGGGTTGAATTGTTTATGGAGGACAACCAGCACGACATGCTGGTTATGGAGATAGCAGGTATACCTCCGAGAGCGATTACCTCTTACTACAACAAGCCTGTTCAGGTCAAGATATCTACTGGTGGTAACTTCTATCAAGCGTTCTATGGCTACGTAGAGGACATCAGGCCGAGTTCGTTTACCGGATTCGGTCTCATGAACGACAGTCCGTTCCAAGAGGCAAAGATTGTGTGCATGGGGGTGTCGTACGATATGCGCGGCGCTACCAGTAAAGTGTGGAACGGTTATCGTCTGAGTGATATCGCTAGAGAGATCAGTGCAAAATACCGATTCAGCGTAGATGTTCCCTCTGATGAGTTCGTTCATGATTCGCTGCTACAGACCAACGAATCAGACTGGCAGTTTCTTTCCCGCTACACCAAGTTCTTGGGGTATTCGGTGTCTGTACACGGTACTCATATTCATATTTATGATCCATACTCGTCTTTAAGTAGGCAGTCTTCCTACCACAAACTCACCACATTGCTGTCCGACAAGAGAAACGTCAACGCAAGCCCGGGTCAGATCATAGAGTTCGAAGGAACATTCTCTAAGAGAAACATTGACGGTGAATACAAAGAGAGCACTATACCTGTTGTTAACGCTGACGCCTCTACTTACGATGTGAGTTCTACTTCCCTAGAAGTGAAGCACAATGGTATTGCTAGGTTCCCTAACCGTATCTCTGAATATGTCGATAACTTCTCCGAGGCAAGCAGGCGTATCAGTTCTGTCGCCAAGGAGAAGTACGACTACTACGCTGACGTGACGGTTCTGGGAGTCGCTGGTTGCGTCCCGGGTGGGGTGGTAAGCGTCGACAAGTACAATGGTGACTTCGACGGATTCTGGTACGTGCAGGCTGTCAAGCACGTGGTCCACTCGGGCAACTTTGTGTCTGAACTAAAGTTGGCTAAGAACTACAACTCCAAATTACAACTTGACAATACCGAGCCGTTTCAGTCCCCTCCCACTCCTTACTACGACGTAGACCACTGGGTTTCTAGCAGGGCCAGATACCATGAGTACTCATAGTTTTGAATTACATAGAGCAATAGTTCATTACTCTGACCCATCCACAGGTGTTTCTCAGGTACGAGTACCGGCCCTGCTTGGCGCGGATGCCGTTGCACAGGTGCCGCCCACCGGACTGACGCAATTAGACGGCGTGTGGAATGTCCCGCCTACTGGGACTACGTTATTTATTGCCGTATCGGTTGACCGCACGCAGTTCCTGTGGCTCACCGCAGTAGACGCGGTAGTTGTAGAGCCTCCAGCAGTAACCGTATCTAAGGCTACCGGTGAGCCGATGGGCCACGCTGAACGTACAGACAGCACGATGGCGTTCGATAACAGCACCCGCACCTTTACGATTCAGCCTGTAGGAGACTCGTACGACGTGTGGTGTGTGGGAACGAAGTACACCAAGACCACCGCTGAATCCGTGACTATCCCAGATACCACGGGGCTGTACTACATCTACTTTGATACAGAGGGGGCGCTTCAGTACCGCACCTCATACTTCGTATGGGATCAGGACTGCCCCACTGCCTACGTGTACTGGAACGCCGCCACCAGTTCTGAGCAGTTCTTCGCTGACGAGCGCCACGGCATTGTCCTTGACTGGCAGACCCACGAGTACCTGCACCGTACTCGGGGTGCCGCTATTGCTAATGGGTTTGGTTTAGACCCCACCAAGTACACGCTAGTGGGCGACGGCTCTATAGATGAGCATTGCTGGTGGGGCATGTACGGCACCGGTAGTATTGTTGGCACCTTCTTTGACGAGGATCTTCAAGTAGATATCGTCAACTCGGCTACGCCGACAGCGAATACGTGGGATCAGCCCTTAGAAGCCCCCGCTGAGATACCAGTGTTCTACCAAGAGAGTTTCGGATGGATCAGGGATACCGCTACTAACTTCCCGTTTAAGTCTGGACCCAACCTCCCTTACTACAACTCTATCGGAGGGTTCAGTAACCTCACTGAAATTGCTACTAATAAGTTTGGTATCTCTTGGATAGTCGCT
>Ga0181594_10003324_pt1 | contig 14623 bp, 11 predicted proteins | sample 071ome_18_FD_145603 | JGI IMG/M metagenome (GOLD analysis project Ga0181594, IMG submission 145603) | Coastal salt marsh microbial communities from the Groves Creek Marsh, Skidaway Island, Georgia - 071413BT metaG (spades assembly) | ecosystem: Environmental > Aquatic > Marine > Intertidal zone... | reverse complement strand
GCCCTGTTGATTAATGCAATGAGAATTTTCGTTAAACTTAGTTTCGACTTTGCGGGCTGGCCTCATGCTGTACGCTTATCAAGCATAAAATGAAGCACGCCATGCAGGCGAGAAGGCCGAATGCTTAGGTCAAATCGTGGCTTAACCTGGCAGAAACCATGCTCTCCGAAGCTCTAAAGGTGAAGCAGCGCTTTCTCGCTTGCCATTTCTTTTTGCCATGATAAAAAGATCTGTGCAAGATCTCCACATATGATTCATCTCCACGTATGATTTAAAGGAAAGCGGTTGTGACTGAAGATCTCAACGTATCGCCGGAAGATCGGCATATTGATGCAAGTAAAATTATCTCCTCCGCAATGGCTTGGTCTGCTGCGGCAGGTTTGGTCCCGGTTCCGGTGCTTGACCTTATGGCCCTTGCTACAGTTCAAGGAAAAATGGTTGTGGACCTGAGCTCCCTGTACGGCGAGCGCGCGGGCAATGAAGTGGCGAGAGGTCTCGTATCGGTTCTTCTGGGCACTTTGACCCCTGCAGGCCTGACTGGCGCCTTGGCCTCTTCCGGTCTCAAGGCTACCCCAGTGATTGGGCCGGTTCTTGGTGCAGTTTCGATGGCTGGTTTTAGCTCTGCGGCAACCTATGCGATTGGTAAGATTTTTGTGCGTCACTTTGAGGGTGGCGGCACGATTGCTAACTTCTCGCCCAAGGAGATTGAGGAAGATCTTAAGGCGGAATTTTCTAAGTCTGCCGCCAAGACGTAATCTGTGCCGGTCATTTTCATCTTTTTATGGGTGATCCTTTCTGCCTTAGTAGGGTGGCTTGGTCGTGATCGCGTCATAGGTTTTGCTGGGTTCTTCGTCCTCTCCCTTCTATTTTCGCCTTTCGTCATGGCACTGGCACTTGTGGTATCTGTACCTCTCGGGGCCAAACTCTCGATCGAAGATTCTTCTAGGTCTAATGACTAGTGAGGCCCAAGCGCGAGTTTGATCCGCAAGTCAGTGAGGGTGATCCAGCGCAAAAAAGGCTCGGATCTGCCATACTCTATGGTTTCTCGCGGGGTTTGGGTTTGTTTCCCAAGCCAGGCAGGCTGACCCTGTCGCGCCTGCTTAAACCTACGTGCGTTCCCGATTTGGGGCTTCTTGCCTTGTCGTCCGCTCTTTGCGGAACTTGTATTGTTTACGTCCTTAACAAAGAGGCGTCTCTTGTTCAAAATCAGCAGTTTTCTATTCTGTGGGCGCTTCTTTTCGTTCTGGTTCTAATTGCCTATCGGGCGGGTCAAAAGGCGCTAATCTCAAGAACCAGCAGCGCTATAGAGCAGGCGTTAGACGAGTGGCGTTGTCGGATTAGCGAGAAGGTAGCTCGAATCACGCTTCGCGACACTGAAGAACTTTCGCGCGGCAGGTTGCTCGATGGGATGTCTCGTTCTTATGAGCAGCTAACGCAAACTATCGTGCCTCTCGTCGCTGGGTTGGAGGCAGTTATACTGCTCGCCTGCATGTTAGCCTATCTAGTGACACTCTCGGTCGTAGCGGGGCTGATGACAGTTGTTGTGGCTGGAAGCTTGGTGATTGCTTACCTGAACATAGCCTCTGGCATGCAAGGCTCTATGGCCGAGGCGAGAGAAGCGGATGCGCATCTTGCACGCCTCTCTGAAGACATGGTTGACGGTTTCAAAGAACTTAAGCTATCTGATGGGAAATTACGATCCCTTTTAAAAGATACGGTCGCTGCCTCAGGTGCAGTTGCAAAACACAGATCACAGACATCCGAAATTATAAGCCAGCTTATATCCACCGGGAACTCAGCTTCCTTCTTATTGGCGGGCTCAATTGTTTTTCTTTTGCCAATCCTTAGTGGTTATGAAAGTGGTATATCGCGGATCGTCACTGCTGTATTATTTCTACTTGGCCCGATCGGTGGAGTGGTTGGCGCCGCTCAACAATACGCTACGGCCCGCTTCGCGATTGGTTCTATCAAGGCTTTTGAAGAGCGCGTAGATAATCGACTGGCTCCAGAGGATGATGGTCCGGATTACACAAATTTCCATAGCATTGTTATCGCCCATGGCAATTACAATCATCTTAGTTGTTATGGAGAGCCCGGCTTTGGGGTGCATGACATAAGCGCAACATTTGTACGCGGGGAAATCATATTTATTACTGGTGCGAATGGTTCCGGAAAGACTACAGCTCTGCGCCTTTTGACTGGCCTTTACCCCTTGAAAGATGGGTCTATACTTATCGACGGACAGGCTATTTCAAACCCGCCTCCTCAAAGTTATCGCAACCTGTTTGCAACAGTCTTCGCCGACTACCATATTTTTGCGAAGGCATATGGCTTGGATGACGAAGGTTACACCCGGCTTGAAAGATCTCTTAACCTGCTTCAGGTTCGCGACAAGTTGCCCGCTAATCTATCAGAAGAGCTTAATCGAGACGCGCTGTCTACAGGGCAGCAAAAGCGCCTCGCCCTCGGCATAGCTCTTGCAGAAGACCGCCCAGTTCTATTATTGGACGAGTGGGCCGCGGACCAGGATCCCGAAACCCGTGAGCGTTTCTACCGAGAAATCCTCCCCGAACTAAAGAAAACTGGCAAAACGATTATTGCGGTCACTCATGATGAGCGGTACTTTGATTGCGCAGATCGGCGGTACCACATGGATGAAGGGCGGCTGGAGCAAGTGCTCATATGAAAGCTCGCCTTAAACTTATTCGCAAACGCCTGAAGGCCGGGGGTATATTGCCCCTTTTGATTGGCCTCTTTGTGCTTGTGGTATGTTGGGAGCGTATTGTCATAACGATTCCTCCCGGGCACGGTGGCGTTCATTGGTATTTGCTGTATGGCGGCACGCGCACCGCTCCAGGCGCACTTAATGAGGGCGTTCACGTCATTTTTCCTTGGAACCGCATTTACGATTACGACATGCGGATGCAATCAAAGAAGTTCAAATACGATGCTGTAACGCGTGACGGTTTGCACGTCAGTATTGGAGTAAGCGTACGCTGGCGAGTTAATCCGGATAGACTTGGCCGCCTGCATCAAAGTTTTGGGCCGCAATATGCAGACACACTAGTTGACCCTGCAGTAGGTTCTATAGCTCGGCATGTTCTCAGCAACTATGATGTAGATGCGCTAATATCAGAACGCCGTAACGACATTCAAAGCGCTATCTTCGCACAAGTCACGGCAGAGAGCATTCCCAACGGGATCGCGAGAGCAGCTGGGCCTCATGGACCCAATACGGTTCTTCTAGAAGACATTCTAATCACCAGCGTAGAACTTCCGGAAAATGTACGGACTGCCATCGAAAGCAAACTGCAACAGGCTCAACTGGTCGATGAATATCGTTACCGTGTAGACAGGGAGCGACTGGAGAGTGACCGCAAAGCTGTAGAGGCCGAAGGCATACGGCGGTTCCAGCAAATTGTCTCATCCAACATGACCCCAAGCTACCTGCGGTGGCGCGGCATCGAGGCCACACTGGAACTCGCACAATCTCCCAATAGCAAGGTCGTGGTCATCGGGAATCAGCAAAGTGGAGGTATGCCACTCATCCTCGATGGCGCCAGTTCTCCGGTAATTCGACCACCTACGACGCGGAATTCCGAGAGCCGGAGCGAGCAGTCTGGAACAGTCGAAGGCCCGCGGACAAGTCAGATAGCGGAATCGCAACCCTCTTCTAATAATTGATTTTATTTTATTACTGCGCCTAGATGTAAGTGCGTACGCACCTTTTTGTGGAAGATAATTATGCAGACGTATTATAGATTTATCAGTTTTGCAACGGTATCAAGTATTATGGCTCTATCTGTCCAGGCCCGAGCAGAGGAGCCTGCTAGGCCGAAAGACCTTATAATAGTGTCAGCGCAGAAGCGTGAACAATCCCCCCAGTCTATTCCACTCAGCATTTACGCTGTTAGTGGGGACACTATCGAAAAACAGGGTATCAAATCGATCCAAGAGCTGGGTAATAGTGCTGCAGGCGTAAACATTGCGGCTGCTAATCCCGGCGCTATGCGGGTCACCATTCGCGGTTCCAGCGACCTTTCTAATAGCAATCAGTCCGGGCCAGTTAACGGTTTCTATATCGATGAAACTGCGATCTCCTATGTGCCGGGATTTATGCCTGAAGTTTCGCTGATGGACATCGAGCGCATCGAAGTGCTGCGGGGGCCTCAGGGCACCCTATTTGGTGAAGGTTCGCAAGGCGGCACACTGCGCGTTATAACGCGCAAGCCAGACGCGACGAGCACGTTTGGCCGCATAAAGTTGGGCGCATATTCAACCGAGAGCGGCGGACAAGGCTATTCGGCGCAGTTGAATGCAAACTTTCCTATAGTTCAAGATATTTTGGCAGTAACGGTGGCCGGGAGTTATCGTGACCTTCCAGGATGGATAGACATCCCCGACATATCGCTAGCGGACAGCAATACTTCAAAACTTGCAGACGGTCGCATTGCTGTGCGCTACACACCAAACACTGATTTGACCGTGGACATGTTTTATCAGATCGGACGAGGAGAGATCCGTGATTTTATCTCCACAACACGGGATGAGCTCAACCCCCAAGAGGCTGGCGCCGCTTTCGGGGCTGGGCCGGTAGCGGGTTTATCTCCGTCCGACCTCGACGTGGACGTCGCTGCCTTGACGATCACCTATGAACTGGGCTCAGCTCAGCTAGTGTCTTCATCATCGGTGACAACATCGAGTTACGACACATTGCGCGATCTCACCACAATAGTACCGGTGGCCTTTCCGCCAAATTTCGTTCCGGGTGCAATAGCTCAACAGGTTTATGATGTCCGCAGTCGCGCCTTCGCTCAAGAGTTACGCTTGGTTTCAAACAATTCAGATCGTTTGAATTGGACAATTGGAGCGTATTTTAAGCACGAGAAGCGTACGGTCGAAGAAGGTTATATTTTCAGCGTCCCGGCGATCGACACAGTCGACGCGCCGCTGTCGCATAGCGACCAAACTGGTGATGCTTGGGCGATTTTTGGTGATCTGGACTTTGCACTTACAGAAAACTTGTCGCTACAAGCTGGACTGCGTTATTTTGAAGACAACAAAAATTTCAATCTCGCGCAGGTTAGCGGTTCAGCATTCCCATTGGGCTTTCCGCCTGCTGGAACGCAACTGATCGGTAGTGATAGCGCCCACGCAACTTCGCCGAAAATCGGTTTGACCTACGAAATTTCGCCGAACACGATGCTTTTTGCGAAGTATGCCGAGGGATTCCGAGCAGGTGGCGCAAACACGGTGTCTCTTGCAATTTACCCTTACGCTACCAGCCAGTTCAGTCCGGACACGCTCAAATCATACGAAATCGGCGTAAAGACAAGTCTATTTTCGAACTGGAATTTCAATGCGTATATATACCATAACGACTGGAATAACGTGCAATTGCCCTTCCGAACCTTGGATGGTGTTTTTACTTATGTAAGCAATGCAGGCCAGGCAAAGACCGACGGCCTTGAAATTGAGCTGAGCGGTGCGATCACATCGTCTTTAAGTGTGTCGTTCGCTTATGCTTATGTCGATTCCAAGATCAGAGACGATATCCTCGACAGTGCAGGCAATTTGATTGTCCCTGCCGGGTCTAAACTGCCGACAACTTCAAAAAACAAATTCACTGCCTGGGTGCATTACGAGACTCCGGTGAACGCGGGTCTCCGGCTTAGCCTAGACGGCCGTTATCGCTGGGCATCAAAGACCTTCTCGGACTCTGGAAATACCTCGGACTTCGTAAATCAAGAAACTAGTCAACTTTACTTGGCTGCAGGCTTGGGAGGCAGTTGGGGCACGCTTTCGCTGTTTGTTGACAATGTGTTTGACAGGGCAGATTCAATCGCAAAATATCCGCCCGCTGGGCCGCCAGTTTTCACATACACCAATTTCCTCCGGCCTAGGAACTTTGGCATTGAAATGAGGCGTGACTTCTAACGAACGTTGCGATCCATAGTTGCTGATTTCAGGGCCCTTTCTTAGTTTGCGCTTGAAGCCCCTGCCTAGCGGTAGGGGCTTCAATTTTCACCTCTTTTGACGGCTGATTGCAGCATTTATATTTGAGGTCTAGATGACTGAGGCCGATATTTTAACGTTGCGGCGGATGCGCCAATGGCTTCCGCTGACAGTCATCGTTATTGTAACTATTGCTGCGAGTATTAACCGTCAGCTGATCGGGCTGATAATCCAACCGGTAAAGGTCGAGTTCGGGCTAAGCGATACCCAAATTGGTACCCTGTTTAGTGTGATAGGTGTAGTCGTCGCAATTTCCAGCCCATTCCTTGGCCAAGTGGTAGACCGGATGGATCGTTACTGGATCTTGGCAAGCGCCGTTTTCGTTTGGTCGATTGCCACGGCAGCCTTTGGTCTATCATACAGCTTTGCCGGCCTTGGCATCAGTTTTGCAATTCTAGCGACTGCTGAAACTACGCTGATACCTGTTTGCAATTCTCTAATCGCTGGCCAATTTAAGGGCTCGTCACGGATAAACGCTAACCTTGTTTATTTCGCCGCCGGAGGCTTGACCACAGGGGTCGGGGCCTACGTGGGTGGCCTTCTCCTGAACTGGGCGGGCGCTGCGGTTCAGGAAATGCCGGCAGCGAAAGGATGGGAGGATTGGCGGCTCGCCTTGATGGCAACAGCAGCCATCGGTCTGCCATTGGTATTTGTTGTTCTCACCTTAGGTAGAGACAAACGGAAACCAACTGCGCGATCGGTCACCGACATTACTGATCTGATCAGCTATCTACGAGATCATTGGCGAACGCTTCTTGCATTCAATATTGCAAACGCAGGATACTTTATAGCAGCAACAGCGGTAATGACTTGGATCCCGATTTACCTCGTTCGGAAATTTGAAATTTCACCTGCTGATTTGGGCATTCGTCTGGGTGTAGTTATTGGCTTCGCTGATGTCTGCGGAATCGTAATCGGGCTTCTTACCATAAAGAAGCTTTATCAATTTATTGGCCCACTCGCGCCAAGATATATATTTCAAATTTCTCTCTGCCTTATTGCAGGCGCGAGCATAATGCAGCTTCTAGCAACCACCCCGCAGCAGATCCTGATCCTGCTTGGCGTGCAGAACTTTTTGGCAACCTTTGGTACGGCTTGCTTTAACAACATGGCACAGGATATATCGGCACCTGAATTCCGGGGAAAGATATTTGGTATAAATTCTTTATTTGTAAGCGCAGTTAGTATCCCGGCCCCTTTGATGGTCGGAGCACTGTCAGACTTGTTTATTGAAGTTCCGCAGGGTCTCCTTTTGGCCACGATGATAGTCGCCATCCCGGCGATACTTTTGAGTGCCGTCCTTTATGGTTTAACTAACCAGTCGTTTTTGAGGACTGTGGAAACAATGCGCAATCTTCAATGAGGCAATATGCGCTTTAGTGTCTCCTATTGGGAGCAACCCCTCCGACTTCAGTCGGATACTGGCTTCAGCTCAACTGCCCCCTTCTGAGTGGCCCAATTTCTAATTTAGAATTGACCACGAAGGGGGAATGGCAAGGAAACACAAGCCGGTGTCGGACATCGGCGCTTGCAATACCGCAAGCTCGCCGCCTAAATATCAACCCTAGATGAGGCCCGCGATCCGGTATTTGACCCGGCAATTTGCGCCAAATGTTTTCACGACGGACATCAGGCTCAATCAAACGAGGAGATCTCATGCGCGCTTTAGCTACCATTGCCGCTGCTCTTATGAGCTTTTTGCTACTGTCCGGATGCAATGAACAGGGCTCCGAGCGCGGTCAAAGCGCCTACGACGAAGATGACTACGCGACAGCAATGAGCGAATGGCAGCCTCTTGCGGAGGGGGGAGATGCCGACGCCCAATCAAACGTTGGCTTTATGTATGCGAACGGCCAAGGCGTTCCTCAGAACTATATCGAGGCAGTCCGCTGGTATCGACTAGCCGCAAAGCAGGGGGCGGTGTTCGCTCAAAACAATCTCGGTGTGATGTATGAGAACGGCCGAGGCGTTCCTCAGAACTATATCGAGGCAGTCCGCTGGTATCGACTAGCTGCTCAGCAAGGGTTTGCCGACGCTCAAAACAACCTCGGCAGTATGTATGAAAACGGCCGAGGCGTTCTTCAGAACTATACCGAGGCAGTCCGCTCGTATCGGCAGGCTGCCGAACAGGGTCTTGCCATCGCGCAATACAACCTCGGCAGTATGTATGCAATTGGCCACGGCGTTCCTGAGGATTACGAACGAGCCTACATGTGGGCCAATCTTTCTAGTGCTCAAGGAAATATCATCGCCGCCGAATTCAGAGACAGCCTTTTAATGCTAATGACCGCCGAGCAGCTAGCCCGCGCTCAACAGATGTCTCAGGAATGCCTTGAACGGAACTACCAAGGGTGCTGACTGTCCCCCGTCAGCACCAATGGCACAGATTTGAGGTTGTGATTTAAGGAGGGTTGGGGCTTCGTCGTAGTGACGAAGGAACGAAGATGAAGACCCAACCCTCCTTGAAAAAATCGCCCTCCAAGAAGGCCCCTGCCGAGCGGGTGGTGAAGGATATCCGCCGAGCAACCCGGCGCCATTTCTCGGCTGAAGACAAGATCAGGATCGTGCTCGACGGGCTACGAGGCGATGACTCCATCGCCGAGCTTTGCCGCCGCGAAGGCATTGCCCAGAGCCTGTATTACACCTGGTCGAAGGAGTTCATGGAGGCTGGCAAGCGAAGGTTGGCTGGCGATACGGCCCGTGCTGCTACCACGAACGAGGTAAAGGATCTGCGCCGCTAGGCGCGCGATCTGAAGGAGTGTGTGGCCGATCTCACCCTGTGACGTGCTCCCCTGATTGTTACCGGCCAGAGGTAGAGTCTGGCTCCTTCATGATGGTTGTTTGATGGGTTGGCAACGTGTCTGGGGGCAGATCAGCTAGCCCGCGTGGCGCGCCGCGTGGAATTCGCGCCACAAGGCCAGCGCGGGTGCGGTCGTTTCCTGTCCCCTCGCGCTGAGCGCGCGCAGGGCGGCAGGGCCCGGCTCGATCATGGCGAGAATATCATCCAGCCCTTGCTCCGCCAGACCCTCTACGGCGGACCCGGCATCGGCAATGCGCGCTGGGAAGCGGGCCAGTTCGTCGGTAAAGGACTCACCCGCCAGCGCCGCATAGCGTCCGATTTCAGCCGCCTGATCGTGAAGCGATGCCCAGCGGACGGCGAGCGTGGCGGGTTGGTGACCCGGGGCCCCACGTGCCTGTGCCGCGCTGCGCATGGCGCGAATCTGTTCGGGGTTTTCCATGGCGGCCATGAAGAAGGGCTAGCGCGGCAATCCTTGCCAAAACGCTAAGGTTACCGCGCCGCTGAGGCCGCCTGTGATTTTTCGGGTGGCCCCGCGCGCAGGGCTTTGCTAAGCGCCCGCATCCCGCCGCTTTGGCGATGCGCACCCATAGCTCAGCTGGATAGAGCGCTGCCCTCCGAAGGCAGAGGCCACAGGTTCGAATCCTGTCGGGTGCGCCATTAAATCAGAAACTTAGGCACCGCCGCTTGTAATCGTACGGAATGCGTACGGAAAACAAGGGGTGGGCGGGCGAGTTGGCAGACCCCTCAAATCCAAGCGCGTGGCGACCTCATGATGCTCGCAGGCACTTGCCGCTCCAAGATCGGTCAAGAGCGTTCCAATGCGCTGATGAAGGAGTTTGGCCAATCGAGCGATCCACGTATACGCAACTATTATATGAAGTCGTATGATGAGGGTCTGTCTGACCCGACGATAATCTCAACGCTGGCCGGCTGTAATAAGGCGATCGCGTCCTACCTCACGAAGATACGCTGATCCTTACAGCATGACGGCAAACCCCAGCGAAGAGAAAATTGGACGCATTCGGGCAATGCGAGCCAAAGGCAGTACCGTCCGAGCCATCTGCCAGAAAATGAAAGTCAGCCCGAGCATGTCTTAGCCCCCTAGAACTGTGCCACTGTGTTTTCGAGGAAGGAGCATGAGATGGCACGCAATCGTCTGCGGGGCGAGACCCTGCATCAGATCGACCACGATCTGCGCCTCGCTGGGGGTGAGCGCGAACAGCGCCTGCAATTGGCCGATGCGCCCCAGGGCTGCCTGGCCCGGCAAGGCCATCACCAGGCAGACATGATCGGCATCGACGGCGGCGGCGCGGATGATCAGGGATGCCCCGCCCGCCAAAGGAGCCATGATCGCGCCTGCCGTGTCCTGTCCGCTCATCGCCAGCAGCCGCGAGGCCGCCTCTGACTGGCCAAGCTGGATTGCGGCGCATTCGAGCATTTGCGCGGCATTGCCGCCGGCATCGTCGAGCGCCTCGGCCGAACTTGTCAGCACCCGGCCCCGCCGATCGGCGATCACCCGCAGCTTGCCGTCGAGCCGCGCAAGGCAATCGAGCAACGCGCCGACTTCAGGGCTCGACCACGGGTTTGGCCCGGCCACTGCGGCAGATGTCATAGGATCCCCTCCCTGTTGCGTCATGCGCGGCGCTAAAGGATGAATCACAGCGCGTGCCGACCCATGGGCAAGGGAAATGCCGGATCGCACGGCTGGATCGCCATTCGCAATTTCCCTGAGCCAGCCCGTTCACGCCCACCAGGCTTGCACCGGGACATTTACAGGATGCCAGCCGCCTTCTTTGCTGCTAGCTCTACCATTCTTATGTCGGACACCCCCGCATCTGACGCCGAGGGCGACAAATCCGACGGGGCGGCTTTGCCAGGCGCAAAGAGCGATCCGGCAGAGCGCGCAGCGCCGCACAGCAGCAGCACAGCGGGCGCCGCTTTCCCGATTGTCGCGATCGGGGCCTCGGCCGGGGGGCTGGATGCGGTGGCTGGGTTGCTTGATGCCCTGCCGGACACGACCGGCATGGCCTTTTTGCTGGTGCAGCACCTCGATCCTGATCACGAAAGCCAGATGGCCGAACTGCTGGCCCGGCATACCGGCATGCGGATCAGGCAGGCTGAAGAGGGCATGGCCATCGCCCCGGACGAAATCTGCATCTGTCCGCCCGGCCACTTTCTGGCGGTGCGATACGGCGTCCTGCACCTCTCGCAACCGCGCGAACCGCGCCACGCCCGCTTGCCCATCGATTTCCTGATCCGCTCGCTGGCACATGAATGTGGGCCGCGGGCGGTGGCTGTCATCCTGTCGGGCACCGGTTCGGATGGCAGCGGCGCGCTGGTCGCGCTTCAGCAGAGCGGCGGGAGCATCATCGTGCAGGACCCGGACGAAGCCGAGTATGACGGGATGCCGCGCAGCGCGATCCTGACCGGACTGGCCGACGCCGTGCTCCCGCTGGCGCAGATACCCGCAGAGCTGGTGCGGATCGCAGCGCAGATCGCAAGTGTGTCACGGGCAACCGCCCCCCATCCACACGCCAGTCAGGAGATCGACATTCAGGCGATCATATCGCTACTGCGCGAGAAGATCGGGCAGGATTTCAGCGCCTACAAGCGCGGGACGCTTGAACGGCGCATCCATCGCCTCATGGGGCTGCGGGGCCTGCCCTCCGGCGCGCTCGGGCAATATGCCGAGGAACTGGAGCACAACCAGGACGAATGCGAGCTTCTGGCGCAGGATCTCCTCATCAATGTCACCGGATTTTTCCGCGATCCCGGTGTTTTCGAACGGCTCGAGAGCGAAATCATCCCGGACATGATCGGCAATGTCGCCGCCAACCGGGCGCTGCGGATCTGGGTGGTGGGGTGCAGCACGGGGGAAGAAGCCTATTCCCTCTCCATGATCTTCCGCGATGCGATCATCGCCTCGCGGCGCGACATCAAATTGCAGATCTTCGCCTCGGATATCGACGCGCAGGCCATCGCCTTCGCGCGTGAGGGGTTCTATCCGCTCACCATCAGTGACGAAATTCCCCCCGACCGGCTGGCCCGCTACTTCGTGGCCGAGGAGAACGGCTACCGCGTCACATCGGGCCTGCGCGGATCGGTGGTGTTCACCGTACAGGACGTTCTCAACGACCCCCCGTTCTCGCGCATGGACATGGTGTCGTGCCGCAACCTGCTGATCTATCTCAAGCCCGAAGCGCAGGCGAAAGTCATCTCGCTGTTTCATTTCGCGCTGCGCGAAAGCGGCGTTCTGATGCTGGGTCTGGCTGAAACGGTGGGTCAGGCGGCCGATCGCTTTGCCGTGCTGCACGAAGGCGAGCGGCTCTACCGCCATGTGAAGCCAAGCAAGCCCGGGGAAGTGGAATTTCCGCTCAGCTTCGCCGAGAACCTGCCGCGGCTCGACACGCAGGCGGCCAAGCAGCAGATCTCGCGCCAGGCTGGCCTTGCCAACCTGTGCCGCGACAAGGTGCTGGAGCTCTTCGCCCCCACCAGCCTGCTCATCAACGCCCAGCGACAGTGCCTCTATTCGGTGGGGCCGGTCAGCCGCTATCTCAAGGTGGCAGCGGGGCCGCCGACGCTCGATTTGCTCGAACTGGTGCCGCTGGGCCTGCGCGGTCCCTTGCGCTTCGCCATTGCCCGGGCGGATCGGGAGCGCCCGTTGGTCAGCAGCCAGCCGTGCCAGATCACCATCGAAGGTCAGGCCGTATCGGTCACCATAAGCGTGCAATTCGTCGACAACGATGGCGAAGAACTGCACCTGGTCACCTTCACCGAGGAACCCGTAACCGGGGCCGCCAATCGCGCACCGGCGAGCGATGATCAGAAGTCGCAGCTCCACGAGCTCGAACGCGAATTTGAGGCGGTCCATGCCGAATTGCTCAAGGCGGTCCAGAGCCGCGATGCGCTGGTGCTTGAACAGCAGGCGATCAATGACGAGGCGCTCTCGGTCAACGAGGAATTCCAGTCCACCAACGAGGAGCTGCTGACCTCCAAGGAAGAACTGCAATCGCTGAACGAGGAGCTGATCGCGCTCAACAGCCAGCTGCAGGAAACGCTGGACCGGCAGCGGGTGGCCTCGGACGATCTCCAGAACATCCTTTACAGCACCAATGTCGCGACCCTGTTTCTCGATGCAGACCTGCGCATCCGCTTTTTCACGCCGGCAACGCGGATCATCTTCAATGTCATCCCCAGCGACATCGGCCGCCCGCTTGCCGATCTCCAGCCGCTCGCTGATGATGATATGCTGCTGGCCGATGCCCGGATCGTGCTGCGCGACAGCAACACCATTGAACGCGAGATCGGCGGGCCCGGTGCATCGTGGTTCCAGCGCCGTATCTTCCCCTACCGCACCCATGATGACCGCGTGGAGGGCGTGGTCATCACCTTCATCGAAATCACCGAACGCCGCCGCACGGCCATCGCGCTGGAAGAGGCACGGCGAGCAGCCGACCGTTCCAATCGCGGCAAGTCGCGCTTTCTGGCCGTGGCCAGCCATGACCTGCGCCAGCCGCTGCAATCGCTCAAGCTGATCCAGGAAACCCTGCTCCAGAGCCTCGATGACGAGGCTGCGCGCGAACTGGTCGTGCGCTTCGGCGTGCTGCTGGATTCGATGGCGGGGATGCTGAACTCGCTGCTCGACATCAACCAGATCGAAGCCGGCGTGCTCAATATCGAGAAGTCGTCCTTTCCTGCCGCCGATATTCTGACCCGGCTTCAGACGGAATTCCTGCCGCTTGCCGAAAACGCCTCCATTGGCCTGCGAGTGGTGCCGACAGATACGATGCTGTTCAGCGACCCGCGGCTGCTCGAAGTGATGCTGCGCAACCTTCTCGCCAATGCGATCAAGTACACCCAGCCGCATGGCCGGATCCTTCTGGGATGCCGTCATTGCGGTGACATGGTCCGGATCGAGGTCTGGGATACCGGAATCGGGATCGCCGCCGATCAGCTGGGCTCGATCTTCGACGAGTTTCACCAGGTCGATAACCCGGCGCGCGAGCGCGAACGCGGGTTCGGGCTGGGTCTGACGATCGTGCGCGAACTGGGCCAGGTGCTGGGCCACACGATCGAAGTGCGATCATGGCCGGGACGGGGCTCGGTGTTCTCGATCAAGGTGACGCGCGGCGCGATATCGCAATTGGCGTCCATGCCCGATCCCGCCGCGGCAGCGACGGTGCTCGATCATGCCGTAAGCGACAAGATGATCGTCCTGGTCGAAGACGACCCCGGCGTTCGCTATTCGCTCGAATTCTTGCTCGCGGCAGGCGGCCATCGCGTGATCTCGGCCAAGGACGGCCCGACCGCGCTGGCGCTGCTGGACAAGGAGACAACGCCGCCCGACCTGATCCTTACCGATTACAACCTGCCCGGCGGCATGAACGGGATCGACGTGCTGGCCGCCTTGCGGTCCCGCCTCGGCCCTGACCTACCCGGGATCGTACTGACCGGCGATATTGCCAAGGATACGCTGGCCAAGATTCAGCAAGCCAATTGCATCATGCTGAGTAAGCCGGCGGCCGCGGCCGATATTCATGCCGCGATTGCAAAGCTGCTTCGTCCGGCTGATTTGGGCTGAGAGCGAGGTGAGCAGGGCCGCAAGGCTTTGCGTGCCTGTCGCGATGGCGCGGGGCGATTGTCTAGCCCCCTGAGGCTGGGCCAGTGATATTGGGTTTCTCTAATAGGGTTGACGTGCTCCCCTGAAATGTGACCGCTTTTTGGTAGAGTCTGACGCAAGGAGTCGGACGATATGAAGCGAAGCAGGTTCAACGAAGAGCAGATCATTGCGATCTTGAAGGAGCAGGA
>Ga0181594_10003323_pt1 | contig 14626 bp, 15 predicted proteins | sample 071ome_18_FD_145603 | JGI IMG/M metagenome (GOLD analysis project Ga0181594, IMG submission 145603) | Coastal salt marsh microbial communities from the Groves Creek Marsh, Skidaway Island, Georgia - 071413BT metaG (spades assembly) | ecosystem: Environmental > Aquatic > Marine > Intertidal zone... | reverse complement strand
GACTACAACGACGACGGCACCAGCCAGATCCGCCGCGTCGTGTGCCTGGGAACGGGCTACGAAATCGTGGAAGACGAGCCGTTCTACATGTTCCCGTTCTCGGTCATCAGCCCGATCCTGATGCCGCACCGGATGATCGGCCGCGGCGTCGCCGAGCTTCTGCAAGACTTGCAAGTCAGCAAGACTGCAATCCTGCGGCAGCTACTCGACAACATCTATCTGATGAACAACGCGCGCGTGGGCGCCGTCGAGGGTCAGGTGAACATGGACGACCTGATTTCGAACAGGCCGGGTGGGATTGTGCGCATGCGCGCGCCGGGCATGGTGCAGCCGATTACGCCGCCGTCTGTCGCAGACGCCGCGTTCCCGCTGCTCAGCTACATGGACAACGTGCGCGAGATGCGGACGGGCATGTCCAAGGCGAGCATGGGTCTGGACGCCGACGCGTTGCAGTCCAGCACCGCCGCCGCGGTCAACGCGACGGTCAGCGCCGCACAGGCGAAGGTCGAAATGATTGCGCGCGTGTTCGCCGAAACCGGCGTGAAGCGCCTGATGAAGTGCATTCTGCAACTGGTGCAGAAGCATCAGCAGCAGCCGCGCATCATCCGCCTGCGAAACACGTTCGTGCCGATGGATCCGCAGGCGTGGGAGAACGAGTTCGACATTTCGATCAACGTCGGGCTGGGCAAAGGCGACACGGCGCAGCGTCAGGCAATGCTCGCGCAGGTCGCCGCGAAGCAGGAAGAGATCCTCACCAAGATGGGCATCGACAACCCGCTTTGCACGCTGGGGCAGTACCGGGCGACGCTCGCGAAGATGCTTGACGCGAGCGGCTTCAAGGGCGCCGACGAGTTTTTCTTGGATCCAGACAACCTGCCGCCGCAGATCGCGCAGAAGGTCGCCGAGAAAATGCAGATGGCGCAGAACCAGCAAAACCCGATGGCTGAGATTGAGGCAGAGAAGGTCAAGATTGAACGCGAAAAAGCGCAGGCGGAACTGGCGCTTAAACGCGAAGAGATGATGGCCGAGCTTAACTTGAAGCGTGAAATGCAGATGGAAGAGATGCGGATAAAGTTCGAACTGCGTCAGCAAGAGATGGCCTACGAGGCCCAGCTTCGCGGCATTGAGGCCGCAAGCGGCACCGATATCTCAACCAACATACCGCGCGCCTGATGGATAACGAGGGACGCCTACGCGAGGAACTGGCGCGCGGCGCGAAGGCCGATGACCTGTTGCGCAACCCGATATTCCAAGAGGCGTTTGACATCATGCGCTCGCGCTACGCGACTGCGTGGGCTGATACGCCGCCGGACGATGCCGCAGAGCGCGAACGACTATACGTCGCCGTCAACGTACTTGAAGACATTTACGATCAGATCGTGGGCGTAATGCAGACCGGCGAAATGGCCGGCCACGAACTAGACGCTGGTGTGAAAGGAACGCCGGTTCACTGATCACGCGGAAGCGTGATGACCAAGCCCGATAGGGCAGTCTCACAAACGCAAGGAAAATTATTATGTCGGAAGCAAACCCGGAAGGGACTTCCCCGCTATCGCAAAATGCTGCGGTAGATCTTCTTCTTTCACAGTCGGCCCCTGTAGAGGAACAGCCTGAAGTGAGCGAAGAGCCAGAAGCGGTCGAAGAGCAGGAAGTAACTGCATCGGAAGAGCCGTTCGAAGCCGAAGCCGAAGAGGCAGAGGTTGAAGCCGACGCGGATTACGACGAGGCGGAGGAAGTCGAATACGACGAACCCGAAGCCGAAGACGAAACCGAAGAGGCGCCCGCCGAGCCAACGTATAGAGTTCGGGTTGGTGACGAAGAGGTCGATGTGCCTGTTTCGGAACTGACAAACTCATACATGCGGCAAAGCGATTACACGCGGAAGACCCAGCAAGTCGCCGAGCAGCGTAAGGCTGCGGAGGCGGAACTGGCCGAAGCGTCAGCGCAGCGGCAACGCTACGCAGAGCAACTTGCAACAGTAGAGCAGGCGCTCAGTCAATCGGAGCCGACCCAGGAATACTGGGATCAACTGTATCAGTCCGACCCGCTTGAATACACGCGGCAGCGCGACCTGATGCGCGAGCGCAAAGACGCGCTTGAGCAGGTTCAGATCGAGCAGAAGCGAGTTCAAGACGAACACATGGCCCAGCTTCAAGCCGCCGCGCAGACGCGCTTGGCGGAAGAGCAGGAGCGCATAAAGGAACTGATACCGGAGTGGCTCGACCCGGAAGTAGCGCAGCGTGAAAAGACGCAGGTCGTCACCTACGCGCAACGGGTTGGTTACACGGAAGAAGAACTTGCGAATGTTTCAGACGCCCGCGCGGTTGCGGTCATCAGGAAGGCGATGATGTACGACGAACTGATGAGCAAAAAGCCGGCGGCGCAGAAGAAAACGCAAAAGGCTCCGAAGATGACCAAGGGCGGTCAGCCGAAAAGCAAGGCTCAAATCTCAGCCCGGCGAAAGCAATCTGCTCTCGCTTCAATCAGTAAGTCCAAGGGGCGTGCCTCAATGGACGCCGCCGTGGACTACCTTCTCACAAAATAGGAGGCCACTATGGCTACTTACACGACCAGTTCAGCGGTCGGTGAGCGGGAAGATCTCAGCAATGTGATCAGCCGCATTAACTAAGGTCGGTGCGGTAAAAACTGGGTGAACTGCGGGAACCCTACGTCGAAAGATACGGCAATCCGCAGCCAAGCCGGCGGTACACCGCCGGAAGGTTCAGAGACTACCTGAGAGGTTCAGTCCTCTTAATAACAGGCTAGAGCGCCCAGCGCCGGTAACGGCGATGAGATAGTCCAATCCCATCCGAAAGGGTGGACGGGGATGCGACCCCGACGAAACTCCGATCTTCTCGAATGCGAAGAAGGAGACGACCAAAGGAATTTTTCACGAATTCCAGGTGCAGGAACTGACCGCAGCTTCGGACACAAACCACGTGAACGAAGGCGCGGACTTTTCCTACGTCAACCCGACCGCAACCACGCGGCTGGGGAACTACCACCAGATCAGCGTCCAGGCTGCGTCGGTGTCCGGTACGCTGGATGTCGTTGACAAGGCCGGTCGTGATCGTGAAACGGCGTATGTGAAAGTGCTGAAAGGCATCGAACAGCGCCGCGACATCGAAAAGGCACTCTTCAAGAACGAAGCGCGTTCTGCTTCCGATCCCCGGAAGGCGGGCAAACTTCTGTCTTGGATCACCAACACGGTGGTCGAGGGTGCTACGACTACGCCGACCGGTGACGGCACTGACGTCTCCGATATGGCTGGCACCAACGCCGCTCTGACGCTCGCCAAGATCGACAGCGCGATGAAGGCTGCCTACGACGACGGCGGACAGCCCGACATGCTTGTCGTGTCGCCCGCCAACAAGGTTGCGTTCTCCGATCTGTCATCCGGCAGCGCGGTGACCAACCAGTTGCACATGACGGCAAATGCGCCGACCGATGCCATCATCATCGGTTCGGTGTCGATGTACCTCACGGATCAAATTCACTAAGCCGAGGTCCGTGTAAAACCGCGTGAATTGCTGGAAGCCTAAACCGAAAGGCAGGGTAATCAGCAGGCAAGCCAAGCAGGAATGCTTGGAAGCTCCAGAGACTAGGTCAAACAGTCCAGACCGGACGATGAAGGCCCACGAGCGCGCGGCACCTGCAAAGGTGATGATATAGTCCGCCACCCAGTGAAAGCTGGGAGCGAGGATAAAGAGCCTCGTAAAGAACTGAAAGTTCGGCACCCTTAACGTCGTCATTGACCGTCAGGCAGCTAACACGGAAGTGCTGCTGCTCGACAGCGACTACTACAGCATGGGCCACCTCCCTGGCCGCATGTTCTCGGTGTCTGACGTGGCGCCCACGGGCGATGCGACGAAGTTCGCCATCGTTTCGGAGTGGACGCTTATCGTCAAAGCGCCGAAGGCCCACGCGGCCGTGGTTGACCTCTCCACGTCGTAAGACGCGAGACCAACCGATTAGATCGGGTCGGCACCTTCGGGTGCCGGCCCTTTTTTCATGAGGAAATTATGAAGCTACCTCTCACTGAAGACAAAGCAGCCGGCAAGCGCACATACATGCACTTCAGCGGCGACGACAAGACCGTCGTCACCGAGCAGAAGGTCGATCACATTCTGGAGCATAACAAGCGCCAGGCGAACGACTGGAAGTACGGCAACCTGATGGGCAACACGCAGCGTCATCAGCAAAAGGTCGCCGAGATCCCCGCCGCCCTGTACTACGACCTCGTCAAAAAGTTGGGCGACCCCAAGCACAACATGGCGGCGTGGAAACGTTGGCTCAACGATCCTGAGAACCGCTTCTTCAGGACAACCGGCGGCTCTCTCTGATGGCGATCACAACTTATACAGAGCTTCAGACAGCGGTCGATAACTGGCTCGCCAGGACCGACCTTTCTGGTCGCTCGCCAGAATTTATCGCGCTCGCAGAGGCGCGCATGAACCGCGAGCTTGAGACGCGCAGTCAAGAGAAGCGGACGACAGCCACGCTGACAGCAGACGACGCATACGTCTCGCTGCCGACTGATGTGCGGCGCATTCGCCATGTCCGTTTAAACACGAACCCTAAAACAGTTTTGAAGTTTTTATCGCCCGAAGCGATTGACGCGGAATATCCAAGCGACGGCACTGGTAAGCCGCGCGTTTATTCCGTTATCGGAACCGAAATTTATTTCCGCCCGACGCCGGACAGCGGTTACGTCGCCGAGATTGACTACATCGGTGACATCGACGCGCTCGACGGAGACACGGCGACAAACAACATTCTGTCGCGGCACCCAGACGCTTATCTGCACGGCGCGCTGACAGAGGCGTTCATTTATTTGATGGACGACCAGCGTGCGGGACAGCACGACGCACTTTTCAACCGGGCGGTCGCGGCAATCATGGCCGACGAAGACCGCGCTAAATACGGCGGCAGTCTTACTGTCCGCTCGCCCTACGGAGAAACAGTATGAGCGCACTATCTGATTACGCCGAGCTAAAAGTGCTCGACCACACTCTGGGTACGACTGCTTGGTCTATGCCCGCGACGGTCTATCTCGGCCTTTCCGTTGCCAGCATGGGAGATGACGCGAGCGGCACAGAACTCTCCGGCAGCGGATACGCGCGCCAGAGCATCAGCTTTGCGAGCGCGTCGAGTGGCTCCGCAAGCACCGACGCCACTGTGACGTTTCCGACAGCCACCGGGTCGTGGGGTTCCGTCGGCTATTGGTCGCTCTGGGATGCGAGCAGCGGCGGCAATATGCTGATGCACGGCGCGTTCACTACGGCGAAGACAGTTGGGAACGGCGACATCCTGCGCGTCAATAGCGGCGACCTGACCATTACGGCTGCGTAATGGCTGTCACTCTCGACCAGTTAGATGCCTTCTACCCGGTCCTCGACACAGCCGCCAACTATCCTCTTGATGATCCGTTTTGGCTTGGCCTTGACCTCCATGAGCCAACTGGAACCGGCGGCTTTGCAGTAACCAGTAGCGCGACGGCGAATTACACGGTCGCGGTTTCTGGCACGGCGCAAGGGGCGCTGTCGTTCGACGCGGTTGCGCAGATCACAGTCGGTGTTATCGGCTCTGGCGAAATCAATGTCACCGCAAGCGGTGTAGCGACGCCGCTGCGGCAAGTTTCTGGCAGCGGCACGGCTTCTACCACCGCTGCGGGGCAATTCTTCTGCACTTTTCGAATGGACGGCGCCGCCGACATCGCAGCGACTGCATCTGGCAACTTGCTTGCGACCTACGCTCAAGCGGGGACAGCAAACTCTGTCGTCACCGCGACAGCCGACAACGAACGGCTTGGCGAAGCGTGGACAGCGGAAACCGAAGAAGGCGAAACGTGGTCAACGGTGAGCGCGGGTAGCGAAGTTTGGTCCGACGTTAGTAGCGACGGCGAGGAATGGAGACGGGCGGCGTGATAAATTTTGGTGAATTTTTACCTGACCAGCCCGCACTAAATAATCCGGGCGCGACCGAAGCGAAGAACGTCATACCAGCGGCTACCGGGTATCGCTGTTTCAACGACTTGTCCGCGCTCTCTGGCGCCGCGACCAATAAAATTCTGGGTATGTTTGCCGGCAAAGACGACAGTGGGAATGCTGCGCTTTACGCAGGCGACAGCGGCAAACTCTACAAAATGAACGCCGCCGACAGTTCGCTGACCGACCTCAGCAAGGTTGGCGGCTATTCGACAGCGGGCGACGACCGCTGGCGCTTTGTCCAGTTCGGCGAGACACTGCTCGCCACCAACTATGACGACGACATCCAGACCGGAACTGTCGCGAGTGGCTCCGCGTTCGCAGACCTTTCGGGGACGCCGCCGAAGGCAAAGTTCATCGCAGTTGTGCGTGATCAGGTCATGCTCGGCTACACGAACGACACAACCGATGGCGAAAAGCCGTACCGCCTCTGGTGGAGCGGGATTAACGACCAAACGTCGTGGACGCCCGGAACAGACCTTTCCGATTATCAGGACGTCGCCGACGCTGGCGATTGCACGGGCCTGATTGGCGGCGAGTACGCCATCGCGTTGTTTGACCGCGCTATCGTGCGCCTCTCTTTTGTCGGCGCGCCGTTGATCTATCAGGTTGACCGCCTGACCAATCAGCGCGGCTGTTCAGTTCCCGGCAGCGTCGCGTCGGTCGGTTCTGCGATGGTTTTCTTTTTAAGCGACGACGGATTTTACATGCTGCGCGGCACGGACCTTGTTCCAATCGGCGCGGAAAAAATTAACCGCTGGTTCTTGGATCGTTTCAAGGTCGCGGATCGCGACAACATGGTGTCGGCGGTTGATCCGGTGAACCAGAATGTGATCTGGGCCTACCCAAACACGTCGTCGGCCAGCGGCGAAAACAACGAAATTCTCGTTTACAACTACAACCTCAATCGCTGGTCTTACATCGAAACAGACTGCACGGCGCTCGCTCAGCTATTCACTTCGGGCTACACGTTGGAGCAGCTTGACAACATCTCGTCGAGCGTGGACGCGCTGCCGGCGAGTATGGACAGCGCTATTTATAAGGGTGGGTCGTTTTTCTTCGCCGGCGCAAAAGACAAAAAGGTACACAGTTTCACCGGCGACTGCCTCGACGCGACGATTGAGACGGGTGAGTTCTCTGTTGCGCCAGGCCGCCGCGCGCTGGTCAATAACGTGATCCCGTACATGACAAGCAAAAGCGGTCAGTCGCCAACGGTGTCGATTGCGGTGGGCGCGCGTCAGCGACAGATCGACGTGCCGACATTCACGTCGGCGAGCAGCATCAACGCGGACGGCTATTGCCCGGTTCGTTCGCTGGGCGCGTTCCATCGGGTGCGCATGTCGATCACGGGAGAGTGGCAAATCGCGCAGGGCATCGACGTCGATGCCAAGCAGGTCGGCCTGCGATAATGGCGACGGTTAACTTCCGCGGGCTGGCGCCCGATCACACCAAGCGCGAGGTCGCGGACGTCGTCAACGGCGTGCTTGGCGGCAAGCTGAACGCAACCGGCTCAGTCACGCTGACAAACTCGGCGACATCGACGGCGGTCACGGACTACCGCGTTGGCCCCGATACTGTGGTGCTGTTTATGCCGACATCGTCGGCTGGCGCGACGGAACTTGCGGCCGGGGGCATGTACGTTTCAACCCGCGCGAAGTTTACGTTCACGATCACGCATTCGAGCGACACGACAACGCGCAGCTTTGACTATGTGGTCATCGGGTAATTTCCACGCGGATTGGCAGGCGGCTGCTCCGCACATACGGGCGGCGCTGCGGCACTGCGGTGACACGCATACCCTTAACGACGTGATGCGCATGGTGATGGCGCGCAACGCGGACCTTTACGTCGGCGACGCAAGCGCGGTCGTCACGCAAGACCTCGACCTGCCAACCGGGCGCCAACTTCATTTTTGGCTGGCCGGTGGCGACTTGGACGAACTGATCAAAATCGAGCGAGACGTTGAACACGCTGCGAAGGCGCGCGGCATTCGACGCATTTCAATCATCGGCAGACGCGGATGGCAGCGGAAGCTGGACGGCTTCACCGAGGCCAGCGTCGTGCTAACGAAGGATATCTAATATGAGTTTCTTGGGCGATCTATTCGGCGGTGGGAGTAAACAGACTTCAATCGCGCAGACCACCAGTGGGCCACCGTCATACGCGGAACCGTTTTTGAAGAGGGGTCTGGAACGCGCAGAAGATTTGTTCAACACGCCGCGTGAGTTTTACCCAGACCAAACCTATGTCGATTTCAGCCCTGCTACGTCTGAGGCACTGGCGCGCGGTGAGACGCGCGCGATGGCTGGTAGCCCGCTTTTGTCGGGCGCGCAGAATTTCGTAAACACCGCGATGGGTGGTGGGTTCCAAAACCCGGCGGCGGAAATGTACGCTCCCACCGCTCGCGGCGATTTTCTGTCGGCCAGTAATCCTTATCTGAGCGCCGCGTTGCAGCCCGCGATTGACCAAATACAGGGCCAGTTCAGCCGGGCAGGGCGTCTGGGCAGCGGCGCCAATATGGCCGCGATGACTTCTGCTCTGGCGCCGGTCTACGCGCAGAACTTTGCAACCGAGCGGCAGAACCAGCTTGGCGCGATGCAGGCCTTGGGCAATCTTGCGCAACAGGATTATCAGAACCGCTTTGGCGCCTCGATGGCCGCGCCCGCACTAGCCGACGCCGATTACAACGATATCAGCAAATTGGCGGCTTTTGGTCTGGCGCGTGAAGAGAAGTCGGCGCAAGAGCTTGCTGACGACATCCAGCGCTTCAATTTCCTACAGGCGGAGCCGACCGAGCGTCTGGCGAATTACATGACCTTCGTGCGCGGCGGCACGATGGGCGGAACGCAGTCGCAGCCGGTCTACAGTGACCCAACCGCATCCGCGATCGGTAATCTCGCCGGCTTGGGCCAGGCGGCGTATTTTGGTTCCAAAGCATTTGGGTTTATTTGATATGGCGATTTATGACGACCTGATCGCAGGCGGTCTTCTCAGCCCATCGGACCAGCGCGAAGCGGCGCTGATGGGCCTATTTAACTTAGGCGCTCAAATCGGTGCGCGCGGCGCAGCGCGTCTATCGCCGACGCCGCCCCCGCTTGATTTGGCAAGGCCGATGGCGGTGTATCAAAATTCGATGAACGCCGCGCTTCAGCGCGGCGCGCTGGCTAAGAAGCTGCGCGACGAAAAGGCGTTCGCACCGCAGCCGGTAAACGAGCAGATGGCGCGTGGCATCGCAAACCGCGCAGTCGCTTCAATGATGGCGCGACCAGAGATGGACGACCCTGGCGCGTTTGGCAGCGATTATGACGCATATGAGCAGGGTTACATGGATAAGGCGTTGCCGGTCGCGCGGCAGCAAACAACCGTGCCAGCCGCTTTGCAGCCCGTGCCAGCCGCTGTCCGGCCGTTCATCAGCGCAGTCGCTCAGTATGACCCCAAAAGCGCCATAACGATGGCGGGTAATGTCCTGTCGAAAATGTACACGCCGGGCAAAAAGCCATCGATGGTACAAGAGTACGAGTACGCACGTGCGAACGGTTACGGCGGCACATTCGAAGATTATGTGCAGTTCAAGGGGTCGTCTGCTGCGCCAAAAACCTATGGGCAGATCCCTCCCGGCTACAGAATGGTTAGGGACGCCCAAGGGCGGCCGATGAGCCTTGAAGTTATTCCTGGTGGTCCGGCGGCCGCGGCGGAAGAAGCCGCTAGGCGAGCAGCAACAACGGGCATGGTAACGCAAGCGCAAACCGCACGATTTGTTTTGGATACCGCTGACCAAATTTTGAATATATTCGAGGGTACCGACATGCCCGTCACTGGCCTCGCTTCGGTACCTTTGGGGGCATTCCCCAGCTTACCGGCTGGCCGAATTAGAACCTTGGTCGCGCAACTGAAAAGCCCAATCGCATTGGGCGCCCTCAAACGCCTCAAAGATAGCTCAGCAACCGGCGCCTCTGGGTTTGGCGCTTTGAACACGGCTGAACTGGAATTGTTGATTAGTGATATGGGACGCCTCGATCCTAACACGACAGCCCCTGATATTTTCCAGGCAAACGTAAGACGGATCCGTTCGCGGTATCAGCGAGTGATCGACGATATCAAGAAAGAAGTATCCCCGGAACAAATTCGCAAACTAAATCTTGGACCTCTTCTCGGTATGACAGCCACCTCGTCTGCAAAAAAACGAAAGAAGTGGAACCCAGAAACCCAACGGCTTGAAGAAGTAGACAACTGATGGCTGAGCCTAAAATCATCGAAGCGCCGGACGGAACCGAATTAGAGTTTCCGGCAAATATGTCGGACGACGCTATCGCAAAAATTATGGCGGAACAGTTTCCGCCGACGAATTATGCGGAAATGGCTGCGGCGTTGTCGCCTATCGATCTGTCGATTGCGCGAGGAAAAGACAACGCCTTCGGCGCGTACCTGCGTAAAGAGGCGCAAAAGCCGCGACCTGGTGAAAGCGAAGAGGCGCGCTTCCGCAGATTGTATGGTGGGCTTTCACGCCCAGAAGTTGGCGGTCTGGAAAGCGCCAACCGCGCGTCTTTGCAGGGCATGACCTTTGGTGGCGGCGACGAACTAGTCGCGGGCGGCGCTGCGGGGTTGAACCGCTTAATGGGGAAAGACCCCGGTCGTTCTTATGGGGAACTCTACGACGCCTATCTTGCAAGGGAACGGGCAAAAATAGACGAGTACCGGCGCGTCAATCCGGTCATGGCTTATGGCAATGAAATCGCGGGCGGCGCGCTAACTTCGGCTGTGGCGCCTCCCATACGCGCAGGTGGCAAGCTATTGAGCAATATGCTTACCGGCGGCACGCAGGGCGGTGTCTACGGCTTTTTGAGCGGTGAGGGTGAAAATAGATTGCCGTCAGGCGGGATTGGCGGGGTTGTAGGCGGGGCAATCGGCGCGGCAGGTGTTCCTCTCGCAGACCTTATATCTCGCGCATACCGGAGCGTATTTGGCACAAGTAAGGCAGCCCGAGAGGCGGGTATGTCTCGCCCGGCATATGAAACGATGCGCAACGTAATGGCCGCCGATGACAGCTTGCAAGCTGGCTCGCAAAATATCGCCCGCGGCGGCCCGGACGCAATGGTCGCCGACGCTGGACCGGGCGCGCAGGCGCTGTTGGACGTATCAATGCAGCGTCTGGGGCCGGGAGGACGTGTTGCGCGCGAGGCGGTCGAAAACCGCGCCTCTGGTGCCAGAGGTCGCTTAATGAATGTCATGGACGATGTTCTGGGCGAGCCAGTCGGCGTGCGGACACAAGCGCGAGCGGTATCCCAAAGCACTCGCGGAGCGCGAGATGACGCATATCGGGAGGCGTACACCACGTCAATTGATTATTCGTCGCAGGCTGGGCGGGCCATAGAAGATGTATTCAGTCGCGTGCCGAAACGAATTATGGACAATGCGATACAAGACGCGAATGACATGATTCGAATGTCGCCGGATCCGCTCATAAAACAAACCCGACAGATCATCGCAGAAGTAAGTGAAGACGGGGTGGTGACCTTCAACGAACTGCCAAATGTCATTCAACTTGATTACATTAAGCGCGCGTTGGGTGAAATCTCTGCCGACGCGGTGGATAATTTCGGAAGGCCAACCGGGTTAGGTAGTCGCGTCGGCAACTTGGCAAAAGACCTGCGGGACGCGATCCGCGACGCCGTACCGAGTTACGGTCGAGCGTTGGAAGTCTCCGCAGACAAGATTGAGCGCGACCAGGCAATTAGGCTGGGGCAACGTATTTTCCGGCCAAACACAACGCGCGAAGAGGTTGCGCAGGAAGTTTCTCGGATGACGCCGTCTGCGCGTCGTGAGTTGTTGCTCTCAATGCGCTCATATATCGATGAGCAGGTCGCGAATGTAAAAACTGCAATTTCCGACAATAATCTGGACGCGCGCGAAGCAGCTGATATCGTCAAGCGTCTGTCGAGCCGCGCAATTCGCGAAAAGTTGGAAGTGGCGATCGGTAACCCGCAAAAGGCCGCGCAGCTTATTGATGAATTAAAAGTCGCGGCTCAGTCGCTGGGCGTGCGGGCGAGCGTCGCGCAAAATTCAAAAACGTTCCCGCGCCAGGCGCTTGATGAAACGGTGCAGTCGATTACCAAGGCAGGCCCGGTAGGGCAGTTGCTGGAAGGCAGCCCAGTGCAAAGCGCGCGTTCCGTTCTTCGATCCTTGACCGGCCGCAGCGCCGCTGATCAGGACCGTCAGATACAATCGGTTTACACGGAAATTGCAAAGGCACTGACCGGGCCGCGTGGAAAAGACGCGATCAAGTTCATCCAAGAGCTTGAGCGTTCAGCAAATAAACTTGCGCCGCAAGAGGCAGCAATCAGACGATTGGTCAGAAGTCTGACTGCCCGAAGCGCGGCGATATCGCAGCCACCCCTGCAAAACCGATAACCTTAAAACCACCCCGCCGCCGGCGGGGTTTTTTGTGAGGAAAATATGCCAAAAAATTCTTGGAACGATTACTCGGCCACCGCTGCGAGCAACACGGATGTCGGTGGAATTAATTGTGACGAGGGCATGGCTCCATCGAATGTGAACGACTGTATTCGCGAGTTGATGTCTCATACAGCCGAGGTGGTCGCTGGTACGACCGCGTTGTCGAGCATCAACATCGACGGCGGCTCAATCACGGGCATCACTGACCTAGCGGTCGCGGACGGCGGGACGGGCGCCAGCACGGCGGCAGCGGCCAGGTCTAATCTGTCTGCCGCAGCGTCCGGCGCGAACACTGACATCACTTCTCTGACGGCGAATGCAATGACGCCCAGCGGCGGCACGCTGAACGTGACGGGTAACGTGACGGCCTCGGGTAACGTGACCGCCTATTCGGCGGCGGCGGCTAAAGACGACATTGTCCAAATCCCAAACGCGCTCGAATTAGTCGAGCGTATGCGCGGCGTCAGTTTTCGCTGGAAGCATGAAGACGAGCGCACGCTCGGCCTGATCTACGAAGAGGTCAAGGAGGCTGTTCCTGAACTAACGCGTGAAGAGAACGGCATGGTCTCTGTCATGTACCAGAACACCGTCGCGCTTTTGATCGAAGCGGTGAAGACGCTGAAAGCTGAAGTTGATGAACTGAAGGGCGCACGCAAATGACGAAAGACGCTATCAATCAGTACGATAACGTCGCGGCGAACAACACGGACGTTGGTGGCGTTGATACGTCTTCGACGATGGCTCCGAGCGATGTCAATGACGCCGTTCGTGAACTCATGTCTCACCTCGCTGACGTAGATGATGGTACGTCTAGCCTTACCTCCCCAGACATCAACGGCGGCACCATTGACGGCACGGTGATCGGCGGATCTAGTGCGGCTGCTGCGACTGTCACGACGCTGACGGCTAGTGGCCTTGCTTCGGTTGGCGACTTAACTTTAACGGCGGGCAATCCAGAGATACTCACGGACGACAACAGCACTTTTCTATATATCAGCGGGTCCACCACAAAAGACTTGGGCGGCAATATCATTCTGGTTCCAGATAGCCATCCATCGGTTCCGAACGATATTATTTTCAGGTCTGATGCAACTAACGTCATGCGGTGGGATGACAGCGCGTCTACATTTGATCTTTTGGGCAACGCTTTAAGTGCTGGCGCGACGACACTAACTAGCACTCTCGACGTAGCGGGTGAAGTTGAGTTAACGGCCCTTAAGATCACAGGCAACCATGCCGCAATTACTGGTGCTAACACTTCATGGATCAATAACGCTTCCGGTAATACAAGGATTATTGCTCTCGGTCCAGACACCTCCACCAACGGAACAATTACGTTTTCTAGTCGTAGGTCAGACGCTTCAAACGCAACGGACCTTTTGACTATTGGCGGAACAACAGGCAACGCCACCTTCGCGGGTGATGTAACACTATCAACGTCCGGCAAGGGGCTTTACGGATCAAACAGCCTAAACACCGTCATTCCTTACGATGGGAGTGGCGTGTTCTTGGCTAATGCTGTCTCTAGTATGCGTATCAACATCGACAGCAACGCTAATGACACTACCAGTGAGTTTGTGATTGGCCACAACCAAGCTACTTCGACGGCTGGCAATGCGTTGTTTACCTTGACGGACGAAGGCAACGCCACCTTCTCAGGTGAATATGTCCTAATTGAGCAAGGTGCGGGTACGCTCCCGTCCAGTACAAACAACGGACTTATCGTACAGCATAATGCCAATATTGCTGATAATGCTGTAATCTCACTGATTGGCGGTACATCTGGTGACAGTCGTGTTGAGTTTGGCGATGCAAATGACCGTGACGTAGGAATTATTCGCTACACCCATAGCGACAACACATTTCGGTTTGGCATAAATGCTACTGCCGACATTGTTACTTTAACTGACAGCAACGCCACCTTCGCTGGACGAATATTTTCCGAAGAACGCATACAGTTTACGGACTATGATACTTATACTTCTGGTCTAAATGGGTTATACCGTACGGCGGCTGATGGCCTTGTGCTTGCTGGTTCGGGGTCTTCTACGGATTTTGTTTTAGTAAATGATGTCGGACAGTCTGTTCTTTCTGTCCCGACCGGAACGCAAAACGCCACCTTCGCGGGTGATGTTCATCTGAATGAAAGTGGCTCACGCACCAGCACGGCGGGGGCGCAGAACCTT
>Ga0181594_10003321_pt1 | contig 14631 bp, 12 predicted proteins | sample 071ome_18_FD_145603 | JGI IMG/M metagenome (GOLD analysis project Ga0181594, IMG submission 145603) | Coastal salt marsh microbial communities from the Groves Creek Marsh, Skidaway Island, Georgia - 071413BT metaG (spades assembly) | ecosystem: Environmental > Aquatic > Marine > Intertidal zone... | reverse complement strand
AGGATCCATCGGTACGGATTCGGGTCGGTGAGGAGCGTGGGCCTGTTCTGGCGTCGAAGCGTGGTTCAGGGGTCCGTCGGCAGGAGTTTGAAGTCGTGGTGACACCGGAAATCGCCGACGCGCTTTTTCACGCGGCCGGCACACGGATCATCGAGAAGGTCCGTTGGGAAGCAGGCCGTTGGGAGGTGGACCTCTTCATGGGAAGCCTGGAGGGGCTCGCCCTCATGGAAATTGAGCTGGAGCACGAAAGGGACGTGTTGCCGGAGCCACCGAAGGGCATAGCGATTTTACGTGAAGTCACAGACGACAAACGATTCACCAGTAGTTCCTTAGCCGAATGCCCAGACCGGGATCGCAGGGAGTTGGTGAGCGCACTGAACGCGGAAGTGGGATGATGAAACGGGTGAACTCCTGGAGCGCGGGCCTCCTGTTGGTATGTGGAGTGCTTCCCGCGAGCGCCTGTACCCTGATCGGCTCTCCCGAGTTGGTCAACCCACCCCCGGCTCCATCCTCCTTCCCGGATGAGACGCCCTTCATCGAGCCACCGAGCCGAGGCGGTAACATGGTGGAGTATGAACAGGGGGGGCGTACGTACAGGGTCATGGAATCGTCTTATGGCTACGACGAGCGCGGAACTGCGTCGTGGTACGGGCCCCAGTTTCAGGGGCGTCCGACGAGTAGCGGAGAAGCGTTCGACATGAACAGGCTGTCAGCGGCGCATCGGACGCTGCCGATCCCGTCATGGGTGCGTGTGACCAATCTGACCAATGGCCGATCAGTGTTGCTCCGAGTGAATGACCGTGGTCCGTTCGCCGATCCTGAGCGGCGGATCATTGACGTCTCTTACGCGGCGGCAATCCGCCTTGGGATGGTGGAAGCAGGTACCGCCGAAGTGCGTGTGCAGGCAGTAGAACCGTGGCAGACCCGCACGCCCGGGGATTTCCGATAGGCGAGGGAGGGGTTCGGGCGAATCTGTCCCCCGTCACCTCGACTTAACATAATATATATTATACGAACTTATTGTTTCCCAGCGGTCTGCGAGCCAACTCCACACCGTGCTTCAGGACCGAGCCTCTCCGGCCGAAGCCCTCGAACCCGAGGAGCGAGTGAATCGCTTCACGCGTAAGCGAAACGCCGACTCAGCGTTCAACGGAACCGCGCGTGCCAGATTCGGGCCGTTACGCGACGGACGACACGAGTGCCGGTCGACACAAGCCGTCCCGTCAGCCCGGGACACCCTCAAGCAGAGACGCACGACCGCGAAGCCGACCTCTCGACTGAGGTCAGGTGCTCGCTCCGCTCCGAATCTCGCGAATCCTCATCTCGTACTGTCCCCGCTCCGGCGAGTTCTCGTCGAGATCCCCGAGTACAGTCTCATACAGCTCAATAGCACCGTCTGCATCCCCCTGCGCGCTGCGAATACGCGCCGCGGCAACTCGAGCATCTCGGACCTGGAACGCGAGATCTGACCGACTCGCGATCGCGAGGTAGGTGTCCTCCGCATCGTCCCAGCGACCTTCCTGCTCGTACGCCTGCGCCAGAAGCGTCGCTCCCTGAAGCTCTACCGGAGACCCGGGCCGACGCCCGACGGGCTCGAGGACCGCCAGAGCCTGCTGCGGATCACCCGACTGCAGGTAGAGCTCTCCGAGAACCAGGCGCGCTTCTCCCTCGTAGGCTGTCCCCCCGAACTGATCGAGGAACGTCGCCAGATCGATCTTCGCGCCCTCGGTGTCGCTGAGCGAAATCGAGGAGTAGATCGTCTCGAGCGACTCGGCTGCCCGATCACTCATCTGCGACTGATAACTGAGGTAGTAGAACCCGCCTGCGGCGGCGATCGCGAGGAGCACCCCCACCCCCGTCATGACCTGCTGATTGGCCCGGGCCCAATTGCTCGCCTCCAGAACGCCAACGACGAACGCGTCGTCAGCATCGTGCGAATCGGTGGATGTGCGGCGGGATCCGGTTGTGCGCTTCGACATGGTGCGTTCTGGACAGGTCCGGGCGGCGGAATTTCAGGCCGCGGAATAGCGCTGAAAGCTAGATGGGCCAACCAGAGGGGTCAACAAATCGACCACACTCCTCCACAAGCCAAATCCGTGCTCGACAACGGGATCCGGGATGGCGCGAACCATTGCCCGCTCGGTATTGCCACCCGTCACCTGAGTGCCACCGGCGGTCTCTGCCGAGCGAGTGCCGGGTGCAGCGCTAGCCCGACCGCAATCAGCCCGACCGGAAACGACATGAGGGTCGCCGCTCTGGCACCCAGGACGTCGGCCAAGGCCCCCGTCCCGAGAACCCCCATGGCCCCTGTCGCCCACGCGAGACCCATCACGATACCCGAGCTGACGGCCGTACCCGTCGGAATCATCTCCTGCGCCATCACCACGACCGGCGGAAGGGTCGCCATACCGAGAAATCCGGCCATGGCTGCTGCCGCGAGCCCAAGGGATCCCTCAGGTCCGACCCACACCGCAAACGCGTGGGCCGGAAGTGCCCAGAAGCAGAGGTGAGCGAGGAGACGGCGACGATCTACTCGATCCGCCAGCACGCCCCCGGCGACGGTACCGAATCCCTGGGCCGACAGGTACGCCGTCAGTGCAATGGCTCCGAGCGTCTCGGACCCTCCGGACTCAGCCACGATGATCGGCTCCATCGTTAGGAATGCGCGCTGGACGAATGCCATAACCGCACTCACTCCAAAGATCAGGCCCAGCGGCCCTCTCAGATTCCGCATCACCTCGGCCGGAGCCGCCGGCGGCGGACGATTCACGTCGCGCGACTCCGCGCGCCCGCTGGGGAGCCCTCGGTGGATGAACGGCGCAAGCACGAGGACGGGAAGGGCCGCCACCCAGAGCCCCTCCATTCCCCTCCACTGGACGAGCCATACGGCGACGACAGGGCCCAGAGCGAACCCGACAGAGCCTCCGAAGGAAAAGATCGAGTACCGGGCTCCACCCCCCTTCCCCTCCGACACGCGGACCGCGTAGGACGCTCCCGAAGGATGGAATGCCGCCGAGCCGATCCCACCAATCACGAGCAGCGCGAGCAGGGACCAGAACCCGGTGGCCCAGGCGATCGCAGACACGAACACGCCCGACACGATGGGACCGAGAACGGCCAGCCCCCGCCGCCCGAACCGGTCCGCCAGCAGCCCGAAGAGAGGCTGTGGCAACGCGGCCGCCACCGAGAACGCGACGGCCAGGGTCGCCGCCAGCGTGATCGACAGGCCGAGGTCACCCATGATGCGGGGCAGAAGCGGCGGCACGAACGATGCATACATATCGTTCACGGCGTGCGCTCCCGAGACCACGAGAGCCAGTCGCATGCCGCTTCCCCGGGCAGGCTGGGCGACCATGTTTTCTGCTCGTCGCTGCACTGAAGCCGAAACTCCATTCCCCAGGTCCGTGCGACGGGCGGCCGCACGAAAGAACCGGGAAGGATACAGCGACCCTGTTGAGACTTCTAGCGACTGGCGTGGACCGTTTCCAACCGCAACGTTGCGTCCTCCGAACCGACCGATCCATGCGGATCCCGAACCCCTCCTGCGCTATGTCGATGTCCAGCCTTCCCGCGAGTTCACGTTCGACCATCTCCCGAGAGTCACGATCCCGTGCCGTCTTCTCCTCGGGGGCCGTTGCACTGGTTCCTGTCATCCTCGCCCTCGCGGCCTGCGCTCCCTCCGCGGACGACGGCAATCCGGATTCCGCGTTCTCGACGACGACGTACGCGCCTCAAAACCGACCCGACGTCCGGGGCACGATTGGTGCGGTGTCGGCGGGACATCCACTGGCGGCTCAGGCCGGGCTGGAAGTCCTGAAGGAGGGTGGAACGGCGATGGACGCCATCGTGGCGATGGCTGGAGTTCTGGCCGTAACGCGCCCTCATATGAACGGGATCGGCGGTGATGCCTTCGGCATCTTCTACGACGGGGCGACCGGTGAGGTATCGGCACTGAATGCGAGTGGCCGTTCGGGGGCGCTGGCGACCCCGGAGTTCTTCACGAGCGCCGGATACGATGAGATCCCCGGCGTGGGTCCACTTTCGGTCAGTGTGCCGGGAGCCGTAGCCGGCTGGGTGGATGCCCATGAGCGCTTTGGCACCAAGCCGTTCGGCGAACTCCTGGAGCCCGCCATCCGCTTCGCGCGCGACGGCTTCGCGGTGTCGACCCGTCTTGCTCTGGATTTCGCGGCGCAGGGCGGAGACCTCAACGAGTTCGGGAGGGCCCTGTATCTGCCGAACGACGGTGCTCCGCCCGAGGTCGGAACGATCCTGCGCAATCCCGAGCTTGCAGCTTCCCTCGAAGCGATCGCCCGCCAGAAAAAGGCCGGCTTCTATGGTGGTTCGATCGCTCGGACGCTGGCCGAATTCGTCGAGCGACAGGGCGGGCACCTGCGCGTGAGCGACTTCGCGAACCACACCTCGACGTGGGTCGAGCCTCTTCGTCTGGACTACCTGGACCACACGTTCATCGTCATGCCGCCGAGCACGCAGGGGCCCGCCCAGCTGGCACTCATGGAGATGTCCAAGAGCCATGACATTCAGGGCATGGGACACAACTCAGCCGAATACCTGCACACGCTGATCGAATTGAAAAAGCTGGCGTTTGCAGATCGAGATCGGTGGATCGCTGATCCGGAAAAAGCGGATGTGCCGATCGCGCGACTCCTCGACTCCCGATATCTCGAAGAGCGTGCGATGCAGGTGGATCCGGGCTCGGCGGCGGCAGCGGTCGGACCGGGTTTCGGGGACGACGGCGTGACCGAAGATGCAGAGGATCGGGACGACGCCGGTGACACGGTCTACCTGACCGCGGTCGATCAGTGGGGCAACGCGGTAAGCTGGATCCAGAGCAACTTCGCGGGGTTCGGCTCGGGTCTGCTCGAGCCGGAGACCGGCATCCTGCTGCACAACCGCGGATCACTGTATACGCTCGAGGACGGACATCCCAATCAGGTCGCCCCGGAGAAGCGCCCCTACCATACGCTGTCCCCGATGATGGCCCTTCATGAGGATGGTGATTTCGCATTCACGCTTGGAACACCGGGCGGAGACAGCCAACCGCAGTCGCTGCTGCAGATCACGCACAATCTGCTCCTTTTCGGTATGACGCCGCAGGAGGCGATCGAGGCGCCGCGGTTCCGATCGATGGCGGGCCTGCGTGTGTCCATCGAGGACCGTGTCTCGAATGCCGCGCTGATAGGCCTCACGTCGCGAGGCCACCAGATGAACGTCATTGAAGGCTGGACTGCGACGTTCGGCGGCGCCCAAATGATTGTCTACGATCGGGAGCATGGTGTTCTCACCGCGGCCGCAGACCCCCGTCGTGAGGCTTATGCGCTCGCCTACTGACCGGTGAAAACCTTCTTCGTTCTCGGGGCTCTCCTGGCAGCCCTTGCCGTCGGCCTCGGAGCCTTTGGAGCACACGCCCTTCGCTCGGCGCTCACGCCCGAAGATCTCGCGACCTTCGAGATCGGTGTTCGGTACCAGATGTATCACGCTCTGGCACTTCTCGGCGTGGCGTGGGCAACCACCCAGTGGCCCGGAGCCGCGGTCACCGTAGCCGGTTGGGCTTTCGTCACGGGAATCGTGATCTTTTCCGGAAGTCTCTACACCCTCGTCCTGTCCGGACAGCGCTGGCTCGGCGCTGTCACACCGCTTGGGGGCGTTTCCTTCATGATCGGGTGGGCACTCCTCGCCTGGAGCGCCTGGCGCGGGTGAGCGAAGCACTGTCAGACGGGATTGCACGTGCTTCGAGCCTGCTGGACGAAGCTGAATCGGTCGTGGTGCTTACGGGTGCTGGGGTATCGGCAGAATCCGGCGTCCCCACCTTTCGGGGCGACGAGGGTCTCTGGCGCTCCTATCGCCCAGAAGAGCTCGCCACCCCCGAGGCTTTCGAGCGCGACCCTGTACTCGTCTGGGAATGGTATCAGTGGCGTCGAAGCCTGATCGCCGATTGCGCACCAAACCCAGGCCATCAAGCGCTGGCGAGGCTCGCCCTGTTGCGGGAGCGCATCACCCTGGTGACCCAGAACGTCGACGGACTCCACCACCGCGCCGCCCGTGCAGAAGCCGCTCGACTCGCTGGACAGAGCCCGGAACCCGCGTTTCCGCTCGAGGTTCATGGGGCGATCCATCGTGACCGTTGCTCGGGGTGCGGGCACCGCACGGACGCGGCTACGGGAGAGGAGCCGGGGCCACCTCCTTGCAGCATATGCAGAGCACTACTCCGTCCCGACGTGGTATGGTTCGGTGAGACTCTCGACCCGTCGGTGATCGGAGCGGCACAGGAGGCTGCGAGCGCCGCAGACGTGTGCCTCGTGGCCGGCACGAGCGCGCTCGTGCACCCGGCCGCGGGCCTTCCCTGGCTGACGATCCGAGCTGGGGGAGCTGTCGTGGAGGTCAATCCTGACGAGACCCCGCTCACGGGTGCGGCCGAGATCTCCCTGCGCGGCAGGTCGGGTCACGTGCTCCCCAGGATCATCCGGGACTGAGCCGACCTTCCTCACCGACAGTCAGCCCGAGCCCAGTACCCTCGCGAGGGTCTCGGCAGCGACATTCCCCCCGGACAGCACGAGCACGACGGCGCCATCTCCACCCGGCGGGCTCCATACTCCGCCAAGCACCGCGGCGAGGGCCACGGCACCTCCACCCTCGACCACCATGTGGAGCCGCTCGACGGCGAAACGCATCGCTTCGGAGATCTGCGCCTCGGAGACGGAGACATGCTCGTCCACGCGGTTACGCACCAGATCGAAGGAGTATCGATTGTCGAGTCCGATACCACCCGCAAGCGCGTTGGCGAGCGTATCCTGCTCGGGGAGTTCGACGGGCTGGCCGGCCCGAACGCTGTGGAGCATGACGGCCGCATGCGCTGCCGAAACGCCCACCACTGACGCACCTACACCCTCCTCCTGCAGACCCCCGGCGATCCCCGCGACCAGACCTCCACCGGACAACGGCGCGAGCACGGCATCGATCGAACCTTGCTCGAACTGCTCAGCGATCTCGAGCCCGATCGTCCCCTGCCCGGCGATGACCCACGGATCGTCGTACGCCGAAACATAGACGCCTCCCGACTCCCGGGCCGCCGCTTGCGCCGCGGCCTCGCACTCGTCGAACGTCTCGCCGAGGAGGATCGCCTCCGCGCCCCCTGCGCGGATCCCGTCGAGTTTCACCGGATCGACCCACGCAGGCACGAATACCCTGGCCGGGATTCCCGCTCGCCCGGCCACATAGGACACCGCTCGGCCGTGATTTCCGCTCGAGCACGCAACAATGCCCCTGGTTCGTTCGTCGGCTTCGAGGGCCTCCAGTCTCGCCGCGGCCCCCCGCACCTTGAACGACCCGGTGACCTGGAGGCACTCAGCCTTCAGCAAGACCTCTCTACCGAATCGCTCGCTCAGTTCGGGAGAGGGGATGAGAGGGCTTGTCCTCGCGTGGCGCCGGACAGCTGGCAGCACCAGCGAACTCGGCGGCAAGGCCGGTCGAATCGGGCTCGATTCCGAGGGGACTCTGGACTGCATGGCCGATCTGCGGCCTCTAGAACACGACCCGCGGCCGCTCCTTGAGCTCCGTAATCCAGAGTCCAGAGTTCAGGTCGGACGAGTAGATCCGCCCCTTGAAGATCTGAGCGCCCCACGCCATCGGCCAATTCGGCGTCGTAGTCTCGTCATCGGTCGTGAGGATGGTCGCGATCTCACGCCCCTGCTTGTAGAGATCGCCGCGCAGCTCGCCAGAGATATCCACCACCCGCAGCCCCGCCTGGTAATACCCGACATACATCCTGTCGTCCTCGATCCAGACGTTATGGGCGCCGGCCTCAGGCACCTCGTACTTCGCCACTTCGACAGGGTTCTCGATATCGCTTACGTCAAGCACATGGATGTAGCCACGGGCATGGATCGCCTTATCCGGATCCCAACCCTGAGGAAAAATCTCATCACCCACGAACAGATATTTACCGTAACGCCATGCTACATGTGTATTTCCGATCGGGTATCTAAACCTGCTTACGAAGGTAGGAGTCGTGGGCGTTCCACCGTGGGTCCCCGCCCCGACATCCAGAATGACGGCACCGTCATCCCAGTAGGAGACGTAGGCGTATCCATCCTGCACGATCACGTCATGGAGTGAGCGCTGCTGGTTGTCGATGCCCCATCGGCCGACCTCATGCGGAGCTTCCGGGTTGGAGATGTCGATGACGTGCACCGCTCGAGTCCCGTTGTGGACGGCGTAAACGAGTTCGTGCTCTCCTGAGACCCACACGTTATGCACCCCGCCGGTGACCGTCTCCGTATATTCGGAGAGGATCGTCGGGTGCGCGGGGGTGCTCAGATCCAGGAAGACCATGCCGTTTCGGCGGCTCGAGGCTCCCTCGCGGGTCACGATCCCCAGGCGATTGTTCGGATGGATCTTCACGTCATTGATCCGCCGAGCATCGAGTTGAAGGGAGTCGGTCAGGACCGGGTTCGACGGGTCAGTGACGTCCCAGACCTTCATCCAGTCCCACATGAACGTCCCGATGTACGCGTAGTCACGTCCGTCCACACCCTCGAACACCCAAACGTCGCCCGAGTGATGGTCCGCGACCCCTCCGCGCCCCACCTGAATCAACTCGGCGTCAGCTCCGCGTGCCTCGACGATCACGACACCACTGACGACATCCCGTTCTCCGAGGCGTGCCGTGACCCGGTACGTACCCGGCTCCTCGGCCACGAATACCCCCTCCCCCGACTCGTCCTCGACCTGGGCTCCGATCCCACTCAGAGACCATTCAGGGAAAGCTCGAAGGCCCTCGCCCGAGGGGGTCTCGGCGGTTACGGAAAAGCGGATGACATCACCGGTCCGAACTCGGGCCTCCTCAGGCTCGAGGGCATATGCAACACCCGGATCCGCTCGCACGCTCAGCACGGCGGTGGCGCTTACCCCCGCGCCGGACACCGAGATCGACGCCGAACCCTCTGACCGCGCGAAAACGAGTCCTGCCGCGTCGACGCCGGCCACCCCGGGATCGGAGGAGGACCAGCTGAGTTCCGAATGCTCGACGGCTTCACCGAGGCGGTTGAAGGCAGCTACGCGAACCGGCACGACCTGGCCGGCATAAGGCTGGTCGGTCCCCACGGATACACGTAATTCGGCTGGAGGAAGCGCCCGGACGACAACCGATACCACGGAAGGTTCACCATCGACGACAGCCGTGATCCTCGCCATACCCGGGTTGAGCCCTGTGACGACGCCATTTTGGTCCACAGAGACCAATTCGGGCGTCGAGGCAATCCAACGGACCCTCGCACCTTCGATGGGGCCTCCCGCGCCGTCCCGGGCGCTGACGATCAACTGAGCCGTCCCAGAAACCTCGACCTCCGCCCGGTCCGGCGAGATCGTAAACTGCGTGGGCGAGACCTGAGCCGGGGCGGCTTGAAGGACCGACGCGAGAAAAAACGTGGTCGCAAGACCCATCATGAAATGTCTCCGGAAGTGGATTGAAGCAGGTTCTGCGCGCGCGTCACCGCAGGGCGCTCCGAGCGAGCTCACCCTCGGCAGCAAGATAGCCGAAGGCCGACCACTGATTTCTGCCGGTGAGGATCCGCTCCCACATGTCGTGCGCTTCCGCATTCCGTCCCTGCAGAAGGTGCCAGACCCCCAGCCCGTAGGCGGTTGTGGTGCTCTGAAGCGTGGCAGCATCGCCCGTCGGTCCCAGGAGGTCCTCCAGCGTCCTCTCGCCCTTGAACAGCAGGAGCAGGTCGAGATACGCGATCGACTCGATGATCTCCATGTCCTCGCTGATGGCTTCGAGAACCTCTCGGGCTTCTTCGTCCCTGCCGAGGCGCCGCAGCGTCATGTACAGCCAGTACGAGGTCGCGACGACCGAGTCGGGGTGCACGGAGACCTCGAGGCAGTTCCGCTGCGCGTCCAGAGCGGCTTCCAAATCACCCTGGACATAGTGCGCGATCGCAAGATGATACCAGATGTTGAACTGGAGCGTGCTCGTCGGGATGTTCATGGCGTTCGGCAGCCCGTCGGGCTCGACCTCATCCGGCAGACCTTCGGTGAGCGTGGCTGCCCGTTCGAAGTCGGCAACTGCACGCGCGGTCTCTCGCACCGAGAGATAGCGATGGCCACGGTGGCGGTAGAGCCGCGCCTCATCCGGGTGCAGCGTGATCGCATGAGAGTAGATGTCGATCGCTTCACGGTAGCGACCCAGGTAGGCTGTTCTGCGCCCCAGCCAGATCAACGCATCCACATCCTCGGGGGACTCAGAGAATGTGGCCTCAGCCTCGCGATACCGCTCCATGTAGACGGCTCGCACCTCCTCGGACTGCTCGGGAGGCATCAGGGTATCACCCAGAAAGGAGATCGCCTCGGCTCCGGCAGGCAGCCCGGGACGGTCCGACCCGGCCATAGCGCCACGCTCGGCGGAGTTGTCGGCGGAGCAGGCCCCCAGCGCGAGTGCGAGGGCAGTCATGGGGAACCACGACGCGGGAGGGACGGGAAGGCAACGCATGCGGACTCCGATCACATACTTCGGTTCGAGCAGCCAATAGAGGACAGGGTCAGAGCCGGGGCAACGTCCCGGGGTAAACGGCGGAGTGTCCGGCGTGGCCCGACGAGGTGGTCTGAAATAGTTTGGACGAACACGCTCCGTCACACGCTCGAGCCATGTATCGTCGTTCAAACCACCTCTTCGGCCTGGCTCTTGCCCTGAGCTCGGCGTCGCCGGCCCTCGCCGGCGATCTCGCAAGCGCGCAGACGGCCCCCCGGGATACGATCGACGTATTCTTCCTCGGGAACAGTTACGTCTACTACAACAACCTCGCGGATCAACTCTCGGCCATGTCGGAAGGGCTTTCCGGGCCAGTGGTTCGAACCGAACACCATCTCCACGGAGGGTTCTCACTTCGCCGCCACCTCGACGATGGCCACCTGCCTCGCGCCCTTGGGGTCGGCGCCGAGACTGGCAATGGCTGGGACATCATCGTCATTCAGGAGCACAGCCAGCTGGGTGTACCCTACGCAGATCCAGAGGCAGGATCCCTCGGCGACCCCGGCCCATTCCTCCAGGGGGCGGCTCAGGTCACCCGGATGGTTGAGGACCTCGGCGCCCGACCAGTCTTCTACATGACGTGGGCGAAGGAGGCGTTCCCCTCCCAGACAACGACCCTCGCCCGAGTGTACGACGAGGCCGGCCGACAGAACCGCGCCGTGGTCGCGCCGGTCGGGCTCGCATGGGCTCGCGTCCGTGAAGAGCGGCCGGACATCGTGCTCTTTCATCCAGACGGCTCGCACCCCTCGCCTGCCGGAACCTACCTCGCCGCATGCGTTTTCTACGCCCAGCTCACCGGCCAACCACCCATCGGTGCACCGACCGAACTCCGCGGGCTCGATATGCGCACGCCCGGGGTCGTGGTCAGCGACGAACCGGTCCCTCTCGTGCGACTCCGCGAGGAGGCGGCGAGCTACCTGCAGCGCACGGCCTGGGAGGTCGTGAGGTCACGCGGATCCTAGCAGGCTCATCCCCCCCCGACCGAACCTTCGGAAGGCGGTTCCTGGGGCGGAAGTGACGGGGCGCCCATCGCCCGGCGAAGCACGTTCCCCGCGTCACGGCAGTCATCGGGGGAACACACGGCACTCAGCGTCACCAGTTCGGCTGCTGCGCTTCGCTTGAAGAACGCAAGGATCTCGAGGAGCTTCGCCTTACTCTCGAAGGGCGTGTCGAACCCCGCGACGCGATACCAGTACCACACGACACGGGGTTCGGCGGTGGTCCGGATCACGGCCTCGTGCAAAAAGCGACGGTCTGTTCCGACGGGGCCGATGACCCTGTCGGACATCAGCATGGAATCGGCAGCGATGGTATTCGGATAACCGATCAGCTCATCACCCTGCCTCTGGTCCATGAAGTACTGGCGCATCGCGTGCACCTGATCGAAACCGTCGGTCAGCGTCCAGGTAGCCTCACGGTCTACTCCCTGGAACGCAGGCCGCCACGCGTCTGGGGTCGGAGAATCCACGACCAACCACTCGTCGACCACGCCGAACTCCTGCACGTCCGTCTGGACCTCGACACCTCGCGGGATCGCCCCGATCAGCATGAAGCCGAGAGGTCCTGCACCGGCGGCGAGCGCCGAGCCGAGCGCGCGGCGCCCCAGGGCACCCGCGACGCCCGTCACCCCCTGATCGATCCCGCCCTGGAGACCCTCTCGCGGCACGGCGGGGAGCTTTTCGTCGTCACGGCCCTCGATGATCCGGGCGAGGAAGTACGTCGGGATCATCAGTGCCGTGAAGATCGCCCACCCCTGCCATAGATGGTCGTAGATGTACGGCGACTGCATCGCGGTCCATTCCCCGAGAAAAATCAGGACGGAGACCCGGATCCAATTTCCGACAATCGAGACCATGCCGGCGAGGAGAACGATCTTGAGCTGCGTCTGCCACCTGGAAACGAAGAGGTGCGCGTAGCATGCACCGAGCACGAGGCCACCCATCAGGTAGTTCAATCCGGCACAGCCGGCCTCGACGAGGAATGTGCCCGTCGTGATCTGGATGTAGTCGTACCCGATCACCGCGGTGATGCCCGCCAACCTCGTCGCGGCACCGCTCATGATGACCGTGGCTCGCTGGAGGACGGGTACCATCAAGCTCCAGAATGGAACCGCAAGCAGAAACGTGAGCCCGATGCCGAGGATGACCCGTCTCGCACCCCACCCGAACGCCACAAGGGCCCATCCCATCAGAATCAGGGGAAGAAGCCCCTGCGCGATCGTCCGAACGTTCATGATCGTCGCGCACATCCAGACACCGGACAGGAGTGCGACGACCGGAGCAAGGTCAGGGAGCCCCTCCCCCGCCGCAGAGACCACCCGGTGACGGTCCCGCCAGAGCAGCCACGCGGTGAGCCCCCCGATGAAGAATCCGTGCTCCTGGTACGATACGCTCCACGTTCCGGGAAGCGTGATGAGCGTGGGCCAGAACGAAAGCAGAAGGCCGCCGAAGATCCAGCCAAGCAATCGTTGCTCGTTCGACGAGTCGTCCGACATCAGCGGATGGGCAGAAGGATCTGGGCTCGCGAGGACATGCAGAAGCTACGCCTTGCCGGGCAAGCCCCCAACAGGAGACAAAAGGGTCAACCCCGTCAGCTGACGGGGCGGACAACTCGCCGGAGCGTCGGGTCAGAACCCCGGCGAACTCCGTGCCGTACGTCTGGCCACCCACGGGCGACCGCTCGAGAGGTCTTCGCCGGCGATCCACACCTCCCTCACGTCAAGGCCATGCTGTCCTGTCGTATCATCCGACGACTCGTCGAACCGCAGGCGGATCCCCGCGCTCTCGGGCCCCTCACGAAGCGAGATGGGACAGGAGAGCGAACCGTCGCCAGGGAGCTCGCACGTGAACGGCAGGAAGTCACGGGGCCCGAGCCCAGTGTCGCCCGCCATATACCGCAGCACGTGACCCGACAAACCTGCGGTCGTCAACGAATCGAAACTGACCGACAGGCTCGGGCTCTGACCATCTGCAGCCTGAATGGACCAACCGCCCAATAAGGTCCCGATACCTGCCGACCCGGGATCCACGTCGGCGGTCGGCGGGATTCCGCCCGGAGGAGTCACACAGGCCACCGCCGTCAGAAGCGTCGCCGTAAACGCCGCGCGACCTGAACGGCGCAGGTGCGGGAGGCTCACTGTCCGGGCCGTCACCGACGAAGCCCTCGCGAGCCGAACGTCGGCCATCAGCGCCCGGCCTCCGGCTCGTCTGGCGTGGGAGGCGATAAACCGGCGGGGGTAGGAGCTTGCGATGTCGCTGCACCCACCTCACCGACACGAAAACCAGCCACGGGAAGGCCCTCGAGATACGTGTGGACCAGGAACATATCACGGACGTCCACATCCCCGTCCGCATCGATATCTGCACGAGAGATCAAGTCCACATTCGTGTCGGACACCCCCAGCACGAAGGCACTCATGAGCTCGACGTCGTCGAGGGTCAGAAGGTCGTCACCTGTCACGTCACCCCACAGAAATTCAACGAACTGCGTCGTGCCGATCGACAGCGTCACCTGCCCCCCGACCTCCGTGATGTTGGTCAGCGCAAGGCCCGAGAGATCGCCCGCATACGTCCTGCTACCCGGCGTCGAATTCCCATCGAATACCGTATTGCCGGTCGCCCCGGGAAAGCTGTCACCCGAGTCTCCGCGATTCTCACCACGATCGAGGTCATCGAGGCCGTCGGCCTCCTCCACATCCACGCCTTTGTGGAATGCGTCCGCGTTCACCCGGTTCAGGCGTCGCCTCGCTTCGATGACATCGTCGTCCACATGCCAGACGACGAGCCCTGTCCCGTGAAGAAAGGAGTCAGAGCCAATGGGCTGGCGATTCTCGAGCAGGAAATACTCCGCTGTGCCCTCTACGTCGAAGCGGAAAACCGAACCCGACGTCGCGACCGCCGAAAGAGTGACACTTGACTGATTTTCGGTGACCGACGTGACATCAACCCATCCCAGGAACTCCTTGGACCAGGCCCCCATGTGCGCGGGCGACTGCAAAGTGCGGTAGCCGCCCGAGCCCATCAGATCCCAGTGCCCAACACCCTCGGAGTCGGTGCCGTCCCCGCTGTCCGTGTCGTACAGGTCAGGCA
>Ga0181594_10003319_pt1 | contig 14640 bp, 13 predicted proteins | sample 071ome_18_FD_145603 | JGI IMG/M metagenome (GOLD analysis project Ga0181594, IMG submission 145603) | Coastal salt marsh microbial communities from the Groves Creek Marsh, Skidaway Island, Georgia - 071413BT metaG (spades assembly) | ecosystem: Environmental > Aquatic > Marine > Intertidal zone... | reverse complement strand
CTTATCCTTATCCACTCGATCGACGCCTTTAGACCTACGTCCCGCTTTCATCGCGTTCATTGTCTGGACCGCTCTCCCCGTAAGCCATTGAAATAACACAAAACCCGTCTCTGGCATAAATATTGCTTTAACCTTGATCGATCGGGCGCGGCATCAGTGACCGTAATTGTCCCGGGGGTTTGCCGGGTCGCGTCCGCGCGGCGATCGGCCAGGGAAGGTTATGAAAGAAAAGGAAAACGCCCAGCGCATCGTACGAAACGCCGCGATCTTCGCGGTGATCGGTCTGGCCCTTCTGGGTATCGTTTCGCTCGCACACAGCGCGCCCGCCGGATTCTGAACCGGCGTAAAAATTTCCGATCCGCCGTAGCGCTTCCGGCGGATCGCGCCGTATTCTTCGACACATTACTGTTCAACAATTCAAACGCACCTCATACAGGGTGGCGGCGTGACCGACAAAGCTGCGCAAACTGAAAACACGCGCTCCGATTCCGTGCCCTGGCGTCTGCAGATCGCCGTCTACGGCATCGGTCTGTTCAGCACGTCGATGTTCTACATGTCGGCGATCGTCGTGCCGCTGTGGATTGCGTCCATCGAACAGTCTGTCTTTCTGATCGGGGTGGCGCTCGGCGCGCGCCATTTCCTGCCGCTGTTCCTGTCGATCCATGGCGGCGTTCTGATGGACCGGCTAGGGGGGCGCCGGGTGATGGTGTTCTTCGCCGCGATCGGCGTTGCGGTGCCGCTGCTGTTTCCGGTCATGCCGATCATCTGGGCGGCGCTGGTGCTGCAGATGATCTCGGGCCTGGTCGATGCCATGGGCTGGCTCGGCGCGCAGACATTGATCGGACAGCACATGAAGGGCAGCACGGTCTATACCGGGCGGCTGTCCTACACCTGCCGCGCCGGCCATCTGATTGCGCCACCGGCCATCGGCTGGGTGTGGGATGTCGGCGGTCCGATCTGGGCGTTTGTCGGGCTGAGCCTCTGGTGCGTCGGGACCCTGCTCTGCTCGCTGGCCCTGCCGGCGGCGCGAAACCCGGCCTCCCCGGATTCCGATGATCCGCCTCCCCGCGTGCGGGTGGCGGATGTGATGCCGCGGGTTTCCGATTATGTCGGCGCCTTCAGGCTGGTCGCGGTGCCGGCCATCGCGCTGGTCGTGATGTGCAGCATGATGACCCATGTCGGCGCGTCGGTGCACAGCACCTTCTATGTCGTCTATCTCGGCGATCAGGGCATAAACGGCACCCAGATCGGGTTGCTGCTGTCGGCGTCATCGGTCGCGGCGGCGGGCGGAGCGCTGATCGCGTCCTGGACGGCGCGCCGGATCAGGCCCTACTGGCTGATGCTGGGGGCGATCCTGACAAGCATCCTCGCCGTGGCGGTGACCCCGCTGCTCGGCCTGTTTGTTCTGCTGGTGGTCGCCTCGGCGGTGCGCGGCGCCTCCAACGGGCTGACCCAGCCGATGGTCATCTCGACCGTGCTGCGCGCCGTGGAACCGGAAAAGCGCGGCTCGGCGGCCGGGATCCGCGCAACGTTCAACCGCGTTGCCTCCATCGTGTCCCCCATTCTGATGGGCGCGGTTGCGGAGCTTACCGGTATTGTAAATGCGTTCTACTTCGTTGGCGCGATGGCCATCGTGCTGATCGGCCTTCTGGCGATCCACGTCGCGCGATCGCCCGTCCTTTCGGCATCGAACGTGGTTCAGCGCGAAGAGAGCTGAGACGAAGGCCGGTGTTGTTAGGACATGAAACGCGTTTCACATTTTTTGTAACAGGCCCCGAACATCCCGAGGAACCCGCCGTTGGTGTCGGTAAAACCCCGCCCGCCCGCAGCCCCCCCCCCTTAAAAACCAGCCCTGGCGAAACGGAATGATTTTTGCCGTGGTCGCGCGGTCGGTGGATTCCGATTGCGGCCCGTAATGCGATCTCGCCCAAACTTGCCCTGGCGCGTCCGGTGACGGATTATCCAGGTTTGGTTGGAACCAGACAGAGAGGGGCCGTCCCATGACCGGATCGAGCACCGATATATTCCGCGTCACGCTGATTGGTACCGGCGCGCCGCCGCCAATTCTCAACCGGTTCGGCCCCTGCACGCTGGTCGAGGTCGGGGAAGAGAAATTCCTGTTCGATGCCGGGCGCGGCGCGCTGCAGCGGCTCTATCAGCTCGGCCTGCCCTTCGGCGACATCACCGGGATGTTCCTGACCCATCATCATTCCGACCACCTCGTCGGGTTTACCGATCTGTGGCTGACCGGCTGGATCGGCCGGCCCTGGGGAAAGCGCACCGTGCCGCTCAAGGTCTGGGGACCGGAAGGCACCGATCAGATGATCGAGCATCTGCCGCTGGCCTTCGCCACCGACATCCGCGTGCGCGCCCATTCCTATCATCCCGACGGGGTGAAGCTCGAATCCACCGAAATTGAAGAAGGCGTGGTCTATGACAAGGGCGGGGTAAAGCTCACCGCCTTCCGGGTCGATCATGGCGGCGAGGCGCTCGATGCGTTCGGCTACCGGATCGATTTCGACGGGCGCAGCGCGGTGCTGTCCGGCGATACCACCTTCAATGAAAACGTCATCAAATTTGGTACCGGCGCCGACCTGCTGGTGCATGAGGTGGTGCACGGCATCGACATGAAAGCCGACACAAAAAATATCGAGCGCATCATCCGCAACCATACCACGGCAGAAAAAGCCGGAGAGGTATTCGCCCGCGCCCGGCCCAAGCTCGCGGCCTATACCCATCTGTTGCTGTTCGGCGCCGCCACGGCGGACGAGCTGGTCCCCGCGACGCGGGCGACCTATGACGGGCCGCTGGTGGTCGGCGAGGATCTGATGCGGTTCGATATCGGCGACGAGGTCACGGTGACGCCGTTCGCGGGGACGCTCGACGCGGATTGAGGGGTGACCTAACGGCGGGCCCGGGTCGCAGAACCATACCGGTGGCGCCTGCGTGGTCAGATCGGGTTCCGCTTGCCGTACATGTCGATAATCGCGCGCTCGTCGGGGTCGGGCGCGACGCCGTTTAGCCGATCAACAATCCATTCGCCGGTGGTGATGCCGAAATGCTCGCCCGCGGCGACCGACGCCGCCCCGCCCAGGCTGTGCTTGGCGCCCTCATAGACAATCAGCTTCTTCGGCGCGGTGATCCGGTCATACAGATCGATCGTGTGTTCAATGGGGCTGAGCTCGTCGTCCTCGCCGGCGATCATCAGCACCGGACAGGAAATCTTCGCGGCCGCCTCTCGCACGTCGAACGTTTCTGCAAATCTGTCGAACGCATCGTCGTCGGTGACATTCGACATCAGCATGAACCGCATGCGAAAGGTTGGCGACGCCGAATTGAAAATCGAATAGCAGCCCGGCTCGTGCAGCGCGAAGGCCTGCGCCAGCCCCTTCACCCGGTCGCCCAAAGCGGCGGCGGCATGGATGCTGAAATTGGTGCCGAAGCTGGTGGCGCGGAGCGCGATGCGGTCCGGGTCGATGGCCGGATGCTTCGCCAGCCAGTCCACCGTCGCCACGCCCGCCGGGCCATGGTTGTCGGCGGTCACGAAAATACCGCGCCCGGGGCACACGCCCTGGCCCGGCCCGTCCATGGCGAGCACCGCGATGCCGCGCTCCAGCCAAGGGTCTCCGTACATCGACACAACGTTTTCCTTGCACCCGTCCATCCCGCCGATATTGACGATGCAGGGAAATGTCTCGCCGTCCGCCGGCGCGTGCGGCAGATGCAGCAGGCCCGACAGCGCATCGTGCTCGAACGGGATATCGATGCGCTCGATGGGACGCGGCGCGCGTTCGATAAACGCGTCGTAGCAGCGCACCATGCGATCTTCGTAACTGCGGTAGCGCTCGTCGATCTCGTAAAGCGGCCAGCGCGCCGCCGCCCAGAGAAGGGCCGCAAGGATATAGCTTTCGCGCGCCGGCAGTTCCCGGCCGAGCCCGGCGTAATGATCCGCACGGGCTTCTATACGGCGCGCGGCGCTGGCGAATTCCCGATGCGCGTCGCTGAATTTTTTCATACGCGCGCCCGCGGCACGGAACACGGGCGCCGCCGCCGGGCCCGCCGGTCTGGCGTAATGCGACAGCCGCTCCTGCTCCCACTCGATGCCGATGGTCGCCACCACCGCATCCATCAGCCAGCGCTGGTCGCGCCAGCGCCGCGACCGCCGTTCGCTCTCTCCGCTCATATTGCTCCCCTATCCCTTCGTAATAATGTCGATCAGCGCGTCCGGCATGGTGAGCATCGGGAAATGCCCGGTATCCAGCTCATGCCAGCGCGCGCCCAGCGCTTCCGCGCAGCGCCGCTGATGCGGCTCGCCCGGCTTGCCGGCGCGTTTGCACCAGATGACGGACGCGTCCCAGTCCTGATCCCAGAATTTTTCCAGCACCACCGGGCTTGTGAAACAGCCGATGGGATGCACGGTGGATCGGTCAGCGGCCCAGCTGGCGGTTTCCTCATCGAGCTCCTGAATAAACCGGTTATAGCGGTCGTCGCGGGTCGGGCCGATGGACAGTTCGGTCTGAGCCGACAGGCCGCTGCTGCCGGTGATGTCGCGAATGCATTCGCCATTCATGAGGGCCAGCGCGTCCGAAAACACCAGCCGGGAAATGCGGTCGCGCGCGAGCTCTGCCGTTTTCGCCATGACCATCCCGCCGGCCGATGCGCCGACCAGCACGACGTCGTTCAGATCCTCTGACCAGAGGAACTGCGCGACTTCTTCGGCCTGCGTTTCGGTGGTGATGCCGGGGCGCAGCTGATAGGCCCGCTCACCGCACCCGTCGAGCGTCGGTGTATAGACCGTATGGCCTGCATCGCGCAGCTTGGTCGCAACAATCTTCCAGATCCAGCCGCCCTGAAACGCGCCGTGTATGAGTACGAAGGTCGCCATTAATCCTCCATCCGTTCCGCGTATTGTCGTTGCTCCTGCGTCCCCGCAATCTCCCGGATCAGCTTGCGCCGAATGGCGTAATAGATGTCCTTGAATCCCCGCGCGGCCTCGACGAACGCGCCGGGGCCGCCGATTACGTTATCGTAAAAGAACCGTTCGAGCCCCGGCCAGCCGGTCAGGATCGGCAGGCCGTTGACTGTGATGCCGGCGGCGACCGCCTGATCGCGCCCGACCGTGGCGTCGAGCCCGTTGCGATCCGGCCCGTCGCCGGAAATATCGATCACGCGGCGCGCGCCGTCATAGGCGTTCGAATTCAGCGAATTCATGCCGTAGATGATTGCGTCGCCGAGCGCGGTGCCCCCGCCGTAAAGCTCGCGCGGATGCTCCTCCAGCTTCTTCGCAAAGGCCTCGATGTCTGCCTTCGATCCGATGGTGGTCCAGGGCACGATGGGGATGTGCAGCTCCGGCCCGCTCCACTCGACATAGGTCAGGGCGATGCGTCCCAGCCGACCGCCGGTAACCGCGCGGATGATGGTCGGGTGCCGGAGTGCGCGCGCGTAGCCGATCCGCTGCAGCAGGAATTCCTCGTCATCGACGCTGCCCGACCCGTCGGCCAGCAGGATCAGTTCGAGATCGACTTTTTCCTGCGCCGCGGATGCGTTCGTAAGTCCAAGGATTATCGCCAGGGCGAAAGCCGGAACGGTCAGAAATCGCATCGGCTTGTCCCTTTCCGAACCCTGGTTAGCTCGCGCTTTATCCGCCTCGCCGTCCGGCCAGCGCCCGGGCGCTGGCGGCGAGCCGCAAAAGCGTCTGGTGACAGACGGTTTCGGCGGGAAATCCCGTCGATTTGCAATTCTTCTCGGCCTCGCTGAGCCAGTCAAGCGCGCGGTCGAGATCGGTCCTGCGCCACAGGCGAAGCTGGTCGCGGAACGCATCTGCCTGGCGAAAGAAGATCGGCGGGCGGAGTGATTTGACGGCGCTGTCGGCGGGCGCGCCTTCCGCCATCAGCCCGGCGCAGGCATGCAGCCGCTGGAAATGGCGTCCTGCCGCGCGGAGGATCGCGGTCGGCTCTATCCCTTCCTGGATGGCGCGGTCCTGCATGCGGGGAAGCCGCGCCAGGTCTCCGCCGGCGACCGAATAGACAAGATCGTCCAGCGTCATCGCGGCGCTGTCGCCGACGCAGGCCATCGCATCGTCGAGTGAGACCTCGCTCTGTCCCGCCATATAAAGGACCAGCTTTTCCAGTTCTGACCGGCTCACCATCCGGTCGGACCCGAGATTGGCGACAAGGTAAGCCATGGCGTCCCGCGATGCCCTGAGCCCCGCATCGGCGAGGGTTTTGCTCACCACATCCGACAGCGCGCGGCCCTCGTCGGCGTAGCATGGGATCGCGGCGCCGGCGGCTTTCGAATCCTCGAACAGCTTGCGCAATTTTGAACGCGGTCCGAGATTGCCGGCCTCCACCACGATCAGCGCATCGCCGACCGGGTCGGACAGGAAATCGTCCAGCGGCCCGGCGTGGGCGTCTGCCGCATCGCGCAGGTTAACCGCCCGCCGGCCGCCCGTCAGTGACATCGCTGCCGCCTCGTCAAACAGCCGGGCCGGGTCGTCGCGCAACTCGGCCGTGCGCAGCTCGACAATCCGGAACGGGTCCGCCGGGTCGTCGACGACAGCGTGGATCAGGGCCTTGCCCCGTTCGCGCACCAGACCGGAATCCGGACCGTACACCAGGACCGCATGCAGATCGGTCGGCGGCGCCTTCAGAAAACTTTCAATATTTCGGGGCGCGATTTTCACGGAACGCGCTTTATCGTTTCGGGACGGGAATCTTGAAAACGGCCGGGTTATTGATGGCTGCGGCGATTCTCAGGCGAATCTCTTCCGCCAGCGTCCGGAGCGCTCGGTTCCTCGCATCGTTCTCCGCGCTCAGCGTCGCGTAATCGGAATCCAGAACATTGTAGCTGTTGGTCGAAAGCGCCGAACCGTCGAAAGTACCAGGCGCGTAGGGCGGCAGCCGTTCGAGCCGGAATTTCGCACTGAGCGTCAGGTTTGCGCGCGTGGCGCTTTCGTCCCGCCGGATCGCAAGCTCGGATTTCGACTCCGTAAGCGTAACCGTCAGCCGGTAAAACGCACGGTCCGCGGGCCCCTTGGGCGAAAGCCGCGCGCGCAGCATGGTGCGAAGCTGCTGTCCCTTGCGGTCGGCGATCGGTTCGACGTCAATCGTCGAAAGCGTCTCCGAGCTGGCATCGCCCCGCGCGTGGTAGACGGGGCGGAAACCGCAGGCCTGCAGCAGCATGGCGGCTGCGACGACGATGACAGCCGCAAAAGCGCCGGCGCGCGTTCGTTCAGCCGTGAACCACATTGACGATCTTGTTGGGCACGAAAATGATCCGGTTGACGGTCTTGCCTTCGAGCGCTGCCTGAACGTTCGGTTCGGCCAGCGCAGCGTCCTCCGCGGTTTTCTGGTCGGCATCTCGCGGCAGCTCAATGGTCGCGCGCAGCTTGCCGCGCACCTGAACCGCGACCGTCACCGTGTCTTCCACCAGAAGGGCCGGGTCGGCCTCGGGCCAGGCAGTGTCGGCCAGCAGGGTTTCGTTCCCGAGCCGATGCCACATCTCTTCCGCGAGGTGCGGCATCATGGGACCGACCAGGCAGATCGCCGTTTCCAGCGCTTCCCGCCTGACCGCGCCTGCAACGTCTCCGGTTTCCGCGAAATCGCCCAGTGCGTTGACCAGCTCGTAGATGCGCGCGACGGCCCGGTTGAAGTGGAACTTCTCGAGATCGTCGGTGACGCCGTCGATCGCCTTATGGACCTGCTGGCGCAGCGCCTGCGCTGCCTCCGACAGGCTGTCGGGGATCGGCGTTCCGGCCGCCGCGATTCCGTCAGCCGTGCCCAGCCGCCACAGCCGGTTGAGAAAACGCCACGCGCCGGCGATACCGGCTTCGGTCCATTCGAGATCGCGGTCCGGCGGGCTGTCCGACAGCATGAACCAGCGCGCGCAATCCGCCCCGTAGGTGGCGATGATGTCTTCCGGGTCGACGACATTCTTTTTCGACTTCGACATCTTTTCCGAACGACCGACCGTTACCGGCGCGCCGCTCTCCAGCAGACGCCAGGCGCCATCGTCGCCTTTTTCGAGCTCGGCGGGCGTGACCCACGCGCCGCTTTCCGTCCGGTAGGTCTCGTGACACACCATGCCCTGGGTGAACAGCCCGGCGAAAGGCTCCTTGACCGACAGGTAACCGCAGCGCTCCATCGCCCGGGTAAAGAACCGCGCATATAAAAGGTGCAGGATGGCGTGCTCGATGCCGCCGATATACTGATCGACCGGCAGCCAGTAATCGACCGCGTCCCGGTCGACCGGCGCGCCGGACCTCGGCGAGCAGAAGCGCGCCTGGTACCAGGACGATTCGACGAACGTGTCCAGCGTGTCGGTTTCGCGCTGCGCCGGCTTGCCGCAGGACGGGCAGTCGACATCTTTCCAGGTCGGATGGCGCAGCAGCGGGTTGCCCGGCTGATCGAACGTAACGTCTTCCGGCAGCACGACCGGCAGGTCTTCCTCGGGCACCGGCACCAGCCCGCAATCGTCGCAATGGATTACCGGGATCGGGCAGCCCCAGTAGCGTTGGCGCGACACGCCCCAGTCGCGCAGCCGGTAGGTCGTGCGCGCCTCACCCTCGCCTTTCGCTTCCAGCCGGGCGATCGCTTCCGCCTTGGCGGCCTCGACCTCCATCCCGTCGAGAAAGTCGGAATTGGCAAGCCTGCCCGGACCGGTATAAGCCTCGTCGGCGACTTCGTATGTTGCTGCGTCCGCCTCGGGCGGGATCACCACCGGGCGCACCGGCAATTCGTATTTGCGGGCGAAATCCAGGTCGCGCTGGTCATGCGCCGGACAGCCGAAAATGGCGCCGGTGCCGTAGTCCATCAGCACGAAATTGGCGACATAGACCGGCAGCGTTTCGCCTTCGCGGAACGGGTGCGCGGCGACGAACGGCGTGCGGTAGCCCATCTTCTCTGCGGTCTCGATGGCTTCTTCCGACGTGCCGACCCGGTCGCACTCGGCGATAAACTCGCGCAGCGCCGCGTCGTCTTCGGCCAATGCCGTCGCCAGCGGATGATGCGCGGAGACCGCGAGGAAACTCGCCCCGAAGATCGTGTCGGGCCGCGTGGTGAAGACTTCCAGCTTTTCGTCGCCAGACGGGCCGGAAAGGGAAAACTCGATCCGCGCGCCGGTCGACCGGCCGATCCAGTTCTCCTGCATGATTCGGACCTTGGACGGCCAGCGTTCCAGCTCCTCCAGCGCAGCGAGCAGCTCGTCGGAAAAATCGGTGATGCGGAAGAACCACTGATCCAGTTCGCGGCGCTCGACCTTTGCGCCGGACCGCCAGCCGAGTCCGTCGATCACCTGCTCGTTGGCCAGCACCGTATTGTCGACCGGGTCCCAGTTGACCCAGGATTTCCGGCGGTACAGGAGGCCCTCCTTCAGAAAATCGAGGAACATCTTCTGTTCGTGCCGGTAATATTCCGGATGGCAGGTGGCGATTTCGCGCGACCAGTCGAGCGACAGCCCCATCATTTTCAGCTGGCCGCGCATCGTGTCGATATTGGCGTAGGTCCAGGCGCCGGGATGCGATTTCTGCTCCATCGCCGCGTTCTCGGCGGGCATGCCGAACGCGTCCCAGCCCATCGGGTGCAGCACGTTGAATCCCTGCGCCCGTTTGTAGCGGGCCACTACGTCGCCCATCGTGTAGTTTCGGACGTGGCCCATATGGATGCGCCCCGACGGGTAGGGAAACATCTCCAGCACGTAATATTTGGGCCGGGAGGGATCCTCGGTCGCGGCGAAGCAGTCGCGGTCTTCCCAGACCGTTTGCCATTTCGCCTCGGTTTCCTTGACGTTATAGCGCTTCGGGCGCCGTTCCTGTTTCTGGCCTGAATCTTGCTGGCCTGAATCGCTAGCCATCTGTCTGCCGGTTTCTGTCAGTGCTTCTACGGGGATCGTCTGGATTTATCGGCACCCTGCAACCGCTCGGCGCCGCTGCCGGACTGTCTCATGCGCGGGCGCGCGCCGCAAGAACCCGGACGGCATTGCAACCGGTCCGGCGAGACCTGCGGCGTCCTTTTACTTGCTCTGGGCGGAAGCGATGCGCAGCTGGCGCGCGCGCGTCAGGATCTGGTTTTCCAGATTGGTCGCGGTATCCTTTGACAGCGCGCCGCTCACCCAGCTTTCCTGTCCTTTCGACTGTTGCCGGAAGACCGAGACCCGGACGCCGTCGGCGCGCAGTTCGCGACCGAGGATATAGACGCTCATCTTGTAGCGCTCATTCGGCGCTTCGGGCGGCGAATACCAGTCGGTGATTATAACGCCGCCGAATGGATCCGCCTGCGAAAGCGGCATAAAGGCGATGGTATCCAGCGAAGCCCGCCAGAGATAGCTGTTGACCCCGATCCCGGAACCGCCGCCCTGGCCTTTCCGGTCTCTGCCCAGATTGAACAGGTCCAGCCCGTCGCTGCCAAACACAGAATCCTGCCCCTGTTTAGCGAGGTCCGAGTCGTAAACGATCTCGCCGGGTCGGGACCGGTCCTTGTTCGGATAGTCCGCCTCCGTCTGAATACCGCAAGCCGCCAGTCCGAAAACGAGGAAAAATATGACAGGGGTCGAAATTCGGTGCGAAAACCAGTTTACCATGGCAGTCCAGCCCATGTTCAATCACGAAACCCTCAAAGTATACAGTAACCGGTCGCTTGCGCGAATACTAATCTCACCCCGCTGCAGATCTGCAGTTCCCCCGGTGCTAGCGCGCCTTCGGCGATGGTGTGCACGCGCCCTTCTAGCGTCCCCAGGCGGTCATCTCTCCAATCCGGAGCCGGCCCTTGAATCCCAGCAACACACGGCGATCCCGGCCCGGAAAGCCGATCGCACCCATAATGCGACAAAAATATCACAGTCGTTGCAAAAATGCGCTTCGACCGGGAAAATTAGTTTTTTGAGCAGCTTGACTGGGGTAAAAACTGCGGACGCCAAGGCACAAAGTCTTGTGCGGATCTGATACTCAATTTTGGGGAAAGTGAAAATGACCAAGAGTAAACTTCTTGCAAGCACGATGCTCGTTGCGGCCGCGACCGCGATGAGCGCCGTGCCGGCCAATGCCGTCAATCTGAAAATCGGCGGTTTCGGCGAATACTGGATCGGTTATGCCGACAACGACCGGGGCACCGGTGCCGACGCGGACAGCAACTTCGACGTCAAGCAGGATGCCGAACTCTACTTCCATGGCGAGGAAACTCTCGACAATGGTATGAAGATCGGCGCCCGGTTCGAGCTCGAAGCCGGCAACGGTAACGATAACGCTAGCGGTCCCGGTTTTGACGAAAGCTGGGCTTGGGTCAAGACCTCGTTCGGTCAGGTCAACATCGGCAATAACGATGTTGCCACCGGTTATGTCGGCGGCGTGTCCACGGTCGGCCCGGTCGGCATCATCAAGTCGGACGCGTCCGACTGGTTCGCCGGTTCGGTTACCGAGCTCAACAACACCGACGTTGACCTGGGTTTGGGCGATTCACAGAACATCACCTACTTCACGCCGCGTGTCGCGGGCTTCCAGGCGATCGTCAGCTACACGCCTGATAGTTCCGATACAACAACGAGTGACTTCGACGATCAGGAAGTCGGTGGCTTGCACAACGGCTTCTCGATGGCCGTGAAGTATAGCGGCAAGTTCAGCGGCGCCAGCGTCAACCTCTCCGGCGGTTACACCACGGTCGAACGGACCGACGCCACCACCACCGATGACGAAGCCTCCGGCTACGCCGTCCGTGGTTCCATCGGTTATGGCGCGTTCACCGTCACCGGCGCTTATGCCCGCGAAGACATCGCCGACACAGACGAATTCTGGGGAATCAGTGGCCTGTACACGATGGGCAAGCACAAGTTCAGCCTTGCGTACGGCATCGGTACGGAAACCAACCCAGGCCAGCTCATTGGCGACAATGAGAACGAGGTCGTCACCCTTGGATGGGAACGCAATCTCGGCAAGGGCGCCACGATCGCCGCGTCGGTCTTCCGTATGAGTAACGAACGCGCCGGCGTTGCCGCTCCGGCTGCTGCGCTTAACGATGGCTACGGCGTCGTTACCGGTCTGAAGCTTAAGTTCTAGGCAAGATCTTTTCCGGATTTTTCGGAAAACAGGCAGGGGGCGCTTCGGCGCCCCCTGTTTTTTTACCAGTTCTCTGAATTCCCGGTCAGACGGTTTGACGAAAGGGTTCCTCACCGGCGGATCGAAATGTTCCCCGACGGGTGAGAAAAATTCCTCAGCTTTCTTTTCAACTCGTTGACGAAACCGGACGATGTCACCAACGTTTCGATTTCTTTCGACAGCGTCCGAACGTAATCGTCGACCTCTTCCGGTCCAGCGGCTGACCGGGCCACCGGAGTCCGGAAGAATTCCGTCAGCACCCCAATATCGAATATTTCCGACACGACGTCGAGCCCGATCATCTCTATCGCGCTGAAAGTCAGATGCAGGCTGGTGCTATCAGTGCAGATCGCCTGATGGTAATAGCCGGCGGGAATATAGAGCACGTCTCCCTGGCGAAAGACGAATTCCATCGAAACGTCGCCCTTGGCCTTTTCGTGTTTCGCCGTATCGCCCGACAGAAACGCCAGATGATTGATGGGAAAGCGGTGGGCCTGCTGATAGATCCGCCAGCGCTTTCTGCCCTCGATCTGGAACGCGAACACGTCATGCACGTCAAAATGCACCGGGAACGCCTGGTGGCCTGGCTGCGAATAGTACAAGTTGCTCTCGACCTTGCCGTTCGAATAGTCGGCGATAACCGCCTTGAGCGTCTTGAGACCCTCCGACATCGAATCGATATCGTTCAGAACCAGAGACGCGCCGCGCCGCAAAACATTCTGGAGATTCTCCGGCACGATCCGATAGCGTGTGCCATTATAGACCTGTAGCTGTGTAAAATAGTTCTGGGGCGGAACCTTCTGGGTATCCAGAAAGAGCTGCAGCCGGTCGGGCGTCCAGACCCCGCTCTGGTTCACTATGCCCTCGAACTCGGCCATGCTAGAGAACGTCTTCAGCCGGTCGCGGTTCCCGGTCGCCAGATACGGCGTCAGGCTCCGCCGCGCCTCGGCAAGCGCCTCGATTTCCTCATCGGAAAGGATCGCGCTCAGGCCCTCAGCCTTGGTATTTCTACGTTTCGCCATTATAAAATAGGTGTACGGTCAGGGTACGGTTGGTACGGATCGGGCCCCGTTCGTCGAGGCCTTCGCGCCCTCTCGGGAGCCGAGCCGAATATAACAGGGCCAGCCCTTGCATAAAACACTTCTTGTCCTCTACCCGCCCTAAGCAGTATAAGCCAGAATGGAGCTTGGTTCCGTGCCGAACGCTTGGACATTTGGGACGGCCTTTATGGAACCTAGAACAGAGTATTCGGTCGATATCGCGGACGCGCTGAGATCTACGAGATCCCGGATCGCAACGGCGGCATGCGATGCCCCACACGATTCCGATTCGGTGGGGCTGGTCGCGGTATCGAAGTTCCATCCGGCGGCGGCTGCGCGCGCGGCGCTTGAGGCCGGCCATCGTCTGTTCGGCGAGAACCGGGTCCAGGAAGCAAAGGAGAAATTTCCGGCGCTGCGCGAAGATTTTCCCGACCTCCGGCTGCACCTGATCGGCCCGCTCCAGACCAACAAGGTCCGCGACGCCGTTGCCCTGTTCGATGTCATCGAAACGCTCGACCGCCCGCGCCTCGCCGAGGCGCTGAAGAAAGAGATGGATCGGGCCGGCCGCCGTCCCGACCTGCTGGTCCAGGTCAATACAGGTGCCGAGCCCCAGAAAGCAGGCGTCCTTCCGCAGGAGGCCGACGCCTTCATCGAGGCCTGCCGCGAGCGCCTCGGCCTGCCGGTCGTGGGGCTGATGTGCATCCCCCCGGTGGACGAAGAACCCGCCATGCATTTCGCTCTGCTGGCCGATATGGCGGCGCGCCACGGACTCGGCGTTCTGTCGATGGGAATGAGCGCCGATTTCGAAGAGGCCGTCCGGTTCGGCGCAACGCATGTTCGTGTGGGAACGGCGGTGTTCGGGAGCCGCCCGCCGGGCTGACCGCGTCAGCCGGATCCGCGAATATCGATCGAGGAGTCCGGGCTGCATTCTTCCGCGACGGCCCGCAGGTCTTCAAGCGCAAGCGCGACGCATCCCTCGGTCGGCGCGTAACCGTCGGCTGCGACATGGAGGAAAATCGCGCTTCCCAGCCCGGCGACAGGCGGGTCGTCATTATGGCCCAGCACCACCACGAGATCGTAAAGCGAGTCGCCACGCCACATTATCTCATGCCCGCCTCGAAAAGGCAGCTTCACCGGCCGGTTATAGTCGGGCCGGGCGGGGTCGTCGCACCAGCCGTCATCCGGCTCGATAGGGATGGCGATCAGCGATCCCTGCGGCGGTGAGATTCTGTCCGCCCTGAACAGGATCCTGCGGAACGCCCACATCCCTGCCGGGGTAGCGCCGTCCCCTTCTCGCTTTTCCGCCGCGTCGACGACGCCGGTTCGGCCGAGGGCGCACGCGAAGCGACGGCCGTTCCATTCGGCGGTGCCGTCAGGAAGAACCAGAAGGTCCACGGCGATCAGGGCGAAACGCGGCGCGCCCGTTTGGCGCGCGCGCTGTCCTCGCTATGCGGAATCCGCACCGGCCCCTGCCCGCCATCCTCCAGCGAGGCCAGTAACGCCTTGCGGATTTGTTCC
>Ga0181594_10003316_pt1 | contig 14644 bp, 14 predicted proteins | sample 071ome_18_FD_145603 | JGI IMG/M metagenome (GOLD analysis project Ga0181594, IMG submission 145603) | Coastal salt marsh microbial communities from the Groves Creek Marsh, Skidaway Island, Georgia - 071413BT metaG (spades assembly) | ecosystem: Environmental > Aquatic > Marine > Intertidal zone... | reverse complement strand
ACCCGTCCACATCGCCGGATCGAGCCGCGGCACCATCTCGGCAGTGAATGCCGCCGCACGTCTGTTCGGCGCGGAAGACCCCGAGAGCGTGATGCTGTTCTCCCCGATCACCTCGGGCCGCACCGGCGGGCAGAAACCCTGGGTCGCACAGACGGTCTTCAACGTGCTGCTCAACGACATCCGGACGCCCGTGCTCGTGGTCGCGCACAAGGACGACAAATGCGCCCGCACGCCGCCCGGCAAGGCGCCGGAAATTCTTGATGACACCATGGGCGAGCGGGAGCAGTTCGTGCTGCTGGAAGGCGGAAAGCCGAACGCGCCCGATATCAGCCCCCTGAAAGCCTGCGCGGGCCGGTTCCCGCACGGGTTCGGCGGTCTCGACCGCGAGGTTACGGAACTGATCGTCAAATTCCTCGAGGACCGGCGCTAAAGCCCCGGTGCTTCGCAATTCGGGCGCGACTCTCTAAACTGCGCGCTCCTTCGTTTTCCTGCGTCCGAGCCCATGAAAATCGCCACCTGGAACGTCAACTCGATCAAGGCGCGCCTGCCCAATGTCCTCGAATGGCTCGACGACGCGCAACCCGATGTCGCCCTGCTGCAGGAGATCAAGACCGTCGATGACGGCTTTCCGGCGATGGAGATCGAGGAACGCGGCTACAACTGCGCCGTCCACGGCCAGAAGAGCTACAACGGCGTGGCGATCCTGTCGAAGCACCCACTCGAAGACGTGGTGTGCGGCCTGCCCGGCAACACGGATGACGATCAGGCCCGTTATATCGAGGCCTGGGTCGATGCCGGTGATCGCGGTGCGCGCGTCGCCTCGATCTATCTACCCAACGGCAACCCTGCGCCCGGGGACAAGTACGACTACAAGCTGCGCTGGATGGATTGCCTCGCGGCCCACGCGTTGGACCTGCTGAAAAGCGAGGAACCTGTCGTACTCGGCGGCGATTACAACGTCATCCCCACCGACGGTGACGTGCACAACCCGGACGCCTGGGCCGACGACGCGCTGTTTCGGCCCGAGACCCGCGCCAAGTTCCGGACCCTGCTGAACCTCGGTTACACCGAAGCCTGGCGTTCGCTGCATGCCGAGACCCATGTCTATTCCTTCTGGGACTATCAGGGCGGCGCCTGGCAGAAGGACAACGGAATCCGCATCGACCACCTGCTGCTGTCGCCGCAGGCGGCCGACCGGCTGACGGCGTGCGAGATCGACAAGGGTCCGCGCGGCAAGCAGAAGGCATCGGACCACACGCCCGTCTGGTGTGAGATCGCCTGACATGGACGCCATCGCGCGTGGCTGGCGCTTCCTGCTTGAGCTCTACCTCGGTGACCATGGCTTCCGGGCTGCGCTGCTGGCCTATGCCATCGGCTTCTGGATCTTCGGCATCGGCGCGGTGATTTTTCTGGTCTGGCCGGAGAACCCGCCGCCGGTGGCAGCGTTTTTCCGGGGCCTGTTCACCAACATCGGCCTTCTCACACTGGTGTTCATGTCCTACCCGGTATTGCGGTGCTCCTTCCGCACCCATGACCACACCCGCCCGAAGAGCCGGTTCCTCCGCATCATGGTCCCAACGATCATCGGCGCGCTGGCGCCGCTCTATCTGGTGATTCTGATCGCGGCCTTCGTCTATTTCTTCGCAGAGCCCGTTATCACGGGCGGATAGCTCGCACTGCACGATGGTGGCGTGTCCCCGGCCTCTCGCCCTATAGTCGCGGTCAACGGGAGGTCGCCATGTCACTGGCTCACGACATATCAGAATCCGAGTATGCCCGCGCGGTCCGCGCGGCCCCGCACCGTCCCCTGCCTGTGATCGACGTGGGCAAGGCGCGCACGGGCGACATGGCCGCCGTGGAGGAAATCGCGCCGGCCTGGCGCGACGTGTGGGAGAACCTGGGCTTCCTCGCCATCGTCAACCACGGGCTGGAGCCGGACCTGATCCAGGGCATGCATGAAGCGGCCAAACAGTTCCACGATCTGCCGCTCGAGACCAAGATGTCCGTGCGCGTCACCCACGATCAGAAGGGTTATGTCCCCGCACGCGGCGGTCTGACGACCCATTCGAAGTTTCACAATTCGAAGAAGCTAAACACCGTCGAATGCCTGGTGCTGGCGACCGACTTTCCCGAGGACCATCCGGGGGTCGTCGCAGGCAAGCGTTTCTACGGACCGACGCCCTGGCTGCCCGAGGAGGTCGTACCCGGCTTCCGCGCGACGGCGGAGAACTACATGGCGCGGATCACGGCGCTGGGGAAATCGCTGCTGCCGGTCTGGGCGCACGCACTGGAGATGCCGGCGGACTTTTTCGAGCCCTATTTCCGCGAGAGCTACACCTATTTCCGTGTCGCCAAGTACCCGCCCAAGAACGACCTTGAGGACGGCGAGCTCGGCTCGAACGCCCATTGCGACACCGGGTTCAACACCTTCCTGCCACCGGCCAACGAAGAAGGCATCCAGATCCTCGACACCGACGAGACCTGGTTCTTCCCGGAGATCCCGGACGGCGCGATCATGGTCAACATGGGCTACTTCCTGGAGCGCTGGACGAACTGGCGGTTCCGGGCGACCCCGCACCGCGTGGTCCCGCCGGTGGAAAACGACCGTTATTCCTTCGCCTGCTTCGTGAACCCGGGCTTCGACACGCCCGGCGACTGCATCCCGACCTGCGTCGGTCAGGACAACCCGCCGCGCGAGGAACCGATGTCCTACTGGGAATATTTCGACTGGTACATGAAGCGGTCCTACACTCATTACGGCAAGCTTCAGGTAAGCGGCGAGAGCGACGTCACCGTCAGCGAAGACGGCAACTGAACCGGCCTTAAACCGGAAACTCCAAAGGGGAAATGAGAGAATGGCGTTTTACGAATTGCGGCAGTACCACATCCGCCGTGGCAAGATGGACGAGTGGCTTAAGTTCATGGAAGAGATCATCATCCCCTTCCAGGTCTCCAAGGGCATGGTGATCACCGGCTCGTTCAAGCACGAGACCGACAGCTCCGTGTACATCTGGATGCGCCGGTTCAACACCGAGAAGGAGCGCGAGCGGCTCTACAAGGCGGTGTACCAGAGCGAGGAATGGCAGAAGAACATCTCGCCCATCGTCGGAAAGCTGATCGACCGGGAGAAGATCCAGGTCCAGCGCCTCGTCCCGACCAAGAAATCCACGGTGCAGTAACTTTTCCGCCGATCGCCCAAGCCGTGTCATGCCCGCACTCGTTGCGGGCATCCACGTCCATCGGTTCCCCCAAACGTCACTGCGTGACACACCGACGTGGATGGCCGGAACAAGTCCGGCCATCACGAAGAAGGCTAAAGCTCTATCAAGCGATCCGGATAGCGGTTTTCCGCGCCCTCGCGGTTCGGGAAGTGCTCGGCCATCACGTCCGCGCAGCCTTCAATTGCGCTGACGAATCCGTCCGCGATCCGGCCCTGCCGGACTTGCCCGACAAAGCGGGCAACCACGCCGTCCCAAACGCTCGTATCGGACAGCTTCGCCTGCAGTCCGGCATCCGCGATAATTTCGACATATCGCTCGCCGAGCGCCACGAACAGCAGGACCGCGTTGCGGTCCTCGCTTTCCGTCATGCCCAGTTCAAGGAACATCTGCCGCGCCAGGCGTGACGCGCGTGCGTGCCGAATGGATTTCGGCACCAGCGAAAACCGGATGGCCGGTATCTGACAGACCGACACAAGAACCACGAACAGCGCCACCTGCCCGCCGTAGAATTCGGTCGTGGTGAACCCGAGTTGCGGCTGGAACATCAGGGCGATGCCCGACAGGAACAGCGCTCCGATGGCGGCCGCAAGGCTCGGGATGAACAGGCAGAGCTCGGCCGAACGCGCCACGACGGTGACAAACTCGGCGCTGGTGCCCGCTTCCGCCAGCTCGATGGCCGCCTGAATGGCCTTGCGTTGGGTGTGGTCGATCCGCGCCATGATCACCAGCTCCCCGACGAGCCGCCGCCGCCGAAGCTGCCGCCGCCCCCTGAAAATCCACCGCCGCTGCTTCCACCGGAAAACCCGCCCGACGACCATCCTCCGGACGAGCGGCCGGAGGACGAGCCTTTGAGCACGCCCTTCCAGCGCAGGTAGAACATGATCAGGACGAAACACAGCCAGATGAAGAACGGCGGCGGAATCCAGAATTCGTCTGTATCCTCAGGAATCGAATAGGTCTCCGTCGGCTCGCTGTCCCCGCCAAGGACCGCCAGGATTCGGTCCACACCGTCCTCTATGCCGCCGCTCATGTTTCCGTCGCGAAACTTCGGCAGGATCGCGTTCTGGATGATGACGCTAGCCGTGGCATCGGTGAGCTGTCCTTCCAGACCGTAGCCCACCTCGATCCGCACCTTCCGCTCATTCGGCGCGACGATCAGCAGGACACCATTGTCCCGGCCCTCCTGTCCGACCCCCCATTTTCGGCCCAGATCGACCCCGATCTCCTCGATCGTGCGCTCCTGCAGACTATCGAGGGTGACGACAACGACCTGGTTGCCGGTCTCGCGCTCATGCTGCTGGAGCTGCTCTGTCAGCCGGGCTTCGAGGCCACGGTCGAGCAGATGCGCGTCATCGACAACACGGCCTGTCAGGTCGGGAAGCTGGATCTGCGCAACGGCGACCGCCGCCGCGACGAACAGCGCGCAGATCAGAACCGGCGCGGAGAATGCCGCTCGCCGGACTGCGCCCATGGCGTCAGGAGCCCGAGTTGAAGTTCACGCGCGGCGCCTGGTCCGCATTCGGCGCCGTCGCCGTGAAGGTCGGCTTGATCTCGGCTTCCGGATACATAATCGCGGCGATCCACTTGCCGGGGATCGTGCGCAGCTCTGTGTTGTAGTCGCGCACAGCGGCGATGTAGTCGCGCCGCGCCACGGCGATCCGGTTCTCCGTACCTTCAAGCTGCGACTGCAGCGCGAGGAAGTTCTGGTTCGACTTCAGGTCCGGGTAGCGCTCCACCGTCACCAACAGGCGCGAGAGCGCCGAGGACAGCGCCGCCTGGTTCTGCTCGAACATCTGCAATGCCGCGGGATTGTCGAGGATGTTGTCCGGCAATTGCATCTGGCCGACCTTGGCGCGCGCCTCGACCACGTTCTGGAGGACGTCCCGCTCCTGCGCGGCAAAGCCTTTCACGGTCTCGATCAGGTTTGGCACGAGGTCGGCGCGGCGCTGGTACTGGTTTTCGACCTGCGCCCAGGTGGCGTTCACCTGCTCGTCGAGCCGGGGCACTGCGTTGATGTCACAGGCCGCGAGCGCGAGCATCCCGGCCAGCAAAAGCGCCGCGTTACGCGTTGTCCGAAGAATTCGCATCGTTATCTCCTACATCCCGCCGCCGTCACCGCCGCCGACATCAAATCCGCCGGGTGAAAAACCCGTCGCGCCGCCCAGCGCATCCACGCCGTCATGCAACGCGCCTGCGAACAGGAACCCCGTCCAGAAGTTCAATTGCGGTGCCTGCATGGATTCACGGCCTCCCGCATCGTCCTCGCGAGCCGGAGTCCGGGCAACTGTGCGACGAAGCTGATAGTGCGACCACAGTTTCCAGACCCGCCAGCAGGTCCATGCGACGATCAGCACAACAGCAAGAACCGTAGGCATAACGCCGATGGACAAACGAGCAGCAACAGCCACGGCCAACACGGCCAGAACCGCACCGAAAAGCAAACGCTGGATCATGCCTGCCTCCTTGCCGGGGAGGACCAGTCTAGCAGCTAGAGATCCGCGTAAACGTGGGTCTCCGCCTGGGCGCCCGGATGGGTGGTCGCGCCGTAGCGCGCATCGCCCACCGTCTGGGCGTATTTCCAGAGCACACCGGACTGGTAGTTGGTCTTGATCGGCTGCCACTTGGCACGCCGGGCCTCCAGTTCCTCGTCCGACAGGTCCACATCCAGCGTGCCGTTCTCGGCATCGATGGTGATCATGTCGCCGGTCTGGAGCAGGCCGATGGGACCGCCGACCGCCGCTTCCGGGCCGACATGGCCGATGCAGAAGCCGCGCGTGCCGCCGGAGAAGCGCCCGTCGGTGATCAGCGCCACCTTGTCGCCCATGCCCTGGCCGTAGAGCGCCCCCGTGGTGGACAGCATCTCGCGCATGCCCGGCCCGCCCTTCGGGCCCTCGTTGCGGATCACCAGCACGTCGCCTTCCTCGTACTGCTTGTTCAGCACGGCCTGGAGGCAGTCCTCCTCACGCTCGAACACGCGCGCCGGACCGGTGAACTTGAGGTTGGCGAGGCCCGCGATCTTCACGATCGCGCCCTGCGGAGCGAGGTTGCCCATCAGGCCGACGACGCCGCCGGTCTTGGAGATCGGGTTGTCGATCTTGCGGACCACGTCCTGTCCGGTCGGGAAATCGACGCCGCCGTAGTTCTCTCCGATGGTCTTGCCGGTCACGGTCATGCAGTCGTCGTGCATGTAGCCGCCGTCGAGCAGTTCGCGGATGACGATGCCGACGCCACCCACCTCGAAAAGGTCCTTGGCGACATAGCGGCCGCCCGGCTTCAGATCGGCGATATACGGCGTCTTGCGGAAGATCTCGCAGACATCCATCAGGTCGAACTCGATCCCGGCTTCCGCCGCCATGGCCGGCAGATGCAGGCCGGCATTGGTGGAACCGCCGGTCGCGGCCACGATGGCCGCCGCATTCTCGAACGCCTTGCGGGTCGCGATGTCGCGCGGGCGGAGCTGGGACTTCACCAGTTCCATCACCGCGTGGCCGCTCGCCGCCGCGTACTGGTCGCGGTTCTCATAGACCGCCGGTGCGCCCGCCGAATGGGGCAGCGCCAGGCCGATGGCTTCCGACACGCAAGCCATGGTGTTGGCCGTGAACTGACCGCCGCACGCGCCCGCCGACGGGCAGGCCGCGCATTCCAGTTCCTTCAGGTCGGCGTCGGACATGTTGCCGGCCGCATTGGCGCCAACACCCTCGAACACGTCGATGATGGTGACGTCCTTGCCCTTGAAGTGGCCCGGCAGGATCGAGCCGCCATACATGAACACGGACGGGATATTGAGGCGCAGCATGGCCATCATCAGGCCCGGCAGCGACTTGTCGCAGCCCGCCAGCCCGACCAGCGCGTCATAGGAATGGCCGCGCACGGTCAGTTCGGTCGAATCCGCGATCACCTCGCGGCTGACCAGTGACGAGCGCATGCCGTCATGGCCCATGGCGATGCCGTCGGTCACGGTGATGGTGGTGAACTCACGCGGCGTGCCGCCCGCCTCGCGCACGCCCGCCTTCGCCGCCTGGGCCTGGCGCGACAGCGCGATGTTGCAGGGCGCGGCCTCGTTCCAGGTGGTCACGACGCCGACGAAAGGCTGCTTGATATCTTCTTCCGTCATCCCCATCGCGTAATAGAACGCGCGGTGGGGCGCCGAGGTGTTGCCGACCGAGACGTGGCGGCTGGGCAGTTTGGATTTATCCCATTCGCCGCCGGGCGTGTTGCCGTCCATGATGAGTTCCCTTCCCCGATTTGCGGGTTTCAATGTGTTTGTGTGTCGGCGCGGAGAATACTCCCGCAAACCGCCACGCGTCACCCCGGCATCACACCCGGTCGTCACCCCTGCGAAGGCAGGGGTCCATTATCGCCGGCGCCTGACTGCGCAACCGCCTGAGTCAATGGGTCCCTGCCTTCGCAGGGACGACGAATTGTGGTTACGGGAGGCCCTACTCCGCCGCCTCGACCTTGTGTTTGCCGGGGCGTCCAGCCGGACGGGACCGACAGGCGGGTGCGGATAAGCCGTTACGCCGCCTTCAGGCGTTCCAGCGCGGATTCCAGCTTGGCCTTGGTCTCGGCGGCATCGGCGCGGCGTTCGCGCTGCTCCTCGACCACCTCTTCGGGCGCCCGCGACGTGAAATTCTCATTGGCGAGCTTCTTGTCGTAGCCGGTGATTTCCTTGTCGAGCTTCTCGATCTCTTTCGACAGGCGCGCGCGCTCGGCCTCAAGGTCGATCACATCGGCCAGTGGCAGGATAACGCTCGCCTCATCGATCACGGTCTGGACCGCGCCGGACGGCACATCGCCGTTGAGCGCGATATCCTCGATGCGGGCCAACCGCAGGACCTGGTCGCGGTTCCGGTCGAGGCGCGCTATGGTCTCGTCGGACGCGCCGTTGAGGATCGCCGGGATCTTGGCGCCCGCCGGGACGTTGAGTTCGTTGCGCACAGTGCGCACCTCGGTGATGACGCGCACCACCCAGTCGAGTTCCGCCTTCGCGCCCTCGTCCACGGGCGCGATATCGTCGGCCGGCCATGCAGCGTGCATCAGGAAACCGAAACCGTCACCGAAGCTCTCCCACAGTTCTTCCGTGATGAACGGCATGAACGGGTGGAGAATCTTCAGGATGTTCTGAAGCACCCAGCCCGCCGTCGCGCGGGTCTCGGCCTTGGCGGCCTCGTCGTCGCCCTGCAGGACCGGTTTGGCGAACTCCACATACCAGTCGCAGAAGGTGTGCCAGGTGAACTGGTAGATCGCGCCCGAGGCCTGGTCGAACTTGTACTCTTCCAGCGCCCGGTTCACGGTCGCCGCCGTCTCGGCGACACCGCCCGCGATCCACTTGTTGAGCGTGAGGTTGAGCGATGCCGGGTCGAAGTCCGCCGGGGCGGCGCACTCGTTCATCTGACAGAAGCGCGCGGCGTTCCACAGCTTGGTGCCGAAGTTCCGGTAGCCCTGCACGCGTGACGTGGCGAGCTTGATGTCACGGCCCATGGCGGCCATGGCCGTCAGCGTGAAGCGCAGCGCATCGGCCCCGAACTCGTCGATGAGTTCCAGCGGGTCCATCACGTTGCCCTTCGACTTGGACATCTTCTGGCCCTTCTCGTCGCGGACCAGCGCGTGGATATACACGTCGGAGAACGGCACCTGCGGCTTGCCGTCGGCATCTTCCATGAAATGCAGGCCCATCATCATCATCCGGGCAACCCAGAAGAAGATGATGTCAAAACCCGTCACCAGCACGCTGGTCGGGTAGTAGCGCGCCACCTCGGGCGTCTCGTCCGGCCAGCCGAGCGTGGAGAACGGCCACAAAGCGGAGGAGAACCAGGTGTCGAGCACGTCCTCGTCACGCACCAGTTCCACATCCTTGCCGTAATGGGCCTTCGCGGCCTCCTGCGCGGCCTCCACGCTCTCGGCGACGAACACCTCGTCATCCGGCCCGTACCAGGCCGGAATCTGATGACCCCACCAGAGCTGGCGGGAGATGCACCAGGGCTGGATGTTCCGCAGCCACTCGAAATAGGTCTTCGACCAGTTCTCCGGCACGAAGCGGGTCTCACCCTTCTCCACGGCTTCAACGGCTGGTTTCGCGAGGGTCGCGGCATCGACATACCACTGGTCTGTCAGCCAGGGCTCGATCACCACGTCGGAGCGGTCACCATAGGGGACCGTGTGCTTGTGCGGCTCGATGCTGTCCAGCAGGCCGCGCGCCTCCATGTCGGCGACAATGGCCTTGCGCGCCTCAAAGCGTTCCAGACCGTTGTACTTCGCGATAGCGGAATCGGGATCGCCCCATTCACCGGCAGCCGTGTCCGTACGGAACTCATCGGTGTCGATGGCAATGTTCGCCGACGCGTCCAGCACGTTGATCTGTCCCAGATCGCCGCGTTTACCCACCTCGAAGTCGTTGAAATCGTGCGCCGGGGTGATTTTCACCGCACCGGAACCCTGTTCGGGATCGGCATACTCGTCGGCCACGATCCTGATTTTGCGGCCCACGATCGGCAGGATCGCGTTCTTGCCGACCACATCGGCCCAGCGTTCGTCCTCGGGATGCACCGCAACGCCGGTGTCACCCAGCATCGTCTCGGGGCGGGTCGTCGCCACGGTGACGAAGCGACCCTCCTCGCCCTCGATTGGATATCTGAAGTACCAGAGGTTTCCGTCGGTTTCCTTCTGAATCACTTCCAGATCGGAGATCGCCGTGTGCAGCTTCGGGTCCCAATTCACAAGGCGCTTGTCCTTGTAGATCAGGCCCTGGCGATGCAGGTCCACGAACACCTTCAGGACGGCGCGCGACAGACCCTCGTCCATGGTGAAGCGCTCACGCGACCAATCGCAGGACGCACCGAGGCGCTTGAGCTGATGGATGATGGTCCCGCCGGACTCACCCTTCCACTCCCAGACCTTGTTCACAAAGTCTTCGCGGCCGATCAGGTTCTCGTTGCGGTCCTCGAGACGCCGTCCGCGATCGAGCACGATCCCGGCTTCACCGAGCTGGCGCTCCACCACCATCTGCGTCGCGATACCCGCATGGTCCAGGCCCGGCTGCCACAGAACGTCAAAACCCTGCATCCGCTTCCATCGGATCAACAGGTCCTGCAAAGTGTTGTTGAGCGCGTGGCCCATGTGCAGGCTGCCGGTGACGTTCGGCGGCGGAATGACGATCGTGTAGGTCGCGTTCTCGGTGCGCCCGCACGCGAACGCACCCGCGCTTTCCCAGCGGTCGTAGAGCCGCCCCTCGATATCGGCGGGCGAATAAGTCTTGTCCAAGGTGGCCATGAGCAGAGCCGGATGTTTCAAGGGTTTCGAGCGCAGGTGTTTAGCGAAGCGCGCCCGCGGCGGCTACCCCCAAACGCTCCGAAAGCTTGAAAGCGAAGCGCGCGCTATTTCTTGGCGCGGCTGGCGATCCGCTCGACTTCCTCACGGACAATGCGCTCGACCATCTCTGAGAGATTGGCGTCGAGCCATTCCTTGAGGATCGGGCGAAGCACTTCCTTGACGAGCTGTTCCAGCGTTTTGTCGCCGTCGCCCAGACGGGCGGACGCGGCGAGCGCCGCCGTCAATCCGGAAATCGACGCCGCACTGACTTCCTCGACCTCGTCGGAGACCAGCCGGTCTTCCTCAACATCTTCGAGCACAGGTTCCGGCTCAGGTTCGGGTTCCGGCTCAGGCTCGGGTTCCGGCTCCTCGTCGAGCGCATCGGTCAGTTCGAGAATATCCTCGTCCGCGTCATTTTCCGCGGCAACATACTCGACATCGTCATTGTCGGGCTCGGGCGCAGGCTCTTCAACCGGCTCCTCGACCGCTTCCGCGGCCTCTTCGGCACCCTCCTCATCGCCATCCTCCGAAATGATCCGGCGGATCGACGCGAGGATTTCCTCCATCGACGGTTCTTGCTGATCGGCGTTCGTATCACTCATTGGGGCATAACCGCAGAAATTGGTTAACGGAGCCTAAACGGAATCCGGGAATGGTGGCGAGTCCCGACGCGGAAATTTCCTCGAACGCGGTACTCCGCAATGCGTCAGGCGTGCGTCCTAGCGCTTTTCGTCCAGAATATCGGTGCCGAAGATTTGATCCTCGACTTCCTCGTAGTTCCGATTCGGATCGTAGAGCTGGACCGGCAACCCGAGATCGAGGGCTGTGAGCCGGCCCGTGGAGGAGAGAAGCTGATAGCCCGCTACGATGAGGTCACGCTGTGCCTGCACAAGGCTTACGCGCGCGTCGAGCAATTCCTGCTCGGCGTCGAGAACATCGAGAACCGTACGCGAACCGACCTGCGCTTCCTGCTGGACGCCCTCATACGCGACTTCCTGAGCATCGACGCTGGCCTGGAGCGAGGTGATCCGCGCCCGTGCGGAATTCAGGTCAGCCCAGCTGGTGCGCGCCGTTTCCTGAGCCTGGCGGGTACTCTCAGCAAACTCCAGCATGCGCTGATTGGCCAGCTGCTTGGCTTCACGCGTGCGCGAATACACCTCACCGGACTGGTACAGCGGCACCGTCAGGTTGAGGGTGACGGACTGCTCGGACGTATCCGTATCCGCGCCGAGGATGTCCCGGTTTTCCTGAAGCTGGCCATCCAGCGTCAGGACCGGCAGCAACTCGCCCGAATTCACGTCGATGAAATCGCGCGCCGCGCGCTCGGTGAAGTCGGCGGCAACCACATCGGGATTGTTGGTGCGCGCGAGTTCCACGGCTTCTTCCACGCTGACCGGGAGGCCCTGCGGCAGCGCCGGCGCCTCAAGCGTGCCGGGATCGGTGCCGATCACCTCGACATAATCAGCGATGGAACTGTTCAGTGTGCCTTCAGCGCGGGTCTCATCCGCAATCGCCGTGGCCAGACGGCTGTCGGCCTGCGCCACATCGGTCCGTGTGAGTTCGCCCACATCGAAACGGTCGCGCGTGGCCTGCTGCTGCTGACGCAGCACGCGCACATTGTTGCGCCGCAGATCCAGGATCGCCCGGTCACGCAAAACATTCATGTAGGCCGTCACACCCTGCAGGAGCACGGTCTGTTCTCGCGTGATCAGGTTTGCCCGGCCGGCCGCAACCAGATTGCGCGCACGGTCGGTTGCCGAGACCGTCCGGAACCCGCGAAACAGGTTCTGCGAAACATCGAGGGAAATCGTCTGCGGCTGATCCGTGTTGTCGATCTGGACACCGGAGTCAAAATCGCGCTGGCGTTTACGGAACCCGTAGGAGCCATTGATCTCGACATTCGGGCGCCAGTTCGAAAGCGCCTGGGGCACCTCCTCGTCGGTGCTCCGCAGCTGTGCGCGCGCCGCGGCGATATCGGGATTGGTCTCATAGGTCAGCGCGAGCGCATCTTCGAGCGTATCCGCTGAAGCGCCCGGAACGGCAAGTCCGATCGCGACAAGCATCGCAACGGCGCTTGCACCATACTTCAGGGTCGTCGCAATCATCTCTCGCAGTTCCTTTAAAGCACTGACGATTATAGGTTTTCCACCGATATCGCTCGGCGGGTCAAGGTGCCTGAGCGCCTGTTAGAATGCAATTCTAGAACGTAATACCTTCTAGAAGACAAACGCAGGGGCCTTCTCGAACCCCGGCAGCGGACGCGTTCCCGCATCGAACAGGGCGCGCCGGGACAGGCTGTCACCAACCTTGGCCATCAGGGTCGCACGGCCGAGAATCCCGTTCTCGGCGCCGCCGATGACAGCCACCATGCGGCCATTGGGAGCGAGCTGTGCCGCGATGCCTTCGGGGACTTCGGCGACCGCACCACCGAAAAATATCGCGTCATACGGGGCCTGCTCGGCGAAGCCGTCCTGCAGCGCGCCCTCAACCACGGCGACATTGTCGATCCCGAGGTGGTTGATCACCATCGAGGCCTGTTCGGCGAGGTGGGAATCGCTCTCCACGGCCACCACCGGACCGGCCAGGCGGCCGATCAGCGCGGCGTCATAGCCGGTGGCCGCTCCGATCACGAGGACGGAATCGTCTTTCGTCAGGTCCAGCGCCTGGACGAGCCGCGCCACCACGACGGGCTCGATCAGATAACGATCGTCGGCAACCTCGATATCCTCATCGACATAGGCGATGCCCTGGCGCGATTTGCCCACGAACATTTCCCGCGGAAGTTCGCTCATCGCATCCAGAATGCGTGCGTCCGTGACCTTTGTGGGGCGCAACTGCCCATCGACCATGTTGCGCCGTGCGATATCGAATTCGCTCATCGGTTCCGTGCCTTGCAGGTCCGCGAAAATACCGCGTTCTTATAGGCCAGTGGCCGTAACGAAGACAATCGCAACAAGTATCCCGATAAGTATCATGATCCGGGGCTTCCAATCCGGCGCGAATTTTGGGATATGAACCGCCCGCAGCGCGAAGCTTGCATCCGGTGGCCCGGTGGCAGAGTGGCTATGCAGAGGACTGCAAATCCTTGTACGTCGGTTCGATTCCGGCCCGGGCCTCCAAATAATCCGCATCCACGGGCGTTGCGCTGAGCCACCTTTCAGGCGCACCCTCCCGCTATGGATACCAACGCACAACTCGACCGAACCGGCGAGAACACCGGGAACATCGTGCATCTCGAGCACGTGAATGTGTGCATTCCCGACCAGCTTCTCGCCACTTCCTTCTACATGTCCGCGCTCGGGCTGACTCGCGACCCGTTCATGATGACCGGCGTCGATGTGATGTGGGTCAATATCGGCCGCCATCAGTTCCACCTGCCCTCGCGCGGCACACAGGTCCTGCGCGGCCACACAGTGCTGGTCCTGCCCTGGTACGACGAGCTGGAGGGCCGGCTCGAGGCTGCGCGTCCCCTGCTCCAGGGCTCGGCATTCGATTTCACCGTGCGCAAGGATCGCATCGACGTCACCTGCCCCTGGGGTAACCGCATCCGCTGCTGTCCGCCCGGCAAGCGATTCGGCGGCATGTCCCTGGGCATGCCCGAAGTGGTGTTCGACGTTCCCGAGGGCACCGCACCGGCAATCGCCCTGTTCTACGAACAGGTCATGGGTGCACGATGCACGCTCTCCTCTCATGACCGTGCACCGGCCGCCGCCGTCGCGACCGGCCTCGACCAGACCATGTATTTCAGGGAGACAAAGCGGGACCTGCCGCCCTTCGACGGACACCACATCCAGATCTACATCTCGGACTTCGCGGGCCCCTATGAGCAGCTCCTCGCGCATGGCGCGATCACAGCCGAGGACGGCCCGCACCAGTACCGGTTCGAGAACATCTTCGATCCGGACACCGGAGAGACCGTATATGCGGTCGAGCACGAAGTGCGCAGCCTCCATCACCCGCTCTACGCACGCCCGCTGGTGAACCGGAACCCGGCCCAGCGGATCATGACCTACACGCGCGGCGCGGACGCCTTGCAGGTCGGCTGAACACACAAAAATCCAAGAGGAAACAGAACACATGGTAACCATCGTGAACCAGGCGCGAGCGCGCCTTGA
>Ga0181594_10003309_pt1 | contig 14658 bp, 16 predicted proteins | sample 071ome_18_FD_145603 | JGI IMG/M metagenome (GOLD analysis project Ga0181594, IMG submission 145603) | Coastal salt marsh microbial communities from the Groves Creek Marsh, Skidaway Island, Georgia - 071413BT metaG (spades assembly) | ecosystem: Environmental > Aquatic > Marine > Intertidal zone... | reverse complement strand
GGGCGTGTATGCCATTTCACCGCGTCCGCATTTGAAGGGCTTGAATACTTCCCGCCTGTTGGTCCAATCGGGCGTTGTCCGCAATCACGTCATTCCGGACAAGGTAGTTGTTCACGCCGCTATGATACGCCCCAAAAGGTCCGGAGAAAACAACGCGGATTCCGTAGACGGTCAAAGCCGCGCCGGTATGGACATAATGCCAAACGCCATCAACGCTTGTCCATCCAACCGGCGTTGTAACAATGGACCCGGAAAGTTCCCCTTCATCAACAACATCCGCATATTCAACGATTGCGGGAACGACGGAAGTTGACTTGCAGTTGTTCAAGGCGTTCCCGCCGCGTGTCCCCGTGACAACGGTATTGAAGTCCCCTTGACCGGGGATGTTGACAAAGTTCGCAAGCGTGTTGTCCGTCACGTCCCATTGAAGCCAAAAGGCCCAACAACCGTATCCGTTGGAAATCTTTGCAGTCCCGCCGCCGGAAACGGGTAGTTCAAAGGTCAAGGCCGCGTTCAACCAGGGCCTTGCAGCTCCTTCCCAACGCGGGCGCACGGACAAGTCCCAAAAGACGCGCAACGCGTCATCCGCCTGCAAGGTCCAACCAGTTGCGCCAAAAGACAAACGTTCATCCGTTCCGCCGCTATCGCGTACCCGGTGGGGAGCTGCGCCCGTTGTTTGGCCCGTGAATGTATGGAAACTCCCGTGTTTCCAGTCGTTCCAACCGATTTCCGCAACCGCCATTTCCGGCGCAAGGAAGCGGGCGTTCCCCGTCGCAAAATGCGGCAAATCAAAGGCCGCATCCCGCGTGTTGAACTGGTTGATTGTTCCCGATTGGTTGAACTGGTTGAACCGGTCATTCAACCCGGCGGCGTTGATTGCGTCCCCGTCCACAATGGCGGGTTGGGTGAGACGTGACATTTAGCGGTATCTCCCGATTGCAAGCCAACGGTTGTTCCACAAATGGGAAAACGGCAAATGGTCCGCGGCGGTGTTCACGGTTGCCGCGTCTTCCGATGTTGGCGTGTCCCGCCATTCAAGAGACAGAACCAGGTCCCCAGGCGGGAACCGTTGCGTTCCAACAAGGCGGGCTTGTTGGTGATAGCCGCCGCCGCGGCGTTCCGCGATGTTCACGCCGTTCACCAAAATGCGCATGTTCACATAGTTTGGGGAACCGGGCTTTCCGTCGTTGATTCCATACGCAAAGACATTGTTTACATACACATTGGCGGACCATTCAACATACAGGCTTCCGCCCTTGAAACCCGCCAGTGTCGATTGCGCCAACACGCGCCAACCGCCCGCGGAAGTTTGAATGGAGCTGGAAACCCACGCGTTCGGACCAACCAACGTGTCCCGCTCGTTTTGTTGTTCCCCGGACGATCCAACCAGGTCCGCTTGCCAAACTTGATGCAAGGCGTAGTCCGCAAGCCGGGTTTCATCTATCCAACCCGTCCCCGGCATTTGGGACCGGTCCAACGCCGTCATTGAAGCCTGTTGGGCGCGGACTTCATCGTTCACAATGTCCGGGGAAATGGACCTTCCGGCGCGGGCTTCCGCTTGCGTCCATTTCTTCATGCGCGCACGCCTGCAACCACGCGGGTTCCCTTTGTTGTGTATTCGTATTCGTATCCGACCAAAACCAAATCTTCCGTTGTTTCCATTTCAAAACAGAACCATGCGGCGGATTGGTGCGCAACGGAAAACCGCAACGGAACCAAACGGTCAACACGATATTCCCCGGTTCCGAGTTGCGCCGCGTCCAACACGGCTTGCGGGATGGAATCGGGACTTTGGGCCGTGTATGTCCGTTCCAATGTCGGAATCAAAGAAAAGTCCTTGAAATGCCGCATTTGGATTTCCGGCTTGCCGGTCGTGAGGACCCACAAGGTTACGTATGAAACTTGCTTCATCATTTGCGGGTCCCCAAAAGCCGTCCATGCGGACCGATACCGGGACACGGGCGGCGGCGTGTATTCCAGTGCGGGTTGCGGATCGTCGTTGTATTCCATCCCCATTGACCGCTTCCGAGACAGGACAAACAAGCCCCGTTGGCTTGTATTGTTGCCGGTTTCCGCTCCCGTGTTGTGACCGAAAACAACCGTTCCGTCATACAGGGTTGTAATCGACCCCACCGGGAAGCCCGTCCGGGTTGTCCATGCGGACAAGCCTTCCGCCCGCTGCAACCGGTCCGTATGAAGGACAAGCCCCAGGTTGGGCCGGTCGTTCCCGTCCACCGGGAAGAACAGGAGATATTCCCGGCTTTGCGCGGAATAGCATCCGACCGCCCGCGGGAGACAGTCTACCGTCATCCGCTGCAACAGCTCATCTTGAAGAATGGTCAAGTTGATTACTTCATTGACCGCGCCGCCGGTCAACCCGCCGACGATCGCGTAAACGCCGTCCAATGCGAGAAACACAACGCCCAAACCGGGGACCGTCGCAATACTATGGGGCGCACGGCAAGTCACGCTTTCCGTAAGTGTCGCCACCTGGAAGCCGTCCGCGTATGTCCCTTGCACAATGTCAATCCCCCGTTCCCGGAAGACCAACAGAGTATTGTAATGACTGAAAAGGCCGGTGATTGACCCGCCGCGGGCGGAAAGTTCAATGAAAGCATCCGCCGCAAACTGTTCAATCAACCCAACGGTGGAGTAGTACAGGGTTCGCCCGTCGTTGATTCCCCCGTCAAGCCAAAGGCAACCGGCAAACAGGGCGGAAAACCGGGCTTGCGGAGCTGGAAGCGGTCCAGTTGGGATTGCGGGCGCGGGTTGTCCCAGGCTGGCGGTAGATACCGCGTCAAAGAACAACGGTTCCACATTGTTCCGGATGGTATCTATGAAGTATAGGGTTGTATCCCCCTGGTTTACATAGTCCGTGGAATAGTTGGAAGTCCGGTACAGCTTCCGCGCAACGGTTCCCGGCGGTCCAATGGGAATGTCCAACGCGCAAGCGTGTCTAAACCCTTCCGCGTCCGCTGGAAGGCCCCAACGGGTTGATTGAAGGGAAGACACCGGACCTTCGCTTCCCGTGTCTGAAATGAAGGACACGGCCCAACCAAACAGGGCCTCTTGCTTGCCGTTGGTCCCGCCAACATTGTTGGCAAATCCCAAACCCCAACGCCCGCCGTCCGGGATTGCTTGCCCGTCCGCGGGACACCAAAGGGTTACCGCGCCATTCCCGGCGGCGGCGGGAGGTCCAAACGAGGGCGGAGCTGGAAGCGGCTTGACGGTCCGCGGTTGGACGGGCGTAGGAAGGGCCTGGAAGCCAAACGGGCGGACGCATTGGGCTACAGCCGTCCCAACATGCGTGGAACCCGGCAACGGCCACGGGCGGACCAACAAAGGCCGGTCAACACCGTTTGTAATGACGGTTCCGTATGGCGTATCCGTAAACCACGCGCCAGGTTCTGTTGCGGTCGGAACATGCCGGTTGTCCGCCAGTTGGACAACAGAATCAAACCCGTCCGCTTCAAACAACATGAACAGGGCCGCGTCCGCTTCAAACAGGACTGTTTGCCGCCCGCCGCCCGCCAACGCTTGCGACGCGTGCAAGGCGTAGACGGGTCCCGTGTTTGTCCACGGCAACCAACTGGTTGCGCTTGGAATCCAGGGTTCATATCCAACGCGGGTTGTCCAACCGCCGGACGGCTTGTCAATGGACAAGTTTTCCGCAACGCTTGCTTCCATCGGATTTTGTGGAAGCGAAGTTGCAACGCCGCCCGCAAGCGAGACTTGATAGACCTGTTGTTTCATGGAATCAACGTCAACTTTCCAAAGGGATTGCGGACGAACCGATAGCCCGCCGTCGGTTCCCCGCGGATGATACGACGCGGAACAGATTTCAAATACGCCTGTTCCATCGCCCGGAACAATCCGTCCTTCTTCCGCGCATAGACCGCGGACAACGCCGGGTTGTCCACCTTCAACGCAAGGTTTTCAAGGGCCGCAAACGCGAGGAGCTGCGCATAGGCGTGGGGGACCAACGGCGCGTCTTGGTCTTCCTGTAGCCGTTTGGGATTCACCAACATGCGGACATTCAGGTATTGGTCCGCGGACGGATGCGGGTACAGCTCAATAGACTGATACGCGGCAGACTGGTTCCAGACATACCGGACCGCGGAAGCCTGGAAGGCTTGCGTTTGCAGGTGGGACAACTGCAAGTTGGGAAGAAGAACGATCCCCCCAAAGGCCGGGTTGTCCGGCGGTACAGTGTCCGTTCCCGTCGTTACGCCCGTGGGTTCAAGCGGTTCAACATGCCGGACACGAACGGGCGCGAGAATACCCGCTTCTTCGCATGTGAAGTAATACCGCCGCCAAAGGCCGGTTTGTGGGTCCAACGGTTCCGGCTTGAACTGCAAGGTTTGGTTGTCCGCCAGGTTGAAAGTCTGGACCTTTGAAAACGCGGATTCCAAGCCGTCCGAAACATCCCGCGGGTATGCGGGAAAACTGGTTGCGTCCGGGCCGCGGACATTGACCATATACACATTGACGGTCCGCACGCCTTGCGAAACACCGGCAACGACGGAAACCCCGCGCGGGGTATTTGGCGCGGGAACAACGCGGCCTTCACTTGGAAGGTACGCTTCTATTGTTCCGAGCTGCGACGGGTCCAAGTTCGTATCTTCTTCTTCCCACTTGGACAGGAACAGGACCTTTGCAGGAGCCCCAACGGACGGGTCCGAAACATTCAGGACTTGCAGACAATCGGACGGAAGGACGATTTCCCGGCGCAATAGCGTGACTGTTTGCGGACCGGAAAGGGTTGTTGTGAAGGGGCGGTCAATGAACAGTTGCGTCCCGCTCTTGACCCACGCAACCCGGTAGGTTTCCAGCTCCCCGGAAGCGTTGGCAACTTTGAAGCGTGCGCCCGTCCACGGGCTTCCAGGGCGGACCATATCGGTTGACACGGGGAAGCCAACGCCCGTGACGGAATCGGACCCAAATGTGAAGTTCAGTTCAACGGCAACATCCGTCCAAACCTTCAACTTCCGGTCCCGTTGCGCAAAATCCCACGGACGATCTGTCAAAATGTTGGTTTGCGCGTCGTTCAGGAGGGAAACCAGTTGTTCCCGGTAGACCGTGTTGGTTGGGTCATAGTCCAACAGGTTTCCGACGAAATCTATCAACTGTCCAAGATTCATGGTTTCCGCCTAAACAAAAGCCCGTCCCCGGTTGGGGGGGAACCGGGGACGGGCAAGGGTCCGGGAAGACCCCAGGAGATTCAGAACCGCTTGTAAACGATCATATCCACGGTTCCACCGGCTTCCGCTTCCACCGTAACACCGAAAACAACGGTATCCGTTGCGGCGGCGGCTTCCACTTGACCGGCGGCGGTCCCGGCGGCGTTCACAACGGCACCGGAAGCAACGCCCGCGGCGCAAGACACGTTTTCCGCGTACCCTGCAACGATGACGCGGACCTGTTCATCCGCGGCGGCGGTGTTCAGGGCTACGCCAACGGCAAGGCCGTTTCCGGTTCCCACAATGGCGGCTTGTTCGACGTACAGCGCACGGTCCGCGCCGGTTTTGCCGTCATCAAGGGCCACAACATCCCCGGCGGTGATTGCGCCGGACGCAAGGAAGGTTTCCACCTGGCGGCGGTTGGAAGTGTCGCCAGCTTCACCGCTTGCAAGGAGCTGCACAAGAGTAGAAGTTGCCATTGTATCAGCTCTCCGCGTCAAGAAGAATGGAATGGGAAGCCAAGTGGCCGGAGACAAGCTGCATACGGCAGAAAACCATAGCGGCTTCGGTTGCGGTTCCGGGGACGCGTTCCATTTCACCCATGTTGAAGAAGCCGTCCGTGTCAACATAGAGTTGGAACTGATCGGAACTCAACAGGTAGGCGGAAACAGGCTCCCGTCCGGCGGAAACGGTGGAGTGGACATTGTACCCCAGGTTGGGTTCCACGTAGATTTTCGCGCCGCGGTAGGTCGGGACCATTTCACTATTCAGTCCATCCCGGTCGGAAACCGAAACATACTGAATCCGCGCGTCCATCAGCGCAAGGAACGCCGCGTAAGCGTTGGGGGACATAAGCATAATGTCCGGAGTGCTTCCCGCGGGGTTGTAGATTTGCGACTGAATGAACAGTTCATCCAGATTGGCAAGCGCAAGCGTTCCGCCCGCGTCCACATACTGGTTGAACCAGTTCTTGCCTTGGAAAGTGGCTTTGGACAGCGTTCCAACCGTGTTGAGCTGCGAAGCACGGGCGCGGGCTTCAAGCCAACCGGTTGTATCCGGCGCGGTAATATCCACGCCGCCGGAAGAAATGCCGTTGCCGTTCAGGGTTTGCAGGTCCGTGATTGTGGAAGAATCCCCGCGGATGACTTGCTTGGAAAACTCCTTCTTCATGGACAACATCACATTCTTGACTTTGCTTTCAAGAATGTTGATGACGGCCAAATCGCCCTTGTTTGCGGCCTTTTCCACGGCGGAAAGGACAATAGGCGCGGTCCAGTTCGAATATTCAAACTTGGCTTGATAAAACGGGTCCGTGACCGCCATGTTCACGGGTTCAAAGCCGTTGGAAAGGCCGGTGATTGAACTATGTTCACCGAAAATCACCGCTTGTTCCACGCGGGAACCGCCGGAAACTTTGACAAGGTTCCCGTGACTTTCAATCGCGGAAATGAGCGGATGTGCAAGGAAGGAGTTGTCAACCAGCTTGTCCCGAAGGAGCTGGAGAGTGGTTGACAGAATAGAACTGGGGGGCATTGGGCGTTCCATCCATGAAGGTTGTTTTGTGGATTGCTACGGTTTGCGGCGTGTCCTTACGGGTTCCGCTATGCCATAGGCTCCGGAAACGGGTAGCCCACGCGTTGCCATAGGCTACCACGCGGGAAAATGCGCGTCTAACGGTTTCGATGCATTGACCGGGCCATTTCCAAAATATCCGCGTTGGACATTTTCCGCATGTTGCCGCGTCCGGGCCGTCCGGGTTGCGTCGAACGCCTGGCGGCGGCGGTCCCGGTCAATGCAGCTTCCTTCCGCGCCTTGCGGTCCGCGGCCTTGCGGGCTTTGGCGGCTTCCGCTTCCTTCATCAGCTTCTTCCCCTTTGCAGCGGCATAGGCCGTTTCCAGGTCCAACGCCGGGTTCCCTTCCAGCAAATGTTGAACTTCCGAACGCAAGCCCGTGTCCGTTTGGAAGTCCGGGTTTGCGGCAAGAAACGCTTTGTAGCTGTCTTCCGCCTGCATTGTCTGATATTCCTGTTGCATAGGCTCAAGGACTTCCCGCAATCGGGCCGCAACAGTCGCTTCAATCATGGCGTTGACGCTTTTGGGGTCGAACGGATCGTAAGGCAAGTCCGCCTGTTGGCTTTGCAGCTCCGCCAAACGGTCCGCGGCGTTGGACAGAACTTCCCGTTCCCGCATCCAATCCCGGTGCTTTTCCGCGTCCGCTTGCCGCTTCTTTGTGTAGTCCTTTTGCATCCCGCGCATAAGGGCCGCAATTTCCGGGTCCGCCCGCTTGATTGCGTCTTCCCATGACAACTTGCGGGTCCGCTTCTTCCCGTCCGCGTCCGTGGTTTCATATTCCACCAAATCCGCTTCTTCTTCCGTAAGGGCCGTCAACATGGACGGTTCAACTTCCGGTTCCGGCGCGGGCGTTTCCGGGGCTTGCGCGGCTTCCGGCGCGTGCGCCGCGGTTGCTTCCGCAAGGACGGATTCCGCAAGCGTGGTGTGATTGGAAGGACTGTTGGCGGGCGTTTGCAGGCTTGCTTCCGGAGTGGTCACGGGGACTTCCTTTGCTATTTGATTGTGTAGATTGGTGTCCCCACCTGGGGATACCATGCGGGATTCCATCCGGGCGCGGTCACAAACTGAATCGGTTTCCCAAACAGTTTGGTTCCGAGTTCCAGAACGGAAACATTTTGAATCCGGGAAAGGATGAAGGTTCGCCAACCGGGAAGGTCCCCGGTTGCGGACGCGGATTGCGGGTCAACATACAAATGTAGATATGTTGTCCCGTTTGCGCCTTTCCAAACCGCGTGTGGATTCCCCACGCGTTGACCGTATTTCCCTTGCACGCCTTCCGGTTGCCATTTGTCATTGTAGAAGAATGAAACAGGCTGTTTGTTCTTGATAGCCTGTTCCAGCTCCTTCATAGGGTCCCCGCCAAACCGCGCAACATATTGCGCGCCGCGGGAACTTGGAATGACGGTCCGCGGCTTGCCGCCAAAACCAAAGGCTTTGGCAAGGCGGGCGCGTAGACTTTTGAAAGGCATTTGTCCCCCTATCGACCGGGACGCATCCGGGAAGCAAAGTCAAAGTCTTCCCCGCCTTCCGGGGATACTTCAATACCAATGGCAACGCCGCCTTCCGCGTCCGCGTCTTCAACGGGAACATCGAGGAACGCAACAAAGTCCTTGTCCCGCGCAAGTTCAGTCAAGGCCGCGGTAATTGCGGTCAAGTCCTGTTCCGTTGCGATTGCGTCAATGGCAACTGGAAGCGGCTTTCCATAGTCTTCCGCCGCCGCCGCCAGCATCCCCAACATGCGGACAACGGACGGTTCCAGCTCGGACACGGGTTCCGTGTATCGGTCCGGGATGACTTCAAATCCCATCGTTGCCGCGCCCGCTGCAATCGCTTTGGCAAGGGCGTTCATCACTTTTGGCGAAATGGGCCGGTCAAACGGCTTCATCATTCCCGCAAGTTCGCCTTCAATCATCGCATCCGATTCTTCCGCCGCGGCCAACAGGTCCGCGGGAATGTCATCGGTGGGGACGGCGGTTCCGTATTCAATCGGCATTTGGGATTCCTTCCGGGGCAATAGCCCCTTCCATTGGTGGACCTTCCGGCGGTACGCCTTCCGGCATTGGGGGAGCTGGCGGCGGTTCCGCGGGTTGCGCAAGGTTTTCTGGGAGCTGGAACACGCGGACCATTTCTTCAAGGATTTGGCGCGGGTCCGCGCCCAACTGAACCAGGACCGGCGCAAGGCGTTCCAGGCTTTGTTGTTTTGCAAGGTCGGACATTGGGGTTGTTCCCGCGTCAACCGCCCAATACCCAAAGTCCCCGGTCAAATCGTCCGCGGAAAGGATGGTTGGTCCAACCGGATTGGGAAGCGCTAACGGTTCCGCGTCATCCCCCAAAACAACGGACAACATGACATTGTAAGTCATCGCAAGGGAAGTAATCACCGCGTCCCGGATACGGGCCATGCGGCCCAGCTCGGAAGAAGTATACGCGGCCAACAGGTTTTGTTCCGTTGCCGTGGATTTGGTCACTTCCCCACGGGTGAAAGGAGCCAACAACCCCGCATCCCGAATATCGGAATCAACTGTTTGGGCGTACAAAGTAACATCCGCCGGAATCGGGGATTGCGGGACCGGAATAATATTCCCGTCCATTGGCGTACCTGGCGGAAGGTCAATTTCCACAAACTCGCCGTCCAACCCTTGCGATATTTTGGCGGCTTCCGCTTCCCCTAAGAAGCCCGCGCGAACCATCCATTGGCGGGCCATACGGCGCACGCCTTGCGCTTGATAGGTCCGCAGCATGTTCAGTTCCCGGAACTGATCAAGCGAGCGGGACAACAGACTGTAGCCGCGCAAGGGCGTGTCCGGGTCCCGCGAAAAGAACAACGGAATGATTGGAACAACCGGCCTTCCGCTTGCGCTCTTGTACGGGATTCCGGTTGTTTCGTGTTGCAGCTCCCCGTCCGGCGTTGGGGCTTCCGCGTCCGCGTCCGGGTCCAACGCGCCAACCTGAACCCGCACGCCTTCAAACAGGAAACTTTGCCCGTTGTCATAGTCCGGGGACCATACCAACAGGCGGTCTTCCTGCAAGTCATACAGTTCCACGATCCGGACCCACTTATCCGTATCGGACACGCCGGTTGCGTTGACCTGGCGGCCAACCATCATGTTTCCGCCGGCAACGCCCGTGGCTTCAATCCATTTGACATACTCGCGGGACCGGAAGGCTTCCAGCTCCTTTCCGTACCGCTCCCCGGCTTCCGGAAGCGGCATAAGGTACACGTGTCCCACGTGCCGTTGTTGGTCCCATGAACATGCGGTTGCGTCAACGATGACTTCCCACGGGGGAAGGGCGGCGCATGAAACCCGCTTCAACGGGTCCACATTTTCGACCGGTGCCAACTTCACAAACGCCGCGGGGTAAATCAACGCCAGGCGGGTTGCGTCTTCAATCTGTTCCCGGACCGTCAAAAGATACTGGTTGGCGGTTGCTTGCGCAACGCGCGGGTTTCCGCGGTCCCGCAAATCGGGTTCCACCCGAACCGCCGGGTTCTTTGCGTACAAACTCCCCAAATAGCTTTCAACGACTGCATACGCCTTTGGAACTTCCGTCCGCAAAATGCCGTCCATTGTGGGAAACGCGTCCGCTTGCCAAAAGCGCGTCATGTACAGCCGCCTGTATTCCCTTAGACGGTCCCGCCGTTGGTCCCAATACGCATCATGTTGGGTCACAATGTCCTGAATGTCGGAAGGTTCCAGCATGAAGGCCCCTAAAATGGCAGGCGGGAAGAACGGATACGACGGGCGCGGGCTTTGGCGATCAAATCATCTATCCGGGTACGGTTGGACTGTATCGCTTGTGTTCGCCAGCTCCCCGGAACATCCCGCAAACAACGGAACGCCAAAGCGCAAGCAACCGCCGCGTCATCATATGCCCCTTTGGGGGCTTCCGGCGCAACTTTCCCCGGCGGAATCGTCAAAGACCGCAGTTCCAACCAGGTTGGCCGGTCCAGAATAGAAACAACCTGCAAGGATTCCCGCAAGGTATCGAACGCGTCCAGCTTGCTTTGAAGCGTGGTTGTCCACGGCTTCCCGGTCCGCGGGTCCCGCCATTGTTGGCGATAGCCGCAAGTGTCCATTTCCAACAGGAACGCATGCCCGTGGTTGTTGCTTTCCGCCAGGACCAACGCTTGATTGTAGCGGGAAGCCACTTGGATAACCCTATGCGCCCAACTGGCGGGCGTTATGCGGTTGTTCCGTTCCGTATAGACTACCTGTCGCGTGGACACGGAAACAACACACAACGCGGAATAATCCCCGCCAACGCCGCCGCTAACATCAACGCCAATGACATAGCGGTCATGTGTATGCGGCGGCTCTATCTCCCGCCCGTGGGTTTCCCCATGAAGCGTGTGTTCCACAACATGAATGTCCCCCATCAACGCTTCTTCAAAATAGCCGCCTTCCCGGTCGATGAACGCGTCATCCATACACGCGGGGTATTCCCGGCGGAACTTATAGGTGGACCCAATCCGGGCTTCCGTCCGCCGCCGCCAATGCAGTTGTCCCGGCGTTAGCCCGTACTCCCGTTGAATGTCCTTTTCATAGTCGGTCAAGGTCCCCATGAAGTCCGCGGGGACCATTTCCGGCGGGTCACAATAGGCCGGATGTTCCCACCAATACATAGTTATCAAATGCCAACCGTTTTCCGGCGCGGCTTTTACCATTTGGGAAAAGAAGTCCGCGGGGTTGTTGGCCGTGGATTCCGCAATCAATAGACCGTCCCCAACCGCCGCATCGAGCTGCGCAATCGTTTCTTCCAGGTCCGGCGCAAACGCCGCTTCCGATAGAACCGCCGCCGCGGGCGTGAAGCTCCGCAAGCCCGTGGAAGACCGGCTTGTAAACGCTTGCAGGCTTGCGCCGGTATCGTCGTATTGAATCCGGGACCGGGCTTGCGTCCGGATAGGCCGTTGAAGCAACGCGGGCGGGTCCTGCAACCATCGCCTTGCGTCATCCAACAGGGCCGTTGCGCTGTCATCCCGCATGGAAATGACCGCGTGCATGGCTTCATGGGGCGTTGTGTACGCCATGTGATGAAGGACCATTTTGCAACCCGTGGTTGCATAAACCTGGCGCGCCTTGAACACCACGATTCGCCTATGTCCCGCGGCAACCGCCTGGAAAATCTTTGACTGCATAGGCGACGGCGTGAACTGGACCGGCCTTTTGCTGTCCTTGTCCTGTACCCGGTGGAGCTGCGAAAAGGCCGGAAGGTCCGCCAGCATCCCCCCCACCTGCAACTGCATGGTTGCCGGGACCCGTCCCGGTATGAATGGCAACACGCTACCGCCCGACCAATGTCAGGATGTTGCGCAGCTCCGCAACTTCCGGCGCGTCCAAGTCCGGGATTGTGTATTCCCGCGCCAGGTCGAGGACCTTGAAGGCCGTGTCCATTTGAACGCGGTTGGGCTTTTGCGTCCCGCGCAAGGCGCGTTCAACACACGCAAGCGCATCCGGTGCCAGCTCCGCAAGCGCACGGTCAATCTGTTCCGGGGACAGGACTTTTCCCGGCGTTGTCTCGGAAGGGTGGTCCATGTTCAGACTCCTTTGTTCAAAACATAGCATAGTTGCAGTCTTTCGGGGACAGTGCAAGGTTGACCCGTCAACCCTGCACTGAATGAACGCGCTATTCATCGTTGTTTTCGGCCAACAGTGCAGGGTAGTGCAGGGTTTTCGCCCCTCTGTACTATATAGAAGTATCACAACCGCTCTATAGGAAAAACCCTGCACTACCCTGCACTACCTGTATCAAAGACCCGATGAATAGCGGAATGACGACAGTGCAGGGTTGACACGCCAACCCCGCAACCCTGCACTTTTCGCATGAAGCCCGTGTTGGTGGTCTTCTTCACCAAATCCCCCACAAAATCGTCTTCCATTCTGTCATTTTGTAGTTGCGCCAAAATGCAACGGGGTTACGGACCGCAAGTCCCCGGAAGGTTCCGCGGACCCCAGGAGAAACAATCATGGAATACGGAAACCACTACTTGGACCCGCGGGAAGAAGACTTGAACGCGGACAGCTCCCCGGACACGCAATCCCATTGGATGGAAGACGGCGTTGGGGCGGTCCTGATTTTCGCTTTGATCTATCTGTCCATGTGCCTTTGACGATTCACGCCCGCCCGTGTGCAACAACCTTTCAAGCGCAAATGCGCAATCTTCACTGTGGAAACCCGCACGCGGGCGGGCAAATCGGGGGAACCATGCTTCCGGGTCTATCGAAAACACCGCTGAACCTGTTGGACGCAATCGTCGCAGAACACGGGCGGGAATGGTCCCGCCCTTTCACGGACGCGTACGCCCAATGGGACCAAAAGACCCAACGGCGGGCATTGGTCCGCCTGGAACAGTTCCAGTTGGTTCAACTGGACCGCGCCCGCGGGTCCGGTCACATCCGGCAAATCCGCGCAACCGCTTTGGCGGAAACTCTACTGCAAGCCTTCTACGACGCACCAACAAACAACTTCCCGTGGGGGACCGATGACTGAACACAACGACGCAACGCCCTTGTCCGTGTCTGAGCTGGAAATCATGTGCGAAGACATAGAAAACCGGATGACGGGCTTTGATTCCTATTCCGTGTCCGTGACTTTCAACGCGGCGGAAGATTCCCGTTGTTCAATGACCTTTTCAAATCAATGCGGCTACAATCGCGTGTTGCAAATCAGCGGGGATTGTCCTGTTGCCGGCATTGGGGACGGGACCATTCACCAAAAGGGGAACACCGTTACCCGTTGGTGGCAACTCCCGTTTGGTTGGCGGCTTGTCCGTGTGTGCGATTGTGATTGACGCGGCGCGGCTTCAACGCCGCCTGTTGAACGCTGTTGGGCGCGTTCATTCCCGCCAGCTCCGCTTGACGGGTCCGCCCCTTGCGGGTTGGGCGCGGTATGTCCGCCCCAACGGAACCTTCCTTTGGTTGACCTGTACCGGCCTTGCCCGGTGCCGTTGGACGGAACCGCACGCCTACCGCGTTGCGGAAGCCGCCCTTTCCCCCGATGAACTCCGCCAGCTACAAACAGAATGGAACGCCCGATGACAACAAAGCCTTCAAAATACCGCGTTGAACTGTCCATTGAACATGAACGGGAACTGAAAATGTCCGCCGCCGCCGCCGGACTATCGGTCCCGGACTACGTGGAAACCGTGTTGCGCCCGCAAACGCAACAGGACCTGGCGCGCCGCCTACAATCGGAAGCGTTGGCAAGTCTCCTTCCCAAACCGTAGGAAGCCGCATGGACGCAAATATCAAACGGGTTTGGCCCACGCCGCCCGCGGGACATACCTATGTCCGCCAGTCCTTGAAGGGCGGGGAATACGTGTCCACCGGGTATTTCCCGTCCCGGTTGGTCGACCGCCACGGACGCGGGCGGACCGTCGCCAACTGCAAGGCCGTGACTTCCCTGTTCTTTGATTGCGATTTGCTCCCGCTGTATGACGCGGCGCGGCAAGCCAACGGGCAAGTCCTGGAAGCCCGCGCCGCGGAACGCAAGGCCCGCTTGTATGCGGAAGACCCGGACATTGTTGCGCAGCTCCGCTTGCTACTACTGGAAGAAATCGTTGCGTGTGTTGAACGCGCCGTTGGGCAACCGCCAACCCTGTTGGTCGATTCCGGTTGGGGCTTCCATGTTCACTACGCGGTCACGGAAGAAATGTCCGGGGAGCTGGTTGCGCTGCAACAGATAGCCGCCGCGGTCATAGATGAAGCAAACCGGTTGTCCTTTGAAGTTGGGCGAACCTTTCAACCTGTCCTGAACATCCCCACCGCGTGGGACGCAACGCATGATGTTGGGGCGCGGTTGGCGCGTATGCCGGGGACGCAAAACACCAAAGCCCCGGGCAACCCGCGGCCCGTGCAAGTCCTGAACGCCGCCCCAACAGTCCTTGACCGGGAAGCCCTCGCGGCCTT
>Ga0181594_10003308_pt1 | contig 14661 bp, 13 predicted proteins | sample 071ome_18_FD_145603 | JGI IMG/M metagenome (GOLD analysis project Ga0181594, IMG submission 145603) | Coastal salt marsh microbial communities from the Groves Creek Marsh, Skidaway Island, Georgia - 071413BT metaG (spades assembly) | ecosystem: Environmental > Aquatic > Marine > Intertidal zone... | reverse complement strand
GCCTCTTGCGGGATGTCGACCTTGCCAATCGTGCGCATCCGCTTCTTGCCCTTTTTCTGCTTGTCGAGCAGCTTTCTTTTGCGAGAGACGTCGCCGCCATAGCACTTTGCAAGAACATCTTTACGTAGCGCACTGATGGTTTCACGCGCCACGACCTTGCCGCCTAGTGCGGCCTGGATCGGAATCTTGAACATGTGGCGCGGGATGAGTTCCTTAAGGCGCTCGCAGATGGAGCGACCGCGCGATTCCGAGTTCTTTCGGTTGACGATCATCGCGAGAGCGTCGACGGGTTCGCCGTTGACGAGAATCGACATCTTCACCAAATCGCCCTCTTCGTAGCCGTCGAGTTGGTAGTCGAAACTGGCGTAGCCACGCGTCACCGACTTGAGGCGATCGTAAAAGTCGAAGACGACCTCGTTGAGCGGCAACCGGTAGCTGGCCACCGCGCGCGATCCGACATAGGTAAGGTTTTCCTGCACGCCGCGCCGCTCTTCGCAAAGCTTGAGCACCGCACCGAGAAATTCATCCGGCACCATGATCGTTGCTTTGATCCAAGGCTCTTCGACCCGGTCGATCCGTGTCGGGTCCGGCCAATCAACCGGGTTGTGGATTTCCAACGTCTCGCCATCGGTCAAATGCGCTTTGTAGACGACGCTGGGCGCGGTGGTGATGAGGTCTAGATCGAATTCACGCTCCAGCCGTTCTTGGATGATCTCAAGGTGGAGCAGGCCCAAGAAACCGCAACGAAAGCCAAAGCCCAGAGCGGGCGATGATTCTTGCTCGAACTGAAACGACGAGTCGTTGAGACGAAGCCGCGCCAGGCTTTCACGCAATTCGGGAAAATCGTTGGCCGAAACCGGGAACAAGCCACAAAAGACCACTGGTACGCTTGGCTTGAACCCGGCCAGCGGCGTTGCTGCAGGCCGGCGCGTTTCGGTCAGCGTGTCGCCGACGTTGGTCTCGGCCACCTCTTTGATCCCGGCCGTGATGAAACCTATTTCGCCGGGGCCCAGTCCGTCGACCATGACCGCTTTCGGCCCAAAGAAACCGACACGCTCCACAGTATTCTCGGACCCGGTGGCCATCATGCGCACGCGCATGCCCTTTTTGAGGTGGCCGTCGTAAACCCGCACCAAAATGACAACGCCGAGATAAGCGTCGTACCAGGAATCGACCAAGAGCGCCTTCAGCGAATCCGCTTCTTTGCCCTGCGGCGGTTTGAGACGGGTGACCAACGCCTCGAGAACTTCGTCGATGCCCTCCCCTGTTTTGGCCGATACCGCGATGGCGTCGCTGGCATCGAGGCCGATCACATCTTCGATCTGCTGCTTGACCCGATCGGGGTCGGCGGCTGGCAGATCTATCTTATTCAGCGCGACGATGATCTCGTGATCCACGTCGATCGCTTGATATACGTTCGCCAACGTCTGAGCCTCGACGCCTTGACTGGCATCGACCAGCAAAACCGATCCTTCGCAGGCGGACAGGCTGCGACTTACCTCGTAGGCGAAGTCAACATGCCCCGGCGTGTCCATTAGGTTGAGCTCGTAGGTTTCCCCGTCGCCCGCGGTGTATTTCAGGCGGACGGTTTGCGCCTTGATCGTGATGCCGCGCTCGCGCTCGATATCCATCGAGTCGAGAATTTGCGCCTTCATCTCCCGCGCATCGACGCCACCGCAACGTTCGATCAAACGGTCGGCCAGGGTAGACTTACCGTGATCGATATGCGCGATGATCGCGAAGTTGCGGATATGCGCGAGGTCTGTCATCGAAGAGTGTCGCTCGGCGTTACGATCATGCGCTCCGAAGCGTAGCCCCGGTCGCCTTGGTAACGGCGTCGACAATTTTCGCCGCCACCGCATCGATCTCTGCTTCGGTCAACGTCTGATCGGTGGGCTGCAAAGTGACCCGCACCGCAATCGATTTCATCCCCTCACCAACCGTTTTTCCGGCAAAGACGTCGAAGACCGACGCATCGGCCACCAATTTTTTGTCCGCGGCGATAGCGGCCCCGACGACATCGGCCGCGGGCACCGTTTCGGCCACAACGAAGGCAAAGTCCCGACCCACCGGCTGCAAGGCATGGGCATCGAGCGCACCGCGATTGGTCGACTTCTCACGCTTGGGCTGCGGCACGGCGTCGAGGTGAATCTCGAAACTCACACAAGGCCCTTCGCAGTCCAGCAAGGCCAGGACACGCGGATGCAGTTCGCCAAACGCCGCCAGGATTGTCTTGGGGCCGAGCCGCAGGGTGCCCGACCGACCGGGATGGTACCAAGGGGCGGCATCGGGGAAGACGCGCAATTTTTCGACCGGCACGCCGATTTCACTTAGGACGGCCAGCACGTCGGCCTTTACATCGAACGGATCGACGGCCCGCGCCGACGTGCTCCAATTGCGCGACACCGCGTCGCCAAGGCGGACGCCAGCGGCGACCATCGACTGACCTTGGGGCGTATCGTCTTGGAACTGCGGGCCAACCTCGAACAGACCAAGGTCGGAAAAGCCCCGATCGACGTTCCGCGCCGCCGCGGTAATGAGGTTGGGTAAAATGCTCGGGCGCATCGTATCCAGGTCTGCGCTGATGGGATTGAGTAGACCAAGGGCGGGGTCCCCGCCCCCAAAGGGTGCCGCGAAACGCTGCGGCATGAACGACCACGTCACACATTCCTGCAGCCCACGACCCGCAAGGGTGCGACGCGCCGTAACGCGATGGCGCTGCACCGCCGTTAGTGCCGGTCGGGTGACCGCACGCTCCTTCTCAAGCGGCACCGAGGGTATCTTGTCGTACCCAATGATGCGGGCGACTTCTTCGACCAAATCGGCTTCGCCGTCGATGTCCTGCCGCCAAGACGGAACATCGACGGTCACGCCGCCGGCGTGCGGTGTCGCGGCAAAGCCAAGCGCGGTGAGCGCCTTGAGACATTCATCTTCTGAGACATCGAGCCCGACGAGTTGATGAATACGGGCTGGGCGGAACTCGACTTGCCGTTGCCACTCAGGCACGTCGCCGGCAACGACGAGCTCGCTCGCTTCGCCGCCGCAAAGCTCAAGCACCAATTGCGTAGCGAGGTCCATGCCCGAGAATACAGCCTCGGGGTCAACCCCACGTTCGAACCGATAGCGCGCATCGCTAATCAAATTGTGCTTACGGCCGCTCATCGCGGTACGAATGGGATCGAACAGCGCCGCTTCGATGAAAACGTTCTGGGTGTCTTCGGTGCACCCCGTTGACTCCCCGCCAATAATCCCGCCCATCGCCAGTACGCCGTCGTCGTCGGCAATCACCGTAACATCATCGTCGAGTTCATATTCGCGTCCGTCCAAGGCAAGAAGCGTCTCGCCGGCGCGCGACAGTCTCACGTGGAGTGCACCAGCGACGGTTTCAGCATCGAACACATGAAGTGGTCGGCCGCGGTCGAAGGTGATGAAATTCGTGATATCGACGAGGGCCGAAATCGGTCGTAGCCCGATGGCCCTCAACCGGTCTTGAAGCCACCGTGGACTTGGCCCGTTTTTCACCCCCCGTACGTAGCGGCCGACAAAAAGGGGACAAGCCTCTCCGGTGTTGTCAAGGCGCAGCGTCACCCCAATCGGGCTTTCGAACGAACCAGAGATCGACTCCGGCCGACGCGAAACGACCTTCCCTAATCCACCGGCGGCGAGATCGCGGGCAATGCCGTCAACGCCCAGACAATCTTGGCGGTTCGGCGTGATTTTGATTTCGATTACCGGATCATCGAGACCGGCGTACGCCGCAAACGGCTTGCCGACCGGGGCGTCGGCGTCGAGATCGATGATGCCTTCGTGCTCGTCGGACAGGCCGAGTTCGCGTTCCGAACACAGCATGCCACTGCTTTCGACGCCGCGAATCTTTGCCTTTTTGAGGTGCAGTCCGGTGCCGGGCACGACAGTGCCGGCCGGTGCGAAGACCCCCTTCATGCCGTTCCGCGCGTTGGGGGCGCCGCACACAACCTGAACGGTTTCGGTGCCGGTATTCACTTTACAGACCTTGAGTTTGTCGGCGTCGGGATGCTGCGAACAGTCGACGACTTCGGCGACCACGAACGCCGATAGCTGTGCCGCCGGATCGACCAAGTGCTCAACCTCAAGGCCCAATGCGGTGAGCTTGTCGGTCACCTCGTTGAGGGAGGCCGTTGTTTCCAGATGCTCTCGAAGCCACCCGAGCGTGAACTTCATCGCGCCAACCCTCCAGCTAGGGTCGGCACATCAAGGGCACTGAACCCATAATGGCGGAGCCACCGGAGGTCGGAGTCAAAGAACGCACGCAAATCGGGAATGCCGTATTTCAACATCGCGATGCGATCGATACCCATCCCGAAGGCGAAACCCTGGTACTCGTTGGGGTCCACACCGCAGTTCTCCAACACCCGCGGGTTGACCATGCCGCAACCGAGAATCTCCAACCATTCGTCACCTGCGCCGATCCGGAGTTCGCCATCGCCGCGGGCACAACCGATATCCATTTCGGCGCTCGGCTCGGTGAACGGAAAATAGCTCGGCCGGAATCGATACGGCAGATCGTCGACATCGAAGAACGCACGGACGAATTCGATCAGACACCCTTTGAGGTGTCCCATATGCGTGGTCCGGTCGATCACGAGGCCTTCGACCTGGTGGAACATCGGCGTGTGAGTGATGTCGGAATCCGACCGGTATGTGCGCCCCGGCACGATGATTCGGTGGGGCGGCGGCTGCGACATCATCGCGCGGATCTGAACCGTCGAAGTATGCGTGCGCAACAGTTTCCGCGTGCCGTCCTGCTCGCCCGATAGATAGAACGTATCGTGCATCTGCCGGGCCGGATGTTCGGGCGGCATATTGAGCGCGGTGAAGTTGTGGAAATCGTCCTCGATGTCCGGCCCTTCGGCCAACGCGAACCCCATGTCGGCGAAAATCGCGATGATTTCTTCGGTCACCTGACTAACCGGGTGAACCGAACCGGTCATTTCCGGACGTGTCGGCAGGGTCAGATCTATGTGTTCTTCTTGAAGCCGTGCCTCTAGGGCCGCTTCTTCCAACGTGCCGCGACGAGCATCGATGGCCTGGGAGATACGGTCCTTAAGCCCGTTCAGAAGAGGGCCCGCGGTTCGGCGTTCATCCGGCGACATCGACCCGAGTGACTTCATTAGGTCGGTAATACGCCCTTTACGACCAAGCGCGCCGACACGCACCTGCTCCAACGCATCAAGCGTTTCGGCACCGCTCACGGCAGCCATCAATTCGGTTTCGGTTTCTTTCGGGTCCTGCATGGTCATCACTTAGAGGGCTCCCAGTCGGGCCCTTCGAGAGTGACTTTCCGAGAGGGCCGGGTCTTAGGCCTTCGCGTCAGCCTTTTCCGGTGCGGTATCGAGAGCGGCCTGGGCCGCCTCGGCGAGCTTACTAAAGGCCCCAGGCTCTTTGACGGCGAGGTCGGCCAAAATCTTCCGATCCACCTCGACCCCTGCAAGCTTGAGACCGTTGATAAATCGGCCATAGGTCAGACCATGCTCGCGGGCCGCCGCGTTGATGCGTTGGATCCACAGGGCGCGGAACTGCCGTTTGCGGACGCGGCGATCCCGGTACGCATACTGCAGGCTCTTTTCGACTCGCTCGATCGCGGTCCGAAAGTTGCTATTCCCACTACCGCGAAAGCCTTTAGCGGCTTTGACGACCTTACGATGACGGGCGTGTGTGGTGACGCCCCGTTTTACACGTGCCATGGCGTCGCCCTAACCGTACGGAAGGAATTTTTTGACGATCTTCGCGTCAGCCGCGCTCAAGATCGACGTGCCGCGTTGCTGGCGAATCTGTTTGTTGGTGCGCTTGATCATGCCGTGCTGCTTGTTGGCTTGGTTCATCCGAACCTTGCCCGTGCCCGTCAGCCGAAAGCGTTTTTTCGCACCGCTCTTGGTCTTCATCTTGGGCATTTTGCTTCCTTTCGTCGTACATGAAGCTATTCGGCGGATAGGCAATGCCCTTCGGCCCGGCCACCTTTAGGGCCGCGTTATAACTGGCCGGTCGATGCAAAACAAGAGTGTGGGACGTTTCAAGAGTTGGACCTAAAGGCCATTTTATATTGAAATATGAACATCTATTTATATAATTGAACTATGGATCAGTTGCACGAACTAGCCGAAGTGTTTCGCCTCCTGGGCGACCCCAGTCGGCTCCGGGTCTTAATCGAATGCCGGGCCGGGCCCACGCCAGTCGGGCAAATCGCCCAAAACACCGGATTGTCGCCGTCCCTGGTGAGCCACCACCTACGCCTTCTCCGCGCCACCCGTATCGTCCGTGCGACACGTCAGGGGCGCCACGTGCTGTATTCTCTGGACGATCATCATATCGACCGCGTCCTCACCGACATGATGGATCATGTGGGCGAGCCCGCGGACCCCAACGAGGTGCCGCACTGATGGCCGGATGCGCGCACGACCACCGCCCCCCACCGATCGATGACGCGCGATACCGGCGCGCGCTGATCGTCGTTTTGTTCGTCAATGCCGGGATGTTCGCCGTTGAGGGCACCGCCGGGGTCCTGGGAAATTCGGTGGCGCTGCAAGCCGACGCCCTAGACTTCCTGGGGGACGCGGCGACCTATGCCATCAGCTTGGCGGTTCTCGGTCTCGCATTGAAATGGCGCGCTTTGGCGGCGCTTCTCAAAGGCGCGACCATGGCCGCATTCGGCATCTGGGTGATCGGTACGGCCGGGTACTACGCCCTGACCGGCGAAATCCCGTCCGCGCCGCTGATGGGCGGGATCGGTTTGGCCGCGCTGGTCGCCAACTTGGTGAGCGCACTCATTCTGTTTCGTTTTCGATCCGGCGATTCGAACCGCCGGTCGGTATGGCTATGTACCCGAAACGACGCCATTAGCAACGTCGCGGTCATCATTGCCGGCGGGGCCGTTTTCGCCACTGGAACCGGATGGCCGGATGCCGTCGTCGGCGTAGCCATGGGGTGTTTGGCGCTCCACAGCGGCTTTCAAGTGATCCGGCAGGCGCGCCAAGAACTCGCCACCGAAACGGTGGCGCCGGGCTATTAAAGGGGTATCGCCGGAGACAGCGGGTTAGCGCGGTGCGATGACCATGGTCATGAGCCGGCCTTCCATCTTGGGAAACTGCTCGACCTTGGCCATTTCTTCGACCTGATCGCGGACTTTCTCAAGAACCTTCATGCCGAGATTCTGGTGGGCCATCTCTCGACCTCGGAACCGCAGGGTTACCTTGACCTTATCGCCTTCCTCGATGAAGCGAACGATGGAGCGCATTTTCACATCGTAGTCATGATCGTCGATGCCCGGGCGCATCTTGATCTCTTTGACCTCGATGACCTTTTGCTTTTTGCGCGCGGCGTTCGCCTTCTTCTGCGCTTCGTACTTGAACTTACCGTAGTCCAGTAGCTTGCAGACGGGCGGATCCGAATTGGGGGCGACTTCTACGAGGTCGAGCCCGGCTTCTTCAGCCATGGCCATTGCCTCTTCGATTCCAACGACGCCAACCACCTCACCGTCGGCTGCAACCAGCCGTACCGAGGGATTGTTGATTTCGCCGTTGACGCGCGGCCCTTGTTTTGATGTGGGCGGTGGCGCGTGGTGCGGTCTTCTGGGTATCCGTCTATTCCTTCTTTTGCCTCATAAACAAACCCCTACCGCGAATCGGGAGGGGTTGCTTCTTTGCGCAGGATATCGACTGCCTTGTCGAGCGCAAGGATTTCTTGCCGTTTGTCCCCCAACTTGCGGACCGAAACGGTTTTCTCGGCGGCTTCTCGTTCGCCCAAAACGAAGATGTACGGCGTCTTGGCCAACGAATGCTCGCGCACCTTGTAGTTAATCTTCTCGTTCCGCAAATCAAGTTCGGCCCGAAGACCCACCTCCGCGAGGCGGTCACATACCGCCTTTGCGGCATCATCCGCCGCCTCGGTAATGGTTGCCACCACGACCTGAACCGGCGCCAACCAAAGCGGTAGCTTTCCTGCGTGGTGCTCGATCAGGATCGCCATGAAACGCTCGAAGCTGCCCAGGATGGCGCGATGGAGCATCACCGGACGGTGCTTGGCCCCGTCCTCCCCGATGTAGGAGGCATCGAGACGTTCCGGCAACACGAAGTCGACCTGAAGCGTGCCACATTGCCAGGACCGTCCGATCGCATCGGTCAGATGAAATTCCAATTTGGGACCGTAGAAAGCGCCCTCGCCGGGATTGAGCGACCAATCGAGGCCCGTGGTGTCGACCGCTTCGCGCAGCGCGGCCTCGGCCCGATCCCAAACGGCATCTTCGCCGGCCCGAACGGGGGGGCGGTCGGCAAACAGGACGTTGACGTTCTCGAAGCCGAAATCGCGATAGACCGACTGAAGCAACTCGCAGAAGGCCACCGTTTCGACGTTGATCTGATCTTCGGCGCAGAAGATGTGCGCATCGTCCTGGGTGAATTGACGCACCCGCATCAGGCCGTGCAGCGCGCCGGAAGGCTCGCTGCGATGGCAGGAGCCGAACTCCGCCAAGCGCAACGGCAGGTCGCGGTAGCTCTTCAGGCCTTGGCGGAAAATCTGGACATGCCCCGGGCAATTCATCGGCTTGAGCGCCAGAACCCGATCCCCCTCGTCCGCCGCGGTGAACATGTTGTCGCGGAACTTTTCCCAGTGACCGGATTCTTCCCATAGCTTGCGGTCGATCAGCTGAGGCGTCTTGACCTCTTGGTAATCGGACGCGTCGAGGCGACGGCGCATATAGGCCTCGACCTCGCGATAGACCATCCATCCCTTGGGATGCCAAAAAACGCTACCAGCGGCTTCTTCTTGCAAATGGAAAAGCGAGAGCTCGCGCCCAAGCTTGCGATGGTCGCGCTTTTCGGCTTCTTCCAGCCGATGCAGGTAGGCCTTGAGTTCCTTTTCGGTGCGCCATGCGGTGCCGTAAATCCGTTGCAGCATGGCGTTGCGCGAATCGCCGCGCCAGTAGGCGCCCGCAACCGACATCAACTTGAAAGCATGTCCCAGGCTCGATGTCGCCGGCAAATGAGGGCCCCGGCAAAGATCGAGAAACTCGCCCTGCTTGTAGACGCTGATGTCTTCGCTCTCGGGTAGATCGCGAATGATTTCAGCCTTGTATGTTTCGCCCTCGTTCTCGAAAAACGAGATCGCCTCGTTGCGGTCCCATACCTCTCGGGTAATTGCCTCGCCACGATCGACGATCTCATGCATCCGCGCCTCGATGCGTTCGAGATCTTCGGGGGTGAACGGATCTTCGCGCGCGAAGTCGTAGAAAAATCCGTTCTCGACGTTCGGTCCGATCGTCACCTGAGTGCCCGGATAAAGCTCTTTGACGGCTTCGGCGAGAACGTGGGCCGCGTCGTGGCGCAGAATATCGAGCGCTTCTTCTTCATCTTTCGAGGTAACGATCTCGATTGCGGCATCTTCGCCGATCTCTCGCGAAAGATCCCACAAAGCGCCGTTTACGCGGATGCAGAGCGCCGCCTTGGCGAGGCCTGGTCCAATATCGCCTGCGATATCGGCGCCGGTTACCGGCGCGTCATAGCTCTGGATACGCCCGTCGGGAAGGGTGATCGCGACCATTTTCGAAGTTCAACTCTAGAAAGCGGAGCGGGTCCGCGGACGGGCCGGATACTTCAAGCGATAGCCGCTCAAGTCAAGAACATGCCACGTCATGCTTGGTCCAGGATTTGTCGATAAACCGCCAAGGTCGCCGCGCGCATTTGCGCGACCGTGAATTGTTTCAGGACGTGAGCCCGCGCGACTTCCGCCATCTTCTCTCGTTCCGCAGGATCAAGTGCGAGCGCTTCGGCAATCGCCGTCGCCAGGGCCTTGGAGTCGTCGGGTTTTACCAGCCATCCGGTTTGCCATGGGATAACCGTCTCTCGCGCACCGCCGTGGTCGCTGGCAACGACGGGGCGCCCCATGGCTTGCGCTTCAACAGCAATGCGACCGAAGGCCTCGGGGTCGGTCGAGGCCGACACCACCACGTCGGCCAGCATGTAAGCCGCCGGCATATCGCGGCAGTTGTCGACGACGTGCACAATGTGCTCAAGCCCCCGGTCCCGGATCAACTTGTCGAGGTCTTGCCGGTAGCCCTTGCGCCCTTGGTCCGAGCCTACGAGCAGGCAGCGCACGTCGTCGCGGCCGAGGTGGCTTAGCGCGTCGATCAACACCGATTGGCCCTTCCAGCGTGTCAGGCGGCCGGGCAGCATAATCACCGGCATTCCGTCTTGGAGCCGCCAGGCATTGGCGAGTTGAATGATCCGCTCCGCCGAGGTTTTTTGCGGATCGAAAAGATCAACATCGATGCCGCGATGAATCGTGACGATGCGGCTTGCTTCTGTTTTGTGTCGCTGCTGGATTTGCTGCGCGATGAAATCGGAAATCGCGATGACGCGTTCGCCGCGCGCCATCACCGAGTTGTAGAGATTCTTGACCGGATTCGCGGCGTTGTAGGCACCGTGATAGGTCGTCACGAAGTGGGCCCCGATCCGTCGTGCCGCGATCATCGCGCTCCACGCCGGCGCGCGACTGCGGGCATGAATGATGTCGACCTTGCGGTCGAAGGCGAGTTCGGTCAGCACACCTGCATTGCGGTGAATGGTCCACGGCTTTTTCGACTGGAGCGGCAACGTCACGTGTTCGACGCCCGCCCTCTCCAAATCCGCCACCATGGGCCCCCCGGCGGAGGCCACAATACTGACCCAACCGCTATTGGCGATGGCCGTGGCGATATCGACGGTGCCGCGCTCGACGCCACCGGTGACGAGTTCGGGCAAGACCTGCAAGACCACCGGTTTGTCGCCCTCGGCCGCCACGGCGGATCGATCCGACGTTGTCTGGTTTACCGAGTTCATGCGATCAATGACTCATGAACGACGCTGAAAGCTCCCCAAAAGCGCTGACGCGCGAGGCCAATATGCACCTCGCGTATCATTCTACGCGAGGCGAAACGCCGGGCGTGATTTTTCTGGGCGGATTTCGCTCCGATATGACCGGCACGAAGGCGACCGCGTTGGAGCATGCCTGCGCAGAAGCCGGCCGCGCCTTTGTCCGGTTCGACTATTTCGGCCACGGTCAATCGAGCGGCGAGTTTTCCGACGGCACGATCAGCCGCTGGCGCGATGACGCAATCGCCGTCATCGATCAGCTTTCCAGCGGCCCACAGGTCCTGGTCGGCTCGAGCATGGGCGGCTGGCTCATGATTCTGGCGGCCTTGGCACGCCCGAACCGTGTCGCTGGGTTGGTCGGGATCGCCGCGGCGCCGGATTTTACCGAAGACTTGATGTGGGCGACATTCGATCCGTCGATCCGCCACGCCTTGGAGGTCGACGGCGTTTACCTGGAACTTTCGCCCTACGACCCCGAACCGACCCCCATCACGATGCGCCTGATCGAGGACGGGCGACAACACCTTGTGTTGCGGCAACCGATCCCCTTTTCCGGCCCGGTCCGCTTGGTCCACGGCATGGCCGATCCCGATGTGCCGTGGCAGCATGCCGTGCGCACGGCCGAGGCTTTTGCCAGCGACGATGTTGCGATCAACCTCATCAAAGGCGGCGACCATCGGCTGTCGGCGCCAGATCAACTCGCGCAAATCGTTGCGACAGTCGAGGAGACCTGTCGGCTTGCTGCTATCGAAGTGGATCGACAAGGAGCGCCTTGAGCCCTTCGCGGTATGTTGGATATGCCAGCGCGTAGCCGAGTTCGTCCCGGAGCCGACCGTTCCCCACCATTTTGTTGTCTAGGTAGAAACTCCGCGCCATCGGCGACATCTCCGCGGAGGCGAAATCCTCTTCGGGAGGCGGTGCAACCCCGAGAAGCGAACATCCGAAGGTCACGACATCTTGCGGCGGTGCTGGTTCGTCGTCCGCCACATTGTAGATCGCTCCTGCGTTGGGCTGCGCGATAGAGGCGCAGAGGATGCCCACGATATCGTCCCGATGAATCCGCGACAGCTTCAGGCCCGGCTTTACGATCCGCTGGGCGGCGCCCTTCCGAATGCGCTCGAGTGGATTGCGACCCGGCCCGTAGATGCCAGCAAGCCGAAAAATATGGACTGGCAAGCCATGGGTTTGGTGAAGCGCGTGCCACTGGCGCTCAGCGTCAACGCGACGACGGCTGCGGGGACTTGTCGGGCGCAATTCCGAGTTCTCGTCGACCCACGCGCCGTCGCGGTTGCCGTAAACACCGGTCGTGGACAGCAGACCCGCCCAGCTGACGGCTGCGGTTTGGTCCGCATACTGCGCGAGCCATGCCGCCGCGGGGTCGCCGGCCTCGTTGGGCGGGATCGACGACACAATATGGGTGACGCCCTCTAGGATCGATGGGGCAAGATCGTGGTCGGGTGAGAACAGCGCCGCGCCGAACCCATTGTCCGCAAGCGACGCTTGCTTTTCCGTACTGGTGCAAGTTGCGGCGATCTCCCAGCCTTCGGCAGCCAACCGGCTTGCCAATGCCGTAGCGACATATCCCATGCCTAGACAAAGAAGCTTGTTCGTCATTGTGCTGCCTCCGTCCGCCATTCGTCGCGCACCGCGTCGTCAGGGTCGTCACGATACTGGTGCGCAAGCCGTTCAGTAGTCGGGCGGTCGGCAAGACGCCCAACCGCCCAGACCGCCATCGCCCGAACCAAAGGCGAATCATCCCTCAAGAGATCGATTGCGACCGGCAAGAGATCCTGGTTGCCACTGTTCCCGATGGCGATCACCACATTGCGCACAAACCGTGCCCGCCCAGTGCGCTTGATTGGCGACTTGCGAAAGAGTTGACGAAACGCCGCGTCATCCAGCTTAGCGAGCATCGCTAGCGGCGGATCGTCTAATTCCTCGCGTACCCGCAATTGCGCGTGACGCGACGTCTGGGCAAACCGATTCCACGGACAGACCGCAAGGCAATCGTCACAGCCGTAGAGTCGATTGCCGATAAGAGGCCGGAGCGCGCGATCGATATGACCTTTGTGTTCGATCGTGAGATAGGAAATGCAGCGCCGCGCGTCCAACTGATAGGGCGCGGGAAACGCATCGGTCGGGCAGGCCTCCAAGCATCGCTTACAGGTGCCGCAGTGGTCGACCTGCGCCTCGTCGGCCGTTAACGCCGCGGCGACATAGATCTCGCCCAAAAAAAGCCAGGATCCGAATTGCCGTGAGACGAGGTTCGTGTGCTTGCCCTGCCAACCTAGGCCCGCCGCGGCAGCGATCGGCTTTTCAAGCACCGGGGCTGTATCGACGAATACCTTGACGTCGGTGTCGAGCGTTTCGCCAACCCAGCGGCCCACCGCTTTGAGACGCTTTTTCATCACGTCGTGATAGTCGTCGCCCCGCGCATAGACCGATATCGCGCCGCGGTCCCGTCGGCGGACCGCCGCCATAGGATCGACCTCGGGCCCATAGTTGAAGCCGAGCGAGATCACGGAACGTGCCTCATGCCACAAGGCGTTCGGGTGCCGACGGTGGGCCAGACGAGCGGCCAGCCAATCCATGTCGCCGTGCGCCCCTTGTGCAATGAAGGCATCCAGACGACGGCCCGGTTCGTCGCCCAGGTCCGCATCGGCAAAGCCGACGACATCGAACCCTTCTTCCAACGCGCGATCCCGGATTGCCGCTTGAATGGCGGTGACACCGGGATCGGATCTAGAAGTCGAGGTCCGCATAGTGTTTGGGAGGAGTGAGGCCCGAAATGTGATCGGACAGCAAACCGCGAAAGCTCGGCCGCGATTTCACACGCGCATACCAATCTTTGGCCGGTCCGTGTTGATCCCACGAAACATCACCCAAATAGTCGAGGCACGAAAGGTGTGCCGCCGCCGCGGCATCGGCCAGGCTGAAATCCTCTCCCGCGAGCCAATTGCGCCGTTCGGTCAGCCAGCCGATGTAGTCGAGGTGATACGAAAGATTTTGCTGTCCGGCGCGAATCGCTTCTGAAGCGGGCTGCCCCATGCGCATGAAACGCTTAAGCACCTTTTCGTCCACGATGTTCCGCGTGACTTCCTCGTAGAACTTTCCGTCGAACCAGGCGACCAATCGCCGGGTTTCGGCACGGGCGAGCGCATCGAATCCGATCATCGGTCGATCCGGGTGCCGTTCGTCCAGGTATTCGCAAATCGCGGCGCTATCGGCCAGCGGGACGCCTGATTCTTCGACGAGGACCGGCACCTGCCCCGCAGGATTGAGAACGAGAAAGGTCTCGGCCCGCTCCCAGTATTTCTCGAACCGCAATTCGAAAGGCAGTTCCTTCTCACCAAGGACGATTCGGACCTTGCGGCTAAAGGGACACAACCAGAAATGATGGAGTTCCAACATTGCCGCTAACGTACCCCGTTCGCACGTCTCGCCGAAATACCCCGTCGATCAGTCGCCAGCCGCCAGCTCGGTCTGGCCGTCACCATCGACAAGGGGCTGTTCGAGCATCGGGATCACCTCGCTGGGCACGACCTGCCAGAAATTGCCGATTTCCAAATCCCAGTGAATGAGGAGGTCTTCGGCAAAGGCCGACCCCGTTTCAGCGACGTGTTCCTCGACCAAGCGGCGACAGGCATCGTCCCAATAGGTCGACTGTACGCGTTGAATGGTGACGTGCTCACGATTGACGTGTTGCTCGAAGGTACCGTCGGTGTCGTAGATGAACGCCATCCCGCCCGTCATCCCTGCCGCGAAGTTTTCGCCCACGGCA
>Ga0181594_10003303_pt1 | contig 14671 bp, 14 predicted proteins | sample 071ome_18_FD_145603 | JGI IMG/M metagenome (GOLD analysis project Ga0181594, IMG submission 145603) | Coastal salt marsh microbial communities from the Groves Creek Marsh, Skidaway Island, Georgia - 071413BT metaG (spades assembly) | ecosystem: Environmental > Aquatic > Marine > Intertidal zone... | reverse complement strand
AATCTACCAGCATATCATAATAAAGATCTCTTTCAAAAGGTATTAAATTTTCTAAATCAGTTAACGAATATTTGTGATGCTGAACCATTCCAAATAGTTTCTGATAGTAAACCATAAGGTTAATATGATTCAACATTAGATAAAAAAACTTTGTGTTCCTTGTATTACGAATGTTTTCTCATCACCATTGCTATTCACATACGGTATTTCATGCCGTGCTGTTGGTATTGTATCAAAAAACTTTTTCATGTCACGCAATGTGTCAGCATTTAAACTTTCAACAAATTCATCTACTTCCTGTTTACTAAAGTCTTTAAAATTATAAACATCTTCTTCTGACGCAAGTTTATCCATACAAGATATTAAGATTTCAAATTGTCTCTCTTGACTTGGATTTTCATCCATCAGCAATTCAAAAAAATCATCAATATGTGGATACTTTAAATATAAAATATAATTATCAGATATTTTAATTACATTATCGTGTTCTTCATTTCTTTGTATTTCTACATTTTTCAAATCAAGCTCAACTGGCACTTGTTGTTCTGTATCAGGATCTGTAATTTCAAACTTAATTACATTATCAACAGAGCGAGATCGAATATTTAGAATGATATATTCTAAATCAAAAAGAGCAAGATCATCTAATTTAGCACCAAAAATACAATTACTAACTATTTGTTTAATCGCCGAAATGATTTCCTTAGGATCTGCAGACTCTCTTGCCATTAGCATAATTTTTTCTTCTTTTACAGTGAATGGTCTATATTTTAATTTTTCACCATTCGAAGGAATCGTCAAATCATATAAAGGCATGTCAATTTTAGGTAGTGGCATTATATAGTCTCCTTAATTATTTAAAATTTTAGTCCAGATTTTATTTGGCTGAAACCTGAATTAATCTGATTAGCTTTATTTGTAACGTTTGAATACAAATTAATAGCATCTTGTATAGTTCTCGGCAAGCCAGTTTGTTCTATAAATTGTCCTGGCACACCATATCTATTTAACAATCCTAGATATCCTGTACCACGTGCAAATCTTTCAGTTGGAGTTGCGGCTTGTTCACCCGATACTTTCATATGAGAATACGCAAAGTTAACTGTTGCGGTAGCATACGAATCATTATCCGACCATGCAACATCAACACCTGTAACTTGAGTTGGAAATACATCATAGAAAGTATATTCATAATAATTAGCTGAGCTGTCTGTATAATAATTGGCTTTTGCGTCGGTAGAAAAGTGTTTAATTGTTGCGGTGGTTGTGTAGTCTTCTTTATAACCTATTTCATAAGGCAATTGCCCATTCACCGCCGAAAATGCACCATCAGAATAATTATAATTAATAACCTTTTGCATCCATTGATGTAAGAATTTTAATACCATGTGATCTGAGTCTAACATAAATGCTGCGTTTAGCGGATCCGGAGTTACAGCTGTAGGAATAGTTTGTCTTACACCAAATGTATTTGGAAAATAATCCGCAACTTGATAATTTAGACCTGGGATTGTAACTGTTTGCGCAAAAAATCTTAGATCTGAAACTTCCATGCCACTATTTCTACCTGGGCCATCGGCAAGTTCAAATATGTACAAATTCTTTTTAGCGGGTCCGCCATACTTACTCATTGTACCTTTAAATTCGTTTATATTAAAGGGCATATTTAGCTACCTCTTATTATTTTTCGTGAGTCTTGCCATACTTTAGATCTTGTTGCCTTTTCAAATCTTTCTGTTGGTAAAAACAATGCAATGTCCCATTCCGAAGGATTAACATAAACAAGCCGAGTTCTTAATTGACTACTAAGGTAATGTTTGACGGTTGGTTTAAATTCTTTATAACGAGTCGCACTATTTAAAATATTATAAGACAATCTTAGTTTTGTAGTTTCATCGTATCTTTCATTACTAGCAACATCATATATTGCGTCCATTAATTTTGCTCTTAACTGAGGTGGAAGATAATGTAAGTTAATTCCAAGTATACCACCTTTTGCTATATTTATTGGAAATATAAGAGGAAACCTATCATAATATGGTAATGTTTCTTTGTGCTTAGGATCGTATATAAACATATACATATTACCTAAACGAAATCTATTTTCGTATCTATCGCTTCCCATTTGACGAACTAAACGGCTTTCGTCTATGCTTGTCCTAGCAATACCTTTTGCTTGTTCTCTATACCAATTTCTTGCTTCTTGAGTTCTTGCAGGAATTTGACCACTACGGACACCTTTTAAGAGCAAATCATCAAATACTTTTGCTACCATTTATTTAATTCCTAACTCATGTTCTGTATAAATTTGAAAATGCCAGCCGCGATCTGCGCAGTAATTTTTTGCGGCTTTCCACTTAGCTTCATTAATACCATAAGTTTTTACCTCGTTAAGATATCGCCTTGAAATGCGGCCTTTTGATGTATTCTTTTTTGTTCGATCTGGCGGTCTTGTTTGTGCCTTTGGTTTTATTTCTATCATAACAGTTTCAGTTTTTCCATCTGGTGTTTTTTTGCGTAATACAACATCAGGAAAATAACGATGCCAACGTCCATCAATTGGAGATATATATGGAACAATAATCTCTTCTGATTGCCACCACATTATATCAGGATGAATATCTAAATACCTAAAAAATTTAAATTCCCAGAGAGAACGATAAACAATTTTTGTAGGATCACCTTTATACTTTTCCGGATGTTTTGGCCTAAACCGTCCTTTGTACGCCATGTCACCTTGTTTTGTTATATAAATAGAATCAAACTTATATTGTATTTATAAAGGAATAAGATATGGCGGAAAGACCTGCAGACGTCATGCGAAGAAGTAAAAGACAAAATATCGACAGCGTAATACAGTTTCCTGAAAATCTTGGTGCACACGCAATGATGTTGTCATTTAAAAAGTACAAATATATACCACCAGGAGATCCTCAAAGAGGTTTACTTAAAATTACAGATAGTACATATACTCCACAGGAATTAGCAGGTACCGACACAATTCTTTTACCACTTCCTTCAAATATTCGTGACTCATATAATATTAGAATTCAAGGATATGAAGCCGGTCTTATGGGAGCTGGGCTTGGTACAATAGCTTCTGGATTTGCAGGTGCAGGAAATGTTGGACTAGATCAGCTGGCGCAAGTTGGTAAAGACACATTTCAACGGTTAGGAATACCAACAAGTCTAGACGATATTACAGGAGAAAATCTTGGTAGTACAGCTGGAAGGGTGGCGGCATTTGCTGCTAGAAAAGGTATAGACACAATTGCACCAAACGCAGGAAGATCTATTGATGCAGGTTTAGGCAATGTAGTTAATCCTAAAGCATCTCTTTTCTTTGATGGTATGAATTTAAAACAATTTGATTTTCAATGGACATTAGCACCAATGAAAGAAACAGAATCTGATGTGATACGCCAAATAAATAATACTGTTAAGAGAAATATATTGCCATCATATAGTACTGTACTAGGATTTAAAAGATCACTTCTTAATTATCCTAGTACAGTAGATATATACTTTTTCGGTATAGATCAAGAATATTTCTTGCATTATAAAACTGCTATGGTGCAATCTTTTAATTTAGAATTTGCTCAACAAGGTCAAGCGATACTTAAAGGCGGGAAACCTGCGGTACAAACCATGACTATGACATTAATGGAAACAGATATTCATACTTCAGAAGATTATGGTGGCGAGTCAACAGAAAGCCTTGACGTGACATTATTAATGCAAGACCCTAATGGGCCTGGCAGAGGAAGATAAGGACAACAGAAATGAAAGATTATTTTTCAAATTTTCCAGAAGTAAGTTATAATAATGTTCTTATAAAAGACATATCACAAAGAGTTAACTTTTTAAAACAAACAATAGATAATCCGTATGTCTATCTGCCTTATACAATTGAAGAAGGTGAACGTGCCGAAGATATTGCATTTCATTATTATGGAGATCCAAGATATTCTTGGTTAGTATATTTGGCAAATAATATTGTTGATCCATATAACGAATGGCCAATGGACGAATACACTTTTAGTCAATATTTAATCGCTTCATATCAAGAAAAAACAAACGGTAAAACTGGATATGATGTTGTTGATTGGACAAGAGATACTAGCCGCACCGATAACATTGTGTATTATTATAAAGAGGTATAAAATGGCAGTAGATTTAATTAAACTTTCACCTGATAGTTTTAGAACAATTTTTCTTCGTAAAGAAGATAGAACAATTTTAAGAACAGAAGCAGGCCGTAGAATTATTATTAAAAGGATTATTCCTGAAGAATGGCAAGCATATCGTGTTTATGAATACGAGCAAGCTCTTAATGATAATAAGAGAAACATCAAACTTATTGACAGAGCATATGTTTCAACAATAGAAAAGCAAATTCAAGATAAACTTAAATGAGCGACAGAGTAATAGCAGGCCATTTTGAGTTAGTAAGTGCTACCCTTATATCTTATTCAGGGACTATAAGACAAGCGCTTGACGCAGGAACTATGTATGAATTTTATATTGAAGAATCTATAAACGCAGATTCTTTAAGAGGTAGTGCAAAATTACTCGATAAAATTGGAATTTTAGAAAAATTACCTATTCGCGGTGAAGAAACGCTTGAGTTAGTTATAAAAGACATATTAGGGATTGAAAGAACTTATCTTATGTCTGTATATAAAGTTACAAACGTAAATGTGACAACAACTAATGATGGTTATTCTTATACGATACATTTTGTTTCCAAATCACGTTTTAACGCAAGCTTTAGGCGTATTACCAAAGCATATAACGATTCAAATGCAAATATAGTAAAAGATATATATGACAAATATTATAAAGATAATGATAACAGAAAAGAATTAATCAGTGAAAACACTTATGGAATTGGTAAGATTATAATTCCAAATTATACTCCAATGCAAGCAATGAATTTTTTAGCTTCAAAATCATATAGCCGAGACAGCGCTTCCAGTTCATTTAGATTTTTTGAAACTTATAATAATTATTATTTTATATCAGATGAACAACTTATTCGTAATGCAACAGCAAATCCTGATAATATACAAGAATTTATATTTAGCGAAGCATTAGATAAATCAGGACAAAAAGATTTAAATGTTGAACTTCAAAATATAATGAAAATGTCTTATACGGATCGCATTAATTCGTTATCAGATCTTTTAGCCGGTGCTTATCGTAGTCATACAATTGAAATAGATTTAATTCAAAAAACTGTTACTTTACCCACAAAGGGTGGAGGCCGATCTTGGAAAAAGAATAATACTTCTAATTATGTTTCTGTTTCTGGTAAAAAAACAAACATATTAAACCAATCACAAGAACCACATACACAAGAATTTATTGACAAGTTTTACACGGAAGAAAACCAAAGAAGATATCTTGTTGTTAAAGACTATGTTCAAGATTATCGAAATAGACAAATAAATACAAATCAACATTTACCAGAAATTGCTATGAATAGAACAGCATATCGACATGCTTTAATGAATACAGCGTTAGATATTACTATAAATGGTAGATTTGATATTAATGCTGGTGATATAATTAAAGTTATTGTGCCACCTTTTATATTTGCTCCTGGAGAACAAGAAGGACTTAATAATCAATTATCCGGTAATTATCTTGTATATGGGCTTGTTCATTCTTTTATTTTTGATGTTCATACGATAGGTTTAAAAATTGTAAAATATGATTGGGATACAGAATAATGAATGAAACCGGCGCAGGAATAAGAGATCCTTTATTCTTTATAGGAGTTGTTGAGAACAATATTGATAATCGCCTTGAGGGGCGTGTTCAAGTGCGTGCTTTTGGAATACACGGAACTATTGACCAAATCCCAAGAGAAGATCTTCCTTGGGCTCATTGTATTCAAGGATCTTATGATCCAAACTCCCCAGTTCCTCCACTTAATTCTTTTGTGTTTGGTTTCTTTATAGATGGTCGTGAAGCTCAACAACCAATGATACTTGGTTTAATTCCTACACAAATGACAGAAATACTTAATCCAAGTATAACTGGATGGGGCGCGCCGATCACAGGAGAATCTTCTTCACAAGGTTCGAACCCTGAGGATTTTGGACAGCCTCAAAATTCTGTTCTTGCAAGAGGTGAATATTCACAAGAAACGTATGTCCTCTTACAAGAATTAAAAAGAATACAAAACATACCAAATGCAGTTGGTCTTGATGAAGAAAGAACAGCTTGGTCAGAACCGTATAGTTCATATAATGCGAAATATCCTAACAATAGAATAATAGAAACAAGGGCTCATATAATTGAACTTGATGATACTCGTGATCATGAAAGATTTATGATATATCATAAACTAAATGGTTCTTTTGTTCATATAGGCCCATCAGGTTCTGTTACTCATAAAGCATCGAGTGACAAATATGAAATAAACGATAGGGCACAACACGTTTTTGTTGGTGGTAAAAGTAATGTCACAATTGTTGGTGATAGCAGAGTTTATGTTCAAGGAAATAAGGTTGAAGAAATTAAAGGAGATTATACACAGATCATTCACGGAAACCATTATGTAGGTGTTGCCGGGCAAATGAATTTTAACTCAGGTGATGAAATGCAACTACGATCCGCAAAGATACGTATTGAATCAAATCTTGAAAATATTAATCTTAAAGCGGCCAAAAATATTAAAGCACAGAGCGGTGAAAATATTCATATCAAATCTGGGATTGCAACGTTCCTTGAATCTGCAAACACAACAAATATTAAATCAAGTGAAAACATATATCTTGATGCTAATAGTGGAATTATACACATAAACGCGAACACAGTGAATATAGATGATAAAATTAGTATGGCAAATGGTGCAGCAGGATCTGCAACATCTGCAAATACCGCGGAAGCAACTGAATTGCCAGAACCGCCAGCAAAAGATGTACCTACAACCCAGCACGTAAATGTCACTGCACCTAATGATGTTGGATATGGAGCTCAAGATGATACAACGCCTCCAACAACTGAAACTACAACTACGTCTGTAATAAATGATATAAATTCTATAATAGTTAAAGCAAGATTGGATGCGTTAAGAAATGATCCTGAATTTATGAAAGTATTTAATTCTATTCTTGCAAAATATCCAAATTTAACTGCAGACCAATTGTGGCTTACAATTGCAGGTGAAAGTGGGGGAGATCCAACGGCGAAAAATCCAAACGGATTATATGCAGGATTATTTCAATTAGGAGAAAGCGCTGGATTAGATCCAGATACTATAGCACGTCTTTCTCCTGCAAAACAAGCGGAACTCTATGCAAAGTATCTTGATTCAATTAACTATGCAGGAGGTGATTTAGGAATGTATCAAGCAGCGCCCGGTGTCGTTTCAACATACACAAGACAAAATAGCGGTAATTTGCCTCCAAATAATGTATTATTGTATATACCAAAACAATATACTACTGCACAAATAGAAGCATTACAAAGAGCAGGATATATTACAGAATATGCAAGTAGAAAATTTGGTGATGTTGTTCTTAAACAAAATAGTGCCGGTGGGCCCAATACTATTACACCTGGCACAGTATGGGTGGAAGACGTTTCACAAGATCTAAAAGACTTAGGCATACCCGGAGTAATTACCGTTGGTAAAGTAAACAGTTATTATAATGACAGGTAAGAGGAGCTAAGATGAGTACAAGTAATTTATGTCAAGACTCGGCTCACGTAGTTCATATCGGAACTTCTTTTAAAGAAAATCCTTTGAACATTGCAGACATAGATCGTCCATTAAGCGATTTAACAACTCAGTTTTTAACTGGTTCAATAATTGATGCTAACTACAACGATCCTGTGACTACTGCGGTTAGAGAATATGGCGAAGATACTTTTTATAAATCAGTTGCAGATATTAACACTTATTTCGCTCGTACTGATTTAAGAGCTCTTGTAACTGAAGCTGATACACCTTTACTTAATCAAAGGGTGACGAGTGATTATGTATTTACACCAGTTGAAATAGCTCAGTATATACGAGATTTTGGTTATACGCCTATTAGTTTATCAAATCAAACACAAGTTGTTTCAAATAAAATACCAAAAGAATTAGAAGCATTTTATGCAAAGAATTTTACTAGTAGTTCTATGGGTAGTTTTTGTAATTTATTACCAACTATCTTTGGAGCTATTGGCGTATTTTTTAGTGCTTTAAATGATGTTGCTAATCTTGTAAATAAGTTAAAAAACTTTGCATTAAATTTTTCTTTAGCAGGATTAATAAATCAACTTAAAACAAATATTTTAAACGTAATTGATAAAACAATAGAAAAAGTAAAAAGTATAATAGATAATTTTTCTATGGAAAATATACTTAGTACCACAAATAGAGTTGTAAATGATGTTATATGCAAAGAGTTTATGAAAATTAAAGAAACCGTGCAAAGATTTTTTGATGGTACGGCTATTGAAAATTTTAAGAAAAAGATTGAAGCACTTATTGATTATGCTGTAGGATTATTTAAAGATCCAACTTTAGACGAAATACAATATCTTATGTATCGTTTTTGTGGTTTTATATCTTCGGTTGAAGAAGGTATAAATGCATTAAAAGAACCTTTAAATAATTATGCAAATGTGTATAAACAAACCGCAGCAGCGTTAGCTGCAAGAAGTGCTTGGAATACTGCATTTGCAAAACGTGCTGGTGCAATTCGCTATACCGATGAGGAAAGAAAAGAAGGTATAAATAACGGTATAGAAAGAGCAAAAAGTCAAAATAATCAATGGCAAGAACCGGTTTCTTGTTCGGAATATGAAAACATTACTACTTGGAATAATGGAGAAGGTGACGGGAGAATAACATTTTTTCCTTCAATACTAATGAAAACATCTGAGTCTTGGGCAGGTTTGGATATATCCACAAGAGTTAAACTTATGAGGGTTCAAAAAGAATTTGGAAAACAGCTTATTATTTTAAAAGGATATCGACCACTGCCATCTGACTTTGCGTCAGTAGTCAAAAGTTTTAGCGCTGTTGGCACTGAGATGCATGCAGCAGGAAAGGCAGTGGATTTGCAATGGGATGATTATAACATAACAAATCGTGAAGAATTTATTAATATAGCACGACATAATGGGTTTGGTGGAATTGGAAGATATAAAAGTTATCTTCATATTGATTTAGGACCAAATAGAGAATGGATTGGTCCAAACTTATCGTCGGATGACCCAAATTATAACAGTTCTTATAATTTATAAAATCGTAAGGAAAAACGTAGATGGTAGTACAATTAGTTACACCACAACTTAAAAAACAAAAACTGTATTCAGACTTTCATAAAGATCTGAGCGTTAATCCTATTTCAGGTGATGTTGCATTAAAAACAAATGAAGAAGCTGTAAAAGAATCAATAAAAAATTTAATTCTTACAGATCGTGGTGAACGATTGTTTCAGCCGTATGTTGGTGGAAATGTACGTGCGATGTTATTTGAAAACAACACACCGGCAACTATTAAGCTTCTTCAAGAACAAATTAAAGACACAATAAAAATATATGAGAAAAGAGCTACTCTTGTTGATGTAGAAGTGACGTCAACACTTGATGAAAATGTTATTCGTATTTTAATATATTTTTATATAAACAGTGTAGAACAACCAATATCTCTTACGGTATTTCTAGAGAGGACTAGATAAATGGCAACCAAACCTATAAATGAACTAGATTTTACGGCCATTAAGCAGCAGTTCATTTCTCATTTGCAGAACCAAACACAATTTAAGGATTATGACTTTACTGGGTCAAATATGAATGTCCTCCTTGATGTTCTTGCATATAACACATATCAGAATAATTTCTATACGAATATGGCAATTAATGAAATGTTTCTTGACTCGGCGGTTCTTAAAAATTCAACCGTTTCGCATGCAAAAGAACTTAATTATTTACCACGTTCACGCACTTCTGCAAAAGCTGTTGTAAACATATCTATTGTAGATGAGACGGAGCCTTCGAAAAATATTACAATTCCAAAATATACTGAATTTACTGTTAATTATCAAGGAAATGCATTTACTTTTATAACAGCAAAGGCATATATTGCACAAAAGACAACATCAGGTCCATTTGTTGCGACAAATGTTGAAATCTTTGAAGGTCAAATTCTTACAAATTTTGAAAAAGACGGTTTCTTTCTTGATGATGAAAATTTTCTTAGATGTAATCTTACAAACGACAACATAGATACAAGCACTATTGAAGTTTATGTAGATGACGAGGCAACCGAAGGTCAAAATCAATATTACTATACCGCTGACATATTTGGTGTGACCGCAACGAGTAAAGTATTTTATTTAAGTCCGTATTTTGATGATCGTTATACAATATATTTTGGTAGAAATGTATACGGAAAACAACCAGAACCTGATATAGATATAAAAGTACAATATAGAGTCACGAGTGGTGCTGAAGCTAACGGAGCAACAGGATTTACTACTGCCTTTCGTTCTGGTGTTACGGTCACAACAGTTTCAAGCGCATCAGGCGGTGCTGAACGTGAAAGCATTGATAGCATAAAATTCTTTGCACCAAAATCAATACAAATTCAAGAAAGAGCTGTTACTGCAAGCGACTATGATATTCTTTTAAGACAAAGATTTCCTGAAATACGTTCAGTATCAGTATATGGTGGAGATGAGCTTACTCCTCCTCAATATGGAAAAGTTGCGATTTCTGTTAACTTACAAGGCGACGGAGTTTTATCTGAAACAAACGAATATGAATATGTACGATATTTAGCAGATAAAAGTCCGCTTACGATTGAGCCGATCTTTGTTGATCCTGAGTTCTTATACGTAGAAGCGGTGATTGACGTAACTTATTCTAGAAAATTAACAAGCAAATCTACGTCAGAACTTGAAGCTTTAGTAAGACAGGCTGTTCTTTCTTATAGTACTACAAACCTTGATGATTTTGGAAAAACTCTTCGTTCATCAAGACTTATTACCACAATAGACGCATTAGATGAAAGTATACTAGGTTCTGACCTTTGCGTCAATCCTATTATAGAATATGCCCCGATATTAAACTTAACTCTTAATCCTAGTTTTAAATTTAATGAAAAACTTGTAAAACCATATCCGTACCGTGCAGCGTCAGGATTTTCAGATTTTAAACCGTCAATAGTAAGTTCAACATTTACATACTCTGGTATTGTATCTAAGCTACAAGATGATGGTGCAGGAAATATGAGAATTATTGATACAAGCACAACTAATCCTGAAATTATCAATCCTACTATTGGAACTGTTGATTACACAACAGGTGAAATTAAATTAATTAATTTTGCAGTAGAATCTTTTTCTGGCGACGCAATTAAAATATATGCGGCTACAACTTCTTCAAATGTCACTGCACCAAAGAGTAGAATTTTAACAATAAGAGATGAAGATATTCTTATTAACTTTATAGAGTCAAAAGCATAATGGCTATAGATAAATTAATTTCGTTTCATATTGAGAGACAGTTTCCTGCAATATATCGTGAGGATGGTCAAGAACTTGTGCAATTTGTAAAAGAATATTATAAATTCTTAGAAACAAACACAAGCCAATCTTTATATAATGGAAGAAGAATATACGAGTATCGTGATATTGATACTACGCTTGAAAGAATGCTATTATTCTTTAAAAATAAGTACCTTGCCGATCTTATTTTTGATGATACTACAATTCGTATTATTGTAAAAAATATATTAGGTCTTTATAGACGCAAAGGTACAAAAGACGGTTTAACTTTATTCTTTCAACTTTTTTATAATGAAACAATAAAAGTATATAATCCATCACGAGATATGTTACGTCCATCGGACTCGGAATGGAAAAAAGGTCGCTATCTTCAAATGTTTCCAAATGACGGAATATTTACGTCTACAAGAAACAGCCTACAATATACTTATCAAGATATTATAGGTAAAACGATTATAGGTGAAGCTTCAGAAGCAAAAGCTGTTGTTGATAAAATTAATTTAATTATTCTAAATAATTCAATTGTTCCTATTGTGTTTATTAATGATATAACTGGAAATTTTATAGGACTTGAAGGTATTGTCTCGGTTATAAACGGCATACCTGTAAGATTTGGAACTATAGACGGATCTTTATCAAGCATAGCAATTGACAATAACTTTAGAGGAACGCTTAATAATAACATCGGTGATATTGTAACTTTTAAGAGTGTTTCAGATTCAATAGGAGGTCGCGGATTAGTTACAAACGTAACCACTGAATTTACTGGAGTTGTTAGTTATGAAGTTGCGGACGGCGGTTGGGGATATTCAGTTGACTCAACAAAGTTATTAGTATCTAACCAAGTTATCTTCATGGATAACTCAGCTTTAAATTTTACGATTCTAGAAAAGCTTGTAGACACAAATGGTAATACTGGAGTTGTAATAGGCCAATCAGATTTGCTTGTAGCAGTTAAAGCCGATGCAGGAAAAGAGTTTTCTAATAGCTATGTTATTTCTACTGTTGACCGCACACCAAATGTTACACTTAATTCTTTATCAGGAAGTACTGCTATAAGAGTTGTAGCAAAAAATGACACATCACCTGGTAATCTTTATCCTGATACATTAAATGCTAGCGACGTTAAAGTTGGCGAACTAAAAAATACTGAAACTGTGTCACTCATTTTTGATGTGATAGGAGATTTTACGAGTGTCCCTCTTAATTCTTCAGATTATAATACAGTTCCTCCGGCAGTAAAAGCAATGACAGGAACGGCTTCACCTGTTACTTTATCCACACCGTTAAATACAGCATTTGACTTAAGTAGTGTTGACCTTGGAACAATTGTAAGATTTGATAATATAGATCCAGGCGCCGATTATGAAAACGATGTATACTCCGTAGCTTATGATACTCGAGTTACTTTGTTTGAAAGAAAACCGCAAGAAATTACTTTACAAAACATTCCAGCTACATTAAACATTGGGGATGAAGTTACACAAAGTAGCGTTGGCGGAAAAGTTATCGCCATACAAGATACTACAATCACAATAGTACCATATTCATATTATGGATTTAATTCTACGGATCCAATTGTATTTGGTGGAGAAAATTGGCCTATAGTTGCTCTATCTACAAAATTCAATTCTATTAATTTTGCAGGATATAATGCTACTATAGATTCTATAACTAATTTTGGTATAGGAAGAATTGTAAACGTAGACATTATTGATTCAGGATATGGATATCTTCATAACGAAATTGTTGATGTAATAGATTCTGCCGGACGAACTGCGGCGAAAGGAACAATATCTGCTAGATCTCAAGGTTCAACTGGAGGATATTGGGCTTCTTTAGATTCTCATTTAAATGGTTATTCAAATAAAAATGGTTTGTTGGAATATTTTGACTCAGGAAAACGTATTCAAGATAGCGAATATTATCAAGAGTATTCATATGAAGTTCAATCAAAACTTGGTATAGAACAATATGAGGAAAATTTAAAAGAAATAACTCATGTGGCTGGTACAAAATTATTTGGGAGATTTAACCTTGAAGATAACATAGAATCTAAAGCAGATTTGGATCAAGCAGTAATAGTTTTTGATGGTGTACCTCCGCCAGAAATTCCAGTAGGCGTTACAGCCGAAGCATCCATAAGATATGTGACTGCGGATACGAATAAAGTAACTACAGACGGATTTGTAGAAGGTCAAAGCTAATAATAGTAGATAAATAAATTAAACTCTAAAGCGAGAAAAAAGAAATGGCAAAACAAACTATTAATATTGGTACCACCGCAAACGATGGCACAGGTGATCCGTTAAGAACTGCGTTTGATAAAGTAAATGATAACTTTGACGAACTTTATGCCACTAGCGCATTTTCTGGAAGTTATACTGATCTTACTAACAAACCTACTTCAATAACAAGCTTTGGTATTACAGATAGTACAGCAGGTTATGTTTTAACAACAGATGGATCTGCTGGATTTACGTTTCAAACTAAGTTTCCAAGTAGAACAACCGCCACAAAAACAACGGCTTCACTTGCTAATAATGCGCAAGGAAGTATAGATATTACAGGATTTAAATCTTATTCACTTATGTCTATTGAAACAGATCGTGCAGCGTGGGTGAGACTATATACAACAACTGCAGCAAGAACTGCGGATACATCAAGAACACAAGGAGTTGATCCAGATCCAAATGCAGGAGTTATTGCGGAAGTAATTACTTCGGGCGCATCAACGGTTGCATTTACTCCGGCAGTACTTGGATTTAATAACGAATCAACTCCTACAACAGTTATACCAGCTTTAGTTAAAAATCTTTCTGGTTCAACTTCAACGGTTCAAGTAACACTTAAACTTCTGCAGTTGGAGGACTAAATGAAAAAGACGGTTAACGTAGTTCTTGTCGAAGGTACCGACGAAGACGCGTTTATTGCGTCTTTTGAAACAAATGAAAATGTTGAACTTAAGAACCCAATTCGTTCTATTCCAACTCTTTTAACTATGCGTGTTGAGGAAGATTATATTGATACCTTTAAAGAAGACGAAAGAATAAGTGCTGTTGAAAAAAATGATTTTATTCCAGTTCCTTATGGTCTTACTTATGAAACTCAAACAGGAACTGTTGTAACAGAACGAACCGATATATTCAGCG
>Ga0181594_10003301_pt1 | contig 14672 bp, 10 predicted proteins | sample 071ome_18_FD_145603 | JGI IMG/M metagenome (GOLD analysis project Ga0181594, IMG submission 145603) | Coastal salt marsh microbial communities from the Groves Creek Marsh, Skidaway Island, Georgia - 071413BT metaG (spades assembly) | ecosystem: Environmental > Aquatic > Marine > Intertidal zone... | reverse complement strand
CGATGATCCCGCCCAGTTTCAATGTGGATGTCATCGGATATGCCTGTACATCGGGCGCCACAATGATTGGCCCCAGCAATGTCGTGACTGAGGTGCAAAAGGTGCATCCGAATGCGCAGGTCTGCACCCCAATCACGGCCGTTATGCGCGCATTAAATGAACTTGGCGCGCGAAAGATTGGGATGGTGACACCCTATATACCAGATGTCAGCCAAGAGATGCGCAATCTGTTGATTGAAAACGGTTTTGAAATTTCCGCGCTGGTTTCATTCGAAGTCAGTACAGAAGCGATTGTTGCACGTATCACCGCGGATGCCATCAAACGTGCAGTACGCGCTGCATCAGTTGATGGGGCGGATGCGGTTTTTGTGTCTTGCACCAACTTGCGAACTGTGGATGTGATTGACGATTTGGAAGATGAACTGGGGATTGCAATCGTCACTTCAAATCAAGCGCTTGCGTGGGACATGCTGACATCGGCGGGTATTTCCACTGCGCAGTCTGCAGTACCGGGTCGATTATCCAAAACCTAGGCTTTCTTGCCCTTAAGTGTGGCAGGACTAATTCTGTGTCAGATAATGAAAGCCCGGTAAATGAAATCAGTCCACGACCTGAGTGACGCGCAGGTGTCCGATATCGTTCAGATGGCCTTGTCGGATCATGTTGCGTTTGCAGATATTGAACATCAGTACGGCCTCAAGGAGAAAGAAGTGGTTGCATTGATGCGTAATACTTTGCGCACAGGGTCCTATCGAGCTTGGCGGAAAAGGGTCGCCACATTTGGTCGTCGGCGCGAACATTATAAATGACGTGCTATCTCGCGACCAGTTCCTCTACAATCAGATTAAATCAAGTGAGCGCCCCTTCTGACCGACCAAACAGATGGCTTGGGATCCGCAAATGATTGGGATGGTACAGTCCCAAATCATATCTGCGCCAATTGTATTGGGCGTATATGGCAGGGGCACTCCAAGCCACGCTGGAGCAAGATTAGGTGAAGGTGTATCTGCTTTAAGAGAATTGGCAAAGTGAATTATAGAAATTTAACAGCTTACGACGGAGAGCTGCACTTTCTCATGCAGCAATCTTTACTCAGGACGCTACGCCAACTGTGTTCCTTCCCTTGCAAGTGCTGGGTGTTAATCGATGATACAAACACAGGTAGATTTTGAAGCCGGTATAAACAGTATCTTGATCAAGGAAGAGTTGTGAAACGGTGTAGAATTTATCGCAAAGTAGGGCGTAGTGTACCCCGTTTGGGAGCCAAATTTACCCGAAACCCTAGGATTACATGCGAAATAGAAATCAATTTCAGCGGAGATAGATCTAGAAATGCGTCACGGTAGCCAGGGTGGAGGGTCGACGCTAATTGCAGAATGCAAAGGACATTTTGGAAAATGTGTCTAAGGAACTTACATCCGTGAGTAAAGAGTGACTAAAGACTGTTTAAGCAAATACTGTGATAGGGACCAAATGGGTTGGGGCCTTTTCTGTAGGAAAATCTTAGCTTTTCTAATTCCATAATAATCGTTGCGCATGTTCCAACAGCTAAGTTCCCAAGACTTTCACTCGGTTTATATGGGGCTTGTACTGGAGCCTCACTGCTTGATGTATCAGATAAAATTCGATCAACCGTGGCAAAATCAAGATTTAGGCCTGCTCGTAAATTTGCTAGTGTAGTCTCATAGCGCTGGTTTGATGTTGGTAGTGGTACTGAAGTCAAATTTGGTGTCAGGCAATGATTAGTATGTAATAAAACATCATTACTTGGAGCGAGTTCTTGCATCATGTTGTTTGAAAATTCGAAACCAACGGCTTCTCTGGTACTTGTCGCGACTGGGATATAGCTCGATTTGCCCATATTCGATTGAGCAACTATTTCTCTTACTCTCTTTAGTGACTCACAGTCCAAAATCGCGCGTAAAAGCAGGTGTACAGGCACTCCGTCCAGCGAATGTTCTGACTTCAAAAAGTTTAAACCAACACCAATACCATAGCTGTTTACACCAATTTTTGCCAACATTCCTGGCTCGGTTAACGTAACAAAACTACTGCCATCTTCTTTCTCGACAATGAGGATGACCATAAGATCTTCCAATTCTTCTATCCAATCCCAAGTTTGGGCAAGTAAATTGTTTTTTGGAATTGCAATGCTCGTACATTCACCAACGCTCGCATTTAAAATTTCAGTCCTCGCATTTATCAAAAATATCCGCTGGAATGGTATATTTGAGTTTTCAGAAATGCACTCTAACTCGGAAACTAAATTCGGAAAAACCGCTCTTGTCTTAGTGATTAGGATGTTAACCCGCTTGTAAATTTCCACTTCCGTTAGATCGGAATGTTTGAACACTACATCATTGTAAAAATCATACGTCTGCTGGATACGGGAATGCAGCTGCTTTGCATAACTTTCACACCGCTCAGCAGTGTTGCCCGAAATTTTTACAATTTTAATATTCATCTATAAACGTAATTCGCTTAGTTTCACTCATTGCGACGGCTCAATTGTTACAATATTTTTTTTAACCGGCAAGATTTTAGAAAAACAAATTTTTCATTGATATTTTAAAAATCAAACTTTGGCGCGTTGTCAGCTATTTCTCTTGAATTGTCACTTCTCGTATCAGGTGCAATGGGAGTGCCTGATCCTAAACCGGAACGCGAAGAACAGAATATGCAAACGCCCGCTTGGTAATCACATAGGTGCTCCAGGCCGACAGGCCCCATTGGGTGAATGATAAGACATAGGCCGAGCGCATGGTCTCTGCCTAGTTGCCGGTGACCTCGCACAGGATCGCATTGGAATTGTTCTGGAAATGGTAGATTGGCCCGGCGATCTTGAAGGTGAGTCTGCCGAACCCGATGCAGGCACTGAACATCATGGAAAATTAAGATAACTTGGAAAACCTTAGCCTTTCATCATCGTATCCCAGCTGCAGGCGGCCAGTCGACGGACCGATCTGCCCTGCCCCTAAGCTCAGGTCGAAAGCGGCACGCCCGGCCCCAGCCGTAGCCCTGAGCGCAGTTGCGTATAGGGCACCGCCTCAAGGTTGCAGGGATTGGCCCCCGGGGTTTCGGCAAAGATGATCTCGGCCGCGACTCGTTTGTAATCGGCAATGAAATGCACCGCACTTTTTACGCAAACGATCTTGTGATCCGCAGGTTCGATCCCCACGACACGGAACATCTCCTGATCGGCGTTCTGGGCGCGCTTCGACCCCACAACTACGGTCACGCCGCTGCCCTTGATGCGAAGGCTAGCCACCAGACCCAGATCGGCGTCTGATCCACCGAACATCGGACCGGTAAAGCGAAACCTGCCGTCCGACAGCGCCTCGACCTCACAGGTGCAGGCATAGGGCTCTGAATACGTTTCAAACCCGCCGCCCAGCGTCAGGTTGATCTTGGCCCCTTGCCCGGCTGCGTGCGCAGCCTGCGCCGCCGCTGGGTCGAGCAGCATGGACAGTACTGCGTCCTCGGCTCCGCCTTCAACTAGCGCCCGGATCAGGCCTGTGGTGTCCATGGTGCCGCCCGCCCCTGGATTGTCCTGAACATCGGCGATCACGACCGGCCCTTTGGGTGCCGACATGGCATGGGCCACTGCTTCAGCCGCCGTCATCAGGCGGTCGTCAAAGTCAGGCTCTGCCGCCGCAAGCATCCCTGCGATGGCATCGGCGGCGGCATCAGCCTGATCCTGGGTGCGCGCATAGGCAAAGATCACCGGTCCTACATCGGGGATATCTGCCGGGGGAAAGCCCATGGTCATGTCGCACGACAGCCCCGGCTGCGCTGCCAGCGCCGCATAGATGCTCTGCGCGGGCGCATACTCGGTGGATTGCGCCGTGATCGGGATCAGGTAATCGCCCTGCCGGAACGCCCCCACCACAGGCCCTTGAAGGGCAGCATCCAGCAGATGCGCTGCCCGCGCGCCCGTGTCGGCCATATCCACGTGGGGATAGGTGCGGTAGACTGTGACCACGGTAGACAGATCAAAGAAGGCCCGGCTCATATTGCCATGCAGATCGAGGCTGACCGCGATGGGAAAGTCATCTCCCGCGACCGCGCGCACCCGGCGGAGGATCTCGGCCTCAGCATCAGGATGGGTGCGTGTCACCATGGCACCGTGCAGATCAAGATACAGCGCATCGGGCTGCGCGCTCTGCACGCCCTCCACGATCTCGCTAACAATGCTGTCAAAGACGTTTTGGTCCACATAACCGCCCGGCTCGGCCCCGGCCCAGAGGATTGGCACGATTTCATGTGTGCAGACCTCCATGAAGCCGGAGAGCGGAATGTTCAGTCCCCTGAACCGCTTGAACAGCGCTGAACCACGCACCAGTTCCGGCCACCCGCCGCGCTGTTCAAATAGCTCCATGGTCGTAGGAAAGGGTGCAAAGGTATTGGTTTCATGCTGAAACCCGGCAACGGCGATACGGGTCATGCGGTGACCTCACCGCCTAGCACTGTGGCAACAATTGGAATATTCCTGAGCTTAACCGGATCACAGTCCAGTGGGTCGCCATCCAGAACACAGAAATCCGCATGCTTGCCACATTGGATCGATCCCACCTTGTCATCCATCTTGAGCACATAGGCAGCCCCCATGGTGATGGTGTGCAGCGCCTCGGCCGCGGAGATTTTCTGGCTGTCGCCCAGCGTTCGACCCTTTTCGGTCAGCCGGTTGACAGCCACCCATGCGGTGAACAGCGGTGCCATAGGGGTGACTGGTGCATCGGAGTGGATGGCGAAATCGCCTCCAAAAACATCACAGGCATCGCGCGCCGCATCCATGCGCCGGGCGCGGTCGGGGCCGATGGTCTTTGTCCAGTGCAGATCGCCAAAGTAATGCACATGGTTGGTAAAGACATTGCAGGTAAGCCCTATAGCGCGCATGCGCTTGAACTGCGTCAGATCTGCCAGTTGCACATGTTCCAGTGTATGGCGGTGATCAGCATCAGGGGTTTCCAGAAGCGCCGCTTCATAGGCCTCGATAGCCAGTTCTGATGCCGCATCGCCATTGGTGTGGGTGTGCGTCTTTACCCCCGCCTTATGCAGGGCGCGCACGGCTTCGCGGAAGTGGTCCACCTCCATGTTCCAGATCCCGTGATCTTGCATTCCGAAATAGCCTGGTGCCTTAAGCATCGCCGTGCCACCCTGAATGGCCCCATCTGTAAATAGCTTTGCCCGGCCCAGATCCAGCTTGGGCGTGGTTCGGGCGCGCAGGGCGATGGCGCGCTGCGCCTCAAACGTGGGATCATCGCGCATGGCGTTCATGATCGGTACGTAGCGCGCTGGAAAGGCTGCATCTCCAGTAACCTTTTCCAGCATGGTGACCTCGGCATCCTCCAGATCCGATAGCAGATCCGCCACCGTAGTCACCCCGCAATTGCGTGCCACCTTGCCATAGCCTTCGACAGCGGACAGGTCGGACAGCTCGCGGAAATTCAGCCCCACCACGGACATCACGGGACCCATGGCTGCAAATTCTTGCAATTCACCATTGGGTAGACCATCCGGCCCGCGTATCACTCCCTGAATGTTGCTGCCCTGCGCCATTCCGGCCCGCTCCAGCGCCATGGAGTTCGCCGACAGCAGGTGAAAGTTGGAGTGTGCCACCGCCACTGGGTGCTCGACAGAGACCTGATCAAGGTGCCCCTTATCCAGCCTGCGCCCTTCGAGGAAATTCGGATCAAACCCCCATCCCACCACTGGCTCACCGGGAGGGGTTTGGGCCGCAATGGCGCGCAGACGTTCGATTAGCGAAGTATAATCGTCCACCCCCGGCCAGTCGGTGCCATCAGGGTCAGTACGAGTGTAGTGCCCGCAATAGGTAAACCGCCAGACACCCCCTGCGGATACATGGGCATGGGCCTCGATCAAACCGGGCATTAGCACCTTGTCATCGAAACGGTCTTCGCGCGTGATAGGCCCCCAGCCATCCCCACAATCTGGCCCGCCCACGCCAACGATAATGCCGTTTTTGACCGCCACATGCGTGGCTAAGGGGCAGTTGCGGTCCATCGTGATGATTTTCCGGGCGCTGAAAACTGTGGGCATTTGACAATAGTCCTTTTATTTCAGTTTCTTACAGGGGTTAAACTTCAGTTTTTCCAAGGCGATGAAAAGGAGAAATCTTATCTTTTGCACTGGGGAAAGTTGGCTCAACAATTTGACTATGCATCGGTATTGGCACGCAAAACAATAAAAAGTTGACTCAACAATTTGACTATGCATCAATCATACTGTTCAAAAAATAAAAAAATCAATAGCCAACAAGGAGAGTTAAATCATGACATTTATCCGTCTACCCCGTGCGCTGATGGCTGCCGCCCTTGCGGTGCCGCTAGCCTTTGGGAGCCTTCCGTCTAATGCGCAAGCAGAAACGGTTTTGCGGGTTATCCCGCATGCGGATCTCAAGAACCTCGATCCGATTTGGACTACCGCCTACATCAGCCGAAACCACGGCTACATGATTTATGACACGCTGTTTGCGATGGACGAATCTTTCACACCGCAGCCGCAGATGGTAGACACCTGGAACACATCGGACGACGGTCTGGTCTGGACCTTTGTTCTGCGCGACGGGCTTACGTTCCACGATGGCGCGCCGGTGACGGGCGAAGATGTGGTTGCCTCGCTCAAGCGCTGGGGCAAGCGCGACGGCATGGGCCAGCAGCTCTTTTCGAATACGGCCTCGCTCGAAGCGACCGATGAAAAGACCGTGGTTCTGACGCTGTCCTCGCCCTTTGGTCTCGTGCTGGAATCGATTGGCAAGATCTCGTCTAACGTACCGTTCATCATGCCCAAGCGCATCGCTGATACCGATCCGTTTGAGCAGATCACCGAATATGTGGGTTCCGGTCCCTTTGTCTTCCAGGAAGACGAATGGGTTCCTGGCTCCAAGGTGGTCTACACCAAATTCGAAGAGTACGTGCCCCGTACTGAGCCGGCTTCGGCGGCCGCAGGTGGCAAGATCGCCAAGGTTGATAAGGTGATCTGGCAGTACTTCCCCGACAATACTACCGCGATGAACGCTCTAATGGCGGGCGAAGTGGATTATTTCGAACAGCCTGCGCCTGACCTTGCGCCGATTCTCGCGTCGAACCCCGACGTCACGGTTGAGGTCAACGACCCGCTAGGCAGCATCGGCTTTGCCCGCTTCAACCATGTGCTGCCGCCCTTTGACGATGTCGAGATCCGCAAAGCCGCCATCATGGCGATGAAGCAGGAAGATTACCTGGCTTCCGGCATCGGCGATCCGCAGTTCTGGAAGACTTGCTATTCGGTCTACCCCTGTGGCACGCCGCTTGCGAACGACGCAGGGTCTGATCTGATGGCTACCGGTGACATCGAGGCCGCCAAGGCGGCGCTTGCCGCTACTGACTATGACGGCACTGAAGTGGTGATCATGCAGCCGACCGATGTGCCTGTGCTGTCGGCCTTCAGCCTTGTGACAGGCGAAAAGCTCCGTAACGCTGGCTTCAACGTTAAGATGGAGGCGATGGACTGGGCGACGCTCACATCGCGCCGCGCGCTGCGTGACCCCGTAGGTGAAGGCGGCTGGAACATGTTCCACACATGGTGGATCGGTGCAGACGTGATGAACCCTATGGCCATTGCCTTCTCGGGCAACCCCGATGCGGGCTGGTTTGGCTGGCCTGATGATGCAGCACTGGAGGAGGCGCGCTCCGGCTTTGCCACCGCCGCCACGGCTGAGGAAAAACTAGCGCTGGCCACCGCCGCTCAGGAGCGCCTGTGGGATATCGGTGCCTCCGGACAGCTTGGTCAGTTCTTTGTGCCTGTTGCCTATCGCAACAATGTCAAGGGCCTCATCAAATCGCCGGTGCAGTTCTTCTGGAACATGTCCGTCGAATGATCTGACGCCTGTCCCGGGCCTGCCCCGGGACGTCATCTTTCGGGGCCTTTGAAAAAAGGCCCCGGTAAACGTTCAGGGCGCGGGATCCGCACAGTCGGCGACGATGCACCCTAAGAGTATCTTAGAGGATTTACGAGCACATGATATCCTATGTCCTCAAGCGCGTGCTGATGACAATTCCGGTCATGGTTGTTGTCGCGCTGTTTGTCTTTTTGCTACTGCGCCTGTCTCCGGGCGACCCGGCAGCGGTGATCGCAGGCGATTACGCTACAGCCGAAGACGTGGCCAAGATCCGCGAAAAGCTGGGCCTTTCCGAGCCTATCGTGGTACAATTCTGGAATTGGTCGCTGTCACTCATGCAGGGCGATCTTGGTACCTCCATCTTTTCCAATAAACCGGTTACAACGCTGATTGCGCAGCGTATCGAGCCAACGTTGCTGCTCGCGCTGACCACAATTCTGTTCTCCATTGCTGTAGCTGTACCGCTGGGCACCATTGCCGCCTTTCGTGCAGGCCGCTGGATTGACCGCTTTGTAATGCTGTTTTCCGTGGGCGGCTTTTCTATTCCGGTCTTCGTTCTGGGCTACATACTTATCTACACCTTTGCGCTTAAACTGCGCTGGCTACCAGTGCAGGGCTACAAAAGCCCCTTTGTCGAAGGGCTAGGACCCTTTATCTATCATATCACCCTGCCTACTGTGACGCTGAGCGTGATCTTCATCGCGCTGATCGCGCGGATGACGCGGGCCTCAGTGATCGAGGTGCTGGAAGAGGATTACATCCGCACTGCCCGCGCCAAGGGCCAATCAGAAATGAACGTGCTCATGCGCCATGCGCTGCGAAATGCCGCTGTGCCCATCGTCACCGTAATCGGCATTGGTATCGCACTGCTGATTGGCGGTGTGGTGGTGACAGAGTCGGTTTATAATATCCCTGGTCTGGGCCGCCTAGTTCTGGATGCGGTTCTGGCGCGCGATTATCCGATCATCCAGGGCCTGATCCTGTTCTTCAGTTTTGTCTACATACTGCTGAACCTGCTGATAGACTTGACCTATACCTTCCTTGACCCGCGGATTCGTTACTGATGACTGATCAAGATCTCCAGTCCCCCAAACCCGCCGCCCGGCCAAAGGATCCGACCGTACTGCATCTAACGTTGAAGAACCGCAGCGTGTTCTGGGGCGGCCTGCTGCTGATCATCATTGTCGTGATCGCGGCCCTCGGCCCCTTCTTTACCGTCGACCCCATCGCACTGAACCCGATGAACCGGCTCAAGCCGCCGGGAGACGCGGGCACCTTCGGCACAGATCAGCTAGGCCGCGATGTGCTCAGCCGTGTGGTGAACGGCGCGCGCATCTCGCTTGTGGTAGGGATCGCGGTTGCGGTGATCTCGATCGTGATCGGACTTTTTCTGGGGCTAATTGCGGGCTATATCCGCATCATGGATGCCATCATCATGCGGGTTATGGACGGGCTGATGTCGATCCCGGCGATCCTTCTGGCCATTGCCATGATTTCACTTTCTGGGGCCACGCTGACCACGGTGGTCGCCGCCATTGTGATCCCCGAAATTCCCCGCGTGGTCCGGCTTGTCCGGTCGGTCGTGCTGACCGTGCGCGAGGAACCCTATGTGGAGGCCGCCATTTCAGCGGGCACCCGCGTGCCCATGATCATGAGCCGCCACGTGCTGCCCAACTGCATCGCTCCCCTCATCGTGCAGGCCACCTATATCTGCGGCTCCGCTATGCTGACCGAGGCGATCCTGGGCTTTCTCGGTGCGGGCATCCCACCTGAAATCCCCAGCTGGGGCAATATCATGTCCGAAGGGCGCACCTTCTTTCAGCTGACCCCATGGATCATCTTCTTTCCTGGCATCTGCCTTGCCGTCACAGTGCTGGCGGTGAACATCGTGGGCGATGGGCTGCGCGATACGCTGGACCCAAGGATTGCGAGGAACATGCGATGACAGCCGTTCTCGAGGTCAAGGGGCTGAGCGTTTCTCTGCCCAAACATGCTGACCGCCCCTTCGCGGTGCAGAATATCGACATCACGGTGAACAAGGGTGAAATCGTCTGCGTTGTGGGCGAATCCGGCTCGGGCAAATCGGTCACCGCCTTTACCGTCATGGGCCTGCACGACACTCGTGCCCTAACTCCTACAGCGGGCACGATCCTGCTGGAGGGCACCAACCTGCTGGGCTTAGACATTCAGGCAATCCGCAAGGCGCGCGGTGAAAAGATGTCTATGATCTTTCAAGAGCCAATGACCGCCCTAAACCCGGTAGCCCGCGTCGGCGACCAGATCGGCGAGATGCTCGAGATCCACACATCCCTATCCTCCGCTGAACGCAAGGTGCGGGTGATCAAGGCCATGGACGACGTGCATCTGCCCGACCCGGAAAAGATGTACCGCTCCTTTCCGCATCAGCTGTCTGGTGGGCAGCGCCAGCGCATCATGATCGCCATGGCGCTTGTTTTGGAGCCGGTGCTGCTGATTGCCGATGAACCCACCACGGCGCTTGATGTGACCACCCAGGCGCAGATCCTCAAGCTGGTCAGGGAGCTGCAGGACCGGCGCGGCATGGGTGTCTTGTTCATCACCCATGATTTTGGCGTGGTCGCCGATATCGCGGACCGCGTGGTGGTCATGCAGCACGGCCAGATAGTGGAACAAGGCACGGTGTCTGAGATCCTGGGCAATCCGCAGCACCACTATACCAAAATGCTGATCGGTGCCGTGCCCTCCATGACGCCCCCCGCACGCGATCCAGCCTCGGGCGAGGTGGCGCTGGTCGCCAAGGCGCTGGATAAGCGCTATGGGGCCAAAGGACTCTTTGGCGGGGGCCGCGTGGTACACGCCGCGCAAGAGGTATCCTTTGACCTGCGCCGCCGTGAAACGCTGGGCATCGTTGGCGAAAGCGGCTCGGGCAAATCCACCGTGGCGCGCTGCATCATGCGGTTGATTGATCCAACCTCCGGTCAGGTGCTGCTGTCTGGTGATGACATCGCCCGGATTTCCGAAGGCACCCTGCGCCCTTACCGCCGCGACATCCAGATTGTGTTTCAGGATCCCTACCGCTCCCTGAACCCACGCCGCACCGTGGGCCAATCGATTGTCGAGGGGCCGATGAACTTTGGCACCTCCGAGGCTGAGGCCCGCAAACGCGCTGAAGATTTGATGACCATAGTGGGCCTGTCGCCCGATGCGTTGGAGCGCTTTCCACATCAATTCTCAGGAGGGCAGCGCCAGCGCATATGCATTGCCCGTGCGTTGGCGATGGAGCCGCGCGTGTTGGTGGCAGACGAGGCCGTCTCAGCGCTTGATGTCTCGGTGCAGGCGCAGGTGCTCGACCTTCTGGACGATGTGCGAAATCGCTTTGATCTGGCAATGCTCTTCATCACCCACGATCTGCGGGTGGCGGCACAGGTCTGCGATCGGATCATGGTCATGAAACAGGGTGTTGTGGTCGAACAGGGTCCCACGGCCAAAGTATATGCCAATCCGCAGCATGCCTATACCCGCGCGCTTCTAGAGGCGGCCCCAGGCCGTCAGATATTCACCACCTGAAAGGATCAGCGAATGACAGTCATGCCGGAAATCAAAGGCTTCGAAAGCGATCTGAAAGTCATCTTTGAAGACCTGCATGCCCATCCCGAAATCGGGTTCGAGGAAACCCGGACCGCGGCTATTGTGGCTGAAAAGCTAAAGGAATACGGTGTCGACGAGGTGCATTCTGGGATCGGCGGCACCGGCGTTGTTGGGTTGATCCGGGGGCGACAGACCGGCAACCGCTGCATCGGCCTGCGCGCCGATATGGATGCACTGCCCATCGAGGAAGTCACTGCCCTGCCCTATGCCTCCACCAACCCCGGCACCATGCATGCCTGTGGGCATGACGGGCATACAACCATGCTGCTCGGGGCGGCGCGCTACCTGGCCGCAACCCGCGATTTCGACGGCACCGCCATGGTGATCTTTCAACCCGCCGAAGAGGGGCTGGGCGGTGCCCGACGCATGCTGGCCGAGGGACTCTTTGAACGCTTCCCGTGTGACGAGGTTTATGGCATGCACAATGACCCCATGGCAGAGCCTAGCAGGGTCGGCGTGGTCAAGGGGGCGGCCATGGCGGGCGCACAGTTCTTTGACATTACCGTCAAGGGGCGCGGCAGCCACGCAGCCATGCCGCAGCAATCCAAGGATGCGGTGGTTATTGCCTCCTCGCTGGTGGGCGATCTGCAAAGCATCCTCAGCCGCAACATGGCCCCGCTGGATACATGCGTGCTTTCGGTCACCCAAATCCGCGCGGGCTCCGCTTATAACGTGGTGCCCGAAACCGCGACACTGGCGGGCACCGTGCGGTATTTCCGTGATGAGGTCCGTGATCTGGTCGAGGCCCGCATGGCTGCCCTGTGCAAGGGCAAGGCGCTGGCCTATGACTGCGAAATCACATTTGAAAGCCGCAACATCTTTGACGTTTTGATGAACGACAATGATCTGTCAGAGGCCTATCTGCAAGCCGCAGCCGATATCGTGGGGATCGAGAACGTCGGCGTAAGCACCTCCCCCGCCACCGGCTCCGAGGATTTTGCGGATATGCTCAAGGTTGTGCCGGGCAGCTATATCACGCTGGGCCATTCTGGCAGCGGCGCGCTGCACAACCCGGCTTTCACGCTGGGGCAAGACATCCTGCCGGTCGGTGCCGCCATCATGGCCCGGATCGTGGAACGCCGCCTGAAACCCGCGCGAGGCTGACCCTTGCTTCTTCTCTGTCCAAATACATCCAGGGGTGTGTTTCGGATAAAGTGATTTGTGCGCGCCGAAACCCGTATGTTGTACGTACATTTGGTTGGGTTGCATATCGATGTGACCACCTTTCCCAATGATGTTAAAACGGGATTTTTTGCCACTAGGCTTGCCTCAGAAATAACCGCGCAGGATTTGGACGCATGGTGGACCAACGTCAAGTTAAATGCCCGGACGCTCTATTCAATGCTATAGTTTGGAATGATATTGTCATCACACATTGCAAGGTAGCCAAAAACATAATCTATAGTGTGAGGTGTAAAGAGTTTTTTGCTTTTCATAGTAAAGAGCTAAACAGGATCATAACCGGCAATTAAGGGATACCGGGGAGGTTGAAGATAATATATTGGGTACCGCCAGGATGTAACCAGGTGTTTGAAGAGAACCTTATCCATTTCAAATTGTTTTAATTTGACAATATCTACATAATTGTAATCATACCTGCAGGGGTCGCATGAAATGCTATGCCCCGTGGCATAATATGCTTGTGCTTCTACACCAGGTTGGTCGCCTTCTATGAGTTCTCATACAGAGTATTGTGGTACTCAATGTGCAAATGCAGATTAGGTGACGTGCTCAAGAAGAAGTATAGAGCGATAAATAGGGAAAAAATAATGAAGAAATTGCTACTATCCACAGCGATTGTGTTAACAGCAAACGCTGTCTGCGCAAAAACTACCGATGTCATAGTTGGCCTGCAACTAGAGCCGCCTCATCTTGATCCTACATCGGCAGCGGCTGGGGCTATAGACCAGGTCTTATACTCGAACGTTTTTGAAGGACTGACACGATTTGGGTCAGATGGGTCCGTGAATGCAGGCCTGGCTGAAAGTTGGGATATTTCTGACGATGGTCTGACATACACATTCAAACTTAGATCCGGTGTAATTTTCCATGACGGTTCAAGTTTTGGATCCGAAGATGTTGTCTTTTCGCTAAATCGCGCGCGCGCTGAAGATTCAACTAACGCGCAGAAAGCACTGTTTGCAGGAATTGACAATGTTGAGGCAGTTGATGCTACCACCGTCAAAGTCACGTTGAAGGCGCCGCAGGGTAACTTTTTATTTAATATGGCCTGGGGTGATGCTGTTATTGTAGCAGAAGAAAGTATTGCTGATATCAAATCTAGTCCAATAGGAACTGGCGCATTCCGTTTCGGCGAATGGAAGCAAGGTGATAGTATTTCTTTAGAGCGAAATATGGACTACTGGGGAAATGCGGCTGCGCTGGAGTCAGCAACGTTCAAGTTCATTTCTGAACCCACGGCTGCGTTCGCTGCAATGATGGCGGGAGATATCGACGCCTTCTACGGCTATCCAGCTCCTGAAAACCTTGCTCAATTCGAAGCAGACCCACGTTTCCAGGTGCTTGCTGGTAATACCGAAGGAGAAACAATCCTCGCCATTAATAATAAGATGGAGCCTTTTGATGATGTGCGCGTTCGAAAGGCTGTGAGTATGGCCATTGATCGTCAATCAATTATCGATGGGGCTATGTTCGGGTATGGAACGCCAATCGGTTCACACTTCGCACCGCACCATCCAGACTATATTGATTTGACGGGGAATGCGCCATTTGACCCAGGTGCGGCTAAAGCCTTGTTGGCAGAGGCAGGCTATCCAGATGGATTTACAACAACGTTGAAGCTGCCTCCACCTTCTTACGCTCGTCGCGGCGGCGAAATTATTGCAGCGCAGCTTCGTGATATTGGGATTGAAACTGAGATTAGCAATCTTGAATGGGCACAGTGGTTGGAGCAGGCATTTAGAGGGTATGATTATGGTCTCACGATAGTCAGTCATACTGAACCAATGGATATTGGAATCTATGCGCGACCAGAATACTATTTCCAGTATGATAACTCCGATTTCCAGGCGCTCATAAAGGAGCTGAGCATCGAAAGTGACCCAGCGATGCGTTCGCAAATGTTGCAAAAAGCACAGAAAATTATCTCTGAAGATTATGTGAACGGGTACCTTTTTCAATTGGC
>Ga0181594_10003299_pt1 | contig 14676 bp, 10 predicted proteins | sample 071ome_18_FD_145603 | JGI IMG/M metagenome (GOLD analysis project Ga0181594, IMG submission 145603) | Coastal salt marsh microbial communities from the Groves Creek Marsh, Skidaway Island, Georgia - 071413BT metaG (spades assembly) | ecosystem: Environmental > Aquatic > Marine > Intertidal zone... | reverse complement strand
GTCATATTCACCGGCAACAACAGCTTTGAACGAGCTGATGGTGTCTTCCAGCGGAACCTGAACACCGTCCGAACCAGTAAAGACCTTCGCAACGTCGAACGGCTGCGAGAGGAAACGCTGGATCTTACGTGCGCGCGCAACGGTCAGTTTGTCTTCTTCCGACAGTTCGTCCATGCCAAGGATGGCGATGATGTCCTGCAGCGACTTGTAGCGCTGTAGGATACCCTGAACGTCACGAGCTACCTGATAGTGCTCTTCACCAACGATCTGCGGGTCCATCAGGCGCGACGACGAGTCGAGCGGGTCAACAGCCGGGTAGATACCCAGTTCCGAGATTGCACGGTTAAGAACGGTTGTCGCGTCCAAGTGAGCAAAGGTTGTAGCAGGCGCAGGGTCGGTAAGGTCATCGGCCGGAACGTAAACAGCTTGGATCGAAGTGATCGAGCCGTTTTTGGTCGATGTAATGCGTTCCTGCATCGCGCCCATGTCGGTTGCCAGAGTTGGCTGGTAGCCCACCGCCGAAGGAATACGACCCAGAAGCGCCGACACCTCGGAACCTGCCTGAGTGAAGCGGAAGATGTTGTCGACGAAGAACAGAACGTCGGTACCGGATTGGTCACGGAACTGTTCTGCCAGTGTCAGACCGGTCAGAGCAACGCGTGCACGCGCTCCGGGAGGTTCGTTCATCTGACCGTAAACCAGAGCCACCTGCGACTCTTCGAGGTTGTCAGGCTTAATAACGTTCGATTCGATCATCTCCCAGTAAAGGTCGTTACCTTCACGAGTACGCTCACCAACACCTGCGAACACCGAGTAACCCGAGTGCACTTTTGCGATGTTGTTGATGAGTTCCATGATCAGAACGGTTTTACCAACGCCCGCACCACCGAACAGACCAATCTTACCACCCTTCGAGTAAGGTGCCAGAAGGTCGATAACCTTGATGCCGGTTACAAGGATTTCCGATTCAGTTGCCTGTTCGTCGAACTCGGGAGCAGGCTGGTGGATTGCGCGGGTCTCGGTCGCTGCGACCGGACCTTTTTCGTCCACAGGCTCGCCCACAACGTTCAGGATGCGGCCCAGTGTTGCGTTACCAACGGGAACCGAGATCGGTCCGCCGGTATCTTCCACTTTTTGACCGCGAACCAGACCTTCGGTCGCGTCCATTGCGATTGTACGGACGGTGTTTTCGCCCAAGTGCTGCGCAACTTCTAGAACCAGCTTTTTACCGTTGTTGTCGGTGTTAAGCGCGTTCAGAATTTGCGGCAGTTCGTCTTCGAACTGCACGTCAACGACGGCGCCGATGACCTGCGTGATTTTGCCGACTGCATTTGCCATGTTGTCGTATCTCCGGTTTCGTTAGAGCGCTTCCGCGCCCGAAATGATTTCGATAAGCTCGTTGGTGATGACGGCCTGACGCGAGCGGTTGTACTCGATGGTCAGCTTGTCGATCATGTCACCAGCGTTGCGTGTTGCGTTGTCCATTGCAGACATCCGTGCACCCTGTTCCGATGCGCCGTTTTCAAGCAGGGCTGTGAAGACCTGCGTTGCAACTCCGCGCGGCAGCAGATCGGCCAGAATGGCTTCTTCGCTGGGTTCGTAGTCGTAAAGCGCGCCGCCCTCAGCCTCATCTGCTTCGAACGAAGCCGGGATGATCTGTTGGGCAGTCGGGATTTGGGTGATGACGTTTTGGAAGCGCGAGAAGAAAATCGTCGCAACGTCAAACTCGCCCGCGTCAAAGCGGCCAAGAATGTCTTTTGCAATTCCCTGCGCGTCGCCATAGGCCACGTTTTTCACTTCGCTCATGTCGATGTGAGCAACGAAATACTCGCCTAGATCGCGGCGCAGAGCATCACGGCCTTTTTTACCGACGGTCAGAATTTTGACTGTCTTTCCGGCTGCAACCAATTCCTGGGCGCGTTGACGTGCAAGCTTTGCGATGTTGCTATTGAAACCGCCACAGAGGCCACGTTCAGCTGTCATAACCACCAAAAGTTGGGTCTGATCGCTGCCGGTGCCGCCAAGAAGTTTTGGTGCGCTATCGCTGCCGCCGACCGATGCAGCCAGCCCTGACATCACGGCATTAAACCGTTCTGCGTAGGGACGTGCCGCTTCAGCCGAGTCCTGGGCGCGACGGAGCTTAGCCGCCGCGACCATCTGCATGGCTTTTGTGATCTTCCGAGTGTTTTTAACACTCTCGATCCTGGTTTTTAGGTCCTTGAGAGATGGCATTGCCTGATCTCCCCCTTATGCGAAGTCAGCTGCGAATTCGTCCAGTGCTGCACGGACTTTATCCGCTGCCTCACCTTTGATCTTAGGATCTTCGTTGGTGATCCAGTCCAGCAAGTCCTGATGCTTGCCGCGCAGGTGGTTAAGAAGACCAGCTTCGTAGCGACCAACGTCTTTAACGTCGACCTTATCGAGGTAGCCATTTGTACCTGCGAAAATTGCGCAAACAATTTCAGCGTTGGTCAATGGCGAATACTGAGCCTGCTTCATCAGCTCGGTCAGACGTGCACCACGGTTCAGCAACTGCTGGGTTGCAGCGTCAAGGTCGGAGCCGAACTGCGCAAAGGCAGCCATTTCACGGTACTGAGCGAGCGATAGTTTAACCGGACCAGCAACAGAAGACATTGCTTTGGTCTGAGCCGATGAACCCACACGCGAAACCGACAGACCGGTGTTCACAGCAGGGCGGATACCCTGGTAGAACAATTCGGTTTCAAGGAAGATCTGACCGTCGGTGATCGAAATCACGTTGGTTGGAATAAACGCCGAAACGTCGCCACCTTGGGTTTCAATGATCGGCAGTGCGGTCAACGAACCTGCGCCGTGATCTTCGTTCAGCTTCGCCGAACGTTCCAGAAGACGCGAGTGAAGATAGAAAACGTCACCAGGATACGCTTCACGTCCGGGTGGACGGCGAAGCAGCAGCGACATCTGACGATAGGACACAGCCTGCTTCGACAGATCATCATAGATGATCAGCGCGTGGCGGCCATTGTCGCGGAAGAACTCAGCCATTGCGGTCGCGGCATAAGGTGCCAGGAACTGCATTGGGGCCGGATCAGAAGCGGTCGCGGCAACAATGATCGAGTACTCAATCGCGCCGGTTTCTTCCAATTTCTTAACCAGCTGAGCAACAGTCGAACGCTTCTGACCAACCGCAACATAGATGCAGTACAGTTTTTTGCTTTCGTCGTCGCCAGCGGCGTCGTTGTATGATTTCTGGTTCAGGATCGCGTCCAGAGCAACGGCAGTTTTACCGGTCTGACGGTCACCAATGATCAGCTCACGCTGGCCGCGGCCAATTGGGATCATCGCGTCAACGGCTTTCAGGCCGGTTGCCATCGGTTCGTGAACCGATTTACGCGGGATAATGCCCGGTGCTTTGCTGTCTGCGATGCGACGCTCGGTTGCTTCGATCGGGCCTTTGCCGTCGATCGGGTTACCCAGACCGTCAACAACACGACCCAGAAGACCGTTGCCCGCAGGAACGTCCACAATCGCGTTGGTACGCTTAACAGTGTCGCCTTCTTTAATGTCGCGGTCGCTACCGAAGATAACGCAACCAACGTTGTCGGCTTCAAGGTTCAGTGCCATGCCCTGAATTCCACCTGGGAATTCGACCATCTCACCAGCCTGGATATTGTCCAGACCGTAAACACGGGCGATACCATCACCGACCGAGAGAACACGACCAACCTCAGCAACTTCGGCTTCTTGACCGAAGTTTTTGATCTGGTCCTTCAGGATCGCAGAAATTTCTGCAGCTTGGATACCCATTTATCCGACCTCTTTCATTGCATTCTGGAGGGAAGAGAGCTTGGAGCGGATCGACGTGTCGATCATCTTCGAGCCCACTTTAACAATAAGACCGCCGATAAGGTCCTTATCAACGGCCGCGTTAATTTTAACATCCTTGCCAATGCTCGTCTTCAGAGCAGCGGCAAGTTTCTCGCTTTGCGCTTTGGTCATCGCTTTTGCGGTGACGACCTCGGCGGTCACTTCGCCTTTGTGGTCAGCAATCTTCGCGCGCAGCTGATCTACCAGATGGGGCAGAACAAACAGGCGGCGCTTTTGCGCCATCAAGGCAAGCGCGTTGCTGACGGCGTCTACCAGACCCAGCTTTTTGCTGACGGCGACGATTGCAGCCTCTTGATCCGAACGAGAGATCAGGGGCGAGCTGATGGTCGCGCGCAGGTCTTCGCTTTCGGCCAGAGCCTCTGCAAGGGTTTCAACTGAAGTTTCAAGACCCGACAGGTTATCGTTTTCCTGAAGGATCTCAAAGATTGCGGCGGCATAGCGCTCGGCGATGCCGGAGGAGATCGAAGCTGGTTCGGACACGTCCACCCTTCCGATTTCTGGCCCCGGTTCGGTTCCCTCTGAACCACCCCGGGGGCGTTTACGTACCTTGACCCATATCAAGTCGCTAAAAATCAGCGTCGATGTAGCAGACGGTTTCTAACCTAGCAACCTGTGATATCGCATTCGTGTTTTTGTATGTATTAACAATATCAATCAGTTAGCCAATGTGCGACCTATTGCGCAGGTGCAGCATTTAATAAAAGTTCATTTTTTGGTGTAAGATTCGTGTTTGTTTGCGCTCATACGGGTCGGGCACCGGCTGGCCGGAGCCCCCCAAGCGCCTTCAATGGGCGCTCAGAAACCGGCGAACCGCGGTCAATGGGCAAGTGAACACGTTTCTCAGCCTCTACAATAAGAAGGCCACTGGTCAGGACATTGGAAAGACGATTCCCTGCCGTTTCCAGAAGGCCAGCAGTCTTCAACCAGAATCGGGTTTGCCAGGGTGGGAAATGCACTGCCCCGCAGTGGAAACTGGGCATGAAGTTGTGAACCTGCAGCTGGGTCTCGACCTGTCCCAAACTATACGGGCGCCCGAACCCGAACGGAGTATGATCTGTGCGCACCCACAAACCCGCACGGTTTGGAACAATCAACATAAGCTTGCCGCCTGGCCCAAGCACGCGAAATGCTTCTTCCAACAGGGCGCCTGGATCCTCGCTGGTTTCCAGCCCGTGCATCATAATCAATTTATCAACACGCCCCGTTTCAATCGGCCACATAGTTTCATGGCAGAGAACGGACACATTCGGCATACCGGCCGGCCAAGGCATCACCCCTTGTGGGCCGGGCATCAAGCCGATCACGCGGCGCGAATCTTTCAGAAATGGCCGCAACAAAGGAACAGCGAATCCATAACCCACGACGGTTTGACCATGCGCATCATGCCAACGGCTGGTGATCTGATCGCGAATCGCCTTTTGCACAGCCCGCCCCAACGCGCTGCGGTAATAAAAGTTTCTCAGGTCTTGAACGTCTAGATGCATTGCAGTCGTTCCAGTGATCGTCCACTCTGAGTTAAGCACAGTTTAGCAGCGAGGGAAGCCCATGACATTGGAAATCGTAACAGTCGCCTGTCTGGACGACAATTATGCCTATATCGTCAAAGGTCCCGACGGAGTTTGTCTGATTGATGCGCCGGAAGCCGAACCGATTATCGACGCGCTTGAAGAACGGCGCTGGCATCTCGGGGCGATATTGCTGACCCATCATCACGGTGATCACGTGCAAGGTGTCGAGGAGCTGCGAGAAAAATACAGCTGCAAGGTTATGGGACCAAAAGCCGAAGAAACCAAGATGCCCCGCCTTGATATGGCGCTGACCGAGGGGATGAACGGCGGGAACGGGTCGGCCTATACCGTCCCGATGGAAGTGCCAGGTCATACTCTGGGGCACATGGCTTACTATTTCCCGAACGCGGGCGTCGTATTCACGGCCGATAGCCTTATGGCTTTTGGCTGTGGTCGCGTGTTTGAAGGCACAATGGAAATGATGTGGAATAGCCTGCAAAAATTCATGGCGCTTCCCCCTGAAACGCTCGTTTATTCGGGTCACGAGTATACGGCAGCCAATGGCAGGTTTGCCGAAACCATCGAACCAAACAATCCGGATCTGATCGCAAGAGTCGAAGCTGTTGCAGCAAAACGAGCAAAAGGCGAGCCGACGGTGCCCTCCACTATAGCCGAAGAACTGGCAACCAATCCGTTCCTGCGCGGAGACAGTCCCGAAGTTCAAAAAAGCGTGAATGCTGTTGGCAAGGACGCTGGCACCGTATTTGCACGTGTCAGGCAAGCGAAAGACACCTTTTGAACGGCGTCTTCATGCATGGATAACAGAATGTGATCAGGATCGAGACAGGTTGAAATAAAAAAACCCTTGAAGACCGCGCCAGAAGGTCCAAGATTTAACATAAGGCGGATAGCATCAGGGCGATCCGATAAAAAAGACAGAAAGGAGCGCACGACGTGCCCTCATTCTCGAATACACTAGAGCAGGCAATTCACGCAGCGCTGGCGATCGCCAACGCCCGTTCCCATGAGTTCGCAACGCTAGAGCATCTGTTGCTCGCGCTGATGGAAGAACCCGACGCCGTGCAGGTGATGAAAGCCTGCGATGTCGATCTGGACGAACTGCGCAAAAATCTTGTGGAATACATCGAAGACGACCTGTCAAATCTGGTCACAGATGTCGAAGGCTCAGAGGCTGTTCCCACGGCCGCCTTCCAGCGGGTGGTCCAGCGGGCGGCTATTCACGTGCAGTCGTCGGGTCGGTCAGAAGTGACCGGGGCGAATGTTTTGGTCGCCATCTTTGCAGAACGCGAATCCAACGCAGCCTATTTCCTGCAAGAACAAGATATGACGCGCTACGATGCGGTGAACTACATTGCGCATGGCGTGGCGAAAAATCCGGCATTCGGCGAAAGCCGTCCGATCCAAGGGGCTGATGACCCGATTGAAGAAACATCGGGGAATGGCGAAACGGTCGATGGCAAGGCCAAAGACAGCGCATTGGCGAAGTATTGCGTAGACCTGAACGCAAAATCACGAGACGGCGACATTGATCCGCTGATCGGCCGCGATTCCGAGGTCGAGCGTTGTATTCAGGTTCTGTGCCGCCGACGCAAAAACAACCCGCTTCTGGTGGGCGATCCGGGTGTTGGTAAAACTGCCATCGCCGAAGGTCTGGCCCGCAAGGTCGTCAGCGGGGAAACGCCCGAGGTTCTGGCCAATACAACGATCTACTCGCTGGACATGGGCGCACTTTTGGCGGGAACGCGATATCGCGGAGATTTCGAAGAACGCCTGAAAGCCGTGGTGACCGAGTTAGAGGATCATCCAGACGCGGTTCTGTTTATCGATGAAATCCACACTGTGATCGGCGCGGGCGCAACCAGCGGTGGGGCCATGGATGCCTCGAACCTGCTGAAACCTGCTTTGCAGGGCGGCAAACTGCGGACGATGGGATCGACCACTTATAAAGAGTTCCGCCAGCACTTCGAAAAAGACCGCGCCTTGTCGCGTCGTTTCCAAAAAATCGACGTCAACGAGCCCAGCGTGGAAGACAGCATCAAGATCCTGAAAGGGTTGAAACCCTATTTTGAAGAGCATCACGGCGTGAAATTCACCGCGGATGCGGTCAAAACCGCAGTTGAACTTTCATCGCGCTATATCAACGACCGCAAGCTGCCCGACAGCGCCATCGACGTGATAGACGAAGCCGGTGCGGCACAACACCTCGTGCCGGAAAGCAAACGTCGCAAAACCATCGGCGTCAAAGAGATTGAGGCCGTCGTTGCCAAGATCGCACGCATTCCTCCCAAAAGCGTCAGCAAGGACGATGCCGAGGTGCTGAAAGATCTTGAGAAGTCGCTCAAGCGTGTGGTCTTTGGTCAGAACGACGCGATTGATGCACTGTCCAGCGCGATCAAGCTGGCCCGTGCAGGGTTGCGTGAACCTGAAAAGCCCATCGGCAACTACCTGTTCGCTGGACCAACCGGCGTGGGTAAAACCGAAGTGGCCAAGCAACTGTCCGATATTCTGGGTGTGGAACTTCTGCGCTTTGATATGTCCGAATACATGGAGAAACACGCGGTCAGCCGATTGATTGGTGCGCCTCCGGGCTATGTAGGCTTTGATCAGGGCGGTCTTCTGACCGACGGTGTGGACCAGCATCCGCATTGTGTTCTGCTTCTGGACGAGATTGAAAAAGCACACCCAGATGTCTACAACATCCTGCTGCAGGTGATGGACCACGGCCAGCTGACCGACCATAACGGGCGCACCGTGAACTTCCGCAACGTGGTGTTGATCATGACCTCAAACGCGGGCGCCGCAGAGCAGGCGAAAGAGGCCATTGGCTTTGGCCGTGACCGCCGCGAAGGGGAAGATACCGCCGCGATCGAGCGGATGTTCACGCCGGAATTCCGTAACCGTCTGGACGCGGTCATCAGCTTCGGGGCACTTCCGAAAGATGTCATCCTGCAAGTGGTCGAGAAATTCGTGCTGCAACTGGAAGCCCAGCTTCTGGATCGCAATGTCAGCATCGAACTTACCCGTCCGGCTGCTGAATGGCTGGCGGACAAAGGCTATGACGACAAGATGGGCGCGCGGCCTTTGGGGCGTGTCATACAAGAGCACATTAAAAAGCCATTGGCTGAAGAATTGCTGTTCGGCAAGCTGACCAAGGGCGGTCTGGTCAAAGTGGCTGTGAAAGACGGCAAGCTGGATTTACAACTGTCCGGTCCCGAGCGTCCAAGGCTCGAGGGAAAGAAGCCCCCGCTTCTAACCGCCGAGTAATCGGTAGCCATAGTATTCCGAAAGCCCGCGAAGATTTCGCGGGCTTTTTTCTTGCCACATGTTAGACGCGCGCCCTACCCTGCCTGAAAACAGGAGACACCTATGCCAGCAATGGAAACCTTCCGCAGTTTGGTTGAGCCCACAGATTGCGATTTTCTAGGACATATGAACGTGGCGCGCTATTTCGCCGCTTGCTCGGATGGGATCGGGAACATTGAAACGGCCCTTGGCTTGACGGGACACGACCAACGCTCGGGTCGTCGCTTGTGCTTTGCGGTGGTTCACGCCGAAAGCGATTTTCTGACCGAACTCCAGGCGGGGGATTCAATCTATCTGAAAACAGACATTGCGGCGGTTGGCACCAAATCCATGACTTTCCGCCACCGGCTGTACCGTGCTGATGACGAAATTTTGGTGTTCTCTGGCACGTTCAAATCGGCCATGTTCAACGTCGAAACACGGCAATCGGCGGTTATTCCAGATGATGTACGCGAAAACGCCAAACGCTTTATGGTCTCGGATTAACGCTCGGTCAGTTTAAGCTCGATCCGCCGGTTCTGCGCGCGCGCTTCTGCGGTGTTGGCCGGATTGATAGGTTGGTACTGTCCAAACCCGTTGGCAGAAAGCCGATCAGGGCGCAGCCCAAGGCCCACAAGATCTCGGACCACCGACAAGGCACGAGCCTGCGACAGCTCCCAGTTATCCGCAAACTCGCCACCGGGAAGGACGCGGATGTTATCGGTGTGCCCGTCAACGCGGATCACCCAGTCAATCTCGGAGGGGATTTCATCCTGAATATCCAACAGAAGCGAGGCGATGTTGGCGATTTCGTTTTTACCGGCATCGGAGAGATCGGCCTTGCCGGACGGGAAAAGAACCTCGGACGAGAAGACGAAGCGATCGCCAACAATCTGCACACCTTCGCGTTCACCGACCAGATCACGCAAACGTCCGAAGAAATCCGATCGGTATTTGGCAAGCGCCTTGTTCTCTTGTTCCAGACGATCCTTCTCGGCCTGCAGCAAGTCGTTGATTTCCTCCTCGGCCTGACGGCGGCGTCGTTCCTCGGCTGCGGCTCGCGTTAGCGCTGTATTCAGACGATTGCCAAGAGAGGTGATCTGAACCTGGCTGGCCACATCTTTGGCTTCCGCTTCGTCGATCAGTGTTTGCAGCTTGCCCATTTGCACGCGCAAGTCAGCGACCTGCTGGTTCAGAAGTTCCATTTCCCGTTGAGCCTTTTGATTCTGCGTCTTTGCGGAGTTCAATTCTTCTTCAGCTGTCGCAAGAAGTAGGATCGCTTTGTCCGCCTCGCTCATGCGTTCCGCCGCAGCTTCTTCAATCTTTTGTTGCTGCAATAGGGCGTCGGCCAAACGTGTACGCAGCTCGGCGAGCGTTTTCTCGACCTCGGACAGTTTGGCTTGCTGATCCTGCGCAGCACTTTCTGCCGCCAGCTTCGCCTCAAGCGCGCGGGCCAGTTGTTCTTCCAAATCGGCCTTGGCTTCGCCATCCTGCTGTGCCGCCAATTTTGCCGCCAGAGCCGATGCCAAGCGCGCCTCGAGATCGTCACGACTTGCGGTTAATTCGTTTCGGGTTGCCAAGACCTGAGCCAATCGCAATTCCAGTTCAGCGGTCGTGTTGCGTGCTGTTCGTGCTGCGATTAGCGCTTCATCAGCCTCGGCACGTGCGTCTGCTAAGGCATCGGTCAATTGCTCGACCTGCGTTTGACTGCGCGCTTGCGCCGCCAGCGCGGCCTCGGCGGTTTCGTTGGCAAGCTCAGCAGAAGTCCGAGCCGATGCCAGCAGATTGCTCAGTTCAGTTCGCGCAGCACCTGCTTGATTAACTGCTTCGACGGCTTCCGCACGCGCAATTTTTTCGGCTTCATAACGCAGGTTCAAATCAGCAAGTGCGGCTTCGCCCTGATCGACTTGTACCCGCAATGCCGCAAGCTGGCGCTCTAGCGTCCGCTCACGATCCCGCGCGCGGGACAGCTCTTGATTGGCCAGATCTAACTTTGCCTGTGTTTCATTACGGTCTGCCGTGCCTTCATCCAAATCCAACAAAGCTTGAACCAAAGCAGCCTCGACCGAGCTAAGTTTTGACCCCGCATTTTCACGTGCTTCACGGGCTTTGTTCAAATCGGCTTGAGTATCCTGAAGCTTCAGATCCAGTTCGGCGTTTGCCAGCAACGCTGCGGCCAATTTTTCATTCAGGCCTTCTTCTGCCGAACGGGACGCCGCCAACAGCGTTAGCGTCTCTTCGGCTTCCTTACGTTTTTCTTCCAACGCAAGCGTCATCGCAGTCAGTTCGGTTTGCGTATTTTCCAGCCGTTTGCGCAGCGCTTCGGCAGCGGCGGCTTCCGCCAGTTTCGCCTTTTCTTCTTCTGATAATGCCGCTTCGGTATCAGCAAGTCGTTCACGCAATGCCGCAACGGCCGCTTGCTCGGCCAGCTTGGCTTTCTCTTCTTCCGCCAGCGCCCCTTGGGTATCTTCCAGACGCGCCAGCGTGTCCATAAGCTCTTGTGATAGTGACCGTGCTTTGTCCTCTTCGTCCGCCAACTGCGCCAAGGCGTTCGCAAGGCTTTCGTCGGTTTCTGCATTCTGACTACGCAGATCTTCGACCAAGGCTTGCAGCGCCTCTTCCCGGGCGGCTGCCAGACGTGCGGCCTCGACCTGTGCATCAATTTCGTTCCGAGCCGTGGCAAGCGCCAAATTCAACGCCTCTTGCTCGGACATCAGTTCGGCTTCACTGGCTTCCAGATCGGCAATGCGGCCCAGCGCGGTTTCCTGGTCCGACAAAAGCGCTGCGACCTGATTTTCGAATGCCGTAATGCGGGCGTTGGCATCATCCAACGCATTCGTGCGCGAAGTCAGATCAATGCGCAGCGATGCAATCATCGCGGATTGCGCAGCCACCTGCGCCTCGGCATCTTCCAAGGTCTGCTCAAGTCCGCCAACACGTGTTGTCAACTGCGCAGTCAGGTCCCGCTCAAGTCCCAAGGCATCTGCCAAAGCTGCCACTTCCGAGGACAATTCGGACATCTCGTCCTCTTGCCCCGAAATCGTTTCCATCAGAACGAACTGGATCACAGTGAAAATCGTCAGCACGAACATCAGGACCAAAAGCAGTCCCGTCATCGCATCCACAAACCCCGGCCAGATCGAAGCTTGGAAACGCTGGCCCGTGCGACGGTTCAGCGACATACTCAGCCCTCGCTAAAGGGGCCGCGTTTGGGCGCAAGCTGTTGCAGACTGCGATGCAGTGCTGCGATGTCGTTATGGATTTCGGCCATCGCTTCCTGACGCCCCGCGGACAATTCTTCGAGAATGCGCAGAAGCTGCTGATCCATGCTGCGCAAGCGCATCCGGCTTTCGGCGTCTACTTCTGCCTGACCAGCTGGTCCAATTTTTTCAAGCGCACCGATCAAACGGTTTTGGCCTTCGACAACCTGTGCCAACATCTGAGAGCTATCGTCAGTTCGCAACCGGTCTGTCATTCGATCCATCGAGGCCATCAGTTGCTGCAGTCGATCATCCGCCACGGCCCGTTCATGATCGGATTTGGCGATCATGGCATGCAGCATTTCCATCTGCTGAGACAGGTGGTCGGCCATCATCACCATGGCAGATTGCTCGGACGAGGTGTCGCCATCGGAAGATGCAAAGCCCAGGCGGGTGATGCTGGACAGCCACTCTTCCAACTCGCGGTAAAAACGGTTTTGGCCGTGCCCGGCGAACAGCTCAAGCAATCCGACCACCAAAGAACCGGCCAAGCCCAACAGTGAAGATGCGAAAGCGATTCCCATCCCCCCAAGCTGGGATTCCAAACCCGCCATCAGGCGCGAAAAGACTGCAACGCCAGCCTCGCCCTGTTCGGGTACAAGACTGCGGATCGTATCAACCAACGCCGGAACCGTTGTGGCAAGTCCGTAAAACGTACCCAAAAGGCCAAGGAAGATCAGTGTGTTGACAATATAACGAGTGATGTCGCGCACTTCCTCGATACGCGAAGCAACGGAATCCAAAATCGAGCGCGTCGAACTGGCAGAAATCTGCATCTGCTTTCCGCGCGACCGAAGAAGCGCCGCCAAAGGTGCCAAAAGACGCGGCGCTTTGGTTAGCTCATGACCGGGGTTTTCCGCCGCAAAGCCCTCGATCCAGCGTACCGAAGACACCATTTGCGCAACCTGAAAGAAGCAGGCCAAGACACCGATCACGAAAACACCGGCAATCACGCCGTTCAGCCATGGGTTGGCCAAAAAGACCGACGCCACCCGCGGATAGGCCACGACAACCAACCCCGCCGTCAGGCCGAGCACGATCAGCATCAGAATGATCTGGCGGATCGGTTGAGAAAACTGCGCTTTAACCTCTGGTTCCAGCAGGCCCATTTGGACATCTCCCAAGGCTGGTGGATTTTGAGCGACAATAGGCAATCACGGCTGGCAAGCCAAGGGTTATCCCATCAGATCGCGTACACGCTGGCTAAGCCAGTTCAGATCGGCGTCTTCCAGCCCCACCTCGTTCAAATGAGTGCTGGTGTTAAACAGGTATTCCCAGTTCGGACCGCGCCCGCCAACCGCGCTCGCGATGATCTGCGCCTGCGTCTCCAGATCAAGATGACAATACTGGTCATGGTCGGGATCGATAATATAGGCGACCGCCTCGATACGGCGTCCGTCTTGCAGCCCCAATATGACATGATCTTCGTAATAGGCCGAAGAAATCAGCTCGCGTTCCCGCAAATACGCAAGCACCTTGTCTTCCTCACCGGACTTCACCCGAAAGGCGATACCGTTGCAGACCGCATCGGGGTCTTTATCCAGCGCCAATACCAACCCGGGGTCTTCAACCGTGCCCCTGTGATGGATCGATCGCATACAGAAACTGCGCGCGTATCCCTCAAGTGTTGCTATTTCCGTTTCCGCCGGCTCAAAACCGGGGTTCCAAAGAAGCGAGCCGTAGCCGAATACCCAAAGCGTCATGATCTGGTCCTTGCCTTTCCCCTCCTGCTACCACCATATGTGCCGCAGACAAAAGGGATCGTGTCATGAAACGGCTGACATTTGTTGTAATTGCGGCAGCTCTGCTTTGGTCGGGATTTTGGGTCTTCCAGAGCAACGTTCAAAAGCAAGCGATAGCGCACTGGTTCGAGAACCGCCGCGCCGAAGGATGGGCTGCTGATTATACCGATTTAAGCGTGTCCGGATTTCCTAACAGGCTGGATACCACCCTGACAGACCCACGGCTGGGGGATCCCGAAAGCGGTATGGTCTGGGAAAGTGGTTTTCTGCAACTCTTTCGCCTAAGCTATAATCCCAAGCACATTATCGCTATTGTGGACAACGCCCAAAGCTATGCGACGCCGCACTCCACACTCAGCGTCACAACCTCGGATGCGCGCGCCAGCTTAAAACTTCTCGACACCGAAAGTTGGGCTGTTGAGCGCATGATCCTTGTGACCGAAGACCTGAACGCCATCTCGGATCAGGACTGGGGTCTAAGCGCAGATGTTGCGCAGCTGTCGCTTGAGGTGAGCCCGGATGAACCCTCTGACTATCGCGTGGCGTTGGATGTCCGCGGATTGCGCGGCACCTTTCCGGATATCATCACGACCTCTGGCAGCAACCAGGCGCCGATTGACCGCTTGACCGCAGATGTGCGCGTCAGCATGAACGCGCCTTTAACGCGCACTGCAGTCGAAAGCCGCCGCCCACAGCCCCAAAGCCTGACCGTCAACCTGGCCGAAGCACAGTGGAGCGGGTTGCGCCTTGCGGCAGCGGGCACATTGGACATCACTCAATCGGGAACGCCAGTCGGTACGCTCACGTTGAAAATTCGCAACTGGCGCGAGATGCTCACCCGCGAACGCGACGCAGGCCGTCTGACGCAATCAGCTCTTGATCAGATCGACTTTGTCTTAACCTTGATCTCCGGCCTTGCCGGAAACCCCGAGACTTTGGATCTGCCGTTTGATTTCAAAAATGGTCAAATCTGGCTCGGTCCCTTGCAAATGGGCG
>Ga0181594_10003296_pt1 | contig 14683 bp, 11 predicted proteins | sample 071ome_18_FD_145603 | JGI IMG/M metagenome (GOLD analysis project Ga0181594, IMG submission 145603) | Coastal salt marsh microbial communities from the Groves Creek Marsh, Skidaway Island, Georgia - 071413BT metaG (spades assembly) | ecosystem: Environmental > Aquatic > Marine > Intertidal zone... | reverse complement strand
GAATGCACTGAGCACTACGGGATAGCCAAGTAAAACGATATTCGAATAGCTCGCCGTCATGCCGCCCATGATCGGATCACGCGCCTGCCAGCCAAGCAACACACGCGTTGCGCTCATCCCGATCGCATACAGCAGAAACGACGGCCCGTAGAACGCTGCCAGAAAAGCCCATGGAAGCGTTGCCGGCAACTCCGCCCGTTGCACGCTGTCGATCAGCAGGGCAGGAATCGCCAGGTAGTACATGAAACGCACCAGCCCGGCGCCAGCCTCAGCGCTGAACAGCCGGCTGCGCGCCAGCCCGTACCCCAGCGCTACCGTTCCAAAAACCGGAACAACCACAGCGGCCACAGCGTTCATGAAATTCCCTGTCTGTCGCGCCGCTGACGCCCGACGGTTGCGAGCGGCTTCAGGCAAAAAAAACCCGGTGCGGGTAACCCGGCACCGGGTTGATCTGTCAGGTTGTCACGCTTTCTCAATCAACAACGCGACGACGGCCGGCACAGGCGGGATACCCGTGCCGATGACTGCGTCAGCCGCCGGATGCCGCCATCGGAGCGCTGGCTGCAGAGCCGATTTTATCGCTGAAATTTGGCCAGACTTTTTCAGTCATCAGTTCCAGCGACTTCATGCACGCAGCATGCGGCATGTGGTTGTAGATGAACATCCAGAAGAAGTCGACGGGCAGCTGCTTGAACAGCGCTTCGAGCTTGCGATTGACGGTGTCAGGGCTGCCGTGAATAACGAGCCCTCGCTCGCACAGGGTCTCAAAGGTCGCCGGCAGGTCAAACGGACCTTCGCCCGCTTTGCAGATGGCCGCGTTGAAGCCGAAAGGTACGAAAAAGTTGTTCCAGATGAAGGAGCCTGCTTCCCGGGCAATCGCTTCGGCTTCTTCGTCCGTATCTGCAACGATCACTTCCCGGCTCATGGCCATGCCCTGGCCGAACTTGTAGTTCAACCCTGCCTCGTTCGCCGCCTCCATGCCGGCGCGGAAGTGTTCTTTGACCACTTCGTACTGGGTCATGATAGTCACCGGCACAATGCCCCGTTCCATGCCCCACTTGATGGAGCGCTCCGAGGTCGCGAAGGGCATGAACATGTCCGGGATCTGCTTTTCAAAAGTCGGAGGAGCGATTCCGATCTCCTCGATGTATCCGTCCTTGTTACAACCCTGACCATAGTTCCAGGCCACCTCTGCGGCGGCCCATTTGATGTCCTGCGTCGGCACCTGCCAGTGCTTACCCTGGAATTTGAACGTATCGTTCTTCCATGCGGTCATGATCAGGTCGAAATGCTCTTCGAAGAGAGAGCGTTTGAGCTCCTCGTAGTCTTCACCTGAGGCCGGATCGCTCAAGCCAATCTGCTGGCCGAGCACATTCACCCAGCGGGGCTGATAACCCCGGGCGAACCCGGCAAAAACGCGCCCGTTCAGCATCTGGGAAAGCATCGCGATGTTTTCCGCCAGATTGATCGGATTCTGCGACGGCAACACGTTGCCCAGCTGGCCGAACTTCATGTTCCGGGTCTGCATGCCGAAGTAGAGATCCAGCATGACCGGGTTGGTGGAGACCTCTTCGCCTTCGACGTGAAAATGGTGCTCGGTGAATCCGCAGCCGTAGTACCCGTTTCCGTCCATGTACTGCAGCTGCTCGGTCAGCTCGCGCAGCATCATCTGGTAAAGGTCGGTGCGCTTACCGGCCATGCCGGCAGAGATATCCTCTTTGCGCCCCACTGAGGGTAGATAAAAAGCGCCTACTTCCATTTCACGTCTCCCATAAAAATCCGGAAGTTAACTGGGTGTTTTCAATGTTCACGAAGGTTACTACGCGCCCGAGCGAGGCGTCCACTTTGCCGCTGCACCAATTCAGATTTCAAACTCTGGCTGCGATTGCCTCGATTTCAAAGCGCCATTCCGGTTTGAGCAACTGCTTGACCAGAAGCGCCGTCGACGCCGGCCGGGCGTCGCCCAGGCACCGTGAACGCGCAGCGGCGAAGGCCGGATAATCGTCGGCCTCAACCAGATAAGCCGTAACTTTCACCACGTCCGCGGCGCCCATGCCTGCCGCTCCCAGCGCGGCCATCACATTACTCCATGCCCGGTCTGCCTGCGCTTCCAGAGTGTCGGGCAGGCTGCCGTCAGGATTCAGGCCGACCTGTCCTGCGATGTGTGCAACACGCGCACCAGGCGGGATCACAACGGTGTGATGGTACGCATTGTTGAACGGGGCAACGATGTCCTGTGGGTTCAGTTTTTCCAGCATGGCTATTCCTTCCGGCTGTCGGCAGAGTCGAGCCCCGCCGCGGGTAGTTGATCGGGTAGGCCTTCAGTATAGTGGCGCCTCCGTTACGCCATGCCCGCGCAAGGTACGCGCCGGGCCACACAAGATGGAAGCCGCATGTCCACCTCCGCTATCCAGACGACCCAGAGTTTCATCACTGAAGAACCCTATTACGAACCCGTCGCCGACGAGATAGCAGTATTCACTGCTGCCTATCGCAACCAGCTCCCCGTCCTGCTCAAAGGACCGACCGGCTGCGGCAAAACGCGATTCATCGAATACATGGCCTGGCGGCTGGAACGGCCAATGGTGACCGTTGCCTGTCATGACGACCTGACAGCCTCTGACCTGATCGGACGCTATCTGGTCCGCGGCGGGGAAACGGTTTGGGTTGACGGACCGCTCACTGCTGCGGTTCGTCAGGGAAGCATCTGCTACCTCGATGAAATTGTTGAAGCGCGCAAAGACACGTCGGTGGTGATTCACCCGTTGTGCGACGACCGACGCGTGCTGCCGATTGAAAAGCTGGGAGACCTGCTGCAGGCGCCGCCGGAGTTCTGTCTGGCGATTTCCTACAACCCCGGCTATCAGAGCGTTCTCAAAGATCTGAAGCAGAGCACTCGCCAGCGCTTCATCGCGCTCGAATTTGACTACCCGGTCGCCGAGACCGAGCAGACCATCATCCAGAAGGAGAGCGGAGTCGACGCCGGTCTCGCGCGCCAGCTGGTGAAATTCGGCGCCATGACGCGCAATCTCAAGGGCAGCGGGCTCGATGAGGGCGCCAGCACCCGACTGCTGGTCAACGCCGCGAAACTGGCCGCTGAGGGTATCGCGCCGGTAGTGGCCACCGACACCGCGGTGGCCCAGGCGCTGACCGATGATCTCGACATGCTCAAGGCGGTTCACGAGCTGAGTCGTTCGATTTTCTGAGCCCTTCCCGGCTTCAGCAACAGACCACCAGAGTGAGCGAAAACTCACGGCAGAACTTCCTGAACCGGCTCAGGATCAGGAAAGACCTCGAGAAATTCACCGCCGGCGCACTCAGTCGTCACGGTGATATTGATGCGCTCGTTGCGCGCATCGCGACTCTCGAGCGGCCACAGCAGGACTTCATCTACGAATGGGCAGAGCTGGTCGCGCGCGCGAATACCGAGCTCGCCGCGCATTTTGTCTACCGCTCTGCCGATGCCTTCGAACAGATGCCGCGCGACGGAGTGCAGGACTGGCTCGACGATGCCATGACCACTTTCGACAATCGCGGGCTGGGCTTCGCGATTGAGGTGCTGGAGAGCGTCGATGAATTCGCTCGGCGCTACGGCGAGCGACATGTTCGCTGTGATTTTCAGGACGCCAGCACATTCCTGCGCCATTTCGTCAGGGGGCTCGGCGGCCGTGAACTGCGCCTGACCACGGACGACAGCGCCTTTACCGATACGGAAGCGCTCTATCTGCCTGACGCAGTCAACTTGTTCCCGGACTCCGAGCAGAATTTCTCCCTCTACAAGCTGACGGCGGTGCATTTGTGGGCGCAGACCTGGTACGGCACCTGGCGCTACGGCGTCCTCGAGCGCCTGCAGGCCAACTACGACGATGAACTGCTGCTGCGCATTTTCAATAATCTCGAGTGCATCCGCCTCGACGCCTGTATCGAGCGCGACTTCCCGGGGCTGGCGCGGCAATTCGCAGTGTTCGGACACACGGGGGAAGAAGGCGATCAGCTTTGGGCACGTTGGCGTGAGCGTGCGGAAGCTCTGCTGCGCCCGGGTGCATCGGCTGAGGATTCGCTCAATCTCATCGGCAGCTTCGCGGAAATGACGCCCCCACCGCCGAAGCCTTACCAGGGCGCGATGTTCGCCGCACGGGTACGCCAAACCCTGATGTCCCGCGTCGAGCGCGAAAAATCTGAGTTTCAGAAGGCCATGCAGGAACTCCGTGGCAAGCCCGACGACGACGGTGACGGCGCCGGTGTCAATGTGCCGCAGGACGTTGAAATCGAGGCAAAAGAAAGCCCCGGCGAGGGCGATGCAGAAACCACCCTGCGTCTTTCGATCGACGGCGATGAGGTCAACCTGCCGGAGCATCTGCGTGATCTGGTGGGCTCAATCATGCAGGACTTCGGCGAGATCCCTGACGAGCATATGGAGCCAGTTGAACTCGGGGATTACAGTGATGAACTCCTCGCGCAGGGTGCGGATGAGAATCCGGCGCTGAACGCCGAGGGCGACGACAAGAGCACGTTTACTTACCGGGAGTGGGACTGCGTACGGCAGCGTTTCCGCGAGGGTTTCTGCACCCTGCGCGAACTCGGCGTCGCCCCCGGCGACGAAAGCTTTATCGACGACACGCTGGAAAAACATCGCGGCGTGCTGAAGTCGATCAAACGGAGTTTTGAGGCAGTCCTCGGCGAGTCCCGCCTGCAGCGGCGGCAGTCGGACGGCGACGACATTGATATCGACGCGGTGATTGAAGCCATTGCGGACATGGCGAATGGCCGGGAAATGAGCGAATACCTCTACACCCGCTACCGTAACCAGGAACGCAACATCGCCGTCATGTTCATGGTGGATATGAGCGGCTCGACGCTTGGCTGGGTCAACGACGCAGAGCGCGAATCATTGGTCCTGCTTTGTGAAGCCCTGCAGATGCTGGGCGATCGCTACGCGATCTACGGCTTCTCAGGGCGCACCAACAAGCGGTGTGAGGTGTACCACATCAAGGATTTCAATGAGAGCTACACGCAGGATGTGAAGCAGCGGATCGCCGGGATCCGGCCCAAGGCCTATACCCGCATGGGCGTTGCCATCCGACACCTGGGACAGATGCTGCAGAGCACTCAGGCGCGCACGAAACTGCTGATCACGCTGTCCGACGGACGTCCAGAAGACTACGGCGGCTATAAGGGAAAGTACGGCATTGAAGATACGCGGCATGCTCTGCTCGAGCTGAAGCAGGCAGGAATTCATGCCTACTGCATCACCATCGATAACGAGGCCCAGGAATATCTGCCGCACATGTATGGCACGGCGAACTTTGCCGTCATCGATGAGGTCAGCAAGCTGCCCTACAAGGTCGCCGATATCTATCGCCGGCTGACTACCTGAACGATACCGCGGCACTTGACACCGCAGAGCCACGCGGGACTACCATCAGACACGACGTCGGAAGGAGCAAGACAATGATTCAGGACACCTATATCGCAACCAGCGAGATGCCATGGCTCGAGTTCGGAAACGGCATCGACTTCAAAATTCTCCGCACCAGCCAGGAAACCGGTGCCTGGACCGTGCTGTTCCGCTGTGCCAAGGGGGCGTCATTCAGCCCGCATCGCCATCTCGGTGGGGGCGAATACCTGGTCCTCAAGGGACGCATGGAGATCCGCGGCGGCAAGGATAAAGGCGGCATCACTGCTGTTGCCGGTGACTACGGGTACGAGCCCAACGGTGTTCTGCATGAAGAGACAGCATTCCCCGTGAAAACCGAGCTCTACTTCACCAATTTCGGCGCCATCCAGTTTCTGACGCCGGACCTGAAACCGGATTTCGTGCTCGACTACGCCATGCTGGAGGAACTGGGGCGCACTGCGCGCAAGGCCGCCTGAGGCAAGCTGGCGTGTGTCGTCAGGCCGGGTAATCCTGTACCCGGTTCTGCAGGATCCCAATCGGCGGGATCTCAATCCGAACCCGATCCCCCGCACGCAGAAATTTCGGGGGGTCGAAACCCGCGCCAACGCCGGCCGGCGTCCCGGTCGCAATCACATCGCCCGGCAGCAGCGTGATCCCCGCTGAGATGGCTTCAATCAACGCGGGAACTTTGAACATCATCAGTTCGGTGTTGCCATCCTGGCGCAGCTCCTCGTTAACCCAGCAGCGGATTGACGTGTTTTCCAGATCCAGCTCCTCGGCAGAGATGGCGCACGGCCCCATCGGGCAGAACCCGTCCTGCGATTTTCCAAGCAGCCACTGCCGGTGCCGACGCTGCAGATCCCGCGCGGTCACGTCGTTGATAATGGTGTAGCCCCAGACGTGAGCCATCGCATCAGCAGCGCTGATGTGCCGACCAGCGCGTCCGATGATGACGCCGAGTTCCGCCTCGTAATCAAGCTCCTGGGTCACCGACGCATCAAGCAGGATGGGCTGCTCTGAGCCGATCACACACTCGGGCAGTTTGGAGAAAACAATCGGTGCTTCAGGCGCAGAATCCCCGACGCCCGTAGTATCGAATCCCGCACGCGCGATTTCCTGGACGTGTGCGTAGTAGTTCTTACCGATACACAGGACGTTCCGTCGGGGCCGTGGGATCGGCGCGAGCAGCTCCACCTCGCGAAGCGTCCGCGTGTGCTCAGTATTCCGCAGCGGCAGCGCCGCCTGACCGGCATCAAGCACGGCCAGCAAGCCCTGGGCCGCGCGGTCGGACGGCAGGTCAAACGGCGTTATCGCAAGTCCGTCCTGAGACACGACACCGACCTCGACCTCACCATCGACGCGATAAGTCACGATACGCATAGAGCAGTTTCCTTCTGTCTGAACCAGGGTTCTCGAGCGCGACATCCTGCCATCGCAGCGATGCGGGGAGCGCGAGCCTAGGAAGCACCCCACGCACTGTCAAGCGGCGGCGCACGCCTCGCTGTGGCTGAGACTGGCATCGGCAGAGTTCTTGTACACTCCCCGCTCCTCGACCACAGCCGCAGCGAACAGCCATGTCAGACGTCGTTCTCACTCAGCGCAATGAAAAAACCCTGCGCCTGATCATCAACCGCCCGGAGCGCCGCAATGCGCTGAACGAAGACGTCTGCCGCCTGCTGGCGGCCGGCATTGACGCAGCGGAGTCCGACCCCGCCATACGGGCTATTGTCATCACAGGTGCCGGGGACAAAGCGTTCTGCGCGGGAGGAGATATGAAGCCGGGTGCAGACGGCGCACCCTTCGTTGCTGATCCCGCGGATCCCAGACACTACGTCATTGCCCTGTTCCGACGGATGGAGGCGGCCGGGATCCCCATTATCGCGCGGGTGAACGGTCATGCACTGGCCGGCGGACTGGGTCTGGTCTGCGCCTGTGACATGGCCATCGCCGTCGAGCACGCGACGCTCGGCGTGCCGGAAACCCGGGTCGGGCTTTTCCCGATGATGATTCTGTCGTACATGATGCGTATCGTGCCGCGGCGCAAACTTTTCGAGATGACCATTACCGGCGAGCCCTTTACTGCAGAGGAGGCCCTGTTGCTTGGCCTGGTGAACTATGTCGAACCGGCCGCAACGCTGGACGAGCGACTGGACTGGCTCATCGGGCGGATCACAGACAAGTCACCAACCGGGATCCGTCTCGGCAAGCAGGCCTTCCGGGCTATTGAAGACATGCCGCTGGATAAGGCGTTCGAATACACCCAGCTCATGCTGCCGTTGATGGCCATGACCGGAGATGCCCGGGAGGGGTTTGCTGCGTTCAACGAGAAGCGCCGCCCGGACTGGACCGGACGCTGAACATGAAATCTGTTGTGCGCATCGGTTGCGGCGGTGCGTTCTGGGGCGACTCGGTCGAAGGTGCCCGACAGCTGGTCGAATACGGCGAGATTGATTATCTGATCCTCGACTACCTGGCCGAGATCACGATGTCGATCCTCGCGCGCATGAAAGCTCGGGACGGCAACAGTGGCTACGCCACCGATTCTCTCGACGGCGTGATCAAGCCCCTGCTGCCCGCTCTCGCAGCCTGTGGGATCCGGGTTGTTACCAACGCCGGCGGGATGAACCCTGTTGCACTGAAGCAGGCGATCGACGCCGAAGTTGCCGCGCAGGGATTGTCTCTGTCCGTGGCCGCAGTAACCGGTGACGATCTTGCTGACGAGATCGAGCGCCTGCGCTCGCTGGACGTGCGGGAAATGTCCGCGGGGACGCCACTGCCGCAGCGCCTGATGAGTGCCAATGCCTATCTCGGCGCGACGCCAATAGCGGCCGCGCTCGCTGCAGGAGCAGACATCGTCATCACTGGTCGCTGTGTCGACAGCGCCCTCGCGCTGGGTCCCCTGATGCACGAATTCAGCTGGACAGAAACCGACTACGACCACCTCGCGGCCGGCTCGCTGGTAGGCCATGTCATCGAATGCGGCACCCAGTGCACCGGCGGTCTTTTCACGGACTGGGATGAGGTTCCCGGCTGGGACAACATGGGCTATCCCATCGCCGTCTGTCAGCAGGACGGCAGCTTCGAAATCATCAAACCTCCGAATACCGGCGGGCTCCTGACGCCGGCAACGGTCGCCGAGCAGATCGTCTACGAAATCGACGATCCGGCGAGCTATCGCCTGCCGGATGTCACGGCGGACTTTGCCTCGGTCACGGTGGAGCCAGGCAGTCTGGGAGGTGTCCGGGTGGTCGGCGCCTGTGGGCGTGAACCCGGAGCGCACTACAAACTGTGCGCAACCTACAGCGATGGTTATCGAGCGACAGCCACGATGATGATCGGAGGCATCGATGCCAGGGCCAAGGCTGAGCGCACTGCGGCTGCGATCCTTGAGCGCACGCGCAGACTGTTCCAACGTCAGGGCTGGGATGACTATCACGAGACCTCCGTTGAGATCCTGGGGAGTGAAGCAACCTACGGGCCGCATGCCCGGGCGCTGCAGACCCGCGAGGTGATTCTCAAGATTGCCGTGCGCCATGCAGAAAAAGCAGCGCTCGAGCTTTTCGGTCGAGAGATCTACCCCGCTGCGACGTCAATGGCACAGGGCATCACGGGTTTTGCGGGCGGACGCCCGACACCGCAGCCAGTCGTCCGCCTGTTCTCCTGCCTGGTGCCGAAATCCACAGTAAGCGCCGGCTTCACGCTCGGCCAGGGAATTCAGTCAGTCCCTGTAAGCTCGGCGACCGCAGCTGCCATCCCGCCTGTATCGGCTGAAGCTCTCGAGGTTGAGCCCATCGCGAGCAGCGTGTCGCCGAGCGTGGAGGAAACAAGGACCGTGCCCCTCGTCAGCCTGGCCCATGCGCGCTCAGGTGATAAAGGCGACAGCGCCAACATCGGGGTCCTGGCCCGGCGCGTCGAGTTCGTAGACCTGCTGCGCGCGCAGCTCTCCGCGGCCCGAGTTGCCGACTGGTTCCGGCATCTGGTGCGCGGACCGGTCCGACGCTACGAGTGGCCGGGCCTGCAAGGCTTTAATTTCGTTATGGAACACGCCCTTGGTGGTGGAGGCGTCGCTTCGCTGCGCCACGATCCGCAGGGCAAGGCACTGGCCCAGATGCTGCTGGATATTCCTATCGAGGTCCCGCGCGCGTGGCTGGACCACGACGGTATACTCGCCCCACCCGCTTCTTCGTACCCGCATGTTTGACAGTATCCTGATCGCGAATCGCGGCGAAATCGCCTGCCGGGTAATCCGCTCGGCCCGCCGGCTTGGCCTGCGCTGTATCGCTGTGTTTCATCACGTTGATCGCCACGCGCAGCACGTCCGCGATGCCGATGACGCCATCGAAATCGCGGCCGCGTCTCCCACGGCGGCTTATCTGGACAGCCGCGCTATCGTTGCCGCGGCACAGCAGTCCGGCGCCGAATGTATCCATCCCGGCTATGGGTTTCTCGCCGAGAACGCCGCCTTTGCCGCGTTGGTAGAAAACTCGGGGATCAGCTTTGTCGGCCCGCAGTCTGCGGTCATCGAGCTGATGGGCGATAAAGTCCGCGCGCGTGAATTCGCGGCAGAAGCTGGCGTCCCGCTGGCGCCCAGCGTCCGTCTTGACGCGGACTTTGATGCTTTTCTGGCGGCGGCCGGAGCGCTTGAGTTCCCGCTTCTGATCAAAGCCGCTGCGGGCGGCGGCGGCAAGGGCATGAGCATCGTGCGCACGCCGGATGAGCTGCGCGCTGCCGCCCTCACCGCCATGAGTGAAGCCGAGCGCTACTTCGCTGACGGTCGCATCTACGCCGAGCGCTACATTGAGCGACCGCGCCATATCGAAGTTCAGGTGATGGGGGATCGGACGGGTGCTGTCGTCCATCTTGGAGAGCGGGAATGCTCGGTCCAGCGGCGCTTTCAGAAAATCATCGAAGAATCTCCAGCACCGTCCCTGCCTCCGGAGCTGCGTGAGCAGATCCTGAGCGCCGCAGTGGAGCTGACCCGTCGCGCTGCCTATCGCAACGCGGGGACCGTCGAGTTCATCCTTGCACCTGACGGCGCGTTTTATTTTCTGGAGATGAATACGCGCCTGCAGGTCGAGCATCCGGTAACGGAGATGGTGTACGGCGTCGACCTGGTTGAAGCGCAGCTGCGCATTGCAGCGGGAGAGAAACTGCCGTGGGCGCAGAGCGACCTGGTGCCTCGAGGCCACGCCATCGAATGCAGGGTGTGCTGTGAACAGCCAGAACTGGATTTCAGACCGGCCACAGGACGGGTCGGCATCCTCCGTCAACCCGAAGGTGAAGGTATCCGCTTTGATGGCGCGCTGTACGAAGGCCTGACGGTATCCGCCGCGTTCGATTCCATGGTCGGGAAACTTATTGCCTGCGGTGCAGATCGGGATGCGGCCTTAGCGCGTCTGCGCGGCGCGCTGCAGCAATTCGTTTTGCTGGGCGTCAGCCACAATCTTGACTATCTGCAGAAAATTCTCGCCCATCACGCCTTCGGCGCCGGTGAGCTGCATACCGGATTCGTGGAGGAGCACGCAGCCGCCCTGCTCGGGGCCTCGCCGGACGCCGATCTGCAGCACGCTATTCTGACCGCGGCCGCGCTGTCGATCGAAGAGTTCCGGGACCTGGCCTACCTGACCCCCGAACCGCACGCGTCGATAGGCGCCTGGAGAAACTGAGAGATGGCGCTCACGCTGGAGCTCGACAACGAACCGCGAGAGGTGGACATCGCATCACGGCGTCCGCAGCTGACGCTGGAGGTCGACGGTCACCGTTGCCGTGTGGTCGAGCGCGCTGCCGAAAACGGGGGCATTGAGATCGAAGTCAACGGCCACCGGCACTTTGTGTACCGCCTGCTGAGCGAAGATCGGATCTACCTGTGGATCGATGGACAGACGTTTTCGATCGGTTATGCCGATGCCATCGCGGCGGCCAAACGAGCTGCCGGGGGAGATAATGATCTACGCGCGGACATGCCCGGCATGGTGGTCAGCGTCCACTGCAATCCAGGACAAAGCGTTGAGTCCGGCACCACCTTGCTCGTAATCGAATCCATGAAAATGCAGGTCAACGTCATTGCGCCGCGCAGCGCGACGGTCAAAGAAGTGCATGTCGTCGAAGCGCAGGCTTTCGAGCGCGGCGCCGTGCTGGTTTCTTTGGAGCCTGAAACCGATGAATGACCCGCAGATAGCACCCCCTGTCTCCTCGCACGGCGCCGTAGCGCGCACCACGGCCTCCTGTTTTAGCGGAAGGCTGCCGTGACGCGTATTCAATCCAGCCTGCAGACGAATAGCGAAGAATTTCAGCAGCGCTACCGGCACAATCGTGGTCTGGCCAGCGAGCTGCATGCACGCCAGCGTGCTGCTCGCTTTGACCGCCCCCGCAAGGACGTCGAGCGGCTGCAGTCGCAGGGCAAGATGATGCCGCGGCAGCGCATCGAAAAACTCCTCGATCCCGGTACGCCCTTTCTTGAGTTCTCGACTCTGGCGGCAAACATGGCCTACGACGGAGAGGCGCCCGGCGCGAGCTGCATCACCGGGATCGGCATGGTGCGTGGGCGGGAAGTCATCCTGTGCGCGCACGACTCAAGCATCAAGGGTGGGGCCTGGTACCCGCTCTCAGTTAAGAAAATCGTGCGCTGCCTCGACATCGCGATCGACAACCATCTGCCCGTGGTGCACCTGTGCGACAGCGCCGGAGGCTTCCTGCCGCTGCAGTCAGAACTCTTTCCGGACAAGAACATGGCCGGACGCATGTTCCGCAACCAGTGCGTGCTGTCCAAGCTCGGCGTCAAACAGCTGGCCCTGGTTTTCGGTCACTGCACTGCAGGCGGCGCCTACATCCCGGCGCTCTCGGACTATTCCGTCATCGTCCGCGGCACGGGCGCCGTCTTTCTGGGAGGACCGCCCCTGGTCAAGGCTGCCACTGGAGAAATCGTGACCGCAGATGCGCTCGGCGGCTGCGACCTGCACACACAGACCAGCGGTACCTGTGACTACCCGGCGGACACTGAAGACGAAGCGATTGCGATCGGCCGGGAGATTGTCGGTCAGTGGGAACACCCCCAGAAATGGCCGATCCAGCGCGACGCGGTAGAAGCTCCTTACTACGATCCGGATGAGCTCTACGGCATTCTGCCGGACGACATCAAACGCGGTTTCGACATGCGTGAGGTCATCGCGCGGCTGGTGGACGGTAGCCGCTTCCACGAGTACCAGCCCGCTTACGGTACGACGCTCGTTTGCGGCTTCGCCAACCTGTGGGGCTACAAGCTCGGCATACTGGCCAACAATGGCGTTCTGTTTAACGACAGCTCGCTCAAGGGCGCGCACTTCATCGAGCTGTGTAACCAGAACAATACGCCGCTGCTGTTCCTGCAGAACATCACTGGTTACATGATTGGCCGCGAGTACGAGGCACGCGGGATCTCCAAGGACGGCGCGAAAATGATCATGGCGCAGGTGGGTTCACATGTGCCGAAATTCACTGTGATGTGTCACGGCTCGTTCGGCGCGGGCAATTACGGCATGTGCGGCCGCGCCTACGACGGCCGCTTCCTGTTCAGCTGGCCTAACCATCAGATCGGCGTCATGGGCGGTGAGCAGGCGGCGCGCACGCTGGCTGAGGTCAAACTGAAGCAGCTCGAACGCCGCGGCGACGCGGTTGACCAGTCGGTGCTAGATCGGGTCTACAGCGAGACTTTGGAGGCCTACCAGCACCAGCTGTCGGCCTACTACGCGACTTCCGAGCTATGGGACGATGGCATTCTCGACCCCGTCGATACGCGCAATGCGCTCGGCGTGGCCATCAGCGCGTCGCTGAACGCCCCTCTTACGGGATCAGGCTACGGCGTTTTCCGCTTCTGAACCGGCCTTAGCGCGGGTTCACAGGGAAATCTGCAGGACCTTATCCACGGCCTCGATCTGCTCGATGGCGGCAAGCGCATCGGCATCCAGCCCCTTGGAGACAGCCAGCACGGCGATCGCAAATTGCTTGCCGTCGGCAACCCCCACCTGCATCCGCGAGATATTGATCCCGCGTTGCCCGAGCAGTTCACCCAGCGCGCCGATCACGCCGGGCCTGTCGGCATGACGGGTGATGAGGAGATGGCCGTCCAGCGGTGATTCAACCTCGTAGCCGTTGACACGCACCAGGCGGGCATACTGCTCGTCGAAGACCGTACCCTCCAGCGCGATGGTTTCTGATTCGGTGCGGGCGGTGATGCGTATCAGTGAGACGTATCCGCTGGACTCTTCCGAGCTCGTCTCGGTGACGTGGATCCCCTGGCGGCGTGCCAGATGCAGCGCGTTGATGTTGTTGACGGGAACCGAAAGATGCTCGCACAGCAAGCCGACCATGGCTGAGCTCGAGATCGAATGGGTGTCCAGCCGCCCGGCGGCACCGAACACCCCGACTTCTACATCGCTGACCGGTCCTTCCGTCATGCGACACAGCACCCGCCCGAGCCTGGTCGCGACATCCATGTAGGGCTGCAGCTGCACCAGTTTCTCCGGCGCCAGGCTGGGCACGTTGACCGCGTTGATCACTTCTCCGCGGATCAGAAAGGCCGCGATCTGATGGGCGATCTCAACGCCCACCGCGGTCTGTGCCTCGTGGGTCGACGCTCCGAGATGCGGGGTGAACTGAATATTCTCAACGCCGAACAGCGGGCTCTCTCCTGGCGGCTCGTTTTCGAAGACATCCAGTGCCGCGCCGGCCAGGTGCCCGCTGCTTACGACCTCAACCAGGGCCTGCTCGTCGACCAGCCCCCCGCGGGCACAGTTGATCAGACGCGCACCCGGTTTCATCGCCAGCAGCCGCTCTCGACTGAGAATGTTTCGCGTTCCATCGGTCACCGGGCAGTGCAGCGTCACAAAATCCACGTCTTTGATCAGCTCATCGATGTCGGCTTTCTCAACGCCGTGCTCGGCGAAGGTTTTTTCGGTCACGAAAGGGTCAAACGCCAGCACACGCATCTGCAGTCCGCGGCAGCGCTCAGCAACCAGTCGGCCGATAGTGCCGAAACCGACAATGCCGACGGTTTTGCCGGACACCTCGGTACCCAGGAAGCTGTTCCGTTCCCATTTGCCTTCACGTACCGAGCGATCGGCCGCCGGCAGGTTGCGGCACAGCGAAAACATGTGCGCGATAGCCAGTTCTGCGGTCGTCGTGGCGTTCGCGTCTGGAGTATTGAGGACTACGATCCCGCGCTCGGTGGTCGCGTCGAGATCGACGTTGTCCACCCCGATTCCGGCACGCCCTACGACCTTGAGGCGCTCTGCAGCAGCAAGGAGTTCG
>Ga0181594_10003293_pt1 | contig 14686 bp, 11 predicted proteins | sample 071ome_18_FD_145603 | JGI IMG/M metagenome (GOLD analysis project Ga0181594, IMG submission 145603) | Coastal salt marsh microbial communities from the Groves Creek Marsh, Skidaway Island, Georgia - 071413BT metaG (spades assembly) | ecosystem: Environmental > Aquatic > Marine > Intertidal zone... | reverse complement strand
ACTCAGCGGCGCCGCCAACTCCTCGGTGAGCGCCCGCACCCGTTGGTACTCCTCAGCGAGATCAACCGGGGGTGATCCATTGACCTCCGGGTGCATGTCGAGTGTCCGCTGCAGCGAAGCAGCCGGCGGGTTCGATTGAGTCGTAGGTGCGGACACGATGCCCCTAAGTCCCGAGTACGTCCCTCACAGCGCCGTTGCACCGATCGAAGGGCTGTCCATATCGAGACTAGCGCGCAAGCGGGCGGCTGCGCACCCCTTCTATTGACGAACCCACGCTCAGCCATCCGTGGGCCCATTACCCTGCGGTCATGTCTGAATCCTCAGCTCGGGGGGCCATCTCCGCCCAACCGCTAGAACTCAATCGCGGTATGGATCATCCGGCCCGGACCGGACTTATCGGGGCGGGTATCGCGCTCGGACGCAGCTTCCAGCCCAATCTCCTCACCCGCGGGAGCACCGATCAGGCTGTGATCAGTGGCGTAACAACAGCCTTCGCCTACGGCCTGTACTCCTCCGGTGACGCCATCGTTGATTCCTTGGCAGCGCGCATCAGCGGACAAGACGACCCAGGGGCAACCCCGCGGTTGATCGTCGCGGCAGGCATCGCCGCGGCCGGTGCGGCCACATTTGCGGGATTTCGGTGGCGCGAACACGAGCCTCGAGCACGAGCAGCAATACGACTCGTTGGTCGAAACGCGGCCGTCGGCGCGCTTGCAAGTGCGGCATCGTCGTTGACGGGCCGCAAGACCACCGGTCGGCGCTGGGGAGTGGCCGTAGCCGCCGCAGCGACCGCGGCGTCCTGGGCGAGCCTCACTCCCTGGCGGGCCACCCCGGGCTCGCTCATCCGAAAGGACACATCCGATAAGCACCACACTCCAGGGCAGGACCGCTTCTTCGAGGACTCGGTCCGAGAGGTTGCACCGGCAAAGATGGCGGCTATCGGAGTTGGAGTTGCCGCCGCGACGTACGGCATTGCCCGCGGTGAATCATTGTTGACGCACGGGATGGCCCGCGTCGCGAGCGCCACCCTCGGCGGTAAGCCCGAGGACCATCGAGCACTCGGCCGCCTGACGGCCTTCGGGCTGAGCGCCGGCTTCGCCTACCTGGCGATAAATCGCGCGTCGGCGATGCTGTCCAAAGGTGGTGGTGCGGTCGAACCGGGGATGGAAACGCCACCGAGCATCCCGGAGATCACCGGCTGCCCGGAGTCGGGGCTGGACTGGATGAAGCAAACGCGTGAGGGCGCACGTTGGTTGGCCGCAGCTCTGACGCCGTCCACCATCGATTCGGTCATGGGTTCCTCCACAGCGAAACAGCCGATTCGCGTATACGCGAGTTTGGACATCGCCGAGGATCCGCACGAGCGGGTGGCCGTTCTGCTCAACGAGATCGACAGAACCAAAGCCCTCGAACGCGGCCACTTCGCGCTCTTCTCCCCCACCGGATCGGGCTACGTCAACTACGTCGCCACCGAAACTTTCGAGTTCTTAACCGGTGGTGATTGCGCGTCAGCCGCGATCCAGTACTCGGTCCTGCCCTCGAGTTTCTCACTCGGCGATGTCTCCACCGGCGTCGATCAGACGCGAATGGTGGTCGACGGCATAACGCAGCGTTTGCTCGACATGGACCCGACAGCCCGCCCGAAGTTCTACTTGTTCGGCGAATCCTTGGGCTCACAGGTGAGCGAAGGAATGTTCGAAGGGACATGGACCTACGGCCTGCCGGGAGCCAAAGTCGACCACGCGCTGTGGATCGGGACACCCAGCGCCACGACCTGGCGCAAGGAACTCTGGGGCGATCGCTCTATTACCGAGGCGCCGGACGTCGGCCCCGATGGCATTTATCTGCCCAGGACCATCCGAGATTGGCTCAATCTGCCCGATGCGGACCGCGAGCACATTCGCTACCTGCTCTTGCAAAACGGCGACGACCCCATACCGAAGTTCGGAAGCCAGTTGATCTGGCGTCGCCCCGACTGGCTGGGGCCCGATCGTCCAATCGGCGCTCCGCAGCACACGCGGTGGGTTCCCGGTGCAACGTTCCTCATGACGTTCATCGACATGCTTAATGCACTCACACCCACTCCGGGGGTCTTCGCCCAGGGCGGTCACGACTATCGCGAAATCCTTCCTCGCGCCATCAGTGAAACCTGGCGACTTCCGGCCAGCGACGATCAAATGACGACGATGAATCGCGTCCTCCGCGAACGCGAACTCGCGTGGGAGCTTTATCGCGATTGGTCGGCGGCCATTGCCAAACCGGCGGAGAAGCGAAGCGAAGCGATGGACAAGGTTTTGAAGAAGGCATCCGACTACGTCGAATCCCCTGTGGACGAGGCGCGTCTGATCGAGTTGGTGGCGCAGGCTCTACCGGATCGGGCTGCCGCGCTCAAAACTTCCTAGTCGCGCCGTCACTCGCGCTCGGAGTAGTCGCGTTCGGGATCCTCGACCACGACGAGTGCATCAACCGCAACGGCCCCGTTCGGCCCGAGGATTAACGGGTTGATATCCGCTTCGACGATCGTCGGATGGTCCATGGCCAGCCGTGACAGGACGAGAACTGTGTAGACGATGGCATCGAAGGTCTCTTCGGTTGTCAACTTAGATAATCCGGGTGCCTTGCGCACCAGCCGAACCGCCTGATCATGAGTGAGGGGGGCCAAGGATGTCGATGTCAAGGACAGCGCCTCGGCGTAACGACCACCAATGCCCACCGCCACCACGGGTCCGTAGTGCGGATCGCGGGTCATTCCGCAGATGACTTCCGGACCGGCGGCGACTTCCTGGGCGACCAGCACCGAACCACCGAATGCTTGCGTCGCGACCGATACTTCCTCGGCGGAGTTCAAGCCGAGCGCCACACCACCCACGGTCGCTTTATGCGCGGGGCCGTTCATCTTCACGACCACCGGAAAGCCGAGTTCTTGCGCTGCCGCGATCGCTTGGTCGGGACCATCGGCAAGTCGCCTATCGGCCATCGGGATCCCGTAACGTTCCATGATCTCGGCGGACTCGTGTTCGCTCAGGGCCCCCGGCCGCAGTAGATCGGAGACATCGACCTCTTCGTGCGGGTCGAGATCGCGGGCGGTGAACGGATGCCACATCGAGACCGCAGCGAGTGCTTCGACCGAGGCACGTGTTCCTCGCAGCAGCGCAACCCCATTGGACGCCGCGTAACTCGCGATCCGCCTCGGCGGATCGGTCACGTGAACCGTCGTCACCGCCGGGAAAATTCGTCGATCCTTGGTCGCTTCAGCCAGGCCCTTCACGATCGCAAGGCACCAATCGTTTTCCGCATCACCTCGATACTGGGTGATGTCCACTTGAGCCAAGAGGATGTCGAATTCGCCCGAATGCGCCATGAGTTCCAAGGATTCGGGAAAGACGACTTCGGTTTCATCGACCATCCACGCATCGAGCGGGTTCGCCGGATTCAAGAAGTTAGGAAAGCGCTCTTGCAGTGATGCGACGAGCTCATAGGGCATCGGCGGGAACTCCAAGCCCGTGGGTTCGGCCGCGTCCGCGAGCATGCCGCACTCACCGCCGGACTCAGAGATCGCGCCCAAGCGAATTCCCGAGGGCCACCTGGGCTGGCCGAGGATCTCGAGGGCTTCCATGAAGGTGGAGGTGTCCGTGACCTCGATGCCGCCGTGGTGATGGATGAAGTTCGTGAATGCCTTACTGGAGCCGACCATCGCGCCGGTGTGCGCCAGGGCAGCCTGCGCCGCCACCCGGGATCGACCGACCTTCATGCACACCACCGGCTTACCAGCCTCTGCGCACGCTCGAAGGCCGTCGGCGAAGGCCTCGGGGCGCCGGACGGTTTCGACGAACAAGCCGATTGCCTGCGTTTGGGAATCCTCCGCCAGACCCATGAGCAGATCCGCTGCGTCCCGATTTCCCTCCGATCCTGTCGAGAACACAGCACGAAATCCGATTCGAGGGCCGCAATTCAACATCGCATCGGCGATAGAACCTGATTGCGCAATGACCGATACATGTCCGCGACGAAACGTCTTGGGCACGTTCGCCACCCACATGGATCCGCCGTTGGGAACGGCCAAACCCATGCAGTTGGGTCCCAAGATCGCGGCGTCATACGCGTCCGCGAGGTCCATAACGGCCGCGACGGTCTCGGCGGCATTGACGCCTGCTTCGGCTCCCAGTCCCGGCAACACGAAGGCTCGGATTCCGAAGTCCAGCGCCTCTCGCATCAACTCCACGATCGCGGTGTGACCGACGAGCATGAACGCGCAGTCGGGAACCTCGGGTAGTTCCCGCACGGATGTGTAGACGTCCTCACCCAGGATCGACTCACCCGAGGGATGCACCAAGAACGCCCGACCACCACCTGCAATGGCTTCGGCGACGACGGATCGGCGACGCTCGCTCGCACCGACGACCACGATGCAGTCCGGATCGATCAAGCCGCGCACGTCTCGATGCGCTATGCGCTCCTCGACGGGCAACGGGTCGAGAATTAGTGAAGCAGCGGTCATGGGACCCCCTATGCCGGAAAAGCGCACCCACGCCATGGGCTATCGCGAGCGTCGCTGGAGACGAAAATCGATGAGGACGGATTCGGTTATGTCTCAGGCACCGGCGGAGGTATCAGTACGGACGACGCTGTCAGGATCGAACCGGCTCCTTGAGGCTAGTTGCCCGGCACTGGCTGCACAACCCCAAAGTCGGTAGCGTTTCGCAATGCACGCGATTTATGCAGCGGGTATCAACCGCGACGACCCACTATCAGTTCTCGGCATCGGCGATGTGGAGCCCAAGGAAACACCCGAGGAGTGGGTGGATGTCGAGGTTAAGGCGATGAGCCTGAATCACCATGACGTCTGGGCCCTGAAGGGTCAGGCTCTGCGCGAGGAACAGGTTCCGATGATTTTGGGAACCGATGCTGCTGGCATCGCTCCGGATGGCACGCCCGTTGTTGTCCATGCGGTAATCGGCAATCCGATTAATGGTGATGAAACCCTCGATCCGAAACGATCGCTCCTCAGTGAGGTCTACCCGGGAACATTCGCCGAGCAGGTGCGGGTCCCGGCGGGCAACCTCATACCGCTTCCCGAGGGATTCAGTTTCGAGCAGGCGAGCTGCCTGCCCACCGCCTACCTGACCGCCTATCGAATGCTCACGACCAAGGCGCATGCCCAGGCGGGTGAGACCGTCTTGATTCAAGGAGCCGGCGGTGGCGTCGCCACGGCAGCGACAATCCTCGGCAAGGCCCTCGGTCTTCGCGTCTGGGTAACGTCACGCGATCCCGAGAAGGGTGAGTGGGCGGTCAGTATCGGCGCCGACCAAGCATTCGAAACCGGAGCCCGACTACCCGACAAGGTCGACGCCGTCATAGAAACGGTCGGGGAAGCAACGTGGGACCACTCTTTGAAGTCGTTGCGGCCGGGCGGCACCATCGTCGTCTCGGGTGCGACCTCCGGCGCCATGCCACCATCCCAACTCAATCGAGTCTTTTTCCTGCAGCTGACCATCGCTGGATCCACCATGGGCACCGCTCAGGAATTTGCCGACCTCATCACCCTGATGAGCGAGAACGCGATTGCTCCGGTCATCGATCGCACCATGGCCATGGATGAGGCACGCGACGGGTTTGCGGCAATGATCGACGGAACCGTCCGCGGCAAGATCGTGATGACGCGCTGACATGCACGTCGGTCAGTACCGGGTTCGCTACCGGGACGTCTACTCGGCCGGCGTCGTGCTCAACGCCCGCTATCTCGACATCTGCGACGAGGCATTCACCGAGTTCTTTCGGCAACGTGGTCTCGAGCCTGCGGATCTCTACGCGGTCGCATTCAACGGCGCGCTCGCACACATGGATGCGACCTTCATCGCTTCGAGTTCCATCGACGATGTACTCGACCTGGATGTGGGCTGCGACAGAGTCGGGAACACCAGCGTGATCCTTACCTACACCTTCACCCGGAACGAGCAGGCTGTTTTCCGGGGCGTGGCCAGGTATGTGAATATCGATGACAACGGCTCACCGATTCCCGTGCCCGACCCCGTTCGCAACGCGCTCGCAGGCGCCTAGCGCACCACGCGTACTTCACTTCCACGCTCTTCGGGTTCGTCATCAATCATTTCGGCGGGAAAACCAGAAGCTGTTACGTCGATTCCGTAGCGGTCCTCGAGTCGGCGGATGATGTTGGGTGACCACTCGCGGGGTCCGTATTGATTGATTCCGTCGTCGAATATCTCCACGATCAACGAGCCCAGTTCCAGTTCCATGCCCAGGTCCCGCGCGATAGCCACGAACAATCCCACGTCCTTTTTCACCAAGTCCATCGTGAAGTTGATGTCCCGGGATCCGTTCAAGATCACCTGACTCTCGGTTTCGTGAACGAAACTATTGCCCGACGATGCTCGAATCGCCTCGAAAGCCACGTTCAGATCGATTCCCGCTTTGGCGCAGGTGGCGAGGGCTTCGGTGACAGCAATGAGATTTGCCGTCGCCAGGTAATTGGTCACCACTTTGATCTTCGAGGCACTCCCCAACTCCCCGGTATGGAGGACTCGACGTCCCATGATGGTCAGCAATGGCAAAACCTTGTCGAAGGTCGTGCGATCGCAACCGGCCAGGATGGAAATGTTCCCCGTCGCAGCTCGGTGACATCCACCAGACACGGGGCAATCCGCCACCAGCCCACCACGCTCCACGACCCGCGCACCCAGCCGCACCACTTCGTCGGCGTCGGTCGTACTCATCTCGATCCACACTGTTCCGGGAGTCATGCCCTCGAGAACTCCGGCCGGCCCTTCCATCACTTCCGCCACGACCGATGGTGACGGAAGGCACGTGATGACTACGTCGCATGCGGCCGCCAGTTCCGACGGTGATGACGCAGCCACCGCACCCTGATCCAGCAAGGACGCGACCGCTTCCGGCGATGTATCAACCACCGTCACGGACACGCCGTTTCGTACCAAAGTTCCTGCGAGTTTGGACCCGACGTTGCCTAACCCGACGAAACCCACCTTGTCGAACACTTCTTGCACAACTGACTCCATTCCGTGATGACGGTTGCGAGTGTGCCAGCCGGAATTTCCGTGCTGAGAGGTTTCGCCGAATTGGCCTCACCCAACCGCGCCCTATGCTGAGGACGTATCACCACTCGAGAAAGGCTCACCTGGGAGGCCGCGCGCGCGATGCCCGAGTTGATCGTCGTTGCGAATCGTCTGCCGGTTGAGCCCGTCTACCAAGACGGCGACCCCGATCAAGCGATCGTCGGCTACCGCCTCGCCCCGGGCGGCCTCGTCAGCGCCCTCGAATCCGTACTGCGCTCAGAGAAGGCCGTGTGGATCGGCGCCGGCAGTGATGCACTCGATATCGACCACGGTTCGCTCCAACTCGAGGCCGTGAGTGTCGATCCCCACGACATGCACGACTACTACGAGGGCTTTTCCAACTCAGCAATTTGGCCGCTCTACCACGACGCTGTGGTCACGCCGTCTTATCACCGACACCACTTCCGCGCCTACGAGCGCGTGAATCGGGCGTTCGCCGAACGCATTGCGGAGATCGCCGAACCGGGCGCGACCGTTTGGATCCACGACTACCAACTGCAACTCGTTCCGAGTCTTCTACGCACTCTGCGTCCAGATCTGAGCATCGGCTTCTTCCTGCACATCCCCTTCCCACCGAGCGCCTTGTTCGCGCAGTTGCCCTGGCGCCGTCAGATCCTCGAGGGACTTCTCGGCGCTGACCTCATCGGCTTTCACACGCACGATGATGCTCGCGCTTTCGTCTACTCCTGCGAGAGGTTCCTCGGCCTGGCCGCCCACGAGGGCACCATCAGGGTCGGTGAGCGCCGCGTGTCGGTTGGGGCTTTCCCCATAGCCATCGACGCACAGGGCTTCTCCGACATGGCTGCCTCGCCCGATGTGCTTGCGCGTGCGCGGCAACTTCGCGAGGAGATGGGTTCCCCGGAAACCGTTCTTCTCGGCGTCGATCGATTGGACTACACCAAGGGAATCGACATCCGCCTCAAGGCGTTCGCGGAGCTGCTTCAAGATGAACGCCTCGATCCCGCGACAACGGTCTTCGTTCAGGTCGCGGTGCCGTCCCGCGAGAACATCTCCCAGTACCAGCAGATTCGAGACGACATCGAGCTTCTGGTCGGCCGCTTCAACGGCTCGCTAGCGACCTTCGAAGCGACGCCGATCCATTATCTGCGTCGGGTTCTCGAACGCGAGGAATTGATCGCGCTCTACCTCGCAGCAGACGTCATGCTCGTAACGCCCTTGCGAGATGGCATGAACCTCGTCGCCAAGGAGTACGTCGCCTGCCGCAACGATGAAACCGGTGCCCTGGTCCTGAGCGAATTCACCGGCGCAGCGCGCGAGCTCTTGCAGGCCTGGCTCGTGAACCCGTACGACACATCGGGCGTGAGCGAAGCCATCGTCGATGCCGTTCGAGCGACGCCCGAGGATCGTCGTCGTCGCATGACAGCGATGCGCGCCACCGTCTTCGATACCGACGCGCAGGCGTGGGCCCGGGATTTCCTCAACGCGTTGCGCACCGGTGTGGCGAGCGCTCAGGCGGCCGTTGCCGACGACCGTGATCAAGCCAAGATTCCAGTGAACCAGTTGGCCGATGCCCGCCATCTCCTGGTCTGCGTGGACTACGACGGCACGATCTCTCCAATCGTCACCGACCCCGATGCCGCACGACCGCTGAGTGAGGCTGTGGTTGCCCTCGAAGAACTCTCACGCCTGCCCGACACCTCGGTTGCGGTGGTCTCGGGCCGCGCTCTGGACAATCTGCGGTCGGTCTCGGGAATGCCGCCGGCCATTCACTTGGTCGGAAGCCACGGTGCCGAAATTGATACTGCCCTCGAACTCGATCCCGCGCAGCAACGGTTGCTCGAGCAATGCACCGCGGCGGCCGAGGAACTCGTCTCGCAGGTTCCCGGCGCCCACATCGAGACCAAGCCCGGCAGCATCGCTATCCATGTTCGACGCTGTGAGCCGAAGGCAGGCGCCAACTTGATCCGACAGATCGTCATGGGACCGGGCCGCTACCCGGGAGTTTTGGGAAGACACGGCAAGGAAGTGATCGAACTCAGCGTCGCCCACGCCCAGAAGGCAGATGCAGTCCGTGCGCTTCGGCACCGATTCGATGCGTCGACGGTGGTCTTCATCGGCGATGACCTCACCGATGAGTCGGTATTCGCCGACCTCAGCGGACAGGACGTCGGAATCAAGGTCGGTTCCGGTGACTCCGCGGCGTTATGGCGCGTCGACTCCCCGGTAGACGTTGCGCTTCTACTGAACCGCCTCGCCCAAGAGCGCGCCGAGCGCAGTCGTTCCTAGTTGAGACTGAACGGCGGATACCTATCTGTCGCGAGCAAGATCGCGTACGTGTGCACCCGCCAGGTCCATCGCATGACACCCACGGTGAAATCGAACAGCGCCTTGGGATAACGACCGGTGATGATCACCACGATCCAGGCGACGATCGTCACAGCGAAGACCGCGATATAGAGGAAGAACAGAATGAAGTAGTGCGGAATCGCTAGAAACCACTTCACCAGAGGCAGCCCGCGATTGAGGTCTGTTTGTGCATTCGGGTACGGAACATCGAGATGGACGTTTTGATCGTCTTCCGTAGACGGGTACTTGTCGGTGATCAACAGCACGTAGGCCGAGATCCGTGTGAAGAAGCGCGAGAGAGCCAGGCCGAAGTCGAACCACCACTTGGGATAGCGCTTGCGAAAGAGCAACAGCAGGACGGTGACGAGGAAAAGGGCACCAACGATGCCTGCACCGCTTGATGTGGTGTTGGTAACCGTTTCTTCGGCCCCTTCATTCCACGTGACAACCGATTCGCCGCCAGAAGTCAGGATGTTGAGGATGATGGCGATGGGAATGACAAGGATGATCCGAAAGAGGGTCGTAACCCGGCTCAACTTCTCCTGATAGTCGATCTGCAAGGTGGCGGGGTACGCCGGTTGGCTGGTTGTCTGAGACATCGGCTCCTCCTGACTCCAGCAGCCTCACGCTGCTCACACCGTCAGCCTAGGTGGAAGCAGCGATCGATCCGGGGTTCTGACACCTCATCGGCAATAAGTTGAAGAAGTCCAAATCTGGACATAGTCTGACCCCGATGAGCACCGGATCCGAAGCCCTCCGCGAGCACGGCCTACACGTGACTCCGCAGCGCCTAGCGGTCCTCACTGCGGTGGATCAAACACCCCACTGCACTGCCGACACCGTGCTGGATACGGTCCGCTCGAACATCGGATCGATTTCCCGCCAGTCCGTTTACGACTCGCTCACGACTTTGTCCGAGGCCGGCATCATCCGGCGCATTCAGCCGGCGGGATCGGCGACGCGTTACGAGACAAGAACCGGGGACAACCACCACCATGTGGTGTGCCGCGCGTGTGGCGAGCTCGCAGACGTCGATTGCGCCGTCGGCGACACCCCATGTTTGACCGCAGCGAATGACCAAGGCTTCGCCATCGACGAGGCTGAGGTCGTCTACTGGGGTCGGTGCCAGACCTGCTCAACCGAGCACACCACTTCCCTTACCTGAAGAACACCACCGATAGGAGAGGCAACGATGGCAAGTGAAAGCAAGTGCCCGATCGACCACGGTTCCGTGGGCGTCGGACAGCAGAACGAAGACTGGTGGCCCAACCAGCTCAACCTCAAGGTCCTCCAGCAGAACCCACCCGTGACCGATCCCATGGGTGAAGGCTTCGACTACGCGGACGAGTTTGAATCCCTCGACCTCGCGGCCGTCAAGGCCGACCTCGTTGCTTTGATGACCGATTCGCAAGACTGGTGGCCCGCCGATTACGGCCATTACGGCCCACTGTTCATTCGCATGGCGTGGCACAGTGCTGGCACCTACCGAACCAGCGACGGTCGGGGCGGCGGGGGCTCGGGCATGCAGCGCTTCGCTCCCTTGAACTCTTGGCCGGACAACGTCAACCTCGACAAGGCACGTCGTCTTTTGTGGCCGATAAAGGCCAAGTACGGCAAGAAGCTCTCCTGGGCGGACCTGTTCATCCTGACCGGGAATGTCGCCCTCGAGTCCATGGGCTTCGAAACATTCGGCTTCGGAGGCGGGCGGGCGGACCTCTACGACCCCGACGAGACCTACTGGGGTTCGGAGGCCGAATGGCTCGCCGACCAGCGCTACAGCGGTGACCGTGATCTGGAAAACCCCCTTGCTGCAGTGCAGATGGGTCTCATTTACGTGAACCCCGAGGGCCCCAACGGCATGCCCGATCCGATGGCGTCGGCGCGGGACATCCGAGAGACCTTTGGCCGGATGGCCATGAATGACTACGAGACCGTCGCACTCATCGCCGGTGGCCACACCTTCGGAAAAGCCCACGGAGCAGGCGATCCTGACAAGTTCGTCGGCCCTGAACCCGAGGCCGCACCGCTGCAGGACGTCGGGCTGGGATGGATCTCCACGATGGGCACAGGATCGGGGGATGACACCATCAGCTCCGGACTCGAAGGCGCCTGGACTCCCACGCCAACCACCTGGGACATGAGCTACTTGGAGACCCTCTTCGGTCACGAGTGGGAGCAGACCAAGAGCCCTGCGGGCGCAACCCAATGGATCCCCAAGGGAGGCGCCGCGGCGGATGCGGTTCCTGACGCCCACGATCCCGCGAAGCGACACGCTCCGATCATGTTCACCACAGATCTCGCGCTTCGGACGGATCCGATCTACGAACCGATTGCCCGGGGTTTCCTAGAGAACCCATCCGAGTTCGCCGACGCGTTCGCGCGTGCGTGGTTCAAGCTCACGCACCGTGACATGGGTCCCAAGGCCCGCTACCTCGGACCGGAGGTACCAGCCGAGGATCTGATCTGGCAGGACCCAGTTCCCGCCGTGGAAGGTGTACTCGTCAGCGAGGCAGATGTGGCGGCCCTCAAGGACAAGGTGAACGCCTCGGGTCTGAGCGTTGCCGAACTCGTCGAGACCGCATGGGCTTCGGCCTCCACATTCCGTGGCACGGACAAGCGAGGCGGTGCCAATGGAGCGCGTATCCGTCTCGAGCCCCAGCGTCAGTGGCAGGTCAACAAGCCTGAGCAACTCGACAGGGTCCTGACTACCCTCGAGGGCATCCAGGCGGAGTTCAACGCCGCCGGTGGAGCACAGATCTCGATGGCAGACCTCATCGTCCTGGCCGGCGCGGCCGGTGTGGAGAGCGCAGCGAAGGCTGCCGGACACACCGTCACCGTCCCGTTCACCCCAGGCCGCACCGATGCGACTCAGGAGATGACCGACGCAGAGTCGTTCTCGGTTCTTGAACCGTTGGCCGACGGAATGCGCAATTACGTGGCCAAGGGTCAGGTCCGTCCGGCCGAGCAACTGATGGTCGATAGGGCCAACCTGCTCACCCTGTCAGCACCGGAGATGACCGTCCTCGTGGCCGGCATGCGCGCAATGGGCGCGAACGCGGACGGTTCCGACGTTGGTGTACTGACCACCAAGAAGGGTCAGCTCACAAACGACTACTTCGTGAATCTGCTCGACATGAGCACGGAGTGGGCACCAACCGACGACACCGAATCCCTGTTCGAGGGCAAGGACCGCTCGTCGGGCGAGGTCAAGTGGACCGCCAGCCGGATGGACCTGGTGTTCGGCTCGAACTCCCAACTGCGAGCGGTTGCCGAGGTCTACGGTGCCGCGGACGCCGACGCAAAGTTCGTCTCGGACTTCGTCACGGCCTGGAACAAGGTCATGATGCTGGACCGTTTCGAGCTGAAGGGGTAACACTGTCCCGCTGATCGACGTTCGATCTCCAAAAGGGGTGCCAACCGCTAAGGTCGGCACCCCTTTTGACTTGTTCTCCCCCAGAAACGCGCGACAGCGGTCAACTCCTGAAACCTCGCGACGCAGGGAGTTTCCACCGCTGGTTCCCAGGTCGAAACACCTACCTTTGGGACATGGAAGCAGCAGCCCCGGACACCACAACCGACTCAGCATCCCCCGGTCGTCGACAGCAGTGGCTCGACACCTACACGCGCCGCAGCTCTCCCCTCCTCTCGACGCTCGCGCTCGTGTATCTAGCGACGTTCTCGATCCAGGCGATTTGGTATTTCCCGGAAGACAACTGGTTCATCTGGATGAACACCTTCGGCCTTGCACTGTGGGCATTGTTCGTCATTGACCTGCTGTTCCGATTTGTCGTCTCCCCGGTCAAGAAACACTTCTTCAAAAAGAATTGGCTGGACACCATCACGGTGGTGCTCCCTCAGTTCCGTGCGCTAAGGGCACTGCGCGCGTTCACATCCGGCGGAATTATCTCCAAGAAATCCGGGCTGATCAGCGGTGGCGGGCTAACGTCAGCGGCCCTCGCAGCGGCGATCGTCGTATGGGTCGGCAGCGTGATGGTTCTCAACGCCGAACGCAACGCCCCGGACGCCGAGATCGTCAACATCGGCGACGCCGTCTGGTGGGCCTTCGAAACCGTGACGACCGTGGGCTACGGCGACTTTGTGCCAGTCACCTGGAACGGCCGAGCCCTTGCGGTCCTCGTCATGCTGGTGGGCATAAGTGTCTTAGGCATCGTCACAGCGTCTTTGTCAGCAGCACTCGTCAAGCGATCCCACCAGGGTCCCGACAAAGTGGACGAGGTCCTTGCCGAACTTGCCCACCTCAAGGAGATGGTGGCACGGCTCGAGGCCAAGCAGCAGAACGCGAATCCCTAGTCGAGATTCGCTGCGATCATGTCGCGAAGAAGCGACTGGTCCACGTGCCAATCGACGGGAACCTTGATGGTCTTCTTGTTGAGCTCATAGTCTGCGAGCCGATAACGGAACTGCTCGATCACATCTGAATTGAACGGCGCGATCAGTATGTGTTTGGTGTGAATAGTTACGCCAAAGACATACTTCCCGTCGATCCTTACCATCGGATTGTTCCAGGCGATGACGACTTCAGCCTCCGGGTAGTCCTTCGTGATCGCCTTCAAGATCTTCCGCACCGTTCGTTGCTTGACCGGCTCGTGCTCAGCCAAGTAGTCGTCCACCGTTGCATAGCGCCGCGTGCTCTTCGAACCTCGTGAGTACTGCACCAGTGCGTTGGCATGGGCGCGACTGAATCCGTGATCCTCCTGAAGGAAGGCCATCTGCTCGGGGTATTTCTTCCCCGCTACCTTTTTCATTTCTTTGTGCCAAAAAGACATCGGTTTGCCGTAGCGCTTCTCGATGAGCGGGAAGTACGACTCCCTGTCCGACGTCACCACGCAGCAAATAGTACGAGAGAGGCGCACTAGTTTGAGATGACTTCGTCCGGCCCGACGCAATTCACCAAACCGTAGGCCCCGGATGCTCGATTGCGGCTGACCACCGTCCCATTCACCGAAACAGAACACGACACCGTAAAGGACGATGAGCCACCCATTCCTGTCACCGAGAAGTCCGACAAGTCGATCGCGACGCCCTTCGGCACCGTGACGACGTGACGGAAGGGCGGTGGCGCGCCAAGGCTCTCCAGCATCACGGTCGAGCCATCCTGAAAGTCGACATATGACAAGTGGGTGACGCTCAGCCCGTCGGTCAACACCTCGTAGGAAATGGTCGTGACGTCGTCGTCGGCTCCAAGGCTCGAGGTCACGGGCCGATCGACTTGAGCAACGTTCTCCGAGACCGACCCGGAGAAAACAATCATCGGAACCGTTGCAAGA
>Ga0181594_10003289_pt1 | contig 14698 bp, 13 predicted proteins | sample 071ome_18_FD_145603 | JGI IMG/M metagenome (GOLD analysis project Ga0181594, IMG submission 145603) | Coastal salt marsh microbial communities from the Groves Creek Marsh, Skidaway Island, Georgia - 071413BT metaG (spades assembly) | ecosystem: Environmental > Aquatic > Marine > Intertidal zone... | reverse complement strand
AAACGCAAAAGACCAAACCGTTATTACGCGCGTTCGGCCGCGCGGTGAACGCCCTCGGTGGCATCTATTACACGGCTGAAGACGTCGGCATGTCGTCCCAGGACATGGACACCATCGCAACACAAACGCGTTATGTGGTCGGACGTAAATCCGGCCTAGCGGCCAGCGGTGATCTATCCTTGTTTACCGCTATTGGGGTCTTTGCCGGTATTAAAGAGGCAGCTCGATATCGCCTCGGATCATCCGATCTAAACGGCAAGACGGTTGCGGTGCAAGGTCTTGGTCATGTCGGCTGGAAACTGTGTGAGCACCTTCACGAGGCTGGCGCGTCGCTTATTGTCTCCGACATAGACAAAAAGAAAACGGAAAAGGCAGTTCAGAAATTCAATGCGACGGCTGTGGATCCGGATAAGATTGTTTTCGCCGAGGCGGATGTTTTGGCGCCGTGTGCGCTCGGCGCGGTATTCAATAGCGAAAACGTCAAAAATCTGAAAACCAAGGTCATCGCGGGATCGGCGAACAATCAATTGGATGACGCTAAAGTGGGCGATATGCTCACTTCCCTCGGCATCCTTTATGCGCCCGACTATGTGATCAATGCTGGCGGTGTTATTAACGTCAGCGGCGAGATGCACGGGGACTACGACGCCGAACAAAGCAAGCAACGCTGCGAAGCCATTGCGGATACGCTGCGCGATGTATTCGTAGCAGCGGAAAAATGGAAGATCGCGCCGTCTGCGGCGGCGGATAAGATTGCAGAAAGCAGGTTGCAGGCGCGCTGCAAGGACGAGTAAGAGCGAGCGGGGGAACATGGGGGACACACTGGGTTGGCGCCGGCTTTACGGGGTGGTGACGCCGTCCACCAACACCGTCGTGCAGCCGGAATATGATGCTATGCGTCCCGAGGGCGTGACCAATCACATTTCGCGCATGCATATTCCCGATGATCCGGTAAAGTCCGATGCGGATTTCGACGAACTCATTCGCCGCATTGATGTGGCGCTTGAAGCCGCGGTGGACCGGGTCATGACCTGCCGCCCGCAGCATCTTATCTTGGGAATTTCCGCCGAAAGCATTTGGGGCGGAGGCAGTGCGCCCAGCCGCAAGATCGCCAAGCGCGTCGCCAAACGGGCGGGCGATATTCCGCTCACTCAAGCCGCCGAGGCCATTCCTGCTGCATTAAACGCCTTCGGTGTGAAGGGCCGTATTGGATTGATCACGCCCTACTTCCCCGTCGCTGCTGGACACCTGAAAGCATTTTTTGCCGAATTCGGTGTTGAAGTTGCGCATGACGTTTATCTGTCGTGCGAAAGCCTGGTGCGCATTGCGCATGTAACGAAAGAACGACTTGCCGAGGCCGTCCGCGAAGTGGACGGATCGGACGTGGAAGCGATTGTTCAGTTCGGCGCGAACTTGCCTATGGCGCAATTTGCCGCAGAAGCCGAAAAAGAAATCGATAAGCCCGTGATCGCCGTCAACACGGCCACCTATTGGCATGCGCTTCGCACCGGCGGCATCAACGATGTGGGCACCGGCATGGGCCGCTTACTTGAAGAGTTTTAGATGCAAGCAGGCAGCTTAGGCGCTGCCCGCTGCATCGTCGCTTTCTCTGGCCGGAAACTGATCGAGATTGAGCGGCATATCCCGCAGCCGTTTGCCGGTCGCCGCGAACACCGCATTCGCAACCGCTGAAGCAACTGCGGGCGTTCCCGGCTCGCCGATCCCGCCCATGGGCGCGCCCGACTGAATCACATGTGTTTCAATTCGCGGTGCGTCGGACAGTTTAACCGAGCGATAGTCGTTGAAATTCGACTGTTTGACCCGGCCATCCTCGATTTCGATTTCACCGTATAATGCTGCGCTCAACCCGTAGAGAATGCCGCCTTGCAATTGTGCCTGAACCGAGTCCGGATTGACCATGGTGCCGCAATCGATGACGCACACCATGCGATCGACTGACACGCCGCCTTCCGGACGCCATGTGACTTCGGCCACTTGCGCGGTGATGGATCCGAATGCGGCGTGCAATGCGATGCCGCGGCCCGACCCTTCCGGCAGTGGCGTGCCCCAGCCGGATTTTTCGGCGGCCAGATCGAGCACGTCGCGGAAGCGTGGTGCATCCGCCAGCAATTTGCGCCGGAACTGATAGGGATCTTCACCTGCCGCATTCGCCATTTCATCGGTAAAGGATTCCGTAAAGAACCCATGACGCGAGTGGGCCACGCTGCGCCACGCCCCGGTCGGGATGGGCGCGGTCGCGTCCACCCAACCGATGTGCTGGTTCGCAACGTCGTAGGGTATGAGCGGCGCCTCGTATGGCGCATCGCGCCAGTTATAGACGTTCAGCCAGGCAATGACGTTTCCGTCGGCATCGAACGCGCCTTTGAAGCGGCTCAGACCGGCCGGACGGTAATTGTCGTGCTGCATGTCTTCCTCACGGCTCCATGTCAGCTTGACCGGCGTATCCTTCATTTGCGCGGCGATCTTGGCTGCTTGCGCAATGGGATGCGGGTCCGCGCGGCGTCCGAAGCCGCCACCCAGGCGCTGATTGTGCACGATGACGTTGTCATGTTCGTAGCCCAGCTCATCGGCGACGATGGCGCGCGTGCCAAGCGGATTTTGCGAGCCCACCCAAACTTCCGCTGTGCCGTTTGAGCGCGCCAGTACGGTGCAGTTCAACGGCTCCATCGGCGCGTGGGCGAGGAAGGGGGCCTTGTATGTGCCCTCAACCGTCTTGGCGGCATTTACGAACGCGGTGTCCAGATCGCCCTGATTGCGATCATCGCCGCCCGGCATGCCGGACACGGCTGTTTCGAATTCGGCAAAGATGCCGGTGGAGGACAATCCTGCGCTTTCACCGCCGGAAAACGTGACATCGAGCGCGCGCACGGCTTGTTCGGCGCGCCAGGTGTTGTCGGCCACCACAGCCACGGCATCACCGAGGTTGATAACACGCTCCACGCCGCGCCGGCTTGCGACGGAAGACTCGTTCAAGGTCGCGACCTGTCCGCCGAAAACCGGGCTGTGACGGATAGCGGCATACTTCATGCCCTCGACGCGTGCGTCGATGCTGAACTTGGCCGTCCCGTTCACCTTCTCCGGTACATCGAAGCGCGGCATGGGCTTGCCCATGATCTTGAATTGATCCGGCGTTTTCAGTTTCGGATTTTCGGGTGGTGTCATCGTTGCGGCGAGCTCGATCAACTCGCCGTAAGGAACACGCTGGTCACTGCCGTCGTGAATCACATGGCTATTTTCAGTGCGCAATTCCCCGGTCGGAACGCCGAGTTTATCCGAGGCCGCTTGCACAAACATTTCCCGCGCGGCCGCGCCGGTCGGACGCATGGCCAATTGTCCGGTGAAGCGGATCGCCGAACTCCCGCCGGTGATTTGCAGATCCGCAAAGCGAACAATTGGTCCGGCGACCTGCTTTAAACCGCTGGTTAGAAGCTCCGGCAGTCCAAACTCGTCCGCGAAACCTATGGCAACGGCCGCATTCGCAAAAGCGTCGTGCGCGGGGGCTTCAAGCACCGAGACCAAATTCCAATCGGCATCCATTTCATCGGCCAGCATTTGGGCGAGGGCGGTTTGCGATCCTTGGCCCATATCGGCGTGGGGCACAATCGCTTCCACGCGATTGTCCGGATACACCTTGACCCAAGTTGTCAGGACCGCGCCGTCCTTTCCGTGTCCCAAAACCTTGCGCGCTTCTTCGCGTTGCGGATAGGGCCGCGCGGTGAAACCGATGACGAGCGCGCCGCCGACCAGGGCGGTGCCGAGAATGGCTTTGCGTCGGGTAATTTTCATGACCGCCTCCCTTATGCCTGTTCCGGCAGCGAGGCGACGGCCTCGCGCACGCGATCATAGGTGCCGCAGCGGCACACATTGGAGATGGTTTTGTTCAATTCCTCTTCCGTCGGATTGGGGTTGGTCGCGGTCAATGCCGCGACCGCCATGATCATTCCCGACTGACAGTACCCGCACTGCGGTACCTGTTTTTCGATCCAAGCTCTTTGTACGGGGTGCGATGAGTCCTCGGAGAGTCCTTCGATGGTCGTGACTGGGCCGGTGACCGCCGCGACTGGCAGGGTGCAACTCCGCGCCGCGCGGCCATTGATATGCACCGTGCAGGCGCCGCACGCGGAAATGCCGCATCCGTATTTCGTGCCGGTGAGTCCCAACTCGTCGCGTAAGACCCAAAGCAGGGGCATTTGCCCTTCGACATCGACCGTATGCTCTTTTCCATTGACCGTCAGCGTATAGGCCATGGCGCTCTCCCAATATTGATGCGTGTGATGAGTGAATATAGCGTGTAATAAGGACGTGAAGAAGAGGTTCAGCCGTTCAGTTACAATCTGATGGTTATAATATTGCGCAGGCAGGCTGCCGCTGGGGGAGGAATATGGAAAAAGTCATTTACGCCATCTGGCGTGATCCATCGGTCGATGAAAAGACGCATCACAAGAAGCTTCGCGAAGAAATCGGCGGGGCTTTGGCGAACGCCGACGGCGTGCATGCTGTGCAGGTGAACCTCAGTGATGAGCACGTCGCTTCGGCGACGGCCATCAAGCAAATCAACACTAAGCCGCAGATGGACAGTACGATTCAGGTTTGGGTGAATTCGGCCCTGGACCGGTTCCGTGCGCCGCTCGATGAAATTGTCAGCGGTGGTGTCGGGCGCATGGCCGCTTATCTTGCAACCGAGTCACAGCCCATCGTCAATACGGCACACCCGCCGAAGCCCGGCACGCGCACGGAAGGGTTCTCGCAGGTGGTATTTTTGCGGCGTCCATCCCATCTTGCGTATGACGCATGGCTTCACAATTGGTTGGTCCTTCACACCGCCGTTGGAATCGATACGCAGAGTAACTTTGAATACATTCAAAACGTGATTACGCGGCAGTTGACCTACGGCGCGCCGCATTATGACGCGATGATCGAGGAATGTTTTCCGGCCGAGGCCATGACCAATCCGCAGGCGTTTTACGATGCGGTCGGTAACGAGGAAAAGTTCCAGAAAAATCTCGCGGCGATGATGGAAAGTTGTGGCCGCTTCATCGATTTCAGCAGGATCGACGTCGTGCCCACCAGCCAATACGTTATTAACCCTCTGACTTAACCGTCGCGTCGGCAGCGGTAGCTATCGAACCAGTTGGGGTCGCTGGCGCCGGGCGGGGTGGCGTCCTCGCCTGCGCGCGGTGAAATGCAGAAGATCACTTCGATCTCGGTGATACAGGGCGCGAGAACGTCTCCGCAAACCGTGGGGCTGGGATCGAATTTGAACCGCTCAAACAAATGCACGGTGCTCGTCCACGGCTGATCTGGCGCATCCTTCATGTCCAAAATCCAGAAGAAAACTGCTTGATCACCCTCCACCATAGCTCGATCCAGGTTCCGTGCGCGGAGAGTGTTGCTGACTTCGCCTTCGACGGGGCCCAGAATGTCGTCAAATGAATCCGCAGTTTTGATGCCGTTCTCCCAGCGTTGCACATCAACCGCCACGCGCTGATAGGGACGCATGCGCCCGTCGTAGCGGGCGTCTAAATAGGTGCGTGCGATTTCAATAAGGCAGTCCCGCGACATGTCCGTGCATGTGCTTTCGCGAACCTCGGCGGCGCGGGCGGGTGTCAATTCTATCGCGCCACCCAACAGCAGCGCGGCGGCCATTCCCAAGCTGGTGAATCGTTTGATCAAGTCTCCCCCCATTCGCGCCTGCGCTCCGCATTGGCACATTTTAGAGAGCGCCTGTCATCTATATGATGAATTTTAGGGGCTGTACATTGCGCATCGTCCCGGTAGTGTTCTTGTCGGCGAAAGGGAGGGATTCGCTTAGATATGTCACGCGGGCAAAGCATTCCATTGCACAAGAAAGAGCTGTCGCGCCGCGCAGTGATTCTGGCCGCGGTGGTGGGCGCTTCTTTAGTGCGCAAGGCGCCGGTGTTCGCCCAAGCGGTGTCGGAAGAAACCGTGACTATCGACGATAACTCCGGATTTTCCGGCTTTCTCGCGCGGCCTTCTGCGCGCGGACAATATCCCGGTGTGCTTGTTTTGCATGACCTTGAATTCCCTATGCTTCTGTTGGATATCCAAGCTATACGGTGGCTCCGCCCATTTTCGCCAAATTACAGACACACGGTATTAAAACGATGAAACTTTATCACTGCGCGGAAACGCGCTCCATGCGCACCCTCTGGCTCCTGAACGAAATGGGTATTCCCTTTGAATTGGAAGACATGCCTTTCGACCACAAGGTTCTTCGGTCCAAGGAGTATCTTTCGGTTCATCCGTTGGGCCGCATCCCGGCGCTGGTGGATGGCGACATGACGCTTATCGAGTCCGGCGCCATCACTGAATATCTTTGCGAAAAATATGATCCGGAGAACAAGTTCGGCCGCCCGGTAGGAAACCCTGAGCGCTACGACTGGCTCAAGTGGATTCACTTTGCCGAAACGGTGATCATTCCGTGTCAAAACATGGTGCAGCAGTACGTGTTTGTGCCGCCGGAGCAGAAGTCTGAAATCGTCATTTACTTTGAAACGCGCCGCCTTGGGAAATGCCTCGATGCCATGCAGGTCATCTTGGACGGTCAGGAGTACCTGCTGCCCAGCGGGTTTTCCGCTGCCGACACCTGCGTCGGCTTCAGCATCTACTTCTCTTCCGCGTTTGTGACGCTTGATGAGCATCCGGCGGTCAAGGCGTACTTCGATCGCATCATGGCGCGTCCGGCCTTCAAGAAGTCCATGCCCGCGAACCAGAAAATTCCGATGGAGTGGCTGCGGCCAAGGCTTGGCCCGCTTCTCAACCCGAACACCGGCAAGCCCGTGGAGGCCTGATCCTTCGATGCACCAATCCTCTGCCGACGCCGAATAAGGCACACCGGTTCCGGTTCACCTTCGCCTAAAACTGTGAGAGTATTTCTCGGCGCATTTCATTTACCGGGAGGATCGATGCGTTTTTGTGGAAAACTTAAGTCGGCGCTGACCGCGAGCGTTGCTGCTGTTGCGCTGCTTACGGCCGCGCCGGTGAACGCCGACGAGCCGAAGCTGATCCGGGTCGCCGATTATCTCCCCTCCGGTCACTTCATCACAAAGTTCATGACGAGCGTTTGGCTCGATCGTGTGATGGAACTCACCGACGGTGAAATCACATTCGATTATTTCCCGGCGGAGCAGTTGGGCAAGGCGAAGGATCTATTATCTCTGACCCAAAGCGGCGTGGCGGACGTCGGTTTGGCTGCGCCCTCATATATTACCGACAAGCTGCCCCTATCCAGCGTTGCGGAATTGCCCGAATCCTTCACCAATTCCTGTGAGGGTACCGTCGCGTATTGGGAACTCATCAAACCGGGCGGTATCATCGACCGATATGAGCTCAATCCCTTGGGTGTGCGCGCTCTGTTTGTGCTTGTGCTTGCGCCTTATCAGTTGTTTCTCGCGAATACGCCGATTGAAACCGTTGACTCGGTCCAGGGGCACAAGCTCCGTGCGCCGGGCGGACCGAAGGTGCTCATTACACGGCGCATGGGCGGCGTACCTGTCCAGATGGGCGCTCCTGAAATTCTAGAGTCGCTCTCGCGCGGCACCATCGACGGGCTGTTGCTGTCGCACTCCAGCATTGTCGATTACGACCTGCATCATCATTTGAGCTACGGCACCGACGGCGAGAATTTCGGCAGTGCCGTCATCATGTACACGGTCAACCTCGACACCTGGGCGGAGCTGCCGCCAAAGGTCCGGCAGGCATTCACGCAAGCCGGTCAGGAAGTCACGCGTAGCGGCTGCGTCGCCACCGATGAAGACTCTGCTGTCAGCTTGAAAAGCATCCGCGAGGCTGGCGTTGAGATCGTCGATCTGTCGCCGTCGGCCCGCGCGGAGTTTAAATCCGTGCTTCAGGGCGTGAACCGGCAATGGGCGGCGGACCTCGATTCACGCGGCAAGCCGGGCACGGAAGTGTTGCAGGCGTTCCAGAATGCACTGGCTGCCACCTGGCCCGTGCAGCAAGCGCAAGAGGCTGCTGCGGTCGAATAGCAGCGCTCCTTACGCCGTTTTTTGCACTTCCAGTTTCAATTCTTCGATCATGCGCTCGCGCATGACGAACTTCTGTATTTTGCCGGTCACGGTCATGGGGAATTCGTCCACGAACCGCACATAGCGCGGAATTTTGTAGTGGGCGATCTGCCCCTTGCAGTATGCCTTGATCTCATCCTCGTTGGCGGTCTCGCCGGATTTGAGTTTGATCCAGGCGCATAGCTCTTCGCCGTACTTTGGATCCGGCACACCGAAAATTTGGACGTCCTCAATCTTCGGGCTTTTATAGAGGAACTCTTCGATCTCGCGCGGATAGACGTTTTCCCCGCCGCGAATCACCATGTCCTTGATGCGCCCGACGATATTGAAGTAGCCGTCCTCGTCCATGATGGCGAGATCGCCTGTGTGCATCCAGCCGCCCTTGTCGATGGCCTCGTCGGTTTTGTCGTCGTCGTTCCAATATCCGCGCATGACCAAATAACCGCGTGCGCACAGCTCGCCTTGCTCGCCCACGGGGAGGATACGGTTTTCCGTGTCTACGATTTTCACTTCAGTATGTGGATATGCTGTGCCGACGGTGGAGACGCGCCGGTCCACGGAATCATGAATGCCCGTCTGCGTGATCACAGGTGCGGTTTCCGTCATGCCGTAAGCGATGGTCACTTCTTTCATATTCATGTCGCTGATGGTTCGTTTCATGACCTCGATAGGGCAGGGCGATCCGGCCATGATCCCGGTGCGCAAAGATGTCAAGTCGTAGGATTTGAAATCCGGCTCGGACAGCATGGCAACAAACATAGTAGGCACGCCATAAACCGCTGTGCATTTCTCGGCCTGAATCGCCTCAAGTGTCGCCTTGGGCTCGAAGGCTTCGGCCGGAAAGATCATAGCCGCCCCGTGAGTGAGGCAGCACAGATTGGCCGCGACCATTCCGAAGCAGTGATAGAGCGGCACCGGAATGCACAGCCGGTCCTTGTCCGTAAAGCCCAAGGTTTCCCCGGTGAGGTAGCCGTTGTTGAGAATATTGTGGTGTGTCAGCGTCGCGCCTTTGGGCGAACCTGTGGTGCCGCTGGTAAATTGGATATTGATGGGATCGTCGAATTGAAGCTGGCTCGCCAGACTTTTGACTCGCCCGTGATGGCTTTCGTCGGCTTTTCCGGCGACCTCTTCGAACTTGAACCAGCCGGGAAGGTCTTTCTTGCCGATGCGGATCAGCGTTCTCAAATGGGGCAAGCGCTTTGATTTAAGATCGCCCGGGATGCTCTTTGCCGCTTCAGGCGCCAGGGTGCCGATCATTTCGATGTAATCGCTGGTCTTGAATGTCTCCGCTGTGATGAGCGCTTTGCACTCCACTTTGTTCAGAACGTATTCGACTTCGGACAGCCGGTACGCAGGATTGATGTTCACCTGAACCAACCCCGCTTTGGCGGTCGCGAATTGCGTGACGACCCATTCGGCGTTGTTCGGCGACCAAATGCCGATGCGGTCGCCCGGCTCCAGGCCAAGCGCCAGCAACCCGGCCGCGAATGCATCCACTTCCTTTTTCAGGTCCGCATAGGTCCAGCGGATATTCTGATGGCGTACGACCATGGCGTCGCGGTCGCTCCATTTTTCGGCCACGTGATCGAAATGCACGCCGATGGTGTCGCCCATCAGCGGTGTTGAAGACGTACCGTGGACGTAGCTGTGCGTTAACTTGGCCATGACCCTCCCCATAAGATCTGAAATGCGTCCATTCCCTGCATGAGACGCCGCATATGCAGCATAGACTAGCGCAGCCGATTTGCTGATTCGAGTGCTATCGGCGTTCCAATAAATCTGTACAATGCGTGGCAGGGGGCTTCCATGAGCGTAGTGCGAATATCGGCGGTTATAGTGGCCATGTCGGCCTTCGGTGCCGGTGCGCCCGTATTTTCGCAAGAGCAAGTGACGGAGATCGTCTCTGGTGTTACGCCCGTTGTATCCAAAATTGCCCAAGAGACTCTCAAAGAGGGTTTCGTCCAGGTTGTAGTGGAAGTATCGGAGGTGGGGGACGTCACGGACGCGGAAGTTGTCCTGTCCTACCCCCAGGGATTTTTCGACGCTGATGCGTTGCGCTCCGCCCGAACCTACAAGTTTACCCCGTCCGAAGAGTCTCAACGAGTCCTCGACTTGGGATTTACCTTTTACACCGACCTCTACGAAAGCAACGCTAAACGTTCCATGCGCGGCGGATCGGAGCGCGGAATCAGCCAAGCGAATTATAAGATTTTCGACGACGCCATGCGTGAATTGAACGACGGCGACCTTGAAACTGCGGCGCCGCTATTCGAAGAATTGAAGGCTCGGCACGACAACGGGCAAATGAATGTCACGGACGCCGCGCGCTATTTTGCGTTTCTGACGCGCTTCAATCGATTGAGCCGAAATTTCGAAGACGCGATCGAAGCGGCCCGCTTCGCTCTTATTTTGGCGCGCTTTCTCGACACAGAAACCGTGGTCGATGGCATTCACTTCGAGGTGTTGATGAGTCTCGCATCTCTTGGCCGTAATCACGAGGCCGTGGACTACTACGATGGCTGGCGGCAGGTTGCGGGCATCGACATCCCGGGTTCGCTTACCGACTACATCGAAGCCCGGCGCGAACGGGGCGCTGGCAAGGGCGCCGTCTATAACGTCGTGGACTTTAGCGCTTTGCGCGAAAATACGGCCCGGAACAGCGGCCAGAATATCGAAGTCGTTGTCGATCTATGCTGCCACAATTTGCTGCCGGATCTGCCCTAAGAGATCGTTTCTCAAGGCAAGACTCATGCTGAGCATGTCTATATAGTGACGCGGCAAGGGGAGGATTGACATGGGGCCATCAGCTGACGTTACAGCGAACGGTGAGGTTTCGGGAGCGGCCGCTTCCGGGGAGAGCGTGCCGACGGTTTCCTACGATTGGAAATCACACCGCAAGTACGTGGTGTTCATGATTTTCATCGCGTATCTCCTGAATTCCGTCGACCGCAATATTATTTCCATCCTCCAGCAGCCGATCAAAGAGGAGTTCGGCTTAGCTGATTGGCAGCTGGGTCTTATGACCGGCTTCGCCTTTGCATTGTTCTACAACTTGGTCGGACTTCCCACAGCGCGCTTCATCGACGGCGGCGCCATCAGGAAGAACATTCTTGCCGGTGCCGTCACTCTTTGGAGCTTTGCGACCGCGGCCTGCGGACTTGCACAGAACTATTGGCATTTGTTGCTGGCCCGGGCGGGCGTGGGCTTGGGCGAGGGGGCCTTCGGTCCGTGCGTCGTCACCCTGGTTTCCGATTACTACGGACCGGCGGAACGTGCCCGGGCGATCGGCACCTACCTATTGGGCCGGCCCATCGCGATTGTGGTGGGCTTGGCCGCTGGTGGTTTCGTTGCCGAAGAGTACGGCTGGCGTGCAGCGCTCCTGCTGGTTGGCTTGCCGGGTCTGTTCGTCGGTCTCTTGTGGAAACTGACCATCAAGGAACCGCCGCGCGGTTTGGCGGATGGCAAGCCGACGAAAGTTGAGAAACCTCTACCGTTGATGGAGGTCTTTCGGACGGTTACCCGAAAAAAGACGGTCGCGTTCCTGCTCATCTCCGCCGTGTTCGCGTCCTTCTCCACCGTCGGCTGGATGGTGTGGTATCCGCCGTTCTTGCAGCGCGCCTTCGGGCTTGAACTGGGCGATGTCGGCTGGATGTGGGGATTGGTCGCGGGTGTGGCCGGTGCGGCCGGCGCATTCGGCGGCGGCTGGATCACCGATAAGCTGGCAGCGGGTAATAGACGCTATCTCATGCTTTATCCCGCCATGGCGATGATCATTTCATTCCCGTTTTTCATTGCGGCCACCATGGCGGGGAACCTCTACGTTTGCTTCGCCTTTCTGCTGGTGCCCGCGACACTCAACAATTCTTGGATTCCCGCGGCCATGTCTTCAAGCCAGGGTCTCGCGCCGCTGACCATGCGCGCGCTCTTGTCCATGTTCGTGGTCGTGGCGGCCAATATGATCGGGCACGGCATCTCGCCGCCCGTCATCGGCGTTTTAAGCGATATCTACGGTTCCAATATCGGTGACAGTGCCGAGGGCCTGCGCTGGGCGCTGCTGACCTCCGCGCTGTTCTACCCGATTGCGGCCACGTTTTTCTGGCTCGCCTCACGGCACATCAAGGAAGACTTCGAGAAGTAAACCTCGAACCTAGATGACACCAAGCTCACGCGCCCAGGCGAGGTTCTTGCGCGCCGAGCCCACATGCGCCTGATGCACGACGTGCGCTTCGCCTTGATTGGCCGTGCCATGAATGAGCCGGTCCTTCTCCGCTTTGTCTGCAGCGGCGGAAAGCTCGTCCAATTCGGTCCAGTAAGCCAGTTCTTCCTTCGTCGGTGTAAATACTTCGTGGACGGTTTTCAGCAGAACCTTGTTGCCCAGCATCATGCCGTAGTAGCCGATGTTGCGCAGTTCCGTGCACCATTTGCGCAGACCGTCGTCGTCGTCCAGTGCGCCGGTCCACATGCCGCTGATGGGATAGCGGATGCCGGCGGCTTTGGCGTCGATCAGCACTTTTGAACGCAAGTACAATGTCTCGCGCGCATCGGGCGAGCAGCGGAACCCGATCGCCTGGTGAATATCGCCGAAGCGGGAAATCGCACCACCCATATAGGCCACGCGCGGCGAGGCCGAGGCGATTTCATATGCCAGCCGCAATGCCTGCGCCGTTTCCAGAATCGGATAAATCGCCGTTTGTCCCATCGGCAATCCCATCTCAGCTTCAAGGCAGGTTAGGATGGCGTCTAGTCCATGCACATCTTCCGGTCCGTAAATCTTGGGCTGAAGAATACCGGTCACCTTGGTGCTGAGTACCGCGCGCAGGTCTTTCATGGATTGTCCGGTCTTATACGGCTGTACCCGCGCAAAAATCTGCGGTCCGCCTTCGGCCGGAAAAGAGTCCAAAATTCCTTTCACAAGTTTCCGAGTGGCTTCGCGCTGCGGTTCCGTGAACGGTGTGCGCGGCTCCTCCAGGTCAATCATGATCGCATCGGCCCCGGCGGCGTAGCATTCGCGCACCTCGTCTTCGTTGTCGCCCGGACAAAACAAAAGCGAGCGGATGGGTTTGGCTTTTTCCTTCGGTGTCACGTGTTCCTCCCCAGAACGTATCTGATCATTCAGCCGGGCGCGTCTTAGTCCAGACCCTTGGCGATGGCCTCGGCGGCAGCTTTTTCAACGACGGTGCCTTCGAAGAACTTCGGGTTCATACCCGCATGCAGGCGCAGCGGGTTTGTGAAGCAGAAATCCTTGAAGTTATCTTCCGTGATCTGGCCGTGTTCGACCATCTCGTAGGCTTCTTCGACAGGCTCGGTCATGTCCACTACGTCCCAGTGGGCGATGTCCGAGCCGATCATCGCCCGCAGTTGCGCGCCCATGGGATTGATCTTGTCGGCGAAGGCCCAGGCCAGCATCGGGTCGTCCGCTTCGCAGCCGAAATGGAAGTTCGGTACGAACTTCTTCTTGATGTCTTCCTTGGTCTTGATGTTCGCGCGTTCAAAATCGTCGAGCACCTTGGGCCGCGCGGCGGGCGTTGCGAAGAAATCGCGCAGACGGTCGATATTTTTCAGCATCTCCTCGTCGCCGTATTTCTCGACGTATTTCATCAACCCATCCACGTCGAGTTTGTCGGGATCGAGCATCTGGATGGCATTGGCGTTGCGTTTGCTCCAGTGCCCGATCAAATCGGAATACAGCGAACACGCCCAGGCGACGCCGCCTTCCAGGAAACCGACCTTCAGGTCCGGAAACCGTTCCGTCACGCCGCCGATGAACAATGCTTTGGCGAGGGCTTCGTGCGACGTCGAAAGGCAGCCGATGTGATTGTAGGAATAGTTCGAGATGGAGCGCGCGACTCTCAGATGCATGTGCGAGCTGTGGCTCACCGGCGCGATGCCCAGTTCCATGCACTTGGCCCAGAACGGGTCGTAGTCGTACTCGCTGTCGAGGCCGAAGTGGTCGAGGCGCAACGGCTGCGGCCCGTTGGCGGGTTTATCGCCAAGGGCACGGCGTGCATATCCGCCGATCACGCAGGTTTTTGCGCCCAATTCCTTCACTGCGTATTCCATCTCGGCGATGGCAAGGTCCGGCGTGTCCATGGGCACGATGGCGCCAACGGTCATGCGGTCTTTGTAAGGCGCGAACAATTCGGCGAGATACTTGTTGGCCGCGCGAGCGAGCGCCGCGCCCATTTCGCCCGGCGTATGGATCAATCCCAGCACCGCCGAGGGATACACGAGCATGAAATCGATGCCCATTTCATCGAGGCGCTCATAGATCAGCTTGGGCAAGTGACAGGTCGCGCGGTCCAGGGTGTTTTCGCACTGCCAGCCCCACCAAGAAGGTGAAGCACGCCATTCCTGGCGTACAATGGGATCATCGCGTCCGGCGAGAACGCTTGCGGTGTTGAAGGGGCGCGAACCACTGGCGAGATATGTGTCGCGCAACTCCTTGCCGCCGACCTCTTCCAGGTGTGCTACCAGGTGATCATCCAGGAGCGGGCCGATCTCAACAAAGTGTCCGTCTGCGTCAATGATCGGATGGTCAACCTGCGCGCGGGCCTTCGCGGCTTTGGTCATGGTCTTCAGCATTGTTGCGTCCTCCCGGGATAATGTCTGCCTTCGTTATTAAGCGTCCTATG
>Ga0181594_10003286_pt1 | contig 14709 bp, 12 predicted proteins | sample 071ome_18_FD_145603 | JGI IMG/M metagenome (GOLD analysis project Ga0181594, IMG submission 145603) | Coastal salt marsh microbial communities from the Groves Creek Marsh, Skidaway Island, Georgia - 071413BT metaG (spades assembly) | ecosystem: Environmental > Aquatic > Marine > Intertidal zone... | reverse complement strand
TGCTGCCAGAGGCCACCCATGATGCGGGCATCTGGAGACTCCCGGATGGCGCCGCTATTTACGCCACCAAACTGCAGTCGAACACGACCACCCAATATTCCCCCGACGAAATTCATGCAACAGGGCTTGCCGAGGTCGACCGAATCGAAGGCGAAATGCTGGATATTCTGGATAGCCAAGGCATCGCAGGCGGGAGCTTTGCCGAGCGGGTGCGAATCGTCATGGAAGACCCCGCGCACCAGTTTCCGAATACCGACGAAGGCCGTGCAGATATGATCGCCTATCTAAAGGATTTTGATCGTCGCGTCATGGCGATTGCCGCGGACTACTTCATTACGATCCCACCCCAGCCACTTGAAATTGTACGTGTGCCTGAATACTCGCAGGATTCCTCTCCCGGGGGTTACTACAACGGACCCGCTCTCGATGGCTCTCGCCCTGGGCGTTTCTACATCAACCAGAAGCAGACAGCAGACAACCCGAGATGGACGCTTCCCACGCTGATGATTCACGAGGGCTCACCCGGCCATCATTTCCAGATTTCGACATCGCAACTGATCGAGGGCGTACCGTTGCTGCGACGCTTATCACCCTTCAGCGCCTTCTCGGAGGGCTGGGCGTTGTATTCAGAGCGTATCGCCAAAACTGATATGGGTTTATACGACAATGACCCACTGGGTGATCTTGGTCGACTGCAGGCAGAAATGTTTCGTGCCGTGCGCTTGGTGGTGGATACAGGTATGCATGCCAAGCGATGGAGCCGCGAGCAAGCCATCGAATACATGATTAAAAAAACCGGCATGACCACCGAAGAGGTCACCCGGGAAATAGAACGCTACGTGGTATGGCCAGGCCAGGCGACAGCCTATAAAACGGGACAACTGGCACTTTTGGCAATGCGCGAGGAGGCTGAGCTGAAGCTGGGCGAGCGCTTTGATCTGCGGGAGTTCCATGAGGCGGTATTGATGAATGGCGCAATGCCACTCGATATCCTCAAAGATAACTTGTCGAGCTGGGCGGCCTCGCAGTAGCGAGGTGAAGCGTCCGACCCGCGACTTGAGTGGAGACGAGCCGGCACGCAGTCGAGGCCTCGTGCTCGTTACCGTTCATGTACGTTGATGATCTCTGCGCTTGGGCATTTTTTCAGAAATCCTCGCCATGGAGCTCGGTCAGCTGATGGGTAATGCGACCTGCTAATACTGAAAAAGTGTCGATGCCTGAGTGACTTGCGCCGCCAGGCGCGGCGATACGCCAGACGACCCTTGCCTGATCTTTACCCAAGGGCTCAATGGGTTCGAACAGCACTTCGGCATCCCCGAGGCGCGTCGGTACGGTATCGAAATAGTCTGCGATTGCCGCCCATCCTGCATAGGCACGACCCGGCCTCTGTAGCACGGCATGCAAACCATAGTCGGCGGCCATGGCAACGGGATCACAACGCCTGACCGCATCGAGATGACGTGCCACCACCTCAGACGCCGGCCGGTTCGCCAACTGCGTCATCACCGGCTCAATTCGGGAACGCCATTCCCCCAAGTCCACATAATCTCTGACGGAGCGAACTGTCTGCGCACCGGTATCAACCTCAAAGACGCCGTTGCAATGAACGGCGTGCTCCTCGCCCGCCATCCAGAAGCGGTCTACTCGCTCATACCAGCCAGTTTCTCCACTGACCGCCGATGACAAAATATCCCAACGGACCTGGTCGGACCAACACAGAACATTCGCCAGCAGCTCCGTAACAGCTTGGCGACCTAACGTGGGCGGGTGGGGGACGTTCTGCCAGACGACATCGGGATGCAGGTAGCGCTCAACTGCCCTCAAATCGCGGGATTCGATCGCAGACAGCAGCTGCTCAATCGTCTCGCGGGTTCTCGATGGTGTGTGGCGCGTCATAGGGGAATCATAATCAGGTTCTTCCGGTCAGAGCATCCACCGATACGGCAGCAGGCTCATCCGGGCGCTCGCCTCATAGCGCGGGCTGCAGGCAACAAGTGCTCGGGCGGTTCCTGTCCTACAGCCAACAGGTTACCCTTGCGGTCCCAAAAAACACCGCACTCGGGAGTTCGTCTGATCATGTCTGCCACGGAAAAGCCGTTCGATATCGTTGTATTTGGTGCCTCGGGCTACACCGGGCGCCTCGTCGCTGAGTACCTATCCGAGGAATACGGCAACACCGAGCTCAGGTGGGCCATGGCCGGCCGTGCACTGAGCAAGCTGACGAGCGTGCGCAGCGAACTGGGTATCAGTGACCAAGTCACGCTGCTGGAGGTCGATGTAGAGAGCCCCGAATCAGTAACAGACATGGTCGATGCCTGCCGGGTCGTCATCACCACGGTCGGGCCCTATCAGCTCTACGGTGATGAGCTGGTTAAGCAATGCGCCGAGCGCGGCACAGACTATGTCGATCTCACGGGAGAGCCCAGCTGGATGCACGAGACGATCGCGCAGTACAGCAGTGCGGCGAAAGCATCGGGCGCGCGCATCGTGCACAGCTGCGGCTTCGACTCCATCCCGTTTGATCTGGGTGTGTATCAGTTACAGCAACACGCCATCGCGAAAACGGGTCAGCCAATCGCGACGGTCAAAGGCCGGGTCCGCGCCATGAACGGCACTTTCTCCGGCGGCACCATCGCGTCCATGCGAGCCACGATGGCCTCGGCCAAGGCTAACCCCGCCATCATTCAGGTCCTGACCAACCCCTTTGCTCTGACCGAAGGGTTCACAGGGCCCGAGCAACCCGCCGGTATGGCACCGCAATACGATGAAGAACTTAAGAGCTGGAGCGCGCCATTTATCATGGCGCCGATCAATACCAAGAATATCCACCGCTCCAATTTTTTGCTGGGTCACCCATACGGTGAAGATTTCCGCTACGACGAAATGCTCCTGACCGGCGACGGCGATCAGGGCAAAGCCGCGGCTGACTATGTGGCCAAAGACGACTCGGTCGCCAAGAGTGATCTCCAGCCCGGCGAGGGCCCCACTAAGGAGGAGCGTGAGAACGGTAATTACGACGCGATCTTTGCGGGCGAGACGAGTGAAGGCGAACTGATGATCAGCAGCGTGCAGGGAGACCGGGACCCCGGCTACGGCTCGACATCCAAAATGCTGGCCGAGGCGGCGATGTGTTTATTGGTCAATCCCGAGCTGGCTTCAGGGGGGCTGTGGACCCCTGCGGCAGCGATGGGTGACCCGCTGATGGCGCGGCTGCAGGAGCACGCAGGGCTGACCTTCCAGATCGAAAAGGGCTGACCGCTGTCCCGCGTCATACAGTGTGCCGCAAGCGTTATTATCTATGTCACCTGAACAACTGACCGGCCTACTCAATACCGCGTTGAGCGAACGCCTCGCAGGGAAAATCCCCGGCGAGGAGGTGATACAACTCGAGAGGCTGTCGGGCGGCGCCAATAACGAGACCTGGCGGCTGACGTGGGGCATCACACCACTCATCTTGCGGCGACGGCCGTTCTCGGCTGACTCTATTGATCAGCTGGAGGGCAATATTCTCGGATTGTCGCTGGTGGATGAGGCGGCGGTCATACAACTGGCGACATCAACGTCAGTGCCCGTTCCCGACATTCACGCCGTCTTTGACGCCACACACCCCATTGGCGAGGCCTTCCTTATGGGCTTTATCCCCGGTGAAAGCATCCCGCAGAAATGGCTGGTTGACGATACTTATGAAGTCGCGCGGAGCCGGCTGGCATTTCAGTGTGGCGAGGCGCTCGGGCGCATCCACCGCATTGACTGTTCCCAACTCCCCGCCAATATTGGTCCCACCTCACTGGACAAGCGCTTTGCCGCGGCGCAAAAACGACTGCACGCATTTGGCGATATTTCTCCCGCGATGCAATTCGGCCTGAACTGGCTCATTGATCACGCGCCAGCCGAGGCGCCCTGTGTGCTCCTGCACGGTGATTTCCGCACGGGCAACCTGCTGGTCGACGAACAGGGTCTGGCGGGGGTACTCGACTGGGAGCTCACCCATCAAGGTCCGGCAGAGGAAGACCTGGGATATCTCTGCGCCAACGTCTGGCGATTTGGGCATCTCCACAAGCCCGTGGGTGGATTTGGCGAATACGATGAGTTGATCGCCGGCTATGCATCGACGGCGGGATGGACGCCTGAGCTGTCTACCATCCGCTATTGGGAAATCTTCGCGGCACTCAGTTGGGGCTTGGTCTGCCAGACCATGGGCGCACTGTGGCATAGCGGTAACGGCGACGTGGAGCGCGCCGCGGTGGCGCGCCGGCGTTCGGAAGCAGAACTCGATATCCTGCTATTAATAGAAGAATGGGAGAGCGAATGAGTCAGGACAGCGAACAAACCACCGCCTCTGACGTCACCATCTCGAGTTACTGGGGGGCCGTCAAAGGCTTCCTGATGGACAGCGCGCTGCCCGCACTATCCGGACGCGATCAATTTAACGCCCGCGTGGCTGCCAACGTGCTGGGCATCATCGAGCGAGAACAGCAACTCGGCCCGGAGCTGGCAGCACTGGACGCCGCCGCCGCGCAGCAATGGCTGCCGGCTGAAGCAGAGCCGGGCACCGCGTCACAGCAAGTCTCTCGGGCACTCGCAGCAAGAGAGATCAACACTGACAGTCACTTCTTTGACTACCTGAAAAAGCGGCAGCTTCTGGTCGCCGCGATCAATAACCCTCGCTATGCCAGCCGCAAGGTCGCTGAAGAAAAATGGCGAGATGAATCATGAACACACATAAAGCCTTACCTTTTCTGAGTCGCAGCATCCGCGAAAGGTCGCTTCTGCCTGATTGCCCTTACCGCGATGTCAGACTTGCAGTTGAAGCATAGATCCCACCATTGAGGCACGTATGAGCCAGCCTTTTCTATTCGATATCCCCCAGCCCATCGAGGACTACCTCGTCGTGCTCGACGATTTCATCGAACGCGAGATCAAGCCTCTGGAAGCACAGGATGACAACATCCGCTTCTTTGACCACCGCCGGGAGCACGCACGCACGGATTGGGATCGCGACGGCTTGCCCCGCGAGGACTGGGAAGCACTGCTAAAGGAAATGCGTCGGCGGGCCGATGCAGCCGGGCACTTTCGCTACGCGCTGCCCGAAGAATTTGGTGGGCAGAATGGCAGCAATCTCGCGATGGCGCGCATCCGGGAATATCTCGCCAGCAAGGGTCTAGGTCTGCACAACGATCTACAGAACGAAACCTCGATCGTCGGCAATTTGATGACGCCGATGATGCTGCGCGACTTCGGTACGGCAGATCAGCAGTCGAGATGGATGGAGCCCCTACTGCAAGGCGAGATGGGTTGGTGTTTTGGTCTGACCGAGGCGGCGCATGGCTCGGACGCCACCTGGATGGAAACGCGGGCCGAGCGTACTTCGCGTGACGGCGTCGACGGCTGGTCGATTACGGGCGAGAAAATGTGGACCACCGGCCTGCATAAGGCCAGCCATGTCCTGGTATTCGCGCGACACACCGGTGAGGATGGCAGCCCCAAGGGCATCGGCTGTTTCGTGACTTCGACAAAAGCGGCAGGCTTTGAGATTGGGGAGTATTTGTGGACCTTCAACATGCCGACGGACCACCCGCACTGCACCCTGAAAGAAGTGTTCGTCCCGGATAGCGACGTGTTGGGCGATGTCGACCAAGGGTTGCGGGTCGCCATGCATTTCGTGCATGAGAGTCGGATTCGTCAGGCCGCCTCCTCTCTGGGTGCCGCCCAGTATTGTCTCAATGAAACCTTTAACTACACCAAGGAAAGAGCGCCCTTTGGCAAGCCCCTCTCGACCAATCAGGGCATACAGTTCCCGCTGGTGGAGCTACAAACCGAGGCGGAAATGCTGCGCCTGTTGATCTACAAAACCGCGGCCCAGATGGACCAGATGGATAAAGTCGACGTGGCCAAGAAGCTGACTGATAAAGTCTCGATGTGTAACTACCGCGCCAACCGTCTGGTGTGTGATGCCGCTGATACCGCGATGCAATTTCACGGCGGTATCGGCTACTCGCGGCACAAACCCTTCGAGCACATCTATCGACACCATCGCCGTTACCGCATCACCGAGGGGGCAGAAGAAATTCAGCTGCGCAAGATTGCCGGGGTGCTTTACGGCTTTGTTTCCTGAAGGCGACTGGCTGTCGCACCTTAGCGACACCTCTACGCTGACGGAGCGCTAAAACCTTAGGGTGTAGTGTCTCGGGCGGTATCTGAAAACAACTGCACGGGTGCCGGTTCACCGGTCTGGAAGAGCAAAGCGCGCTTGCGCAAAAACCGGGTGAGTCCGGCGGGCCCCATGCGCGAACCGCCCATACCGGAAAAACGAAAGCTGTTTTTTTCTACATCATTGACGATGCCAGTCAGCGAGGCGTCGTTGATACTGATGGCGCCGACCTGAAGTCGCTCTGCGACGGCCTTCGCGCTATCAGCGTCGGCGGAGAATACCGCCGCGGAGAGCCCAAAAGTCGAATCATTGGCAAGAGAGACGGCCTCTTCCACATCGCCGTATATGACAACGGGAATCACGGGGCCAAAGGTCTCGTCCTGCATGATCAGCATGTCGTGGTTGACGTTGGTGAGAAGCGTTGGGGGATACCAAATGCCACCGGCCTGCACCGGCTCACCGCCCAATAAACAGGTTGCGCCCCTCGCCAACGCGTCGTCGACCTGTGCCTGAATCGTCTCCACCTGTCGCTCAAAAATCAGCGGCGCGATATCGCCAGCACCATCGTCGGTACAGGTTAAAGACAGCACCTTGAGCTGCGCGAGGAGCTCTTCGGTAAAAGGCTCGGCAATGCTTTTGTGGCAATAAATACGCTCGAGCGACTGACAGGCCTGTCCCGTCATGCCGATCGCGCTGCGAATAATGGCGCGGGCGGCGAGGGGAATGTCGGCATCGGGTAAAACAATGGCGGGGTCCTTGCCGCCGAGCTCGAGAAACGCCGGAATAAAACAGGCCGCGGCTTGCTGACTCACCTGGCGGCCGGTTTTTACGCTACCGGTAAAGCAGACGGCATCTACTTGCTCGATCATCGCCTTCCCGGTTTCAGGGCCGCCGGTGACGATTCGCAGCACCGCCGCCAATTCGGGCACGGCGTCGAGTGCACGCTGTAATGGTTCGATAAATCGTGGTGTGACCTCAGAAGGCTTCAGCAAGACCGAGCAGCCCGCTGACAAGGCGGCAAGGCTGTCGATCATGGCGAGCAGCAGTGGAACGTTCCAGGGACTGATCACCGCAACAACCTGATAGGGAATGAGCCGGTGCTGATAGTGGACAGCGGGAACCTGGCCAGACTGACCGGCGCCCGCCAGTTCATCAAGAATAGGCCCCGCACGCTCGGCCCACATGCGAATCAGCTCAACGGACTTAATCGCCTCAAACTGCGCGAAGGTGGATCGGCCGGTGTCGATCGAGAGCGCCTGCCCCAGCGGGCCGACCTCGGCCATCACCGCGTCTGCAAACCGGTTTAAACAGGCCGCGCGGCCTGATGGTCCCATCGCGACCCATTGGGCCTGCGCTGCACGCAAGGCGGCGCTAATCGATGCGATGTCCTCGGGCGAAGTGACGGGAATCTCGTGATCCCACTTCCCGGTTCGCGGGTTGCGGACCGGCAGCGTCGATGCCGCCATGTCAGCTGGCTTCCTGCAGCGGCACGTCACCGAAATGTTTGGGTAGACCTGCCGCCGCGGTAAAACCGAACCACTCTTCCTCCGGCAACAGCTTGGCGACCTCCTGCCGCACACTCAGCAACGCCTCGAGGTCAATCCCTGTGTCGTAGCCCATCGACTCGAGCATGAACACCAGATCTTCGGTCACGATGTTACCGCTGGCCCCGGGCGCAAACGGGCAACCGCCCAAGCCACCGAGAGAACTGTCCAACGTGGTAATGCCGAGTTCGACGGCGCGCAATGCATTGGCCAGCCCCTGACCGCGCGTGTTGTGCAGGTGCACGCCGGTGAGACGGGATTCGCCGCAGCGTTGCCAGATGCCCGTGACCAGACGCTCCAGCTGGGCCGGGTTACCCATGCCAGTGGTATCAGACAAACCCACTTCGGCGACACCCAGCCCCAGCACACGCTCCGCCATATCAATGACGAAGGATTCTTCTACCGCACCTTCAATCGTGCAGCCAAACGCCGTCGACAGGCCCACCTCGAAGTCGGGGCGATCCGCCTCCGGCACCTGATCGACCAGTGCCTGGCAAGCCGCGATCTCCTCGAGCATTTGGGCGTGATCACGTCGCACGTTTTTGATGCTGTGAGTCTCACTCAAAGATAGGGGAATCGAAATTTTGTGAGCACCCGCCTCCACCGCAGCCTCACAGCCGCGCAGGTTGGGCACCAGCACCGCAATCACCAAATCTTTGTGACGAAGCGCGCCCTCGACCACCGCCGCCGTGTCAGCCATCTGCGGCAACAGCTTTTGAGAGACAAAGGAGCCGACCTCGATCTCTCTGACACCCGCACCGTACTCGGCCTCGATCCAGGCAAGCTTTCCCTCGGTCGACAGGATCGTATCAATGCTCTGCAAACCGTCGCGGGGCCCGACCTCGCTTATCGTTATGTGTGTCATCACGCTTCCCTTGTTGACGGATTTCGAGGTGGCTTACTCGCCGACTCGCACCACCACCTTGCCATGATTACGCCCACGCATCAGATCGCAGAACGCGTCGGGGGCAGCGGCGAGCCCGTCGTGTATGTCTTCATTGCCCACCAGCTCACCCGCCTCGGCGAGGGGCACGAACTCCTCCTCGAAGGCCTGGCGATGCGACTCGTAGTCATACACCACCAGCCCGGTGACCGTCGCACGCTTAGTAATCCATAACCCGGGGTGCGGGCCTGTCGTCTTGTGGTCGCCGTTATAGTCCTTGATCAAGCCGCACAGCACCACGCGGCCACCAATCGACAGTTGCTGCGCCACCGTCGTCAACGTGGGGTCGCCCACCAAATCAAAATAAACGGAAACGCCATCCGGTGCGATCTTCGCCAGCGCCTCTGCAAGGTTTTCGTCGATACGGTCAATGCAGTGATCGTAGCCCAAGACTTCCGTGGCGATACGCTGCTTTTCACTGCCGCTGGTAATCGCAATCGTTGTGGCGCCGACGCGCTTGCACAGTTGGGCCGCCATCGCGCCCACACCGCCGACCGCGGCGGGAATCACCACCACATCGCCCTCGCGGACTTTGGCCTGTTGAACCATACCGGCCCAGGCGGTGAGCCCGGGCATACCTAGAATCGACAGCGCCAGCGACGGCCGACTCAGCGCCGCGGGCACCCGGGCCAAGGCCTCGGGAGATTGATCGGTGAACGCTTGCCAGCCAGCGTGGCAACGCACGACCGTTCCCGCCGGCCAGTCCGCGTCATCACTGTCCACGATTCGGGCAACGACCTCCCCGGCGATCACGTCACCTGGATCCACGCCATGCCCCATATGATTGCCTGCGATCACCGAGCGCATGTAGGGGTCGAGAGACAGATACAAGGTCTGACATCTAACCTGCCCAGCCGGCCGCTCACCCAGAGGTCGATTCGCGAGCTGGAAGTCGTCGGGGTTGGGTAATCCCTCGGGGCGCTTGGCCAAAACGACGGCCGTGTTGTCAAACTTATCTGTCATGTACGGCTTTGCCAGTCGAAAGAGCTTAATGATATAACATCATAACAAATCATCCGGAGAGGCAGTAATGGCGGGGGCCCGGGGGGCGGGGGAGCAAGCAGCTCCACTGCGGGGAATCAAAGTTGTCGAATTTACCCACATGGTCATGGGCCCCACGGCGGGCGTCATTCTGGGTGATCTCGGGGCAGACGTGATCAAGGTCGAGCCCCTGAAAGGGGACAATACCCGGCGCCTGAAAGGCTCGGGCGCGGGTTACTTTCCCATGTACAACCGCAACAAGCGGTCCATCGCCCTCGACCTCAAGCACCCCAAGGGCCGCGATGTCGCACTGCAACTCATTCAATCCGCCGACATCGTGCTGGAAAATTTCCGCACCGGCACCATGGCCAAGTTAGGCCTCGACTACGAGTCGCTCAAAGCCGACCACCCGGGTCTCATCTATTGCTCATTGAAAGGCTTTCTCTCGGGCCCTTACGAGAATCGGGTTGCGCTCGACGAGGTCACGCAGATGATGGGCGGACTGGCGTATATGACCGGCTTACCCGACCGTCCGCTCCGTGCCGGCTCATCCGTGATTGATATTACCGGCGGCATGTTTGGCGTGATTGCCATTCTGTCGGCACTGCACCGTCGTCGGGAAACCGGCGAGGGTAGCCACGTGACGAGCGCCCTGTTTGAGACCACCGCGTTTTTGGTGGGTCAGCACATGGCGCAGCAAGCCGTGAGCGGTGATGCGCCGCCCCCCATGTCTGTCAGGCAATCGGCCTGGGCCGTCTATGACATTTTTGAACTCGACTCGGGAGAGCGGCTGTTCGTGGGCATCGTCAGCGATACCCTGTGGCAGCGCTTCTGTGAGGAATTTGGGTTAACCGACTGGGCTGCGGACGAAACGCTCGCGAGCAACGCGGGCCGTGTTGCGGCAAGGGAGAACTTGCTACCCGCCATCCACGAGCTGTTTGCCCCGCTCTCACTTGCTGAGCTCAGCGAGCGGCTGGATCGGGCAGGACTGCCCTTCTCGCCCATCAACACACCCGGCGATCTGTTCGACGACCCGCACCTGACCGCTTCTGGCGGGCTGCTGCCCGTGCACCTGACCGAGGGTGATCATGCAGGAGAGCAGACCACGCTACCGCGCTTACCCGTCGAGTTTGGCAACCACAAGCCGCCACTACATCGGGACCTACCGAAAACCGGTGCCGACAATGCAGAAGTGTTGAAAGAGCTGGGGTTGGACGACGAGGCCATCGCGGCGCTGACCAGCGAGGGTGTCCTGAGCGGCTAATCGCGTGCGAGGTAGACCCAGGGTCTCCGAATCTGATCCTGCTCCTCAAACCGTGACACCAGATCGATCGACTGCTCGGTCAGCCCGATTTCATCGAGGCCTTTTAAGAGCATGTCCCGCGCGGTGGGGTCGACCGAGAATACCTTCTTGTCTTTTTCAGGATCGGACTCGATCGTGCAGGCCTCGAGATCCAGCTGAATTGCATGCGCAGCAGGATCAGCACTGACCCACGCCACCAACTCATCAAGGTCGTGCTGTTCCAGTGCCACCGTCAGCAATCCATTGCGCAGGGCGTTGTTGCGAAAAATAGTGGCAAAAGACGGCGCGATGACGACACGAAACCCACTTTCCATGAGCGCCCATACGGCGTGCTCCCGCGAGGAGCCGCAGCCAAAATTATCGCCGGCGAGCAGAATGGAAGCACCGCTGTACTCGGGCTGGTTCAGCGCGAACTCGGGATTGGGGGTGCGGGCGTCCGGGTCAAGGTAACGCCAGGGTGCAAACAGCCCCGCTGACAGACCGGAGCGAGACACGGTGCGCATTTCCCGCGAAGGAATGATCGCGTCGGTATCGATATTGTCGCGCAGCAGGGGCAGCGCCACACCGCGGTGCTGAGTAAAGGGCGTCACGCGGTCGTGTCCGCCACAAGGTGTCCGGCGCAGGCGCTGGCCACCACCGTCAGCGGGCTGGCAATGTGCGTCCTGACACCCAACCCCTGTCGACCTTCGAAGTTGCGGTTGGTGGTCGAAGCCACTCGCACCCCTTTACCAAAGCTTTCGCCGCCAGCGAAAAAGCACATTGAACAGCCAGGTTCCCGCCACTCGAAACCGGCACTGCGAAAAATGTCGTCCAACCCCGCAGCCTCGGCTGCCCGTTTAACCTGACCACTGCCGGGCACGCAGAGCGCTTTAACGCCCTTTGCAACCTTGTGGCCGGTGCGCTCCAAATAAGCGGCCGCCAGTTGCAAGTCAGACAATCGGCTGTTGGTGCACGAGCCAATAAACGCCGCATCGAGGGCGTAATCCGATAACCGACTGCCACCCGTCACACCCATGTAGTCCTGCGCGCGCTGCCAGGCAGTCGACGCCGACGCATCGGGGGCATCACTGGCATGGGGGATCGCCGCATCCCAGTCGACACAGTGTTGCGGACTGGTGCCCCAGCTGAGCTGGGGTTTAAGTGTCCCAATGTCGAAGCGGTGTTCCTGATCAAACGCAGCGCCCTCATCACTGCGCAACGATTGCCAGTGTTGGGCGGCCTGATCCCAAAGCTCACCCTGCGGCGCGTAGCGGCGGCCCGCACAGTAGTCGAGCACCTTTTGATCAGGCGCGATCAGTCCGGTGAAGGCAGAGAGCTCCGTGGTCATATTGCAGAGCGTGAGCCGTGCCTCAACCGGCAGCGCATCGATAGCGGGCCCGGCAAACTCGATGGCATAACCCGCGCCCCCTGAGGCTGACAACTCGCGAATGGTGAACAGAATCAGATCTTTCGCTGAGACGCCCGCACCGAGCAGACCTGCGAAGCTGACGCGCATGGTCTGCGGTCGGGTGACGCGAAGCGTGCTGGTCGCCAGCGCATGCTCGGCTTCGGTTGAACCCACACCCCATGCCAGCGCACCGAGCCCACCCAGGGTACAGGTGTGGCTGTCCGGGCAGATGAGTGATAACCCGGGTAATGCGATGCCCAGCTCGGGCGAGATCACGTGCACGATGCCCTGATCGGCATCGGCAATGTCAAACAGTTGAATGCCGGTCTCGTGAGCCGCATGCCGGGTGGCGACGATGAAATCCCGTCCACTGGGCATCAGGGTATCGTCGCCACGGCCCGGCAAGGTATCGACGATGTGATCCATCGTGCAGAACGCGTGCTCGCGTCTGCGCACCGAGCGCTGTCTCTCAAGCAGACCGTTCAAAGCCACGCTACCGGTTCGCTCATGCAGAAAAATACGATCGATATACAGCAGGGCCTGACGCTCTGACAGCGTTGTCACCTCGTGTTCTTGCCAGAGCTTGTCAAACAGCGTGGTGGTCACTTTGAACCCGCCAATCCCCCATGGACCCGAGGCAGTAAAGACCCGGCAAAAACTATATCGTTATAACAATAAGCCTATTCAATTGTCGCTGGCAACAGAGGCTCTGTGAAACTGACCTCGATTGGGGTACCGGACGGCAGTATCACCACCCCGCCTTCCTCTTCGCCCTTGTCATTTTTGTATGGCAGCGCCCAGGGCAAGCTTGCCTTGAGACCGCTGGGATCAACCTGAAGGCTCACCAGAATCACGCCGCCTCTTTCATTTTCTGGCGCGGGCACTGACGTTGCTTCCTTGGGGTATTGATCGAGCTCAATGCCGTATCCATCCACCATGGAAACCAGCGCCAACTGGTGCTGAGTCTCAACAGGCAAATCATATGCTTCTGAGAGAACACCTATTCGATAGGGAATAGGTCCAACCACGTCGTTGCTGAAATACGCTTGCCAGAACTCGAGGCTGGCAGAAATATCCGGACTGCCCATCACCATGATAAAGGTATGGCCTACCTGAGCCGGGCTGGGCTCCGGTTGAAGAAACGATTTTGAGGGGTCAAGCATATGCGTGAGGTAAAACAGCTGCCGATTGGGCCCGTTCACCTGCATGGCCAGAATATTCTGCTGCTCGGTCAGGAAGTCGGGCCCCTGCAAGTGACGAAACAATGAGCCCTCGAGGTTGCGCTTGAGTTGCTCGGGGTCCTTCACCAGTAGTTCGATGGCACTCCACCCTACCCGCTTCATCGGTTGATAACCCTGGGCACCGCCTTGGATCACGCGAATACCCACTTGCGGTCCAGAAGCGGGCATCATCGTCATAAAAGGCCGTCCGGCGAGTTCCGGGCGCTCTATCGCATGCGCCAGCTCAGCCGGCATAACTCCCTCATCGACCTTCCGATACCCGAGATAATCCTGGTAAGCCTGCTCGGTGAGCACCATGTTTTGCGCGAGCACCCAGACCATCAAAATTGATTTCAACATAACGCTGCCCTCACGGCGTGTGCTGGTAAAGGTCGAGCCGCCCACCGTCGGGGCAGGTTACTGCAAAGCACAATCCCGACAGGAGGCCCGGCAACTGGCGATCTGCCAGGGGCTGACAGATCTGGCCCGCCCACTCGCTCTCCTGAATCACAGCGAAGGTTTGCTTCACGTCTGCACAGGGGACACCCAGTGAGCGCAGACCCCGCCCACCGGTTGCCGCCACCTCTATTGCAGGCAAGGGGTGGTGCAGCACATCGATTAGCTCGATGGAACCTGACATGGCCGCCTTTGGATGCGCGATACTCAAATGAATGGCAGCGGTATCAACCGGGTGCTGCTCTAACTGCAATACCCTGGGGCCGTCCCCGGGAAGCGGACCCTCATGGTCTATGAACCGCTCGAAGCCGAGCAACTTGAGGAAAGCGAGGGTCTGCTCAACATCACGCACCATCTGCGTCGAATTGAAAATATCGCTCATGCGATCAAAGTCGATGCCCTCTAATGGCGGATGCAGCCGTTGCATCACCGCCATGACGATGCCGTCTTCCTGAATATAAAGGCCCTCGCTGGTTTCGATTTCACCGAACTGCCAGGCGACCGACGGCACCAGTTCTCGCCAGCCATGCTCGGCAAGAAAGTCCCGCGCCCAGTCGCTATCCCAAGTGCGCATATTGATGTCAAACAGACCGCCGGGCGTCGTGACAGCGGCGTTCAAAGGGCGCAGCGGCGGAACACTCTCTGGAACCGAAAGCAGCACCACCTCGCAGTGTCGAGACGGCGCCGTCCAGCGCATCACATCCGTCGCCGCGCCCAGTCCCCA
>Ga0181594_10003281_pt1 | contig 14727 bp, 17 predicted proteins | sample 071ome_18_FD_145603 | JGI IMG/M metagenome (GOLD analysis project Ga0181594, IMG submission 145603) | Coastal salt marsh microbial communities from the Groves Creek Marsh, Skidaway Island, Georgia - 071413BT metaG (spades assembly) | ecosystem: Environmental > Aquatic > Marine > Intertidal zone... | reverse complement strand
GGCAATTACCGGAATGCGCCCGCCCGCCTGTTCCACTGCAAACCGAATCACTTCGCAGTGTTCAGGCACCGTTAAAGTGGGGCTCTCACCGGTGGTCCCCACCACCCCCAGTGCCGCCGTGCCGGACTCAATGTGATACTCAATGAGCCGCGCCAGCGCCGGCCAGTCAATACTGCCGTCGGCCTGCATGGGTGTTACCAACGCGACGATGCTTCCGGTTATCATCGATTTACTCCGGGAGGGGGCCAGTGCGGCGGGGGCCGCCGATACGATGCCGCAATTATCCATGCCAGACCGACTTTCACAACTGTTCAATATTGCTCGACCCATCCGTATGCCGGTTGCATTCGGGGTCCTTTGGTGTTTGTGGGCCTCGATCATCTGGTCGCTCAGTGCTTCGGCCCAAAGTCCCGATTTCGAGCGACAAATCGAGCCACTGACCACCATCGATAAACAATTCATGGCTGAGCAGAGGGCCCGGGTTGAGCAGCTCGCTAATCGGCTAGGGCGCAATCTCACCGGCAATGCCGATCGCGATATCGACACTCTGCAGCGCATTATTGATGATCGCTTAATCCAGGCCGACGACACCCTCACACAGCAGGCACTGGGGATTGTGCTCGGCGATTTATTCAGCCAGAGGCTCGACATGGACTGGGTCGTCTATCGCGACCCAAAGGGGCGTTCCAGAGCGCTCCGATACCGAGACACCGATATTTATTTATTCCCGGTCACGATGATCTCACGGCGTCAGGCGGCGGGCAGCCTCCGACCCATCAAACCCCTGTATGATGAGGCCGTCCGCGAAACGCTGCTGCGCATTCCCGGCGGCAAGTGGTTCATCTGAACCCAGATGGCCCAGTATTGATTAGCTTCAGAGCGCGTTGTCCGTGGACAGTGGCTGATAGCTGAAAATACCGGCGCTATCCGCGGTCGTGCGATGCAACGGACCCTGCAGAGTCAGGTCACCGCTCTCATAGGCAATATCACCGTGGTAAAGAAATACCATTTGCGCCGCTTGGCGCACCACATTAGGGAAAAATTGCGGCGCCTCACGTGCGGTCACCGCACCCGATAAATCTGACGCGGACGCCAGGGAGGCAATATCGTATAGCGAGACCAATGTCGGTGGCGTTAGCGCAAGTTCGCCCTGCTGATGTGCCTGAATCGCCAGCCCTGGCTGACTCCACTGATACTCGGTCATTTCCTGCCCATCGACCTCCACGGGCGTGCCGGGCGGCACTTCTGCCAGGAAAAACCAGGTTGAGAACCGACGCTTCACCACCAACGGCGTGAGCCAATGTGAAAACGTCTGCAATGCCGCCGCATCCACGGCCACACCGGCTTCCTCTGCAAGTTCCCTTGCCGCCGCTGTTCGCGCTCGCTCCAATGCACTGTCGCCCGGATCGTCGGGCTCCACCTTGCCGCCCGGGAACACCCACAGCCCGGGCATGTGTCGCAGCGCCTCACTGCGTCGCAATAAGAGCACTTCAGGGCCCGACGCAGACTCGCGCACGATGATCGACGTCGCCGCGGGCTGCGCAGCGGCGACCTCATCAGAGAAGTGCAGCACCACTTCAGGGCACCGCGGCACACGTGAGACAGTGCGCGTATAAGTTCAATGGGTCGCGCAACGCCGACAACCCTTGAACCACCGGCTTGAACGAGGCGACAAGAGATTCAAACCACCCCCCTCGCGGCAATACCTTTGCGTTAAGCGACCGTGAGAGCTCCTCAAGCAAGATGCTTTCAAAGGACGGCGGAACACGGGTACGGCCGGTCCGCCACGCGTCTACGCCCGCCAGAGACGCCGCCGCCGAGATCGCTTGATCGAGAGAGCCGAGCGAATCTACCAAACCGATGTCAGCGGCGTCCTTACCGATCCACACAATTCCCTCTGCGATCTCCCGGACAGCCTCGGGCGTCATCTCGCGCCCCGCTGCCACCAACTCGACAAAATCATCATAAGCACCATTGGCGAGCGCCTGCAGAATCTTCGACATTTCGGGCGTCACACCCCGGCTGAAACTCACCGAGTCCGCAAGCGGCGTGGTACCCGTACCGTCAACCGTGATGCCAATGTAGTCGTAGATCCCCTCGATGGTAGGGAATGCAGAAAAAGCGCCGATGCTGCCCGTCAACGTGGTCGGCAAGGCCCAGATTTCGTCCGCCTCTGCGGCGATCCAATAACCCCCTGAGGCCGCGACCGTGCCCATGGAGACAACCACGGGAATATCCGCGTCACGAACCTCCGCTAACTTGCGGCGAATCACATCCGAGGCAAACACGCTCCCGCCGGGGGAATTGACTCGCAACACGAGCGCGGCGAGGTCTTCAGCCTCTAGCGCACTCTCGATATACCCCACGATGGTATCGCTACCCGCCATGCCTTCCTCACTTTCCCCGGGCACCAGCGTTCCCTCTACTGGCACAATCGCGATGAGCGGCAGCCCCTCCTCGGCCATTTGTCGCTGCGCTTTTGCGTCGTCCAGGTAGCGCCCAAAATCAATCATTTGCGCTTCACCCTCGTCATCGGTCACACCGACCCACTCGATTAACGCTGCCTCCATCGCCTCCGTGTCGGCGAGGGCATCGACCCAACCGCCAGCGATCATGGTTTCGGCCAGATCATTGCCCGACGCTGCGAGCTGATCCGAGAAAGCGCTCACAAACTGATCGACCGCACCCTCGGGCAATCCTCGGCCAGATTCCGCCAAGTCCGTATAGGCAGACCAGAGTCCGTTTAGCCAGCGCGAGACAACCGCCTGCTCCGTTGCGGACATATCGTCGCGCAGGTAAGGCTCAACCGCCGATTTATTCTCGCCGACCCGAAAGACATGCATGGTGACCCGCACTTTTTCGAGAAAGCTGCGCAGGTAAGCGCGATAGACCGAAAAGCCCTCTAAAAACATGCCTCCCTCGGGATGCAGTAGCACCTGATCCGCCTGTGCGGCGACGAGATATTGCGCCTGCGTAAAGTAATCGCCGACGGCGATGACCGGCTTCTCCGCCGCCTTGAACGTCGCAATCGCTTCGCTGATTTCCAGTGTCTGACTGGTCGAGGGTCCGGCCAGATTTTCGAGGTTCAGCACCAGCGCGGTAATGCGATCATCAGTGGCCGCCCACTCGATCGCGCGCACGAGATCATGCAGGACAATCGACTGTGTATCGTCCTGACTGAATAACGTAGTGAAGGCATCCACTGGCGCTGTGTCCTCTACCAGCACACCGGAGGGGGCAATGAGCAACGCTGCTTTCTCGGGCAGAGGCTCAGGCGTCGACTCACTCACTCCCAGCCCGAACGCCAGCAGAAAAACACCGAGAAAAAACAACGGTACGAGCACCGAAATAGCGCGGCTGATGCCACTGAGTACTCGCCACACGGCTTTGAAGAAACGCGTCATCGATCAAACCTCCTTGTCTAAAGCCACCGCAGACAGCATGCCCGCACTTAAGCCACCCGGCGCCGCTCGCGCCCTCGATAGCGGATATACAACATACAGCTGACGAACTGGGTTACCACCAAGCTCAAGCCTGCGACTGAAAGGCGATCGGCCTGATACGCAAACGTCGCCTCGACCGCAGAGATAAAATAAAAGAGCAGAATGAGTTCGTACCAAATCAGCGCTCTCAGGTTGTCTCTGAAAACCGCCCAGATGAAAAACACCAGTGGAAAGCAACGCAGCCCCATGAGCGTCCAGGTGCCGGAGAAGCGCTCTACATCTGCGCCCTGCTGCACAACGAAACCCGCCCAGCTCAGCCACGTTACCCACCACAATATCCGGGTCAGCGGGCCTCTCTCTGTCTGAGCCGTTTTCATCCCGCTATCACCCCGCGGCGCGCGCTCTGAGTGCCCACTCGGCAACTCGCTTGCCCAGCGCCTGGCAAATGGCAGATTCATTGGCATCCAGAGGACGATCGCCCGCGTCGGTAGACCAGTGGCTCGCACCATAGGGGGTACCACCCGCCTCGGTGGCTCGCAAGCCGGGTACCGAATAGGGCACCCCAACCATGACCATTCCGTGATGGATCAGTGGCACCATCATGCTCAACAGCATCGCCTCTTGCCCACCGTGGAGCGAGCTGGCGGAGGTGAACACACCGGCGGGGCGATCAATCAGCGCACCCTGCAGCCACAGCGCGCTGCTCTCGTCCAGAAACTGCTTCATTGGTGCGGCCATGCTGCCGAAATAGCTGGGGCTACCCAGAATCAGTCCGGCGCAGTGTCTGAGATCCTCCTGAGAGGCGGTGAGAGGCGCGTCCTCGCGTTCAGCCACTGGTTCGGCAGAAGCTGACACTGTCCTCAGCCGCGCTTCGATACCTGCAACCCGCTCGATACCCCGCGCTACCTGCCTCGCCATCTGCGCCGTCGCGCCATTTCGACTGTAGTACACCACCAGAATGTACGGCTCTTCACTCATTGAATGCTCATCGCTCATCGCTCGACGCCGCGCTGGGCCGCGAGGTAAAGTTACACGCCATGCCGCGCTTGGAAGACCCATGGTAACGCATCCGACAGTCCACGATGTGACAACCCGATTACGATATTTACTGACCCGGATTATCGACGATCGCCTGAATGCCAACGCGGCAGCGCTGACCTTTGTCACGCTATTTGCGTTGGTGCCACTGCTCACCGTGACGCTGTCTATTGCCTCGGCGTTGCCCGCCGCGGGCGATATCGAGGGGCGGCTCAGTTCGTTTCTACTGCAGTTCCTGCTCCCGGACAGCTCTACCCAGGTCGTCGATTACCTCTCTGACTTCATCTCACAGACCCGTTCGCTGACGGCGTTTGGCGTCGCCATTCTGCTGGTCACCTCAATCCTGATGTTGCGCAACGTCGAAAAAGCGCTCAACGACATCTGGCGCAATCGCGCGAGCCGCAAACCGCTACAGAGCTTCCTGCTGTATTGGGCGGTACTGAGCCTGGGCCCTGCGGCCATCGGCCTCGGATTGGGTGTGAGAGCCTACCTGTTCGCAGCCACCCACGACTGGGGCGGGCTGCATGCGTTTGGCCTGGGACCCTTACTGATCGGATTACTGCCGTTTGCGATCAGCACGATCGGCCTGACCTGTCTGTATGCCGTTGTCCCCAATTGCCAGGTCCCCTTGCGCCACGCGCTCGTTGGCGGCGTGTTTGCCGCCGTAACCTTTACCATCGCCCGCAAACTGTTTACCGCGATTATGGCGAAGTCTAGCTACAGCCTCGTGTACGGCGCATTTGCAGCGGTGCCGCTTTTCTTAATGTGGATCTACGTGACCTGGATCATCGTTTTACTGGGCGCACTGCTCGCTCACAGCCTGTCGGCATATCAAACTACCGAGCAGGCTCAAACGCCCAAGATGATGAAGGCACTCGATATCCTCTATTTGCTCTGGCGCGCCCAGCAACATGGACGCGGCCTCTCGGAACTCGAAATCCTCGGTGCCAACGACTTGCTCCACGGCGGCATCGACGCCGATAGCTGGCGCGGCATCCGCGATACGCTGACCACGGCGCAAGTGGTCAAGCGACTAGATCGTGGCCACTATTTGCTCAGTCGCGACCTGCATGATCTCAGCCTCGCCGATCTGGCCGATATTTTGCGCGCGGAGCCCGATTATCACCTCAACGGCCTGTCACTCCCCTGGCAGCAATCTGCCTCGCAGCTCTTACAGAGCAGTCGCGATCAAGAAGCCTCGCTACTGGCGACCTCTTTGGCAGATTTGTTCGCGGCGAAGGCTTGATATGCAGCGCCAAGGGTCTTGGGCGCTATGTGCTCTGATACTGAGCATCGCCAGCTGCTCGGTGGATAACGCCGCCCTGCCCGCCGCAGGCCAGTGGCGCGTCGTCAATTACTGGGCGATCTGGTGCACCCCTTGCCGCGAGGAAATCCCCGAGCTCAATGCGCTGGATCGAGAAACGCCGCTAGTCGTACTCGCGATCAATTATGACGGCGTCACCGGTGAGCAGCTGCGGACTCAAGCGGCGACGCTGGGTATTGCCTTTGGGCAACTAGAGACTGACCCGGGACCTGCCCTAGGGGTGCCCCGACCGCGCGTACTGCCGACCACGCTCCTCGTCGACCCGCAGGGCCACGTTACCGATACTCTCGTCGGACCACAGACTCGTGAGGGTTTACTCTCGCTCTGGGAAAGCCGCCGCTGAAGCCTGCGCCATTATCTATTCGTCCTGAGCACTCAGGTGTGAATTGAGCCCATGAATGAATCCATCAGGATGGATGCTGCTCACCCGACCGACTCAATGTTTACGGTCGCGCGAGCAAACCCCGCCTTGGCAAAACCCGCCCGATTCCGCGCAAAAAAAAGCCGGCTGGAAGCCAGCCGGCAATGAAGGAGCCACTCAAAACGGGGAGAGTCACATCAATTAGACCCTTGCTGCTCAGACGTTTCCCTTGCAGTGCCCCCGTAGACACCACCATCTCAACAACTGTCTCTATGACAGGGGGTTTCGGGGATAGTTCCCCATAGGATCACTTTTTTTATCATCGGGGCTGGGAACCCGCGTTTAGGCCGCGCGCCAGCAGGCTGAGCTGGCTTGTCCGGCGCCAGAGGAAACAAATATCTCCAACTCGACCAGCTCGCCCAGCCCTTCCTCGGAGATGACGCAATCCAGCAAATAATGGGCCAGCGCCTCAACGGTCACGTTGGTAATCGGAAGCACCAACGTCTCCTCGACGGGAAACCGCAGGGTTTTACCCGCGAAGCTCGCGTGATACTCACCGTCATGCTCTTCGACCGACAAATAGGGTGATTTTCCCGGCAGCAGCAGGTATTCATCGTGCGCATCACAGATTTTTTGCAGACAGCGCTTATAGACGTTGTAATCGGCTGAAAACCCATTGTCTCCCATTGCTGCAACAATCCGCGCTGATACACCGTAGTTGTGGCCATGTAATCTTTCCCGCTCGCTCGCAGAGAATATGGTGAAGTGGGCAGCGGAGAATTTATGTGCCTGCTTGTCGATATGCAGGGTTGCCAGCTCGGTCATGGGTGGTATCCGGAGTGATCGTGGGGCGCCACTGGCGCGTACAGGGTATGGTGTGTGATGCGGCTGCGTTCGGCAAGAGCCGGCTTCCACCCTCTGCACGAGCAAAGCTCCCCGTGACCACAGCGGAGCCCTGAAGTACCCTTTGCCAATGCCACAGCCTCAGGAGCAAACATGAACCCACTAGCCATTCTGACCGGCGCAAGCTCCGGGATTGGCGCGGCGGCGGCGGAGCAGTTCGTTGGCCGGGGCTTCACTGTCATCAATCTATCGCGCCGGGACTGCCCGGTTGAGGGTGTCCAGAATCTGACCACCGACCTTGCAGATGCCAACTCACTCAACCAAGCCAGCGCTAGCCTGCTCGAGCGGCTGTCCCTTCATGCGGGCGCCCCAGTATGTCTGGTCCACAACGCCTCACTCATGCTCAAAGACCGTTGCGACACGACCGAAGATGAAGATTTGTTGCGCGCGTTATCGGTCAACGTGATGGGGATTAACACCTTGAATCGGAGGCTACTGCCCGGGCTTGGCCGCGGATCCAGCGTGCTGTACGTGGGCTCTACGCTGTCCGAAAAGGCCGTCGCCGGAGCCTATAGCTACATCGTGAGTAAACACGCGCAGCTCGGCATGATGCGCGCAACGTGTCAGGATCTGATGGGACGTGGTATCCACACCGCACTGATATGCCCGGGCTTCACCGACACGTCGATGCTCAGGCAGCATGTCGGTAACGATGAGGCTGTGCTGGAAAGCCTGGGCGGCATGAACAGCTTCGGCCGACTTGTGCAACCGAGTGAAATTGCGGATCTCCTTGTCTGGGCGCATCACCATCCCGCCATTAACGGCTCGGTAATGCATGCCAACCTCGGCCAGTTGGAGCACTGAATTGACCCAGGTATCCACCATCGTTACTGAGCGGCGAGAACGCACGTTTCTGGTGCTCGCGGGGATTTTTCTATCTGCCATGACCCTGCTCAATGTGGTCGGCATTACGCGTTTTATTCAGCTAGGCCCGCTGGCCCTGGCAGTGGGGGTATTACCCTACCCCCTGACCTTCCTTTGCACTGATCTAATCAGCGAACTCTATGGCCGCGGGCGCGCAAACTTTTTGGTAAGCGTGGGGCTGGGAATCAATTTTCTCATTCTAGGCGTCCTGACCATCGGAGCGATGGCGCCCTCAGTCCCCGCAGAGGTCATGCCGCCTTGGCAAACGCTGCAACTGGCGGCGCCCGTGGCGCTTCCCAACGGCGCGGTGGTCGATACTGAAATCGGCCTGTTCCAATTGATTTACGCGACGACCTCCGGCGCGGTGTTCGCGTCGATGATGGCTTACATTGCCGCCCAGTACTGCGACGTGCAGCTTTACCACTTCTGGAAAAAGCTCACCCGAGGCAAGCACCTGTGGCTGCGGAACAACTTCAGCACGCTACTGAGTCAGTTGGTGGACTCCGTAATGGTGATTACCGTGACATTCGGCGCGGCTTTTATTGCGGGCGAAATGGCCGTTGCAACCTTGCTGACTCTGGTTGGCAGCAACTATGCCTTCAAAGCCATCTGCGCGCTGCTGGATACGATTCCGCTGTATCTGGCTGTGCATTGGCTACGGAAATACCTCGAACTGGCGCCCGGGGAATACGCTACTCAGCTTCCGCCCGATTAAGCAATCCGGAATCCCTGACGAACGGAATCGTGACCGCGCGACTCGCGGCCAAACTCAGCTGATCGAGCTGCTCCACAAAGGTGATCACCGCGCGCGGGTTTCGGGCGAGGCGCAACATTGCGTAATTCACCACCTCATCATTGAGGTGCATTCCCGCCGCCCCGGCCCGAAGCCGCAATAGCGCTGCGATGTGCTCCTCGGAGAATCGCGGCAACTGGAAAACCGGCAGGCTGCTGAGACGAGATTGAAGATCCGGTAACAGTTGCGCCAAATGTTTGGGAGCGCGTTGCGCGCTCATCAACAAGCAGACGCCGGCTTCCTGACATCGATTAAACGCTGCGAACAATCCCTCATGCCATACAGGCTCGGATTCCACGGCATCGACATCATCGATCGCTACCAGCGGTGTTCCCTCGATCCCCGCCAACACCTGATCGGGGGGGAATACTCGTAAGTCATTGAGCGGGATATAGCGCGCTTCCTGATTCAGCGCCTCGCAGCAGGCTTGCAGTGCGTGGCTTTTACCTACGCCCCCACCCCCGCACAAAAAAGCACTCTGGATCTTGTCAGCGCTTCCCGATAGCCACTGCTCCATCGCGTCGGTTTCGGGTCGACGCAACCAGTTAGCCCAGGTGGCGAAGTCTTCCCGCCGGATCGGCAGCGGGATCTGTGGGGCCTGAGAGATCATCGTCTGGAGATACTCACGCGAAATTCACAAATCCTGCCAGAGCAGCGTCACGGTGTCGTCACGGCCATCAGCGTCACTGACCCAGGTTAAATTTTTGTTACCCGCAGTCAGGCGCGCCAGCGTCTGCAAATCGCCAATTCCGAAGAGCTCGAGAGTGAGTACATCGCCATCTACCGCGAGCGGGCGAACCCGCTCAAGCGTTTGAATCCGCCCAATAGCGGCGGTCACCGCCTCATAGTCCGCCAAGCTCACAACATTGCCGATGCGAATTTGTAACGAGGCAGACGCCGCCGCGTTGGACAGCGATACCGCGAATTGCTGGCGCATCTCCGCCATCGCCAGCTCTAAGCCTGGTTCAATCGCCGCTGCCACCGTCGGAGCCTGCAGGGAAGTCGAACGTTCAATCGAGGCGTCACGGTAAATCCACTCGGCAATAAAGCGACCCCCGCTCAGTGGCACAAGGCGCCCGAGCAATAAGTGTTCAATACCATAGCGGGCGGACGCTTCAATGACGGGTCCAAAGTCTCGCTGCCACAAGGTATCGGGAGAGACCAGTAAGGCATCGGGCAAATCATAGAGCGGACGGCGCAGATTGACACCCAGCGCATCGAACCCAGACTCCAGTGCCCGCCAGATCATCTCTTCACTGGAGCCATTACCAAAGCGGCGTCCTTCGACGTCATCAACGACCAGCCAAAGGAGCACCGGCGGACGATCATCAGCCCACACCGTTCCGTCCGCGGAGCGAATCAGATTATCGAGTGCGATTTTATCGATGTGCGCCACAAACCGATTTCGGTTGTCGACCCGTTCGAACTGGTACAGCGAGAGTTGCGCGCGCGCAGCAGCCAGAGCAGCTGCAACGGTAGGATGTTCCAGCAGGCGGCGATCTCCAGAGCGGCTGAGTAACGCGCTTTCCAACGCCGCGCGTGCGGCGAGGTCAATGCTGTTTTCACTGCGATCGTCCACGTCAATGCGGACAACCCATTCTGCGGCTTGTGCCGCCGCAGGGCCTACATCCGCGCACCATAGCGCGAGACCCAGCAGCACGCCGCACAGCGGGTGACTCATCCAAGTAGCGCGCACATCCTGGGCGCTTGTTTTTCTCGATCTGTTACGTGTCATGCACACCGCGTTACCCGATGTCCGTCCTGAATCTCGCTCACCACCGCCAGCAACCCGCTCGTTACTGCCCGGGGACGACCCCGCCCGTGGAGGCGGTCACCGCGACAAAGACGCACATTATCTACCAAAGCTGAGACTCGTGCTTTCCTGCAGCTGGCTTGCACATTACTATCTCGGTGTCCCCAAAGCCGCCAATCCGCCGAGTGATTCGAATGAGCCAAGACAAGCCTGCGCAGCCCTCTCTCACCTACCGTGATGCCGGGGTGGATATCGACGCAGGTAATGCCCTGGTCGAGCGCATCAAATCGGTCAGCAAAGCAACGCAACGCCCGGAGGTGCTGGGCGGCCTAGGCGGCTTTGGCGCCCTCTGCGCCATCCCGAGTGGTTATCAGGAGCCCATTCTGGTCTCGGGAACCGACGGCGTAGGCACCAAATTGCGTCTGGCGATGGATCTCGGCATTCACGACACCATCGGGATCGACCTGGTGGCCATGTGCACCAACGACATTGCTGTCGTCGGCGCCGAACCCCTGTTTTTTCTCGACTACTACGCCACGGGAAAGCTCAACGTCGATATTGCCGCCGCAGTGGTAGCGGGTATTGGCAAGGGCTGTGAAATGGCCGGAGCGGCGCTGGTCGGCGGCGAAACCGCAGAAATGCCCGGCATGTACGAAGGGGAAGACTATGACCTCGCGGGCTTCTGCGTCGGCGTCGTCGAGCGCGCTCAGATCATTGATGGTAGTCAGGTGCAAGCGGGGGACCGCCTGTTGGCGCTTCCCTCGAGCGGTCCGCATTCCAACGGCTATAGCCTGATTCGCAAGGTACTCTCGCATACGGGCGCTCAGGTGGAAGACCGCTGCGGCGATACCACCCTGGCGCAAGCACTACTCGCCCCCACGACCATCTACAACCGCCCGCTGCTGGCGGTGCAACGTCAGGTTGCGATCAATGCGATGGCACATATTACCGGGGGTGGCATTCTGGAAAACTTGCCCCGTGTCCTACCCGAGGGGCTCGGCGCGATCGTTCACCGCGATAGCTGGCAGCTACCGCCCGTGTTCCAATGGCTGCAGGCGGGCGGCAACATCACCGAGCAGGAGATGATGAGAACCTTTAACTGTGGCGTCGGCATGATTCTGGTCGTCTCACCGCAGCACGCATCAACCACGCTATCCCTTCTGGCCGATCACGGCATATCGGCCTGGGACCTCGGTGTCATCACGGATCAATCCTCCGGAGTCAGGCTGGAGCAAGGGTAGCGCCGTGACCATGCGCATCGCGGTATTGCTATCCGGTCGAGGCTCGAACTTTGCATCACTGCTGGCAGCCGCCGACCGCGGTGACCTTGGCGCCAATATCGGGCTGGTAATCAGTAATCGTCCGGGCGCAGGCGGCATTGATATCGCCCGCGAGGCTGGGATTGATACCGCCTTGATTGATCATCAGGCCTATCACACGCGAGCGGCGTTTGACCGGGATCTGGCGGGTGCAATCGACCACGTCAACCCCGACCTTGTGGTGCTCGCGGGTTTCATGCGTATTCTTACCCCGGAGTTTGTCGACCGCTTCACCGGACGTTTGATGAACATCCACCCCTCTCTGCTACCGCTGTACCCCGGACTCCACACACACCAGCGGGCGTTGGACAGCGGGGACCGCCATGCGGGCGCGACGGTTCACTACGTGACCAGCGAGCTGGATGGTGGCCCGGCCATTGTGCAGGCCAAGGTGGCCATCCGGGCGGACGATTCCGCAGAGACTCTGGCCTCCCGGGTGCTCGAAATTGAGCACCAGATCTACCCCGCGGCCGTGAATTGGCATGTGACTGGTCGGCTCACCTTCAAAGAAGGTATCCTGCACAAGGACGGTGAGCCGTTACCCCCATCAGGCCACCTCTGGGAGGCAACATGAGCCAAATAGCGCGCCTGGGTCTTGGCGCTCTGCTCAGTCTTTTGGCAACGACGGGTCAAGGCAATGACGCCCCGCTCTCGCCCTACGAGGCGACGTATCGCACTAAAGTAGCGGGCTTCACTGTGGAGCTAAAGCGCACCCTCACCGAATCTGCGGCGGGTTATCATCTCAATCAGTCAGCGAAAAAGGGTTTTCTGGTCAAGCTGAGCGAGGACTCGGACTTCACGGTCAATGACGATCAGATTGTCGGTGAGCACTTCGTGTATCAATTAAGTGGCATCAGTAATCGACGCCGCGAAGTGATATTCGACGCTGACGCAGGGCTCATTCGCAGCCTGCGCAAAAAGCAGTGGACTGAGCACCCGTGGTCGCCCGACGTGCTGGATCGACTCAGCCAGCAAGAGCAAATGCGCTTGTTACTGCTGCGCGCCGACCAACCGCCGGCGCGGATATCGCTATCGATTGTGGATGGACCGAAGATCAAGTTAAAACACTTTGATCTGGTCGAGATCGGAACCCTCAATACGGCCCTGGGTGAACTACAAACCGCACATTATCGGCTGCAATATGATGATCCCAATGAGCGTAGCTCGGATACTTGGTTAGCGGTGGAGCACAGCTTTTTAATGGTGCGAACAGAGCATGTCGAGCGCGGCGACAAGACCGTGATAGAGCTCGTCGACGCGTCAATCGGAGGCACACCCCTTACCCCCTGAAGCGGGCGCGCTGCAGCTCATCGGCACTGAACACCCATCGCTATTATCAGGCTCGGGGCAGGGTTACGCCTCGCTGTCCTTGATACTTGCCGCCGCGATCAGCGTAGCTGGTCTCGCAGACCTCGTCAGACTCAAAGAACAACATCTGCGCCACGCCCTCGTTCGCATAAATCTTGGCTGGCAACGTCGTGGTGTTTGAGAATTCGAGGGTTACGTGGCCCTCCCATTCGGGTTCCAGAGGCGTCACGTTCACGATAATGCCGCAGCGGGCGTAGGTTGATTTTCCCAGACAGATCGTGAGCACATTGCGCGGAATGCGGAAATACTCAACCGTGCACGCCAACGCGAAGGAGTTTGGAGGGATGACACAAACGTCGCCTTCCACATGTACAAAGCTGTCCTCATCAAAATGCTTGGGGTCGACCGTGGCCGAGTGAATATTAGTAAACACCTTGAACTCGCGGGAGCAGCGCACATCGTAGCCGTAACTCGACGTACCATAGGAGATCAAGCGTCGGTCACCCTCTGTGCGGACCTGATCGGGCGCAAACGGTTCGATCATGCCCTCCTGCTCGGCCATTCTCCGGATCCATCGGTCTGATTTGATGCTCAAAACATGCTCCTTCTGCCACTCATTACCCGTTGTTCTTCAGTCACCCATGCTGATTGCGGGCCCCTCGGGCGCCTCATATTGCTCCAACATGGCCATTAATTGCTGGCCCATTTCGAGATAAATCGCTGCCACGGGGCCTTCGGGCTCAGCCACTACCACCGGCACTCCCTGATCCGAACACTCACGAATCACTCGGGTCAGGGGAATCTGTCCCAACAGCGGGACATCGTAAGCATCTGCAAGGTCCCGTCCCCCTGCTTCGCCAAACAAGGGATCGACGTGGCCACAGGCGCTACAGACATGCGCCGCCATGTTCTCAATCATGCCAAACACCGGGACTTCCACCTTTTGAAACATCTCGATGCCCTTGCGCGCATCCAACAACGCAATGTCTTGCGGCGTGGTCACAATGACCGCACCCGACAATGTTGATCGCTGCGCTAGCGTCAGCTGGATGTCGCCCGTACCGGGGGGCATATCGATGAGTAAAATGTCGAGGTCACCCCATAGGGTTTTCTCCAGCAACTGGCTCATCGCAGAACTGGCCATCGGGCCCCGCCACACCATGGGTGTTTTTGGGGAACTCAAATAACCCATGGACATGGTCTGGAGACCATGTGCCTCGACCGGCAATAGAAATGCGCCATCTTGCTGATCCGGTACCGTGCTTTCCGGGACACCCAGCATGTGCTGCTGACTGGGGCCATAAATATCAGCATCCAGGAGCCCTACCGCCAGCCCCTGCCGCTTTAGCGCCGCCGCCAGATTGGTCGTTACCGTCGACTTACCCACGCCGCCCTTGCCGGAGGCGATCGCTACCACGTGGCGGGGAGATGACACCAGAAAAACCCTCTTTAAGACAGGACGCGAGAGTATACCCCCTGCACATACGCATCCGATCACTCCCACACAGCGAAAACAGCCAAAATCCGTTAGACTGCGCGCCTTCCAACACCCGACAGAGGGTTTCATGAGCGCTCCCCAGCGAAAAATATTGGTGACCTCGGCATTGCCCTATGCCAACGC
>Ga0181594_10003270_pt1 | contig 14754 bp, 16 predicted proteins | sample 071ome_18_FD_145603 | JGI IMG/M metagenome (GOLD analysis project Ga0181594, IMG submission 145603) | Coastal salt marsh microbial communities from the Groves Creek Marsh, Skidaway Island, Georgia - 071413BT metaG (spades assembly) | ecosystem: Environmental > Aquatic > Marine > Intertidal zone... | reverse complement strand
GAGCGAAAAGATTTGGTAGCCACCGGAGTCGGTCAGTACGTGGCCATCCCAGTCGGCCATTCCGTGGATCCCGCCGAGCGTTTCGACGATGTCTGCGCCGGGGCGCAGCATCAAGTGGTACGTGTTCGCGAGGATGACCTGCGCACCGAGACGCTCAACATCACTTGCATCGAGATGCACGATCGCCCCGCGGGTGCCGACCGGCATGAAGCGAGGCGTGCTGAACGCGCCGCGGGCCGTTGTGACATAGCCACAGCGGGCACCACCATCACGAGCGGTCTCGGTGAACGTCGCACGCATCGGGACGAGGCTACGGGCTCAGCCGGGGCACCCCTCGGCAGTGTCGGCTCATCGACGAGGCTGCGCTCGCGCCGTTGTGGTGCCGGCGGTCCCGAACTATGTCGACCTCTCGCCGGACCATGGTCAGACGACGCGCTCCCAGACCGAGACGTTGCGGGTCGAGTCGCCGGTGAACGGGGATCGATGGAAGTCTTCCCAGCGTTCGACCAGCCGCATCCCTGCAAGCTGCGCCATCAGGTCGAGCTCTGAAGGCCAGACGTACCGGAACGGTACCGAGACCACACCGACCCGATCCGAACGCACGTGATAGTGGTGCGACGAGAACGTCTGCTCGACGAAGTCGGTGTATTCCTCAACACCGGCATACCCAGCGTCGGCACCGAACGCTCGGAGGTGTTCGCCGGGCGGGAGATGGCGAAGGGCCGGAACGCCCACATCAATCACGAACCGACCGCCGAGATCAAGGTGAGCGGCGGCGTTTCGGAAACAGGCGACTTGGGCGTCCTGGGTCGTGAGGTTGTTGATCGTGTTGAACACAAGGGCGACGAGTGAGAAATCACCTGCGACCCGAGCCACGGCGAAGTCACCGATCACAACGTCGATGTCGGCTCCTCCTGGCTTCTGTCGCAGTCGCTCGACCATGTCAGGTGAGAGGTCGATACCGGCCACCTCGACACCTCGCTCAATCAGCGGAAGCGCAATGCGGCCCGTCCCGATACCGAGTTCGAGCATCCGCCCACCGTTGGCCTGCTCGGCCAGGAACGAGACTTCCGCTTCCAGCGCGTCGGGTTGGAACCGTTCCGACACGGCATCGTCGTAGCTCGCAGCCAGGCTGGCGTCGAAGTAATTGGGGGTCGGCTCGTCACGCATTGCCGCCAAGTCTCGCAGCTGGCCCGTGGCCTACCGCCTGGCGCCGATGCGCCGACCGACACAGGGTCAGAACCTGGACTCCAGCCCGAGCAACATGGCGTCGCCGAAGCTGAGGAAGCGGTACTCCTCGGCGATTGCTGTCTCGTAGAGATGCCGCCAGCGCGGCCCGATGAATCCATCGACGAGACAGAGCAGTGTCGACTGTGGAAGGTGGAAGTTCGTCAGCAGAACATCGATGACCTGCCAGTCGAAGGGGCGGCGGATGAACAGATCGCTCCGACCTGACGGCGCACCGGTGCGCTTCCATGATTCAAGGGCCCGGACCGCCGTCGTCCCGATGGCCACCACCCGGCGAGCCGACTCGATTGCGGCGATGGTCTCGTCGGGCACCCGGTACCACTCGGTGTGCATGACGTGGTCGTCGAGTCGGTCGACCATCACCGGTCGGAAGGTGTCGAGACCGACGGCGAGTTCAACGGTCGCGAGGTCGACACCACGCGCACCGAGTCGCTCGAGCACGGTGGGAGTGAAATGCAGTCCGGCGGTGGGGGCCGCAGCCGAGAGCGGCCGGTCGGCGTAGACGGTCTGATAACGAGCCGGGTCGTCGATCTGGCTTTCGATGTATGGCGGCAGCGGAGGCAACCCGACGTCCGCGAGTCGGGTGTGCAAATCCACGTCACCCGGGTCGAGATACACGACGCGTCGGCCATCGCCCAGGTCGTCCGCCATCTCGATCGTCAGGCCTTCGGCATGGACGAGGTCCCCCGGCTTGAGTTTCTTCGAGGGCTTGCCCAGCGCCTCCCACGACCCGTCGTCGCGCTCTTCGAGGAGGAGGATTTCTGCCTTGCCACCCGTCGAGCGTCGGACGGGAATCCGAGCCGGCAGCACTTTGGTGTCGTTGACCACAACGAGATCGCCAGCTTCGAGCAGGTCGGGGAGATCACAAACCTGTCGATGCTCGACATGGTCGCCGCGGTCGACGAGGAGGCGAGCTGCGTCTCGGGGCTCGATCGGCGACTGCGCAATCCGCTCGGCGGGGAGGTCGTAGTCGATGTCAGCGAGCGTCTCGGGGCGATCGGTCACAGTGTCGAGGCTACGGAAAACGGGGCGGCCCTCGGTCTCTGGCTGCAGGATCCGCCCCGAGCCAGCCGCACCCGGATCGACCTAGGACTCCGGGTCGAAGAGGCCGGTCTGCGGTGTGGGGTCGGTCGCCGGTGGCGGGGGGGTCATGCCGAGGTGGGCGTACGCCGCCGGCGTTGCCACACGACCGCGCGGGGTACGCATCAGCAAACCCTGCTGAATCAGATAGGGCTCGTAGACGTCCTCGACCGTCTCGGTCGGTTCGCTCACGGCAATGGCGAGGGTCGAAAGGCCAACCGGGCCCCCACCGAAGCGACGACAAATCGCATCGAGCACCGCCCGAGATGCCTTGTCGAGACCGAGTTCATCGACGCCAAAGAAGGCCAGCCCGTCGGCGGCAACCGCAGAGGAGATGTGTCCGTCGCGCTCGACCTCGGCGTAATCACGGACCTGGCGCAGGAGTCGGTTGGCGATTCGGGGAGTGCCCCGAGAGCGACGGGCGATCTCGAAAGCACCGCCGTCGTCGATGTCGACCCCGAGGATCCCGGCGGCGCGAGCAGCGATCGACTGGAGGTCATCGACCTCGTAGTAGTCGAGCCGGGCGACCAGGCCGAACCGATCACGAAGCGGACCGGTGATCAGACCGGTCCGGGTCGTGGCGCCCACGAGTGTGAAGCGAGCGAGGTCGAGGGGGATTGATCGCGCCGCTGGACCCTTGCCCAGCACCACATCAATACGGAAGTCCTCCATTGCTGGGTAAAGCACTTCTTCGACGGGACGTGGAAGGCGATGGATCTCGTCGATGAACAACACATCGCCGTCCTCGAGCTTTGACAGGATCGATGCCAGATCGCCAGCCCGTTCGAGCGCTGGACCCGACGTGACCTGGAGATTCGTTCCCATCTCCGCGGCGATGATGTTGGCGAGCGTGGTCTTGCCGAGACCGGGCGGGCCGGCGAACAGGAGGTGATCGGCCGCTTCGCGCCGCCGTGCGGCCGCGCCGAGCATCACCGACAGGTGGCCCTTCAGTTCCGCCTGTCCGACGAACTCGTCGAGCGTCTTGGGACGCAGGCCCGGCTCATCGAGCAGGGCGATGGTGTCCTCTGGCTCCTCGGAGGGAGAGAGCAGTTCTTCACGCGGCACGGGTCAGTTCCTCACACGCCACTCGCCAAACGCCGCAGGGCATCTTTGAGGAGTTCTCCCGTATCGCCCTCCTGTGGAAGGTCGACGAGCACGGCATGGATCTCGTCGGCACCATAGCCGAGGCCTTCTAGCGCAACGCGCACATCAGCCCGGGCCTCGCCGCCAGCGCTGGCGGCGTCGGCGTCAGCTGACACGATGGCCTCGCCCTCCGGAAGGTCGAGTTTTGATTTGAGCTCCATCACCAGCCGAGCGGCGGTCTTCTTGCCGACTCCGGGGACCAGGCACAGGGCAGCGACATCGTCCTCGGCAACCGCCCGGCGCAGCGCATCGGGACCGTGGACCGACAAGATCGCAAGGCCGAGCGCCGGACCGACACCGTGGGCGGAGATCAGCGACTCGAAGATGCGTCGTTCTGCGATGGTCGCAAACCCGTACAGCGTCTCGCTGTCCTCGCGAACCGCATGGTGGGTATGCACGAAAACCTCACCGTCGAGATCTCCAATGGTGACCGATGTCGACGGCGTGACATGGACTCGGTACCCGACCCCGCTGACCTCGACGAGAAGTTCGCCGTCATGCCCTCGATCGATCAGGCGGCCTCGCAGCGATCCAATCATGACGCACTCGCTTTCCGTGACGAACTGGCGAACTGGTTCGCTCCGACTGCCGCACGAGCGCGTCGTCCCGGCAGCCGGGCCAGATGGCAAAGCGCGACCGCGACGGCATCGGCGGCGTCCGCCGGCGAAAGACGCGATGGCAGACCGAGCAGGGTCTGCACCATCGAACCGACCTCATCCTTGCCAGCCGAGCCAGAGCCAGCGACCGCCTGCTTGATCTCGTTCGGCGAATACTCCGCGACATCGCACCCGGCACTGGCCGCCTCGGCCATGGCCAAGCCGCTCGCCATGCCCACGCCCATCGCCGTCGAGACATTGTGCTGAAACAACACCCGTTCGACCGCGACGACGTCGGGACGAAGTTCGACGATCAGGGCACGAAGTTCTGCCTGCATCTCCGCCAGCCGGTGCGGAAGATCGAGCGATGGGTCGGTGCGAATCACCCCGGCAGCAACCGCCCGCGGGCGACGACCATGCTCGACACAGCCATAGCCACACCGAGAGAGACCGGGATCGATTCCCAACACGAACACGTGTACGACCCTAGCGCCAGACCCTCCGGGGTGTCGTCACCCCATCGTGCGGCGATGAATGAACCCCGCCCGGCCACTTGAGCTCAGATCAGACATGCCGATGGAACCACCGATGAGTGCGCTCCAACCCCCTGCCGCCGCCGTTCACCTCGCCGGAGTCTCGAAGGCGTTCAACGAGAAGAGCGCCCTCGACGATCTGACGCTGACTGCTCCGGAGGGAAGAATCACCGTGCTCCTTGGACCCAACGGTGCTGGCAAGACGACGGCGATTCGATGCATCACCGGCGCTCTAACACCTGACCGGGGCGAGGTCATCACCCTCGGGCGCAACCCCACCGTCGATGGCGAGGCTGTGCGACGCCACTGTGGCGTCGTCTCGGCCAAACCAGCCCTCTACGACCGTCTCACCGGGTGGGACAACCTGACCTATGCCGCCCAACTCCACGGGGTCACGAAACGATCGATGCCTGATCGGGTCCGAGCAGCGGCCGCCCAGTTCGGGATCGAGCATGCGCTCACCGAACACGTCGGCGGGTACTCCACCGGGATGAAGACCCGCCTGGCCCTCGCTCGGTCGGTTCTGCACGAACCCCGTCTCCTCCTGTTCGACGAGCCGACATCGGGGCTCGATCCCGAGTCGGCGCAGGCCGTGCTGGCGCTGATTCGAAAGATGACATCGAACGGGCACACGGTATTGATGTGCACGCACCACCTCGTCGAAGCCGAAGGGCTCGCCGATCATGTGATCGTTCTCGACGCCGGCACCGATCTCGTGGCGGGCGAACCACGCCAACTGACACGCTCCTACTGGCCCGAGGACTCCGTGCACATCACGGTGGAACGAACCGGGGCCGGGTGGCCGACGTTTCAGGACCTCTCCGACCTCGAACTTCTGGAGGCGGTGCGCGCAGTGGAGGCGCTCGACGACAGCACGACCGATCGCCACACGACAGTGCGTGTCGTGCTCGACGACCCGGCTGCGGTGCCCGACGTCGTTGCTGCCCTCGCCAACGCGGGGGCGCGACTCACCAAGGTCCTCCCCCACCAACCAACGCTCGAGGAGTTGTACTTCGCCGTTCGGCAGGCGGCAGGCAACGTCGATGAGGGAACCGCACGGTGGGACGCCGTCCCGGAGCGGGCACTCCGATGAGTTCGTTTAACTGGAGTCGGACTCGAATCGTCGCTCGCACTGACCTGAAGCAGTTGGTGCTGGCCCGAGACTTCTGGCTGCCGATGGGCATTCTCGGCTCGATCTTCTTCGTCCTCGTGCCACTGGTTCTGCTCCTCTCGATCACCAGTCTCGGCGATGTTCCCGCCGTGCGGAGCGTCGCCGACACCCTCGATGTCCTCCCTCGGGCCGCCCAGGACCAGATCAAGGGCGACACGCCACAGGGACGCACGAGCTATGCGCTCGCCGTGTTCCTTTTCGCGCCGATGGCCATCGTTGTGCCGCTGACGATTTCAACCGCAGTCGGGGCCGCAACGCTCGTCGGGGAGCGGGAACGCGGAACCGGCGAGTTTCTTGCCCACTCCCCTGCCGGCACCCGTGAGATCTACCTTGGCAAGCTGCTGGCCTCACTCGTACCGGGCTACCTCACAACCATGGTGGGGTTCACGTGCTACTCGCTGATCGTGAACCTCATCGTCGGTCCCGAAGTCGGCGGCTGGTTCTTCCCGACCCGGCAGTGGTGGCTCCTGATGTTGTGGGTACTGCCGGGGTTTCTGCTGATCGGACTTTCGTTCGTGCTGCGCCTCTCCGGAAAGGTCACGTCGACCGCCGCTGCGCAGCAGGCATCCGGATTGATCACCCTGCCCCTCATCGCGATCTCGTACGCCCAGGCCTCCGGTGCCGTGTACGGCACTGCGACCACGACGATCGCGATCGGAGCGATCGCGTGGACGATCGGCCTGACCTCGACCTGGCGCGGCATGGCCGCCGTCGAGCGGCACCGTCTGCTCGGGGTGGCCGACGGGGTCTAAGCCTGGATGCTTGACTGCGCAGATGCCAGGTTCGACCCGCCGTCATCTCATCACCGGCGCTTCCGCAGGAATGGGGGCGGCGTGCGCCAGCGCACTTGCTGCCCGTGGTGATGCCGTCATCGCCGTTGCCCGCCGGGCCGACGTGCTCAGCAACCGATTCGGCGACGTCGAAAACGTCACGGTCGTGGCCGCCGATGTCGGCCACGCCGATGGGCGATCAGCGATCCTCGAGGTGGTCACGAACCAGACCGATGATCCGCTCACCTCGGTCATCCACGGCGCAGCCAGCCCCGTCGAACTCCAACCCTGGCATCAGCTCGACCCCGACGCGCTGACGGCTCACTTCCATGTCCACGTTGCCTCATCGATCGCAATCACCGGGTCGGTGCACAACCAGGTCGGTGTCGAGCGGTGCGTCATCTTCGACAGCTACAGCGCATCGACACCACGGGTCGGCTGGTCCGCCTACTCGACCCTGAAGGCCGCAGCGCAGATGGCGTTCCGAGCGGCAGCCGAAGAGCTTGAGGAGGTTGCGATCGCTCGTGTCTACCCAGGCGCAGTCAAGACGCCGCTGCTGGCTCGGGTACTCGACGCTCCCCGATCGATCGAGGCCACCGCGGTGTATCACGAACTGCACGACACCGGTCGAGTCAGCACCGCCGAGGAGATCGCCGAGCAACTCCTTCCGATCCTCGATCTGAGCCCTGCGGAGATTCGGGCCCAGGACATCTGGCCGATCGGGTACCCGGCGTAGCTGCTCGCTCGGGCTCAGGCGGTGGCTTCGTCCATCAGCGCGTCGGCTACGTCCATATTGCCGTGCACGTCCTGGACGTCGTCGAGGTCATCGAGGAGATCCATCAACTTGAGAAGCCCCTTGACCTGACCGACGTCAGTGATCTCGACCGTGGAGGTCGGCAGCATCGCAAGATCAGCCGACTCGACCGCAATCCCAGCCTCATCGAGCGCCTCGCGCACCTGGGGGAGATCCGAAGGGGGTGTGGTGACCCGCCACATCTCGCCCTCGTCCACGATGTCTTCAGCACCGGCGTCGAGGGCGGTCAGCATGACCTCGTCTTCCTCGACCGAGGTCGGCACGAGGATGACGCCCTTTCGTTCGAACTGCCACGACACCGCACCGGGTTCGGCAAGTGAACCGCCGTTCTTCGACAGGGTCGAGCGCACATCGCCCGAGGTTCGGTTGCGATTGTCGGTCAGGCACTCGATGAGCAACGCAATACCGCCCGGGGCGTACCCCTCGTACGTCACGGTTTCGTAGTTGACACCCTCGAGTTCGCCGGTGCCCCGTTTGACCGCCCGTTCGATCGTGTCGAGCGGCACCGAGTTGTCGCGCGCCTTCTGGAACATCGTTCGCAGCGTCGGATTGGCGTCCGGGTCACCGCCACCGGTTCGAGCCGCGACTTCGACCTGCTTGATGAGCTTGGCGAAGAGCTTGCCGCGCTTCGCGTCAGCCGCACCCTTCTTGTGCTTGATCGTGGCCCACTTTGAATGGCCGCTCATGACGGGACCCCCTGAGACGCTGTGGCCGGCGACCCTTCCGCTGCGCTGGGCAGCAGTCCGGCATCAGCCAGCCAACGGCGGTGCAGCCGGGCATCGCCCGACAGCTCCGGATGAAACGATGCCACGGTAACGGGGCCGTGCTGGCAGAGCACGGGTTGTCCCTCGACCTCGGCGAGCACGACGACGTCGTCGCCGACCGAGTCGACGATCGGTGCGCGAATAAACACGCCGTGGAACGGTGTGTCGAACCCCTCGATGGCGAAATCAGCTTCGAACGAATCGATCTGGCGGCCGTACCCATTGCGCCGCGACACAAGGGGGATCGCGCCGAGACAGTGCTGATCGTCTCGCCCGTCAAGGATCTCCGACGAGCACAGGATCATGCCTGCGCAGGTCCCAAACACCGGCATGCCCGCGTCGACGCGAGCACGTAGCGGCTCCAACATGCCGCCCTTGACCAGCAGCATGGACATCGTGGTTGATTCTCCGCCCGGGATCACGAGCGCGTCGATCGAGGCGAGCTGCTCGGTCGTCTTGACCGCTACCGACTCCACACCGAGGTCACGGAGGATCGACAGGTGAGCGGCGAAGGCGCCCTGCAGGGCGAGAACCCCGACCGTTGGGCCGAGGGGCGCAATGGCCGTCGGGGTCACCAACCGCGTTCGGCGAGCTTGGTCTCGAGCGTGGCCATCTCGAGGCCCCGCATCGCGTCGCCGAGCCCGGTCGACACCTTCACGAGGATCTCCGGGTCCTCGTAGTGGGTGGCCGCTTCGACGATGGCGTTGGCCATCTTCACCGGCTCATCGGACTTGAAGATGCCCGACCCGACGAAGACCGCCTGCGCGCCGAGCTGCATCACGAGCGAGGCGTCGGCCGGGGTCGAGAGGCCTCCGGCACAGAACAGCGGGACGGGAAGCTCGCCGGTCTCGGCGATCTCCTGCACCAGCGGCAGCGGGGCCCGTAGCTGCTTGGCCCACTCGAACAGCTCGGCTTCGTCGGCCTGGGTGATCTTGCGGATATCGCCGGTGATCGAGCGGATGTGGCGAACCGCTTCCACGACGTTGCCGGTACCGGCTTCGCCCTTGGAGCGAATCATGCAGGCGCCCTCGCTGATGCGGCGAAGTGCTTCGCCGAGGTTCGTTGCGCCGCACACGAACGGCACGTCGAAGGCGAACTTGTCGATGTGGTGGGTTTCGTCGGCCGGGGTCAGCACCTCGGATTCGTCGATGTAGTCGACATTGAGCGCCTGGAGGATCTGGGCTTCAGCGAAATGGCCGATGCGCGCTTTGGCCATCACCGGGATCGAGCAGACCTGCTGGATGCCCTGGATCATCTCGGGATCCGACATGCGGCTCACACCGCCGTCCTTGCGGATGTCGGAGGGGACTCGTTCGAGCGCCATCACGGCGACGGCGCCGGCATCTTCGGCGACCTTGGCCTGTTCAGGGTTGACGACGTCCATGATGACGCCGCCCTTCAACATTTCAGCCAAGCCCCGCTTCACGAGCGGGCTGCCGGTCGATCGAGATTGGTTCGAAACGGACTGGTCGGTCATGGACCGCAGCCTACTCATCACCGCCGAGTACGAGACCTTGGGCGGCAGTATCCACGCCGAACTCGTAGGTGCCCGCTGGGACAAGCGTGATCCAGGTCGTGCCCGGTTCGAGCACGATCATCTCCCCGGCTTCCGTGCGGAACTCGTAGCCACTCGACGAGTCGGCCCGTGACCATGAACCTTCGAACCGTCGACCCCCGATCAAGACGCTGACTGCGCCCTCCCCCACCGTGATCGCATCGACCGATTGGGCATCGGCTGTGTTGGGGACGTAGCGGGTCTCCATGACGACCACATTCGACACCACGATTGGTTGGCCCTCACGGGTGACGTGGACGGCTCCGTCCTGCACTCGGACGTACCCACGCGACGGGTCGAACACGAAACTGACGGTGTCCCGCCCAGTGACGGTGAAGCCGGAGCCGTCGATGCTGGCAGGTCGAGTGTCGCTCTCGGCGGTCCGGTACTCGAGAATTGGGGCGGGCACCCCGGCGTCTCCGCCGAAGTCGCCACGGACCTTGGTGAGGTCGATGAAGAGATTGTCGGGGGCGCGGTAGTCGCCGTCTCGGAAGTGATAGTCGCCGCTTCCATCATCCACCACCAGCACCACACCCCCAGCAAGGGCAAGTTCTCGAAGATCGCCGAGCACGCTGAGGTTGGCGCCCGAGAACACGAGCATTGGCGTGCCCAGATTGGTCAGCAGATCAAGGTCGGTGGTGCGGGCTGACCGGACTGGCCCAACCAGGTCGGGAATGTCGGAGTGATAGATCGCAGCAAAGCGGGTGGCTCGATCTTCGATGCGCTCCTCGATCACGATGTCAGCGAACTCGATACCGATCAGGGCCTCGAGGCTGCGATCGTCGTTGTTGGAGATCTTCACCATGATCGCGGGCTGCGCGAGCAGTTCGTCGTCCGCTGCGAGTCCAGTGAATGGCGCCTTCGGTCCCTCAGCAATCTCCACAGGTGCAGTGGTCCCCGTGTCGATCGACGCGTCGCCGTTTTCGACTTGATCACCGGTGTCCGCGTCGGACACCTCGGCCTCGGTCTCGTCGTCAGGCAGGTCCGTGCCCTCGTCGCTCGAACCGCCACCACACGCAGTAGCCAGGGTCAAACACGCAGCCAGCGCGGCGATCGATCGCCGCACGTCAGAGCTCCCGTATGGCGTCGACCCGGTCGGCCACAGCCGGCTGCACCGAGGTAGCCCCGCTCCCCACCATCCAGAGGTGATCGGCTCGAGGGCTGTGCTCGACCCGCAGCGCATCGCCGGCCTTTTCCAGCGCAGCGGCAAGGGCCGGCGGGTAGCGGGTGACGCTGACGGCATCGAAGTCGGCCCGGACGAGTCGACGGTCGTCGAGCAGACGGGCCCGGAGGTTGGCGGCGAAGGGCCCGATCCAGGGGGCTACCGAAACCAACACGGTCGCCGATTGGATCCCGGACCCGAACATCGACAACTCGCGGGCGATGACCGCCTCAAGTTCCAGACGGTCGAGGTCACTGAGCATGCCGCGGGTGACCACCAGGTGTGTGTCGTCGGATCGACCGACGACCGCCGCATCGATCGCACGAGAGCCCACGACATACAGCGATGGCTCCGCAATGCCGTGGCTTGCACAGACGGATTCGACCAGGCTTTCGAGACGAGGCTCGGAACCCTCTGGGAGTGGAGTGGCACCCAGCGCGCCGAGCGCAGAGGCGGTCGCCCGCCCGACGATCAGCCAGAGCACAATCCCCGCCACCAGGACGGCGGATACCAGCCCGATCAGCGGGTCGACGGCGACCGCGAGGACGATCAGCACGAGCACGCCGATGACAGCCGCCGGGGCGGCCGCGATGGCGCGAGCAGACACGGTCGGCACGAAACGGCGTCCTAGTTGTCGAAGTCGACGGTGACGTTGCCGCGCTGGTCGTCGTCAACCTCGAAGTACTCGCGCTCGGTGAAGCGCAACATGCCAGCGATGACGACCGCAGGGAAGGTCTCGATCGCCGTGTTGTACTTGAGAACCTGGTCGTTGTAGTGCTGGCGGGCGTAGGCGATGCGCCCTTCTGTGCCCGTCAACTCTTCCTGTAGTTCACTGAAGTTCTGGTTGGCCTTGAGGTCTGGATAGGCCTCGCTGACGGCAAACAATTGACGCAGGGCGCCGGTGAGCATGTTCTCCGCACCAGCCGATTCCTGCGGCCCAGACGCAGTCGTGGCTGCGTTGCGGGCCGCTATGACGGCCTCGAGGGTCTCGCGCTCGTGGGAGGCGTACCCCTTGACCGTCTCGACAAGGTTGGGAATGAGATCCCAGCGCCGCTTCAACTGGACATCGATCTGGGCCCACGCATTCTCGATGCGGTTTCGCAGCTTGACGAGATTGTTGTAGAGGCTGATCACGTAGAAGACCAGCAGGACAACGATGGCAAGAATGATCAGCAAGATGATCATGGAGACCTCCGACGTGCGGCGCACGCCGCATCTCGCACCAATGTACCGTGCTGAACCCGCAGCCCGGAGGCACGACCAGACGATCCGCCGGTGGTCACGCTCGGTGTGGGGATCAGCGCGCTGCTCTAGCGATCAGTCGCTCGTACCGCTCCAGATAGAGCTGAGCGAGGCGAGCCATCGAGAACTCCTCCGCTCGCTTGAGTCCCGATTCGACAAGGCGCTCACGTTCCTGAGCATCGGTGAGCACTTGGGTGAGTGCCTGCCCGAGGGCACGGGAGTCGCCGGGCGGGACGAGCAGCGCATCGCGACCTTGACGGGCAACGTTGGCGTAGCCGGGTATGTCACCCGCAACAACCGCCGTCCCGGAGGCCATTCCCTCAAGCAAGACGATGCCGAACGATTCGCCCCCGAGCGACGGAGCACAAAAGACGTCCGCACCGCGCAGTCGCGCGATTTTCTCGGTTTCGGAGATCGTGCCCAGCCATTCGATTCGAGCGTCACCCGCGTGCTGGGCCCGAAGTTCCGCGGTCTCTCCACCTTCGCCTGCGACCCACAACCGCGTCTCGGGGGGAAGGTCGGCCATTGCGTCGAGCAAGACCCGCAGCCCCTTGCGCGGCTCGTGTCGTCCCAAGAAAAAGATGGTGGGACCGGTCGTCGGGTGCGGCGTCCCGCTCGCGAACCGAGCGAGTTCAACCCCGTTGAACGTGAGGTCGTAGGTGCCGCCGAGTGCTACCTGGGCCATCTTCCGAGCGTCGTCGGATACCGCACATCGGTCGTCGAGTCGGCTTGCGAGAAAGCGGCTAGGCCGTCGCATCAGCTCATAGGCAAGGCTGCCGCCGGCTGCGTGGAAGGTGCCGATCAGCGGAGCGGGGCGAAGGAGCAGTGCGGTCTGGTTGGGCCCCGGCGACAACGGTTCGTGCAGGTGGATGACATCGAATTCCTCGTCGCGCATCGCTCGGATCACCCGCAGTTGCGCTGACGGATCAGGAGCGATCGGCGCGATCGACCCGTTGGCTGCGGTCGGGAGGCTGTTGCCGAGGGGTGTCACGCCCGCATCGGGTGGCGGCCCATCACACGGAGCCAACACACGAACCCGCTCGCCCTGCTTGCGCAAGGCGCGGGCGAGACCGAGGACCTGCATCTGCACGCCGCCAGGCAGCGTGAGGCTGTAAGGACAGAGGATCCCGATCCGCATCGTCACAAGTCTCGCAGGTGTTCGGGCACCGGACGACCGAGCGCCTCATAGTCACTCGGCCAGTTGGGATTGAGCAGATGCCACTGCTCCGGTGTCTCACGGATCATGAGTTCGAAGTCGTCGGCAATCATTTGGGTGACCCGCTGGATGTCGTCGCGGAGTCGGACCCCCTTCGTGCGCTTGATCTTCAACGGCGGACGGCACCAGCCGTGACGAGCATTGTCGCGCCACGGAACGGCCGCCGGCATGAGCGGCACGCCGGTCCGCAGCGCAATCGTCGCCGGGCCACCCGGCAAGGTGGTGCGCTCACCGAAAAACTCGACCGGCACCCCGTTTCCCTGCAGGTCGCGGTCACACAGCAAACACACAAGATGGCCCCGATTGAGCGCATCGATGATCTGCTTTCCCGCATCGGGGCCGAGCGGGTGAATCTCCATCCCGAGCGACTCACGAAGACCAACGAACCAGTCGAAGAGCTCTGGCGGTTGCAGCGGCTCGACAATCGCCGTCACCTTCACATTGATCACTCGCGCCAACCAGAACGCAGCCCATTCCCAAGTCCCGAGATGGGGAAGTGCAAGAATCGCTCCGGATTTCCCGGGGCCGCAGTGCTCCTCGATCGAGGTGACACCGTCGTAGGAAAATCCTCGGTCGAGTTCGTCGATCCCAACATCGGGCAGCCGGAAGCTCTCGACGTAGTACCGGCCGTACCACTCGAATGTCTCGGCGATCTTTCGACGCTTCTCGGCCGGCCCGAGCGGGCGACCGTAGACCCGTTCCAAGTTGCGTCCGACGATCACACCCGCATCGCCCGCCAACATCCCAGCGCCGAAGCCGCCCATTCGAGCGACCGGCGTTGCGACCCCGTCAGGCACGTTTCGGGCGAGGAACGACCCCGCCTTATACGCGCCGATGCCAGCCATCAGGTCAACTCGTCAGGACGTCCGGAATGCTGAGAGAGCCCGGCTCAGAGGCTGCGAGATTCGCGACGTTCGCGCATGCGCTGGCGCCACAGCGGCTCGGCGGTTGTGCGGGCCCGGCGCTGGCGTCGAGCCGAGCGGCGCTGGGGTTCGGGGCGATCCGCTGAAGCTTGTTTCCAAACCTTTACGAACCGCTGCACGGCGGTGATCGCCGTGAGGACGAGCATCACCCACAGCGTGGCGATGAGCAGCTCGGGAAAGAGCAGGGCAAAGGCAAGCACGATGATGCGCTCAGCCCGCTCCATGATCCCGCCCTTGGCATCCCACCCGAGCGATTCAGCCTTCGCCCGCTGGTAGGAAATGAACATTGCCAAGCCCATGATCGCTACCGGCAGCATCATGATCCGGCCGGGTTCAGTACTGGCGAGATACCAGGCGACACCGCCGAAGAGCATCCCGTCGGTAAGGCGATCGCTGACCGAGTCGAAGTAGGCGCCCCGCTTGGAACCCGTGCCCGCCGCGCGAGCGACAGCGCCGTCAAGCGCGTCGGGGATCGCGGTCAGCAGCAAGAACAGGAAGCCGACCCGCAGATAGCCGGCACCGATGGTGACGGCGGCG
>Ga0181594_10003269_pt1 | contig 14756 bp, 14 predicted proteins | sample 071ome_18_FD_145603 | JGI IMG/M metagenome (GOLD analysis project Ga0181594, IMG submission 145603) | Coastal salt marsh microbial communities from the Groves Creek Marsh, Skidaway Island, Georgia - 071413BT metaG (spades assembly) | ecosystem: Environmental > Aquatic > Marine > Intertidal zone... | reverse complement strand
TACGATTAAAGCCTTTAATGAAAAATATGAGTTTTTACTACTCAGTTATATGTTGGTAGGAAGCCCACCCGAATTGTTTTTAGCGACCCATACCACTGACATCAACTTGACGAGCAAACAGCTGGCAACCTTTTTAACCAAACTTTTTTATAAGGTGTTGATGGGGTAAGAGCTACTCCGTTCTAGTATCCTCCCAAACCAATAAAGGCGCACTTCGTGTTTTAAAAAAATCAGCACATTTACCGTCTCCTTCTCCTGTTATTCCGCCGTCAGGAAGGCAAAGTAAATTGCAATTTTCGGTATAGAGCTCACTGGGAATATCACAGCAGCGCTGGGGGAAAAAATAAACGTGTTGGTTTTGGTAGTTGTAGCGGTAGATTTTGGCCGGGGGATTCCAAACGGCTTCTTTTTTTAGGGCCTCAATTTTTTGTTGAATACAAAAGGGTAGGGCTAACTCATCTTCTTTAGTGCACTGATTCAAAAAAAGAAGGCTTAAGGGAATTAAAACAAGTTTTTTCAAAGGCATTCCTTTACAGTTTTTTTACCACATAAGTCACTATCCCCCAAATGATTAATTCGTTTTCCTCGGTAACCTCTATGGGCTGGTATTTGGGATTTTCGGGCATTAGAAAAACGCCTTTTGGACCCACTTTGAGCCGTTTTACGGTAAACTCGCCATCAATAAAGCAGACAGCAATTTTATTGTGTTGGGGTTCTAGACTTCGGTCTATTACCAAAAGGTCTCCGTCGTCTAGTCCTGCCCCTTGCATGGACTCACCCGAAACACGGGCATAAAAGGTAGCCTCTTCATTGCGAACTACTTCCTGATCAATGCTGATTCGTAGTTCCTTAAAGTCATCCGCTGGAGAGGGAAAGCCTGCAGAAATGCCTTCCTGAGCTAAATGCAATGTTTTTTGGTGGTCTTGGTCGGGATGAAAAAAGGTCAGTTTTTGTGATTCCATAGTTTATTTTACCTGAATGATTTCGCTGATCTCAGTAGTATAGCGTTGTGAGAGGTGTTCTTGTTTCATTTTCCAGGTGCGTTGCAAATCCTGATTGGCCAGTTTTAGCTGGTGTGGGCCAAAGCGTTTGTGGATGCGGTCCAGTGCTTGCATCACTGCCAAGTGTTTGACTTCTTCTCCTCCAAAAAGCGGAAGTTGACGGGTGGCGGTAGGGGTCAAACCCATAAGCATCACACCTGCTTTTTTGTACTGGATGCCTTCTTTAAAAATTTTACGCAGGCCCCATACTGCATATTTACTCAGTGTGATACTGGAGTTGGAGGCGTAGGGTAGGGTCAGTACACAGCTGTTTCGATAGGGAGTAGCTCCTTTTTTATGAGGATCGCTACGTAAAAAAACGAGCAATGCGTTGCAGCTGCTTTGTTGTGCCCTCATTTTTTCTGCACAACTACTAGCAAAGGTCGAGACGCGTTCCTCCAGATCGCAAAAATCAGTTAGGGTTCCTTCAAAACTTCGGGTGGTTGCAATTCCCTTTTTAGGAGGTTGAACTTCTTCCAGTTGGATGGAAGGCAATCCTTGCAGGTCTTTTTTTAACCGAAGTCCCAATACGCTCATCTGCTTGCGCACCCAATCGTCAGGCAGCATTGTAAACTGCCAAGCATTTGTCACTCCCATGGCTTCCAGTCGTTTGCGGTGTTGCCTGCCGATGCCCCAAACGTCGCTAATCGCAGTCCATTTGAGGGCCTTGATTCTTTTGTCTTCACTGTCGATACAGTAAACACCTCCTGTTTTGGAATCGTATTTTTTGGCAATTTTATTGGCGATTTTTGCCAAAGCTTTACTGGGACCCATACCGACAGAAACGGGGATGCCCGTCCAGCGACGCACTTGTTTTCGCATGCGTCGTCCTTCCGCTTCGAGATCAAATAAATCGAATCCTTTGAATTGCAAAAACGCTTCGTCTATACTGTAAATTTCGAGATTGGGAGTATACTGTTCTAAGATGGACATTACCCGACTGCTCATATCGCCGTAAAGGGGGTAGTTGGACGAAAAAACCTTTACCCTTTTTTGCTTAAAAAAAGAACGGTATTGAAATGCTGGCGCTCCCATAGGGATGCCCAGCGCTTTGGCTTCATTGCTTCGCGCGATGACACAACCGTCATTATTCGAAAGAATAACGACAGCTTTGCCCTCCCATTGGGGTTGAAAAACCCGTTCGCAAGAGGCGTAAAAATTGTTACAATCGACCAGTGCAAACATGGACAAAAGGTATTAAAATGTTCCCTAAGTTCGGATAAGAGTCTGCCTTATTTTTTTGCGATAAGCCGCTAGGGGGATTCCCTAAATTCTATCCTTTGCAGCAAAGCCTCAAGAGGGGTTTTACATGGCTGTTTATTTTTTAAGAAATAGAGAACCACTTTAATCAAAAGTTGTAATTTTGTTGTCGATTTTAGTAGCGCTTTTTTGCATGGATAATTATTCGTTTTTAAATGCTGCTCATACGGCTCATTTTGCGGCACTTTATGATCAGTATTTACAACAACCCGATAGTGTAGAGCCCAGTTGGAGGGCTTTTTTTCAAGGCTTTGATTTTGGTTTAGAAAGCAACGGTTCCGTCCCAACAACTGAGACCACAGAAGTTCCTGAGCAGTTACAAAAAGAGTTTAGGGTGGTCAAATTAATTGATGGCTACCGCAGTCGGGGACATTTATTTACCAAAACGAATCCGGTAAGAGAGCGAAGAAAATACAGTCCAACGCTGGATATTGAAAATTTTGGACTTGAAGCGTCCGACTTGCAAACGGTGTTTAATGCAGGAGAGATAATGGGCATCGGTCCGAGTAGCTTGCAAACGATTATTGAACACTTGCAACGGATCTATTGCGACTCCATAGGGATAGAGTATATGTATATTCGAAATCCGGAAAAGGTAAATTGGATCCAACAGCGGCTGAATGTAAATGATAACCACCCCCAGTTTTCGGTTGAGCAAAAAAAGCACATTTTAAAAAAACTCAATGAAGCGGTCAGTTTCGAAAACTTTTTACATACCAAATACGTTGGACAAAAACGCTTTTCTTTAGAAGGTGGAGAATCCTTAATACCGGCTTTAGATGCAGTGGTAGAAGCCGCGGCAAATCAAGGTGTGGAAGAGTTTGTGATGGGGATGGCACACCGAGGTCGATTAAATGCCTTAACAAACATTTTCGGCAAATCAACCAAAGATATTTTCAGCGAATTTGACGGAAAGGACTACCAGGAAGTCATTTTTGATGGAGATGTAAAATACCATTTGGGGTGGACCTCCCAACGCATCACAGACACCGGCAAAAAAATCAATATGAACATTGCGCCCAATCCCTCTCACTTGGAGACGGTAGGGGCAGTAGTAGAGGGGATCACTCGAGCGAAATTGGAAAATAAATTCAATGGGGATACCCATAAAGTCCTTCCGATTATCGTCCATGGAGACGCTGCCATTGCAGGACAAGGCTTGCCCTATGAAATCGTGCAAATGGCAAAACTTAAAGGGTATGGAACAGGAGGAACCGTCCATATTGTAGTAAACAACCAAATCGGATTTACGACCAATTATCTGGACGCCCGCTCAAGTACCTATTGTACCGATGTGGCTAAAGTTACCCTTTCGCCGGTATTGCATGTCAATGCAGACGATGTGGAGGCTGTAGTCCATGCTACGCTTTTTGCTTTGGATTTTCGTATGCGTTTTGGACAAGACGTTTTTATCGACTTATTAGGCTATCGAAAATACGGACATAACGAAGGAGACGAGCCTCGATTTACCCAGCCAGAGCTTTACAAAGCCATTTCTAGACACCCTAACCCCAGGGACATTTATGCCGCTACTTTATTGCAAAATGGACACATACAGGAGGGATATGTTAACGAACTGGAAAAACAGTACAAGAGTATTTTAGAGAACGATCTAGAGGATTCTAGAAAGATAGAAACTACCGTAATTACTCCTTTTATGGAAGACGAGTGGAAAGCGTTTACCAGAGTAGAGGAGACCGAGATGATGAAACCCGTCTCAACTGCAGTGGCCCTTAAAGACCTCGACCGGGTTGCTAAAGCGATAACAAAATTGCCCGAGGATCGAAAATTTCTCCGAAAAATTGACCGTTTAGTCACCGACCGAAGCGCCATGTATTTTGAAAAAGACAACCTAGATTGGGCAATGGGCGAATTGTTGGCCTATGGAACCTTACTCCAAGAGGGGTTTAACGTTCGTATGTCGGGTCAAGATGTAGAGCGAGGTACTTTTTCCCACCGTCATGCGGTGATCAAAACAGAAAACGCTGAGGAAGAAGTGGTTTTGCTCAATCAAATTGATCCCAACAAACAAGGACGTTTTCGTATTTACAACTCCCTGCTATCCGAATACGGAGTTTTGGGGTTTGACTACGGCTATGCAATGGCCAGTCCCAATACGCTAACCTTATGGGAAGCGCAATTTGGAGATTTTTCCAATGGAGCACAAATCATGTTGGACCAATACATTTCGTCTGCCGAGGACAAATGGAAATTGCAAAACGGCATTGTTTTATTGCTTCCCCATGGCTATGAAGGCCAGGGTGCTGAGCATTCCTCTGCTCGTATGGAGCGCTATCTGCAATTGTGCGCCAAAGACAATATGTTTATTGCCAATTGTACCACCCCGGGCAATATGTTTCATTTGCTAAGACGTCAAATGAAAACAAATTATAGAAAACCCTTAGTCGTCTTTACCCCTAAAAGTTTGTTGCGCCATCCCAAAGCAGTTTCAACTAAAAAAGACTTGACTCAGGGGAGTTTCCAACCAGTACTAGGCGATACAGAGGTTGATCCAAAAGAGGTTAAAACGGTAGTGCTGTGTTCAGGTAAATTTTATTACGACTTGGAACAGGAACGCGAAAAAAGAGGACGTAAGGATGTGGCACTCATTCGAGTGGAGCAATTATTCCCCTTGCCCATTCAAGAAATAGAAGCAAGTATGGCTCCGTATACCCAGGCAACCGATTGGGTATGGGCACAAGAAGAACCCCGCAATATGGGAGCTTGGAGCTACCTGCTTTTGCAATGGGAAGCTGCCCCTAAATTTAGACCTGCCAGCCGAAGATACTACGGGGCTCCAGCCGCAGGAAGCGCTGTGCGTTTTCAAAGAAGGCATCAACAGGTGATCGATTATGTTTTTGATCCCACACAAGACAATTTTATTAGAAAAGTAAAGAAGTAAAGTCATGATTTTAGAAATGAAAGTTCCCTCACCGGGCGAATCCATCACAGAAGTTGAAATTGCACAATGGTTAGTTGCAGACGGAGACTATGTGGAGAAAGATCAAGCGATCGCGGAAGTGGATTCCGACAAAGCTACCTTAGAGCTCCCTGCTGAGGTCAGCGGAACAATAACGCTTAAGGCTGAGGAAGGAGATGCAGTTCAAGTAGGTGCTGTAGTCTGTTTGATCGACACCGATGGTGAAGCTGCCGTTGGAGGCTCAGCTCAAGCTACTCCCGAACCTACCGCAGCGGCAACGGAGGGAGCCCCCAAAGCTCCAGCTCCTCAAGAAACTACCTACGCCTCTCAAACGCCTTCTCCCGCAGCGCGTAAAATCATTGCTGAAAAAGGAATGGAAGCAAGCGCAATCCAAGGGACTGGCCGAGGAGGTAGAATAACCAAAGAAGATGCAGTAAAGGCTGTTCCTTCTATGGGGACTCCACCGGAATGGGGAAATCGTGGGGAGGACCGTTCCAAACTTTCTATGCTCAGAAGAAAAGTTGCAGAACGACTTGTGGCTGCAAAGAATGAAACGGCTATGCTGACCACTTTTAACGAGGCTGACATGGCTCCCATTTTTGAGTTGCGAAACCAATACAAAGACGCTTTCCTAGACAAGCACGGAGTTAAGCTTGGATTTATGAGCTTTTTTGCTAAAGCTGTTGTTCGGGCGCTCCAACTTTATCCCGATGTCAACTCCATGATGGACGGCGATTATAAAATCAGTTACGACTATTGCGACATCAGTGTTGCGGTATCCGGTCCTAAAGGACTGATGGTTCCAGTCGTTCGAAATGCAGAAAAGTTGAGTTTTGCAGGTATTGAACAAGAAATTGGTCGTTTGGCAGTAAAAGCCCGCGACGGCAAAATTACGGTAGATGATATGACAGGGGGAACCTTTACACTTTCCAATGGTGGAGTTTTTGGATCTATGCTATCAACTCCTATCATCAACCCTCCTCAGTCGGGGATTTTAGGGATGCACAACATCATCGAACGACCGGTTGCAATTGACGGTAAAGTGGTAATCCGACCTATGATGTACCTTGCATTGTCTTATGATCATCGTATCATTGACGGTAGGGAGTCTGTAGGATTTTTAGTAGCGGTAAAAGAAGCCCTCGAAGATCCGTTGACGATCTTAATGGAAGGTGATGCCAATAAAGCGTTGGAATTATAGAATTAATTTTCTGTTTCTGTAGTCGATTGTAATTTTCTTCTTTACTAAAAAATCGGCACCCAGTATGCCCTCTATGGGTTGGGCACCTTGTGAGCGCAGGGTTTGATTGACATGATTTAGGTCCAGCAACACAAAGGCATGTTTGCCAAGCTTGTGTCGTCCTAAATAGAGTTCGCACTTTTGCGTCATGACGGCAGTCATTTTACCCTCGCTTGCTCCCGCTGCATCAAACGAGTCGCCTTTGGGTTTCAGTTGAAAGGCCTCCTCCAGCTCACTGTGAATGCAACTGTTTGATGCGCCCGTATCCACCAATAAGGTTACATTGAATCCATTGATTCGCGCACGGCATATCAGATGCTTGGTTTTGGTTAATTGTAAAGAAACAGAAGTAGTAGATTTCATTGAGGTCAAAAATACACTATCCAAATCATATAGGGATGCTCTGCCGAGGTTTACCTATTTTTGCACCCTAAGCGTAGAACAAGTGATCGACACCCATACCCACTTATATGTAGAGGCCTTTGATGAAGATCGGGAGGAAGCCATACAAAATGCCCTTGCAGAGGGAGTGACGGATTTTTATATACCTGCCATTGACAGCACCTATCACCAGCAAATGTTTGCCTTAGAACAAGCCTATCCCACGCGGGTTCATTTGATGATGGGGCTTCACCCTACCCATGTAAAAGAAAATTTTAAGGATGAATTGGAGGTGGTAAGACAACAGTTAAACTCGAGAAGTTTTTCTGCGGTTGGGGAAATTGGGATTGATCTGTACTGGGATCAAAGTTTTCTAAAGCAACAACAGCACTCTTTTAATCTTCAAATAGAATGGGCAAAGTCAAAGGGTCTTCCCATTGTCATTCATTGTCGCGATGCTTTTGATGAAGTTTTTGAAGTATTAGAGGGACATCGAGGAGACGATTTGTTTGGAATTTTTCATTGTTTTACGGGAACCATCGATCAAGCCCATCGGGCAATCGATTTGAATTTAAAGTTGGGAATCGGTGGAGTGGTAACATTTAAAAACGGAAAAATTGACCAGTTTTTAGCCGCCCTCCCTTTAACCTCCCTCGTGATGGAAACCGATGCGCCTTATTTATCACCCAGCCCACATCGAGGGAAAAGAAACGAAAGTGCTTATTTGCCCTTAATACGAGATAAAATTGCCCAGTGTTATCAACTCTCAGCAGAGGAAATTAGCAGAATCACCACCGAAAACGCGAAGGCTGTTTTTGAGAATCAAAAATAGGCGATCAAAAAGTACTTTTATTTTTTCTAAAAAGATATTTTTTTACTTTATTTGACACTTATATTTAGAGAGGTGGCCGAGCGGTCGAAGGCGCACGCCTGGAAAGTGTGTATTCCAATTGCATTGGAATCGAGGGTTCGAATCCCTTCCTCTCTGCAAAAATTAATATGGTACATATTTTTTTTTATCTTTATTCGCATTTAATTAAAAAGAACAAACATTAATCACAATGAAAAAATTATTTATTGCCCTTACTTTTTTAGGTTTTATGGCTACTGCCAATGCATCAACTGTAGTACCTAACTCGACTACCTCGGTAGCTGCAACACTAGTACAAGACATGGAAGACGACGCAACTGCGGAATCTGCCTCTTTTACACAAGAATTAAAAAAGCGTTTTATTGAAGGTGGTCCCGGATTCATGGGAATCGTATTGATCTGTTTGATATTAGGTCTTGCCATTGCTATAGAGCGTATCATTTTCTTGAACTTAGCTACCACCAACACTAAAAAATTAACTGAAGGAGTTGAAGAAGCACTCTCTTCTGGAGGGGTTGAAGCAGCTAAGGAATATTGTAGAAACACCAAAGGGCCTGTTGCCTCTATCTTCTATCAAGGTTTAGACCGAGTAGACGAAGGGGTTGAAAGCGCAGAAAAAGCGGTTGTTGCTTACGGAGGTGTTCAAATGGGACAATTAGAAAAGAATGTATCCTGGATTTCATTGTTTATCGCTCTTGCACCCATGCTTGGGTTCATGGGAACGGTAATCGGGATGATTCAAGCCTTTGATAAAATTGAAGCCGCTGGAGACATGCAGCCTTCACTCGTTGCAGGGGGGATTAAAGTAGCCCTTTTGACAACTGTATTCGGTTTGATCGTAGCAATCATCCTTCAAGTGTTTTACAACTATATCGTAGCTAAAATCGATAGTATTGTAAACGACATGGAAGATGCTTCTATCACCTTGATCGACATCCTTGTTGCACAAAAAAAATAATTAACCTCTAACAGCAATTAACATGAATATTCAAACAATTGTAAAAATTATCAGTGCTGTTTTTGGTTTGCTAGGTGTTGTATTCCTATTTAGAATAATAGGAGTGGGAGATGAAGAAATCAAGATGGCTGCCAGTATGGGAGACTTCGGTACGGTTTCTCCTTTGGTTTCACTATCCATTGCTATCTTACTAATAACAGTGGTAGTTACCCTTCTATTTTCTTTATTAAATCTTGCCTCTAGCGCACAGAAATTGAAAAAATCGCTAATCTTTATTGGCTGTTTTGCTGTGGTACTGGGAATAGCTTTTGCAGCTTCAGAAGGAGTAGAAACTCCCCTTAAAGATGGAGAAGTACTTTCAGCCAGTGGATCAAGATGGGTAGGTACAGGATTGCGTATGTTTTACATACTCGCTGTCCTAGCAATTCTCTCTATGGTTTTTTCTGGAGCAAAGAAAATTTTTAACCGATAAGTTATGGCTAAAAGATCAGCACCAGAAGTTAACGCAGGATCCATGGCGGATATCGCGTTCCTCCTTTTGATTTTCTTCTTGGTGACGACTACCATTGAAACGGATAGCGGACTGAACCGTAAGCTCCCTCCAATGGAAGACCAAGTTGATCCACCCATCATTAGAGAGAAAAACATCTTTACAGTAGTAGTAAACAAAAACGACCAGCTTTTGGTCGAAGAAGAGCTAACCGATATCGAAGACCTAAGATCTTTGGCGGTAGCCTTTCTCGACAATGGTGGAGGTGTAGGTGAAGAAGCTTGTGATTATTGTCAAGGAGAACGCGATGAGTCTTCTTCGGATAATCCTGACAAAGCCATCATCTCACTTAAAAACAATCGTGAGACGTCTTACAAGGTATATATTGCAATTCAAAATGAATTGGTGGCAGCTTATAACGAGTTAAGAAATCGCGAGTTTTTAAGACTCTATCCCAGTGTAGGTTTAAATTTTGTGGATGCTCAAAAGAAATACGATGACCCAAGAACTTCAGCAGATTTTGCAGCGGAGCTAGAGCCAAAACTCGACGTAGTAAAAGCGATGTATCCGCAAAAATTATCTGAAGCTGAACCGAGTAAAACAAATTAAAACAATAGATTATGTCAAAATTTAAAAAGAAAAAGGGAGGCGATTTACCTGCTATTTCTACAGCATCTTTGCCAGATATTGTTTTTATGTTATTGTTCTTCTTTATGGTGGCAACCGTTATGAGAGACAGCACCTTGATGGTAGCCAATCGATTACCTGCCGCTGACCAGGTTCAGAAGCTTGATAAAAAAGACCGTGTAATGTATATCTACGCGGGTAAGCCTTCTGACCGTTACCAAGATAAATACGGAACAAGTGCAAAGATTCAGTTGAATGACAAATTTGCTACAGTCAACGAGGTAGGCGCATTTATTTTAGCCGAAAGAGCTTCGAAACGTCAGGAACTCCAAAATGTATTAACTACTGCCTTAAAGGTAGATAGTGATACTAAAATGGGACTCGTTCAAGACATTAAGCAAGAGCTAAGAAAAGTGAGTGCTTTAAAGATAAACTACACTACACGTTTGGGAGATTACACCCAAAACATAAACTAGTGAGTTGTATTTAATGTTTTAAAAAAGTGCCTTTTTAAGGCACTTTTTTTTATTTTAACTCCATATGAAAAGGGCTTTATTTTACTCGAATTTAAGCAAGAGTTTTTTTGCTCTTGTGTCGTTCCTTTTCCTCTTTACCCCCCTGTGGGGCCAAGATGAGGAAGCCGGTCAGACTCCTTTTTTTCGTGAAGACCAATGGTATTTAGGAGCCTCTTTTATGATCCTTCAGACAAAGGAAACAGCATTTAAGCCCCAAGGGCTTTCTAGGCATTTTCAGTGGGGTTTTATAAGAGACATACCCTTGACGAGCAATGGAAAACTCGCAACAGGAATTGGACTTGGGATGAGCTTTGAACGCTACACGACCAACTTCAGCAGAGTTGCTGAGGGAGTGGGAAAATTTCACTACACCATTGCTGATCAACCAGCCGCTCCTCTCTTTTTTTCAACCCATGCATTGGAACTCCCCCTCAGTTTTCGTTGGCGCAACGCCACACCAGATGATTTTGCCTTTTGGCGGGTATACGGTGGGGTGTCTTTACGGTGGAATTACACTACTAAAATTCGTCAAGACGCACTTGAAATTAAAAACAGTTCCGACATTCAAAACCTTGGAGCCGTGGCAAATCTCAGTTTTTGATACAACACCTGGAATTTTTATATAGCCTACCCCTTGACCCCATTCTTTAATGAGTCATTTCGTGATGCAAACCAGCAACCACTGGATTTGAACCCGATTAAAATAGGATTGATTTTTTATATATTATAACTCTTTGCGTAACCGAGCCACTGGAATATCAAGTTGTTCTCTGTACTTTGCAATTGTTCTTCGCGCTACCCTATATCCCTTTTCTTTCATCAATTTAGAAAGGGTCTCATCCGTAAGAGGCTTTTTTTTGTTTTCTTCTTCGATAAGTTGACCGAGTATGTTTTTAATTTCAATCGAGGAAACGTCCTCTCCTTCCTCATTTTTAAGCCCTTCGGAGAAAAAGGTTTTCAGAAGTTTTACGCCGTAAGGGGTATCGATGTATTTGCTGTTGGCAACCCTAGAAATCGTAGAGATATCCATTTCTACTTTGTCAGCAATATCTTTTAAAATCATGGGTCTCAGCTTGCGTTCATCTCCGGTCAAAAAGTATTCTTTTTGATGCGCTACTATGGCGTTGATCGTCAAGGTGAGGGTTTGATGTCTTTGTTGAATCGCATCGATAAACCATTTTGCTGCATCCAGTTTTTGTTTGATAAATTGAACAGCGTCTTGCTGGGTTTTAGATTTTTTTTCGGCTTCTTGGTAGCCTTCCAGCATGTCTTTATAGGCGTTAGATACTTTGAGTTGGGGTGCATTTCTACGGTTTAATTTTACCTCTATCTGACCGTCTTCAAGGGTTAGTATAAAGTCGGGAACAACGTGCGTATTTTGAATAGTACTTGACAGGGCACCTCCGGGCTTAGGGTTAAGCCTGCCTATCAATTCTAGCGCCTTTTTTAACTCATCTTGGGTAATTCCTACCCGCTCTTGAAGTCTTGTATAGTGTTTGTGACTAAAGTGGTCGAATTCATCACGGATTATTTTAAGCGCGTGAATCACCTCAGGGCGGTCTTTTTTCTTTTTTTCTAGTTGGAGTTGAAGGCATTCTTGTAACGAACGTGCGCCTACTCCTGGAGGATCCAAACTTTGTACCGAACGAATAACCTTTTCTAGTTGGGTTTTATCCGTAAAAATATTCTGAGTAAAAGCTAAATCGTCTATGAGTTCATCGTCACTCCTTCTGATATAGCCACTGTCATCAATACTTCCGATTAAAAACTCAGCGATGAGCATTTCGTCTTCATTTAAAATCAGATTACCCATTTGTTGAAGTAAGCTTTGGTGAAAGCTGATCCCTCCGCTTAGTGGAATGGCTCGATCTTCTTCATCATTACTAAAATTGTTGCTGTAGAGTCGGTAGGAAGGAATTTCGTCGTCACTCAAATACTGGTCGATGTCAATCTCATCGGTTTCGATGGTAGTAGATTCTTCGAAATCTGTTTCTTCAGTGTCTGATTTTACCTCTTCAACACCACTCTCTAAAGCTGGATTTTCTCCAATTTCAGCTTCAATTTTTTGCTCTAAATCAAGCGTAGAAAGCTGGATCAGCTTCATCAGTTTGATTTGCTGAGGAGAGAGCTTTTGTGCTAGCTTTATTTGGAGCTGTTGTTTTAGCATAGGGTTAGGATTGATATAAAGATATATATTTTACTCTTTCCTCCTTAAAACGATGCGTTTTGTGGTGTTCGAGGGAAAGGAATTACATCTCGAATGTTGCCCATGCCCGTTGTAAATTGAACCAAACGCTCAAAGCCCAGTCCAAAACCACTGTGAGGTACACTTCCAAATCTTCTTAGGTCGAGGTACCACCAGAGTTCTTCAGCATCAATATTCATTTCCTTAATTCGTGCTTCTAATACATCCAAGCGTTCTTCCCGTTGAGACCCCCCGACGATTTCTCCGATACCGGGAAAGAGAATGTCCATGGCTCGGACGGTCTTACCATCGTCGTTTCTTCGCATGTAAAAGGCCTTAATGTTAGCAGGGTAATCGTATAAAATTACAGGACAGTTAAAGTGTTTTTCAACCAAATAGCGTTCGTGTTCACTTTGCAAGTCAATGCCCCACTCTTCAACGGGATATTGAAATTTTTTCTTTTTGTTGGGTTTTGAGTTTTTTAAGATTTCAATTGCTTCTGTATAGCTAAGCCTTTTAAAATCATTATTGACCACAAATTCAATTTTTTCGAGTAAACCCATGGAACTGCGTTGGGCTTGGGGTTTGCTGTTTTCTTCTTTGGCAAAACGCTCGTCTAAGAATTGCAAGTCTTTGGCGCAACTTTGTAATACGTGACGCAACACATGGGTGATGAATTTTTCGGCTAAATTCATGTTGTCGTTTAGGTCGTAAAACGCCATTTCGGGTTCTATCATCCAAAATTCAGCCAAGTGCCGGGTCGTGTTGGAGTTTTCAGCCCTAAACGTAGGTCCGAAAGTATATACGTCACCCAGAGCTAGCGCATATGCTTCGGCTTCGAGTTGCCCGGATACGGTTAGGTTGGTTTCTTTACCAAAAAAGTCTTGTTTAAAATCGGGGTTGCCTTCTTCGTTTAGTGGAGGATTTTTGGGGTCAAGGGTAGAGACACGAAACATTTCTCCGGCACCCTCTGCATCACTACCGGTAACGATCGGAGTATTGACGTAAAAAAAGCCTTCTTTCTGAAAAAATTGGTGAACCGCAAATGCCAGTGCAGAACGCACGCGCATGACGGCTGAAAAAGTGGCGGTTCTCACCCTCAAATGCGCTTTTTCTCTAAGGAACTCTAAACTGTGTTTTTTGGGTTGAATGGGATAGCTTTCAGGATCCGAAGCTCCTAATATTGTGATTTTATCTGCTTGAAGCTCTACTTTTTGACCACTTCCTTGACTTTCAACGAGGGTCCCTTCCAGATGGACGGCTGCACCGGTAGTAATTTGTTTTAACACACTTTCATCAAGTTGTTCAAAATCTACCACACATTGAAGATTTTCAATGGTCGAGCCGTCATTTAAGGCGATAAATCGGTTGGCGCGAAAGGTTCTGACCCAACCTTGGGTAGTGCATTTTTGACCTGTCGCCTCTGACTGTAAGATGGATTTAATTTTTTCTCCGTTCATTCCTTTGTTTTTTTGGTCATTCATTCAGCAAATAAGTTTAGGATAAACTGCTGTACAATGAATTTCAAATTTTAGTCTTGTGATCGTGTTTTTAAGCGATGCAAAGATAGGCTTATTTCAGTAAAATCACGGATTTGAGTTCCGACACTTAATGGTCTAAAATTTCAATTTTAGGTTCCTTGATCACCTTTTCATTGCTGATGGTATCTTCTAATGAGATCAGCAGGGAAGGGAGGAGGACTAAATTTGCCAACATTGCCATCAGAAGGGTAACGGCTACCAGCCCCCCTAAGGCTTGCGTACCCCCAAAATTGGACGATAAGAATACGGAAAACCCGAAGAACAAAACGATGGAGGTGTAAAACATGCTAATACCTGTTTCACGGAGTGCGGCAAAAACCGCTTTGTTGATTTTCCAACCGTTTGAGATCAATTCTTGGCGGTATTTTGCTAAAAAATGAATGGTGTCGTCCACCGAGATTCCAAACGCAATACTGAAAACCAATATGGTGGAAGGTTTAAGCGGAATTCCTGCAAATCCCATAAAACCAGCAGTGATAATCAGTGGAAGTAAATTTGGGAGTAATGAAATGAGAATCATTTTAAAGGAGCGAAACAGAAAGGCCATGAATAACGCAATCAGCAGTATGGCAAGACTGAGGGAAAGGATCAGATTGTTGATGAGGTATTTGGTCCCCTTTAAAAAAAGAAGTGCTTTACCCGTCATTTCAGCGCCATAACGTTGCTCCGGAAAAATTTTATCCATAGCCTCCCTAAGATCCGTTTCTATACGTTCCATTCGCTCGGTG
>Ga0181594_10003263_pt1 | contig 14769 bp, 10 predicted proteins | sample 071ome_18_FD_145603 | JGI IMG/M metagenome (GOLD analysis project Ga0181594, IMG submission 145603) | Coastal salt marsh microbial communities from the Groves Creek Marsh, Skidaway Island, Georgia - 071413BT metaG (spades assembly) | ecosystem: Environmental > Aquatic > Marine > Intertidal zone... | reverse complement strand
CTCGGTCGTTTTTTTTTTTTTTTTGTTTCTCTCTCTCTCTCTCTCCTTTTTCTTTCGCCTCTTTCGCGCGCGAAAGGGAGTGAAAAAAGAGATGCGCGGGGGTGCGGGGGACGGTGATGACGACGGAAAGACTTCACGTCTGGCTGCAGAAGAAGAGGCTGAAGATACGCGTTGATGCATACTTCCACGAACCTGAGTCCCGCAAGCCACCTAAAACCCGCGAGTTTCTTTTTTTTTTTTGTATCTCTTGCGCTCGTGAGGGAAAGGTGAATGAAAAAAGAGAGAGAGATTTTCGTTGGCGATGATGTTGATGTAACTAAATGCTGAACTAAACGTGATTGCAATGTGTTCTGAGCCAAATCGATGTGCAAATCTCGTTCATCGTTTATCACTGACAAACTCCTTTCCCTTCCTTCCACCTCCTCCAGATACGAAACAAACTTGAAAAAACATGTCGTCATCGAGTTACCGTCCGATTGCAAACGCCACGCCGCTTGGGCTCCTCGCGTTTGGCACGACAACTGCGATTTTGTCGGCGGGTTTGACCACCATCGCCGAGAAAGATCGAAACGCGGCCTTGACGGTAGGTTTCGCGTTTGGTTTCGGCGGCGTCGTCCAGTTTCTCGCCGGTATCATCGAGTTTATTCGAAACAACGAGTTTTCGGCGACCGCGTTTTGCGTGTACGGTGGGTTTTGGCTCTCGTACGGCGTGTGGAAAATTATGGAAACGACGGGCGTGTTCATTCCAGACGCCAACACGTTATCGTACTACGCCGCCGCATGGGCCGTGGTCACGTTCATCTTACTCATCCAGACGTTTAAAATCAACGCGGCCATCGCGTTGCTCTTCTTCAACCTCACCTTCTTCTTCGTCCTCCTCTCCGCGGCGGAGCAAAAGAGCAGCGATTCCTTTCTCATGAAATTCACCGGTGGTTGGGGCATCTGGACTGCCCTATCTGCGGTTTATGCCGCCGCCGGTGAACTCACGAACACCACGTACGAAAAAGAACTCATTCCCATGGGAAACTTTGGCGAAGTCGATTACGGCATCGCCAGTCCCGGCAAAGGCGAATCCGTGGTGAAGAAAACGGAAGCTCCGACGGGAAACATCGCCTGAAGTTTTCTCTCGCAGAAAACGTTGCCGTTTTCGCTGAGAATCGTTTGAGAGAAAGAAAGGTAAAGAAAGAGAGAGAGAGAGAGAGAGAGAGAGAGAGAAAGAGAGAGAGAGAGAGAGAGAGAGAGAGAGAGAGAGAGAGAGACATGCGCGTGCGCTCGGGGCGCATAGTTCGCGCGAGTATTTTTTAAATACACAATAAAAAAAAATCTGAAAAATGTGATCCTTAGAACCTCTGCTTCACTCCACAGCGTCGAATATATATATACACACATAAATAATAAAAATGCTCCGCGCGGCGACCATGCACGCGCCAGTCACGTCCACCTCCTTTTCCTCTCGCCGGTGTTGCTGTTCGACGACGCAATCGTCGTCGGCATTTTTACCGGGAGCGAGAACGCAGTTCTCGATTGGAAAAAATCGATCGAATTACAGAAAGAATAACAACAACAACAACAAGAGAGGATCGTTGCAAGTCTCCGCGTCGATTTTTGGCGTCGGCGCGCCGGAAGCGTTAGTCATTGGCGTTGTCGCTTTAGTCGTGTTTGGTCCGAAAGGTTTAGCCGATTTGGCCAAAGGGTTAGGAGAAACGTTGAGGGCATTCAAGCCTACGATTCAAGAGCTCCAGCAAGTCTCTCAAGAGTTTCAAGAGACTCTGTCGAACGAAGTCGGAATCGACGACATCACCAAACCGTTAGCGCCGCAAAAGAGAGTCACGCCGCCGCCAATTAGAGAAGTGAACGTGGAAGAGGAAGAGCGGATCAAGGAGATGAACGCGAGCGTGCAGTTTGAGATGACGGAGCAAGCGAAGGCGAGTCAAGCGATGGCGGAGGGCGCGATGAACGACGTCGTGAGCGAAGACATGATCGAAGCGTCGAAGCGAGCCGCGTGGGGCGGCACCGTGCCGGGAGAGCTGAGCTCTGAAGAACCCGCGCAAGTCGTCGCGGAAGTTGCCGAGGCTCCGGCGGAAGAGCCGGTGATGCGGGTGATGGATTACACTCAACCGGCTGCTCCCTCGGAGGAAGAAAAGTCCGAGTAAAGAGCGAAAGAGCTAAAAGAGAGAGAGAGAGAGAGAGTGAAGCGCTTACTATCGTTTTTATATCTATCTGTTATTAATCACCGCGTAATATATATATATATATACACATAGAGTTCGCATTTCATCGCATTTTGCCCGAAAAGACGTGAATTCTCGGTACCCATCACCCGCGCGCGCTCGAGGCTTTTTCCCTCTCTTTCGTCTTTCCTCTAGGAACGAAAAGCCAAACAAAAAGGTCAAACTAAAAACCTCCACTCAAAACTCTGCCTTTCGCACGCGCTCAATCATCACCAAGAAAAAATAAAGGTCCCGCGCGAATCTCGCGACGAGAAGCGTTTGCAGCGATGCCGTTCACCGCCCCGTCCTCGCCGTCTTCTCGAAAACAGAATCATCATCGTCGAGGGCCATCCTCTGGGGAAATCACGTTTGGTGAAAATTATTCATCGACGGCAACGGCAAGGAAGGGTGCCACCGACGACGACGACAACGACGCGACGACGATGAACAACACCTTTCAAACCGCTCGAGAGTCGCACGCCGACTACTACAAATCTGACTTCTCCGATTACACGGGCTCGGAAATTTCCGAGGAAGAGGAGGAAGTTCTCAACGACGACGTCGACGCCATCTCGAGGGGAGCAGCTTCGCAAGATGAAATCGCCAGACTGTTTCAGTTGACGGTGCGAATGAGCACGCAAATCGTCAGCTCGACGCACCGACGCAAATTACGAAACTACCGCAACTGCTTCACTGGACGCGTAGCGGTTCAATGGATGCTAGCAAATAAAATCAGGAATAACTTGCAGGAGTGCGTGGAGTTGGGAAATACGCTTGTAAAACACAACATGATAGTGCCGCTGAAGCGCAGAGGCGGGTTCGCGAATAGGAGCTTTTTGTACAGGTATAACTTTGTGGACGAGAAGAATGTAACGACGAAGCCTTCTTCGATGAGAGGTGCGGTCGAGAACAACAGCGGCTTATCCACGCAGAGATTCGTGCGACTGAGCGTAGAGTTGGGGAAGATGGTGGAAGAGATGAAGAATTTGGCGAGTCAAACGGAGGATACGAAGAGCGGGGTGAGATTTTTAGCGCGAGAGACGGCGGCGAATATGGAAAGAGCGGAAAAGATCATCATAGCCATTCGGACGCAATTGCACTGGGCGCGGTCCGCCGTCGTCGCGTTGGCGATTGGGGTTTTGCTGATGGTATTTCATCAGAGGAAGATGTACATGAGCGCAGTCGAGATGAGCGGTTTCGGAGAGGCATCCGTGGATTATACTTTTAAATTCGGCATGACGGCTTTCGTAGTATCAAGGACGTTGGAAGTGACCGCTATCGTAGCGCTTTTTGCGGCGATTGTGAGCTTGTTCTTGCAAGATGGTGGGGAAATGCTTTCGAACATGTTCATGGATTCTTCCGATTTGGAGAAGAGCAACGAAGAGACGAGTTTGAAGATGACGGGCGTCGGTGCCTGGGAAGAAGAAGAACAAGAGGGAGAAGGAACGAACAACAGTAGCGCAAAAGGGGGGAGATACGGCGTCGGAGGTAATGGTATGTCACCATCAACGTCGGCAAACCCTAGCCTTCTCGAGCGCACGTCGAGCGTCATTTCCGTCGGTAACGTCAGTCGACGGTTATCGTCGAAATTGCGACGAAGCAGCACCGAGCCGCAACTCAGCGCACGAGAGGCGACGAAAACTATGCCAGAAGACTACGCTTCGCCACCGCCGAGCGAAGAAGATGTCGAATTCTGGAAAGAAAGTCGAAACGGGGACGTTGGCGTGCGTTTATCTCCTCTCAGTACGTTCCAACGACTCGTTGGAAGTACAGTCAACGAGAGACAAAAAGAAACCGGAGATGTTCCGTTGCAAAGACCGTTTCACTTTGAATCAGAACTCTTCAGCGGCAAGAGCGTATTTTTCATACGAAATGTTCCCTCGACGCCAGAAGAAATCTTCAACGGGAAAGCGAGAAAAATACAAATCTGTATTCAAGGTAAATTCAAAGAACCAGTCCCTATTGACGATTTAATGTTTGGCCAATACATGATTCGACCGATGGTTAATTTACCTTCGCGATGGTTACTCGCGCTCGCCACGAGAGTGTGTCAAGCGTTTGGCGCGAAATATACCATGGCCCTATCCTCACCTTCGGACGCTCGACCGTTCATTAGAGCTCCTTTAATATTAGCTGCCCAAACGATATGCGTTTCAAAACCAGGCGAAGAACCTGATGTCACCGGCGCAGCGATTGAAGATACGAGTCTGTTGGAGTACATGCCAAATGATTTAGGCCACGCGGAAAGGCGCAAGTTCATTTTGAAACACCTCAAGCAAATAAAAGCAGCGCAGTTGAAGAAAAATTCGTCGTCTAATCTAACGGACTCGGTACCAAAAGTACCCGTTTTCGACACCGAGAACGTGTACACGTTTTGCTTCTGGCAGGCGCAGATAGACTTTTCAAAGTACATTTGCGATTTAGGTGTTGCGCAGTTCAATTTATCCAAAATAGTCGACGGCCAACCGATGACTGCAAACTGCAAAACGCGTGATGGAAGATTAGCCTTTCGATTTGAAATGTGGCATGCGAACATCGTCGAAGCGGCGAGAAGAGCGTTCGATTATGGTCGACACGATAATCTGGAGAAGGCGCTTCAGTATCAGGGCAAGAAACTTTTTTGTCGAGTTCGCAACCGTCAATGAAGTAGTAAAATGACGGGGTCAATTTTAGCAGTCATTAGCGCAACGTTATCATTAGACAACACGAATGTATAGCTCACATCGTGTATGTATTTATGTATGTATAAGTACTGGGTATATATAAACAAAATTGTGTTTTACAAGAAAGCGATTTTTTGTACGCGTTTTTCTAATTTTCCAAGAGAAAAGCTTCCACTCCATTATTCTCCATCAAGCTTCCGCTCCATTAATCTGCATCCCTGTATCTCCATCAACACCCCCAACTCCGGCGAAGATCAAAAGCTTTCTCGCTAATCTTCTCGCCGCCTCCTCGCTGCTCTTCTTCTTCTTTTCTGTGCAATTCTTCTCCCCTCCGAAACAAAATACACAGAAGATGATTATCCCAACACCGAGCACGAAGAATAACAAAATCAACTTCATCTTCAAATTATTCCACCACATGCGATTTCTCAACGCTCTCCCTTGCTTGTGGAAATTATCCGCCTGAAATCTCAATGCCTCTGTCTTATCAACCAAAACCTCAATCTTCTCCCCTCGATCCAAAACCTTCTCGATGTTATCCATCATAATTTCCTTCACCTCGCTGACTTGTTGCTGCACGGATGCGACTTTAATATTAGTACTCGCGCCGCCGCCGCCGCCGCCACCACCACCGCTCAACTGATCCATCGCCATCGCCTCTTCCATCTCCTTCTTCAGCGTAGGTCCAAACGTTCTGTCCAAACTGTGCGCGTTCACGCTATCCCCGATCGAGCTCGCGAATTTTTGCGCAAAGACTTGTTTCACTCTCTCCAAGAATTGAAAAGGCAGCTGTCTCCCGCAATCGTCGTCCGCGACTACCAAATAGGTAAAGCCAGAGTCGACTAAATAATTGAACGTGTGCTTGTCCGCGTTGTAGGTGAACTTAGCGTCCGATTGAGGGACTTTATCCAAAGCCTGTTTGCGTCACGGGTGGGAGAATTATGTGTGCAAAGTCAGTTGTTTATACGAGTCAAATTTTAGTGTCCGTTTACTACTCTGCGCTTTTCCCGAGAGAGAGGAACAAAGAGAGAAGAGATCTTTCACGTATCGCGCGGTCTTTCGACGCGTACCTGCGTGGCGATGGTGGAAAAGTTCCCGGAATACGCGGTGTACTCGGCCAAAATAGTTTTCGTTTGGCCTTTGGTCAACGCGACGAAGGCGTATATGAGCGGCATCGTTTTGTTTGTGTGTTTGTGTGCGCGCGTGTGTCTTTTAATGAGGACTTGAAAGGCACCCTTTTTTTTACGAACGGCAACGTTTTCTTCAACTCTTCAAAACGACAAAAACCAAACCGCGCGCGAGCCGTTTAGACGCCGGGCGGCATTCAGCATATATATATATATAACTAGTATTACAACAATACGCGCTACGAAAAAAAAAGTTTCCTCATCTCCCTTCTCCTCCTCCTCCTCATCACTGTTGTCTGTTGGCTTTCCTTTTCGCGTTCCAATAGAGATCGATGTACCGTTCGCTGGGAGCGGTCCAAGACCAGTCTTGGCGCATGCCGACGGACGGGAGGTTCATTTGGTCCCATTTTTCGCGATCGAAGTAGTCGCCCAAGGCGCGTTTGAGCGCGTATTCTATGTCTTGTTCGTGTTCGCCGTCGAAGTTGTACCCGTTGCAGGATTTGCCGTAGGAGGCGGCTCGAGCCGGGTCGAGTTGGACGTCAAAAACGGTGTCTCGTAAACCTCCGGTTCTTCGAACTAAAGGTACGGCGCCGTAACGCATGGCAATCATTTGCGTTAAACCGCACGGTTCAAACATAGAAGGAACGCAAAAGATGTCGGCGCCGGCGTAGATGAGGTGCGACAAAGGCTCGTCGTAAGAGAAGAAGAAGCCACCACGACCGGGGTGTTGGGATTTCATCTCGTTGGCCAGGTTTGCAAAATCGTGCGCAATGCGATCGTCCGGGGCAGAGCCGAGAAGGACAAAGTAAGCGCCTTTTTCGAGCGCATATCGACATGCTTTTTTAATCAAGTGGACGCCTTTTTGTTCGGTCAAACGCGTGACGCACGCGACGATAGGTTTCGACTCAAAATCTGTCTCGTCCATGCGCATGCGTTTGAGCAATTCGAGTTTCGCTTCGCGTTTACCTTCTTTGCAGGTTTGCCAGTCGTATCGCAGTGGTAAAAATTCGTCGTTCGATGGATCCCAGATGTCGTTATCGATACCATTACGCACGCCTTTGAACTTCCAAGATTCGCTCTCTGGGATGACGTTAATCGATGGGTGATGCTTAATTTCTTCCGCGTAGGTAGGGGAGACCGTGGTGGCAAATGTGCACTCAATCATTGCGCGACGTATGAGATCTTGTCCAAACTGTAAGTTGTGGATAGTTAACGCCGTAGCAGTAGTTTTTGGTCTCTCTGGACTCCATAATGCCGGCGCAGTTTGCCAATCGTGAACGTGCAAGACGTCTGGGAAACAGTTGGCCCGTTTCATGTACGCTACGCATGCGTCCGAGAAGTATCCGAATCGAATGTGGTCGTCTCCTCGGCCGTATATGCACCCGACTCGGAAGTGACCGCATTCTGGATCAATAAATGTTACTCGAACACCCTCTACGAAACCTTGGTAAATGTTAACCACGTCGTTACCGTAATGAAACTGATCGATTTTACGCAACCCTTCGATTTCTTTGTAGTTCATGCAATCGTATTTCGGCACGTACACGTCCACTTGGTGACCTTGTTCTTGAACCGAACGTGACAGAGCGGTGACAACGTCACCTAACCCGCCAACTTTTGCAATCGGTGCCATTTCGACCGCCAAGTGCGCGATTCGTAACTTCGGTGCTACTCCTGAAGCACCAATGACGTCGCAGTGGTACTCGGCGCCTTCGTTGTCATCCACGAAAATCCCGTTGTCTCTGAACGAAAAATCTACTACATGCGCGTCCAGAGGCACATCTATGGTCGTTTCTAAAACACCCCCGTTCATTCCCGCGCGCATGTCAACTTTTTGCATCTTAGAAGGATGATTTTGCGTGCGATTAAAGTTTATATCGACGTAAATGGCTCGAGCGAACGTCAACGGCCCACCATCTGGTCGATACCTAATTGTGACCTGCTCGCCAGCTTTTGGTCGCAATGGATCCGTGAAAACGCGAAATTCGCCTCGAATGGAAGATACAGCCTTCTTTGCCAGTAAAGCTGCTTTCGCTCTCACAGCATTTTCCGCGCATTTTCTCGCAAACGCCAATTCTTCTTCATTTTTCTCTTTCCTCTGCTCGGCAACCGCTCGATACTCGCGCTCGATTTGCGCATCTCTCGAGTCATCTTCGACGAATTCATCCGTCTCTGCAGCTGCTTCGATGTGATAATCTTTCCCAGTGTTGTTATCAAATTTGCCTTTGGAATCACCGACGACGAAATCAATCACCATCGCTTCGCTCGGAATATCCAACTCGAATTCCCACCAATCGCACTTTTCTTGATCGTGGTTGACCGGAGGAGAGTGGAAGTTTTGAATCGGTTGCAAATCTACTTTGATGGCATGCTGAAGACTCCAACCGTTATATCCAATCATCGCAAACATAGCTTTTTCCTCGTTCGAAACTGCGCTATCGTTCGCGAGTAATTGTTTTCGATTGTACAAAATGGTTACTTTCTTCCCGGCGATCGGTCTCGAAGTGCACGCGTAGACGTTTCGAACGCTTTCAAACGCGTTGTCAAACTTCTTGACGGAATCCTTTGCGGTATTTCGCGCGTCAACTATCCGAACAGCTTCTAGCTTTATCGCTTCCGCGTGATGGTCGTGGAGTTTTTGATACGCGCGATCTCCGGCATCTTTCGCTAAGGCGTCTAATTCGTCCCCTACTGGGACGCCTTGGCGACGCAGCTCGTTTTCGTCTTCACGGTTGATGACGACGCCAATTCCCGACGATGACGACGGCGAAGATGGCACCGAGACTGTTGCCGCCTTTCCTTCTCGCTCTGCTCTCAATTTACTAATCTCTTTCTGCTTGTCCTCGAGTGCAAGTTGCAACACTTTCTGCTCCTCCGTCGATTCCTTGAGCAAGCGTTCCAAGTCGACAATTTTGTTCACCAGGGTTTCGCGTTCGTCCATGAGTTCACTCGTTTCTAAATCAAACCTCTCAGTCGTCGCTTGGAACACATCTATAGTTGCTTTTGTCGTCTTCAACGACTCTTGCAAACTTTCAACCTTTACTTTTAAAGTTCCGATTTCCTCTTTCAAAGTTGCGTTTTCGTCGACGAGTGCGGATAACTCTCTTTCATCGATGATGGCGTCTGAGTCGTTGAGTTTATTATTGGCAACTTCCACTCGCAATCGTTCGATCTCGTTCTCTAAAGACGTGTTTAACGCTTCCTTTTCTTTCAATCGCGTCACTTCCGTCTCTAGTGCCATCATTTGATCCACTTTATCCTTTAACACGTTGATTTCCGCCGTCAATTGCGCATTTTCGCGAATCTTCTTCTCTATTTCTCCGGATGCGTCGTCTGTCTGCGTTACTTTTAAGTTCTCAATCTCCCGCCTCAACTCGTCGTTCGTCTCTTTCTCCCGCGCGATCTCCATCTCTAACTTTTTCTTCATCTCTTCCATCTCCGCTCGCGCTTTCGTCGCCTCTCGCTCTGAACTTTCAATCTCTTTCTCCAGACTCTCCATCTCCAACTGAAACCCTCTCTCGAGCACGACAAACGCCTCGTTTTCTTTCTCTTCCTGATCGTTCAATTCTTCTTGCATTTCCTTTTCCTTCTCTTCGAGCTGTTTTTGCGTCGCTTTCAACGCCTCGCTCGCTTTTTTCGATTCCATCTCCATCTCTGCAACTCTCGCCTCTAATACTTTCACGTTCTTCTCTCGTTCCGCGAGTTTCGCCTCGAGTGTTTTCGCCAACGACGCGTTGTCCTCCTCGACATCGACGGCGTCTTCGGAAGCGCTACTAAAACTATCGCTGCTACTGCTCTTCCTCCGGTCTTCGTCGTCGTCGTCGTATTCCTCCCGCTTCTTCTTCTCTTTCGCCGCCGCGAGATCCAAACTTCTCTTCAGAGTCTCCGCCGCCATCTTTGTATCCGCGTTCGTTTCTTTGTCGTAATCTCTCGTCTCGCTCGTCTTAGTGATCGTTCGGTTCTTCTTTGCCAGTTCCATCGCTCTTTGCTTCGCTTTAGAGACTCTGGACTTGACTGACTTTCTGACATCCTCCTCCGACGACGTCGAAGAAGAAAAAGATTCCGACGACGACGACGTGATGACCGCGCGCACCTGCGCGCCGCCGCCGCCGCCGCCGCCGCGCGACAACACCCCCGATCGTTTCGTTCTTCTCCTCGTCACCGCAACAATCCCGCACTTCTCCTCAACGCGCGTCGTCGTCGTCGTCGTCGTCCGAAAACGTTTTTCAATTGCCACGTTGGAATGCCTCGATGATGCGGTTGCGGTAAAAAGAGGAGAACACCCGAGAGCTGCGCGTGGTGCGCTCATCTTTTACAATTCACGAGCCTGCACGCGTGCGCGAGAAAGAGAGAGCGAACGAGAGAGAAAAAATGCGGTGGTTTTATTCGTCTTCTTCTTCTTCTTCGTCCGCGAAAGAACTATCTTTTTCTAGGGGTGTGTGCAGTTGGGATAGGAAAAGATACGAAAAACCAAAAAGCAAAAAACAACTCAAAACATTTAGGGTTTCAATTTTGAGCACCAAAAAGTTCCAAAAGAAAGGAATCACGCGAGCGTTTGAGAGAAAGAGAGAGAGAGAGAAAAAAAGGAACGCGCGCGTAGACCCAGAGATCTGTTGGGTAAACGACGAAGACAAAGAGAAGAGAAGAGAGCGAAAGACGTCTTCTTCTTCTTCTTCTTCTTCTTCTTCTTTGCGGTTGCTTTGTTTAGATCCCGCGTTTTATGTGCGTGTAAAGAAGAGTTTTGGAAAAGAGTGATGTTTTCGGGCGGCGGCGAAAGGAGAAGAAGAGCGTCGTCGCGCTTTGTTGTTTCGGAATGAAAGCGAAGCCCGAGCCTCCTCGACCGCCGCCGGGGAAACCACCGCCGCCACCACCGGCCGCGATGGCGCCGACTTTTTATGCGGTCGTTCGTGGACGCAACCCGGGGATATACCCGACCTGGCACGTCGCTCGAAAACAAACGTTCAAGTTTCCGAACGCTTTGAGTAAGAGTTTTCGAGAGTTTGTCGAGGCGAGGCAGTGGTACGAGGAAATGGGCGGGGATTTAGGGAAACTGCCGAGTTATGTGGGGTACACGGACGCGGTGGAGAAAGTTTTGGATCTGGGGAAACCGGAGGTGGAGGAAGAGAGCGACGTTTCGGATTTAGGTGACGATGCGAAAGAGGAGGAAGAAGAAGACGAAGAAGACGATGATGATGCGATGTCGTCATCCTCCGACGATGTGAACCTAGAGTATAATTTGCGCGGTTTCTCGGACGACGAAGAAGAGGACGAGATTTCCTTATCCATGAAAGAACTAGATGAACGGCCAAGTTCGGTTCTGAGCAACGGGCGGTCCCCTGCGGAAGGTTCGAATTTGAATCCAAAGAAGAGGAAGCTTGGATTAGTCGATCCGAACGACCCAGATACATCGGAATCGGAGTCAGATTACGGCGAAGATGGAAAAGATGGTCAGAAAGCGTTGTTTGAAAAGTATTTCGGTGGGAATGGCGAAGAAGCAGCGATGGTCACGAGATGTCCGTTGCACGACGACATCGAGCGTTTCGCGGCGGAAAACGTTCAAAACGAAGCCGAGACTTCCGCTCGAGACGAGATAGAACGAACAGTTCGCGAAACCATACAAAAGTACACATTTCCTTTCGCACAAGTCCACAGATTTGGATCTGGAGCCACTGGTTTGGCTTTGAAAGACGCGGACGTAGATTTAGTCATTTTAGGTGTCGGGCCGCAGTCGGTGAAAGGCGGCGGCGGCGGATTCACGAGAAGCGAGAAGCAGCTGCTGGTGCAACATTTGCGGACTATTGCGAGGACCCTGCGAAATAAAGGCGTTTGTAAACGCGCAGAAATTATTTCGTCGGCAAAAGTTCCGATTGCGAAACTAGACGCCTACCATGCCGCGACAAAGACGCACATCAAACTCGATTTAGCAATTGGCGTGAGTAACGGATTAGCCGCCGCGCAGTGGATTCGGGAACAAGTGGACGAGTTTCCCGCGTTGAAACCTCTCGTTTTGGTTTTGAAGCGTTTGCTACAAATCCATAAGTTGAATAACGCCGCTACGGGCGGGTGTGGCGGGTACCTCTTGATATCCTTGGTCGTTTCGCATTTGAAACAATGCACGCCGGCTATGCGAAACAAGAAGGACGGGTTGGGTGATTTACTCTTGGGCTTCTTCCGACGGTTTGGAGTCACGCACGATTACGAGACCACCGCTATCGCTGCATCGCGTCCGACGGGAACCTGTTCTGTCGGTTCCGTCGACGTGGCGCCGAATCCGTTTGGACCTCGACCGTTTATCATTTGCGAAGATCCGCAGGAAAGGAGCAGAAATATCACCGCCTCGGCGTATCGATTCAAAGAAGTGAAAGAGTTGTTTGAAAAGTGTTTACGAAGCATGTCTTCGAAGAATGGTCTAGAGTTTTTAGAGGAAGTTGCGAACGCGTTCAAGCCGCCGAAGAGTGGTAATACCATTCACATTATGCGCGGGGGTAAGAAGTTCACGTTCAAACGCCCGGGAACTGAAGTGATTCGATTGAAAGGCGAGAAGCGAGCGAAACCGAACACGTACACGCGCGAAAATAAAAAACCAACCGTGGCTGAACTCAACGGCATGTGGGAAGAATCCGGTGGCATGCACGTCGCTAGCGCGTTTCCGAACAGCAGCGGCAAGAACGCATGGTCGGCAGAACACAGTTTTCTCGCCAACAACAAAAATAACAACAACAGTCCACCGAGCTACCACAACAAGTTTAAGAAAACCAAGCGCGAAAAGCAGCAAGCTAAAAAAGCCAAAGCGGAGCGAAAGAAACAGAAGCAGTTGAAACAAACCATCAAATCGAAAAGCAGCCAGACGAAGAAGAAAGCCTCCGGTGCCGCCGCCGCCGCCGCCGCAAAAAGCACCAAGAAGGGCTCTTCATCTCCGAAAACTGCCGTCGCCGAGAAGAAGAAGAAGAAGACTGCGACGCCGACGAAGAAGACGTTTCAACCAAAAAAGAGCCCCAAAAAGCTCACGCCGGCCAACACTCGCGGCTCCAACGCGAAGAAAAAAACAACGGCCAAGAAGAAATGATTTAAACCATAGTTGCATTAGAAAATAGCAGAATTATGTATTTAGACCACGTACAGTGTAGCGCTTTTTATCACGTTCGTACTCGCCGCGGTACGCCGCTCTCTTTTGAAAAATTCTTTGACGATGTATTTTTGAAACTAATAGCAAGTGACGAAGTGGAAAAGCGTTACAAATCGTCCGCGCGCGCGAAACAAAACACAGACATACAAAAAATGGACGCGCTCAAAGCCGAAGGCGCCGCCGCGCTCGCGTCCAACAAACTCTCCGTCGCGCTAGAAAAATATCAGTGCGCGCTGGCTTTTGCCAACACCAACGATGACAAAGGCGCCATCGAATCGAATCTTTCTCTCGTGGAGCTCAAACTCGCGAAGATGCAAATGGCAAAACTGCGCGCGAAAAACGCGATTAATTTGCGGCCAAATTGGGAGAAAGGGTACTTCCGCCTCGCCGAAGCACTGTTCGAGGAGAAATCGTTCGTTGACGCGAAGGTGCAGTACGAAATCGCGAGGACGAAAACGAACGACAAAGCGACGTTGACTCGTTTGCAGGAACGGATAGAGCTTCTGGACGAGGCTCTTTCGGACAACGGGTTTTACTTTCGACAGTTGATCCCTGGAAAAGACTTGTGCGTGAAAGCGAGCGGAGTGATGAGTAAAATGGTCGAGATGCAAGTATTTCAAGCGGCGAAACAGATGCAAAATTTCATATATTTAGTGGGCGATGCGAAGACGAGAGAGTGCGTGGTGGTGGACGCGTGCTGGGATGTGGAAGGTATCGTAGAATTTGTAGAGAATGATAAGATGAAGTTAGTCGGGGCGGTGGCGACACATTATCACTTCGATCACGTTGGTGGGACTCCACCGGCGCCCTGGAGTGCACTCGGGATTAAGGTACCGGGATTAGCGAGTATTTTGGAAAAGTATGAGAAGGATGCGAATTTCTTGGCTCACGTGCCGGTTCACGACGCCGAGAGGATTTTAAGCGATAATCCAGCGATTAAAGATACGAGAGTGCAAATGTACGAAGACAATTCGACGCAAACGATAGGAAGAAAGAAGATGCGATGGATGCACACGCCTGGTCACTCTCCCGGGAGTTCAGTTTTGATATTTAGCGGGGACATAGAGTCTGGGACTGGGAAAGGTCAAGGAATCGTGTTGAGCGGTGACACGATATTTCCCGGATCGTGCGGTAGGTTAGACATGCCCGATGGGAGCGTAGAGAAAATGTACGAAAGCATGAAGAGATGCAGGCAATCGTTGGATAAAAATTGCGTCGTCTACCCAGGTCATGCGTACAACGGAAATTTCTCCACCATCGGAAGAGAGTGTTCTAGTGGAATGTTGAGGGAAATGTCCAAAGAGCAGTGGATGGCGATGCATAGCAGATGATGTAGTTTTTTGTAGCACTTCGTACCGAAGTAGATATATCATATAGACTCACTTTTTCGACGACGTTTCTTTCTTTTGTTCTTTCGGTTCTTTCGATGTCACTGGCGGCGGCGGTGGGGGTGGTGGTGGTGCTTTTTCCTTCCCTTTCGTCCTGTCTTCTTTCTTTTGCTGTTGTTGTTGTTGTTGTTGTTGTTGTTGTTGTTTTTGTCCTATTCCTCTCCCTCCGCTCACGCGAGGGGAAGTACTGGCGGCGGTTGTTGTCGTCACCATTTTTTCCTTCTCCTCTCCTTTTTTACCCTCAGTCTTTCCCTC